>ENA-OQJL01000007-OQJL01000007.1-human-gut-metagenome-genome-assembly--contig:-NODE-7-length-193743-cov-6.376029_pt1 | contig 193743 bp, 141 predicted proteins | sample MGYA00242604_ERZ504770 | MGnify/ENA primary metagenome ERZ504770 (study PRJEB26092, sample SAMD00036359) | human gut metagenome | host: Homo sapiens | study: EMG produced TPA metagenomics assembly of...
CGAGCGCGACAAGTATAACGGATCGCCCCGGGCACGTAAATCTTACCATTTCATCGATGGAATGATTGTCTGCCTTGGATCGGATATTGAAAATACAAATACGGAATTCCCCACTGAAACGACTATCTTCCAATTGGCAGTCACAGATAAGGCGGGACATGACTATTGGAGAAATTATCAGGGAGATAAGAAAGTATGGGTAGATCATTTGGGAACAGGTTATTATGTTCCGACAGCCATTCGGTTTGAGAAGAACTTCCCTCAACATTCGCGAATGCAGAATACGGGAAAGGAAACAAAGGGTGATTGGGTTTCTTTGGTTGTAGATCATGGAAAGGCACCAAAAAACGGAAGGTATGAATACGCTGTTTTGCCTCAAACGAATGAAACCGCGATGAAGAAGTTTGCAAAAAAGCCAGCTTATAAAGTATTACAGCAAGATCGGAAGGCGCATATTGTAGAGTCCGCTTCTGAGCAGATTGTTTCTTATGTATTGTTTGAAACTCCTGAAACAACGTTGCCGGGTGGTCTGTTGCAACGTGTGGATACTTCCTGCCTGGTTATGACTCATCAAGAATCTGCTGATAAGATTAAACTGACGGTAGCACAACCTGATTTGGCTTTGTATCGCGGTCCAAGTGACGAAGCGTTTGACAAAGACGGGAAGCGGATTGAACGTAGTATCTACTCTCGTCCGTGGATTAATAATGGAAGTAGTGAAATACCAGTGACTGTGACCATAAAAGGCCGATGGAATGTGGAAGAAACTCCCTATTGTAAAGTAGTCTCTTCCAATGAAAAGCAAACAATCTTGCGATTCAGTTGCAAAGATGGCGCTAGCTTTGAAGTGGAACTGAAGAAATAAGAGTTATACAGTTAGGAGATATCCTGTTTGCCTTTGTAGAAACAATAGTTTCAAAGCTTTGAAACTGTTGTTTCCAGCCGCGGAAACTTTGGTTTCTACAAGGAGAAACTTTGGTTTCAAGCGTATGAAACTTTAGTTTCAAGGCTTGAAAACAAAAGTTACGTGCCTTGAAACAAAGGTTGTATATTAATGAAATAAATATAACTGCTTGAACTCTCGGAATGAATGTCTCCGGTTTATGAAATGTAGTTAGTCTGTTTGTAAGCGTCTCCGCAATGCCGTCTTGCCTTTATTTCCAGTGACAGCAATATTGCTGTCATAATGCTGTCACCGATTGCTGTCACAATGTTAATCGTTTATAATCAAATTATTAGGCAGTGATCGGTGACAGGTGACAGATATATAATCAAAATATTTGTGTAGAGGGTTAGAACATAAACATGGCAACAGCAACAATACGGTTGTTGCATACGGCATGAGTATCTCTGATTTTTCCATTGGAGGCATTAAGTGAACCATACCATGCAGAGCTTAAGGTATATTCCAATCCGAATTTCCAATGGGGAACATTGTAGGTCAGTTCAGCGCCTGCTGTTACTAACTGGTCGAGGTTTGTTCCCGTTCCATACACTTGAGCGTCAGTTCCGTTCGGGGCATATAGTGCATCGCTTGTTCCCAGATTTTTAGCATATCCTACAAAAATACCAGGTTTCCATTTCTGTCCGTAGACAACATTCAACCAAGAGCTGGAGAAACGTATTGGAGTATATTTCTGTTCTCCGGTGTGCTCGTTGACTGACTTAATGCCGAATCCGCCTAATCCGGAAGCTTGTGTAAGATTGGAACCCAATACACTTTTTGCGGCAATGAACCAGGCTTTATGGGTGTATTTCGCATGGGCCTCGTAAGAAAGGGTAGTTATGCGTTCGTCTATTTTATATTTATCTCCGTTTGCTCCCAAGGCATTTGTGCGTGGCTTTAATGATAACAATTCAATGCCGACACCTGCCAATAAACCGTCTTTCTTGTAGTCAGCTCCTACATATATCTCCGGAATGCAACCATTTTTCAAGTATTCATGACTTTTTTTGCTTTCTTTCGGTTTGTCAGGATTGATACCTTGTGAGGTGTATTGTGATTGCCACACTGCTGCTCCGGTAAGTTGGAAATTTTTGTTTGTATAGCGATAACGAATTTGTGGCGCACGGCTGAAAGGTTGGAACGGTGCTCCTACGGAAAGATTAAGAATCTGCGGCGATACATCTCCAAATAACGGATGCCAAGTTTGCCCGAGCAATACAGCCGATTTTCCCCAATCCAGATTCAAATAAGCATGGCGGAGTCTAATGACCGAATAAGAAGTCCCTGTACCACGGAAGTCGACCTCTACTTTGGCAGATGTCTTGGCTGTTCCCAGCTTCGGACCGGCAACGTCTACTCCGAGACGTGAATACAAGGTATAGAAGTTACTGTTAGGAGTTGAGTTCAAATCATTCCCGTCCGGATCACGTACCTTATCTTTCGGGTACATATAGAACAACCCGTCTACGGTCTCTTCATTGGCACGACTATTGTAATAGAAATCAGTACGAATTTGTCCGTAGAATTTGAACTTGAAATCCTTCATTTGTGCGAAACTGCCTGATACAGTTATCAGACAAAGAAATAATAGAATGTATTTTTTCATAATGTGCTTGTTTATAAACGGGCGCAAAATTACATAAAATTACCGGTTTATCAGTTTATCGTTGATTAAAAAAGGCTAGAATCGCCTGATTATATTTATTGAGACTTCCGCTTTTATGAATTGCTTTCAGTAATTTTCTGTCTGCTTGTGGCGTCAGATATTCCCAGAAAGTTTTCATCTTGTTTAGAAGCTGTTCGTCTCCTCCTTCCAACTGTTCTGCATATTGAGTGTATACAGATGTATGCATCGAATGAAATTTTTCCCTCATTTCATCGGCGGTTAAGATTCGATTCTCTTTATACTCCAAAGCCAGAGCCGGATTGGCAAGCAGTCCCCGCCCAATCATAATGCCTGCCAATGCCGGAAATTGTTTCTGGATACGTTGGATATCCTCCAAAGAATGAATGTCTCCGTTATAGATAAGCGGATGCTTGCATACCTCCTGGAAGGCGGAGAATCCTTCCAGGTTTACTTCCCCTTTATATTGCTGTTTCCCTAATCGGGGATGCATGGTTACTTGCCGCAAAGGTAAGTCGTTGATGATAGGTGCCAAGTGAAGACATTCATCCGGATTTTCCCATCCTAATCTCATCTTTATTGAAAAGCTGATTTCCGGATACTTCAAAACAAGATTGAGCAATTCCTTCACTTCTTCCGGATAAGGAAGAATGCCGGAACCATTGTGGCGTTTGGTTAATATGGGAAAAGGACATCCCATATTAATGTCGGCTTCCTTATATCCCTTTTCAATGAATAGGGATAAAATCTTCTCAGCCTTTTCAGTAGAAGGGGCTATCAGCTGGGGAATCAGATGCGAAACCTGATTATTCCCGGGTTCGATTCCCCGGATGTCTCTATGGCGGAAGCTGCCTTTTTCGAGTCGTACAAATGGAGTGTAATAAGTGTCTATACCTCCAAAGCAGGCAGCATGAGCATTACGGTAAATTACGTCGGTGTAACCTTGTAATGGGGCAAAATGAATAGGAAGAGTCTTTTGCATTGTTTTTATTTTTGTGCAAACTTATATATAAATGTTGATTTATACGCCAGTTGAATAAAGAAAAATATTTCTCTGTGAAGAATGAAGATATGGAAAAAGTAAAAGAGAGGAACCTCGCGGACCCTCTCTTTTTAATGTTAAATTGATTAAAGTCTGATTTTTATAAACGTTTTCTATGATTGAAGGTTAGAAAAATTGGGGGATATACTATTATTCTACAACGTTTATAGTCAGTTCACGTACTACTTGACCACCTTGATGGACGTAGTTTGCATTGTTGGCTACGAAGGTAGCGGTGTATGTTCCGGCCTCCTCGTAGGTATGTGAGTATATCTCTAATGATTGCGAGATATTCTTGATGGCTACACCGGCGTCAGGATCGCAGGAACCATTGAGTAAGAGTGGTTCGGAGATTAGCCAACTATTTTTTAGTGTAGTTCCAGCCGCAGAGCTGGATACTATTATTTCCGTCGGTATAACTGTTTTCCAAAATCCGGGTACACCACCATCAACTGCTCCATACTCTCTGTCTTTAACTTTGTCCGATTGCTGGTCACTTTCATTATTTACAATGTTTAGTGGTGTGAAACCTAGATTTTTTGCATAGACAGTTTCTGATTTATTATTATTAAAAGCCAGTTCTATGCGTATATTGTTAAAAGTAAATTTAGGTTGTCTAACAGTACCGTCCTGACCGCCTTTGTAATGGAAAGCAATGGTGATTTGTTTTCCAAGATAAGACGCTAGATTTTTAGTGTATGGATATGATTTAGTATTGCTTTCTACTTTCACCGGCAATTCGTCTGTTGGTATTAAATATGTCCAGTCAAATCCTTCTACAAGTTGCTTATCTGCTTCAAAGTTATTCTTGGCCATTCCCGGAAAATTATCGGAAATGAAAATGTCTAATGCAGTTTGCGGGGTGTTTTTGGGTGGTGCGTCATATTGGGCGATCATATCGAAATTAATTTCACATTTTTCAATATCCTCTATTTGCATCTCTGTCCGATTGCGGAATCTATATTCATGGTCAATTTCTCCACTGAAGAATGTTATAAAATCAGGGTCACCATCAAAGCTGAACGTTACAGGGCTTCCTTTCTTTACAGTCACAGTTTTGCCATCGAAGCTGACATTGCTGTCTGTCACCACACCCACTTCCATTGCTGTTTCTTCTTTTAATTCCTTGTCGCATGAAGCCAGGGATAGTCCGGCAAAAGCGATAGTCATCAAACTTTTATATATTGTTTTCATGTCCTTTTCTTTTTAAAGTTATTAAGAGAATTACCAACCCGGATTATTCGTCTTGATAGCACCGTTTGATCCTATTTCATTGGCAGGAATCGGGAAATAATTGTAAGACTTCGGAATATTGAAGTAAGTATATACATTGATTCCGAACTTCCAGGATTCGTCAGCCTGTGCCTTGTCCACTTGTTCTTGCATCAGTTTGTAATAGTCTCCCCAACGGATCAGGTCGAAACGGCGTGTGTACTCGAAACAGAGTTCCATTGCACGTTCGTCTTTGATAGCTTTGCGGAAGCTCTCTTCATCCAGATTTGCTGCAAGTTTTTTGATTCCTGCACGTTCTCTTACTGTATTGATACATTCATAAGCCAGATCATTAGGACCATGGTTGACTTCATTTTCAGCTTCTGCAATCATCAGCAAAATGTCAGAGTAGCGGAGAAGAGGGAAGTTGATGGAAGTATCGTTTTTGCTCTTCTTGTCTGCTTCATATTCTCTACGATATTTGGCGGCAGCCCTGTTGCGGTTCTTATTGGCATCGTTCTTCGATTCACGATCACCGTAAGTAGAACCCGGCTCTGTTTTACCATAGCTGAAGGATTTGTCCCAGTATTGTTGTTCCACCTCATCTCTTTTTCCTTTTACAAATTCACGACCGTCTACCGGAGTACCTTCTCCTGCTGACTGGGTGTAAGTGAATGGAGCGATGTTCCAGTTGCAACGGTCAATGTCACCGTTTGCTTCATACAATTCGAGCAGTTTAGGAGTATTCCAGATAAAAGCGTATGCATAACCCGGGTCACCTTTACCGGTGATGGATGCTTTGGAAGAAAGATCTTTACCCTGAATACCAATGATATTACCGATTCTACCTTCTGCACGTACATCCGTTGAACGGTTACCTGCAAATTCTACTTCCCAAATACTTTCATTAGCCTTGGCACCATCCTTATTGAGAGCTGTGTTATACTTATCAGAGCAAATGTCGATAAAGAAATCCCAATATTTGGCAGTCAGTGAATGTCCTTCGTTTCTGACTAACTGTGCATAGTAACTCGCTTTCTTGAAGTATTCTGTAATCTCTGCACTTGTCGTACTGTTGGCTAAACCTACTTCCTTGTCGCGCTTAGGTTCGCCGGCTCTGAACATATATACCCGTGCCAACATACCCCAAGCTGCCGATTTGGAAACACGTCCCGGCAAGTAGTTCAAATCTTGGGCGGATTTGAGATCCTCGGCAGAACCGTACATCTCTCTGATGATGAAATCATAGATCGTCTGTTTGTCTGTACGCGGGATGGCGAGGTTATAAGCATCTTCTGTAGAATTAGTTTTGAAAGGTACATCTCCCCAACATTCTACCAAAGTGAAATAATAGAATGCGCGTAAGAAACGGGCTTCGGCTTTGTACTGCTTGCGGGTATCGTCGTTCATATCGGGCACTGCATCAATATTTTCCAGGAAAATATTGGCTCTGTTGATGCCGGAGTATAATGTGTACCACAATGCTGCAACGGCCGGATCACTTGTATTGGCATTGTTACAGATCAACCCACTTTTGTTAGGTCCGCGGTTGGCACCACCATAGTGTCCCAGATCGTCACCTCCTACAAGGTATAAGAATTCATTTCCGTAGAAGGAACTTTGTCCCAGAATGGCATAGGTTCCTGTCAGCCAAGAGGTAGCGTCCGCTTCATTTTTGAAGAAGTTTTCAGGAGTGGTGTATGTCGGGTCTTTTTCCAGGAAATCGCAGGAAGTCAAGTTAAGTCCGACAAGAAGTGATATGATGATTATTTTTATTGTTTTCATATACGTAATTGTTTGAAGGATGATTGATTAAAAACCTAAGTTTATACCAAAACTGATAGAGTAGGCTCTCGGATAAGCGGAGAAGTCCAGTCCCGGAGTCAGTGCGCCTTCACGGATAGATACTTCCGGGTCATAACCGGAATACCCTGTACATGTCCATAGATTTTGACCGGCAACGAATACACGTGCATTGTCTATCTTCCATTTCTTGGTCAGCTGTTTCGGCAGTGTATATCCTAAAGATACGGTTTTCAGACGAAGGAAAGAACCATCTTCGATAATGCGTGTAGAGAACACTTTGTTGGAACCGGAGTCGGTAGCTCTCGGAATATTACTTTCCGGGTTTTCCGGTGTCCAACGGTCTGCATAACTTGCGTACTGGTTCAAGTCACGTGTCTTATTGCTGTTCTCGAAGAACAGGCGGTTGGCATTCAATACATCGTTTCCATACGACCATTGGAAGAAGATGCTTAAGTCAAATCCTTTGTATTCGAAATTGTTGGTAAATCCGCCCGTATGTTTCGGCATACCGTTACCGATCATAGTACGGTCGTTATCGTCGATGATACCGTCATCATTCAGGTCTGCGTATTTCGGCATACCCGGTTGTGTATTACTTTCGGAAGAGAAATACGGAACATTGCGTTTCAGTGTATATGTATCACCTGCTTTGTCGAAATCTTCGTATTTGTATGTACCTTCGTAGATGAATCCGTACATCATTCCCATCGGATAACCCACTTTGGCAATGTAGCTGTATTGGGAGTTATAGTTCTGGTCAAATTTGGCTGCACTCAATAGAGAAGATTGGTTTTCGGCCAGTTCTAATACTTTGTTCTTGTTGAATGCAATGTTAAAGTTAGTGGTCCATGAGAAATGACGGTTCTTGATATTGGTCGTGTTCAATGTGAACTCGATACCTTGATTGCGTACCTTTCCTACATTCTTCATGGCACTGAAATAACCGGAAGAGGTGGGGAGTGCAGTATTCAGCAACAGGTCACGAGTCGTTTTACGATACCAGTCTACGGTTAATCCGATGCGTTCGTCCAGGAAACCTAAATCCAGACCCAGGTTCCACTGTTCGGTAGTCTCCCATTTCAGTTTTCTGTTTTTTAAGGAGGTGGGCACTGTACCTACACTTGTCAGACTGTTTTCGAACGGATATACGCCACTGGGGAGGCTACCGATCGAAATAAAATCTCCGACTTTATCCTTCAATATCTGATATAAAGCATACGTATCATACTCGCCTACACGGTTGTTACCGGTCAATCCCCAGCTTGCTCTTAATTTACCTGAAGAAACAACAGACTTCAATGGTTTCATAAAATCTTCCTCCATGAATCCCCATGCCAATGAACCGGAAGGGAAGTAGCCGAAACGGTTATCACCACGGAACTTGGAAGAACCGTCGGAACGGAAAGAAACCGTTGCATAATACAATGATTTATAGTTATAGTTCAAACGTCCCAGGAAAGAAAGCATAGACCAGGAACTCTTTAATGATTTAGTCGTACTGGGAGTTCCTTCACTCATTCCCGCCATGCCGAGTGCTTCGTTCGGAATCTGTACCGTTTTGTATGAATAGTATTCATAGTCGGAATTCTGCAGGGTTACACCTACCATGCTATTGAAGAAATGCTTCCGTTTGATATTGGTCTGATAGGTCAGAATATTTTCGTTCAACCATGTTGCACGTTGAGAATGGTAGATTTCTGCATTTACCTTATCGGATGATTTCGGATTACCATAACGGGTCTTCGAGTTGTTGAATGTTTCCCCTTTGCGGGTATCGAATGTGTAACCGCCGGAAACTTTCAACTTCAATCCTTTGATAAATTCATATTCTGCAAATCCGTTGAACTGAATATAGTTTGCATACGTCTTGCGATATTCGTTTTTCAAGGACATGATAGGATTGAAACGATAATCGTTGGTATTGTTTATCGCGTCGTCCATGATGTTATCCATCAACGAGTTTAAAGGTCTGTCCGGTTCGGTCACGGGGCGATATCCCCATACACTATAGAACAGGTTATTCATACCACTGTATGAGTTCTGGGAAGGAGAACCACCAGTGGTTGTAGTGCTTGAATAGTTGGTTGTCAGATAGATTTTCAGTTTCTTCTTTTGGATGGTAGTACCCATACGGCCTTGTACACGTTTGTAGTTTGATTCCAATAAGATACCGTCCTGGTCATAATAAGATAAAGAAGCATTGTAGCGAACTCCTTCCGAACCACCGGTCAGGCTAACATTGTGGCTTTGCATCCATGCGCTGCGGAAGATTTCATCCTGCCAGTTATATTGCGGGATATTCCTATAATCTTCCAGTCCCCATTTCTTACCGTCATAATTCATGAAGTAGGTAGTTTCCATATCTTTGGGACTACGTTCTGCCTGTAGTTTGACGAACTCGTATGCATCCATCATCGGAATCGTTTTGGTGATATGCTGAATACCGAAACTTCCGTCATATTTAATTTTAGGCTGGCCGATTGTTCCTTTCTTGGTTGTAATCATCACGACACCATTGGCACCACGGGCACCGTAGATAGCGGTAGCAGAGGCATCCTTCAGGAAGTCGAGTGACTCGATATCGTTCTGATTAATGGCTGCGGCTATGGAGGGGTCTTCCACCGGGAAACCGTCAATGACATAAAGAGGAGAGTTGTCCTGTGTCAAAGAGTTGTTACCACGGATGACGATGTTCATCTGTCCGCCCGGCATACCTTCGCCCGAACTTACGTTGACACCGGCAATACGTCCGCCTAATGTCTCGCCGAAAGAAGCAGTCGGAGTGCTAAGAAGTTCTGCCATGCTGGCTTTGGCAACAGAACCCGTCAGGTCTCTTTTGCGTATTTCCTGATAGCCGACTACTACCACTTCGTCCAATGTCTTTGTGTCTTCCTTCAATGTGATAACCATTGGCTTTTGAGTATCCGCCTTTATTTCTACAGTGACATAACCAATGAAAGAAATAACCAATATTGAATTCTTATTGGGCACGTTAAAAGTAAATTTACCGTCAAGGTCAGTGATTGTTCCTTGCGAAGTACCTTTTACCTGAACACTGGCTCCCGGCACTCCTTCTCCTAAGTTATCCTTCACTGTACCTTTAACAAGTACCTGTGCAAGTACAAAAGAAACAGAAAGCAGGATCAGTCCGATGGAGGAGAGCATCCTTTTTCTAGTTTGAGTGGATAAATGTTTTTTCATATATTAAAAATTAAGTGATTTTATTGAATCTACGCTTGCAAAGATAGATGGATTGAATATTCTAATATGGATAGAATTATTCAAGATTGGTGCAAAATCATACAATTTTTCTGTTCTCATAAACTATTTTTCTTTAACGGATTCCAGTAATTCAGATAATTCTTTCACTATGTCGGGATATTGTTTTGATACATTCGTTTTCTCCGATGGATCGGAAGATAAATCATATAGTTGAGGCTGTTTGTCGTTGCCTAACTCCATTTTCGTCCAATGTTCGATAGCAGGGCCGTCGCTCGGTTCGATGTATTTCCATTGACCTTTTATGATGGCAAGTGTGTTATTGAGATTCTGTTGAACGACATACTCACGGTTTGTATTATTTTTGCCGAGGAGAACGTTCAGATGCTCCTGACTGTCGGGGGCCGCTCCCTTGCGTAAAGGTTGCTCCAAAAGTGAGGCGAGCGATGCATACACATCTATTTGAGAGAAAAGAGCTTGTTGCTTGTTCGGCTTCACCCGGGCAGGCCAACGGACAATAAATGGAACGCGTGTACCCGCTTCGTAAGCGCTGTATTTTCCACCACGGTAGATCCCCATCGGAGTATGTCCGTTGAGAAGTTCATAAGCTTGGTCTTGATAGCCGTCGTCGATAACAGGACCGTTATCGCTGGTAAAGATCAGGATGGTGTTGTCTGCGATGTGGAGGCTGTCCAGTGTGTGCATGATTTCACCGATGGTCCAGTCCAGTTGCAGGATGACGTCGCCACGAGTGCCGAGTCCGCTTTTGCCTGCGAAACGTGGGTGGGGGATGCGCGGTACATGTACGTCTTGCGTACCCATATATAAGAAGAAGGGTTCTTCCTGATGGGATGCAATGAAATTCTTAGCCTTATGAGTGATGATATCGGCTATGTTTTCATCTTTCCAAAGGGCGGATTTTCCTCCGGTCATCCAGCCAATGCGGGGAATACCATTGATAATTGTATTATTGTGTCCCTGGCTGGGTTTTAAGGTTACGAGCTCCGGGTTTTCTTCTCCTGTGGGCCAGTTGCCTACTTTGTGGTTGTAGCTTACGGTGATAGGGTCATTGGGGTCAAGTCCTACGACATGTCCGTTTTCTACAAATACACAAGGTACACGGTCTACAGTAGCCGGAATAATAAATTCGTAGTCGAAACCGATGCTTTGCGCGTTAGGGGTAATTGGGTTGTTAAAGTCGGTTCCACCTTTCGGACCGAGTCCCAGATGCCATTTCCCTACTGCACCGGTTGCGTATCCTGCATCTTTCAGCATATCTGCCATGGTGACGCAGGTAGTGTCGATAATGAGTTCGGAGTTACCGGGAGCGATTCCTGTGTTTTCCTGTCTCCAGGGATACATACCTGTCAGGAGTCCGAAACGGGAAGGGGTGCTGGTGGCAGAAGTTGCATAAGCATTGGTGAATTGTACTCCTTGTCCTGCCAACCGGTCAATGTTGGGAGTGCTCACTTTCGTTGCTCCATAACAACTTAAATCACCAATGCCGAGATCATCTGCAAATATATAAATAATGTTAGGCTTTTGGCTATTCTGCCCATTGCTCTTTTGGGGTGCATGATTGCATCCTGACAGCGTGACGATGCCGGACAATAGGGGAAGTAGACGCGAAACGTTTTTCATAATGCTGAATGTTTTAGGAAATAATGTAATGAACACAAAGATAAGCGAATGGAAGAAAAAGAATGAGTAGGAATGTACAAGTGAAGTACAAAATAGTACACTTAAGAAGTTACCTTCTTTATTCGGGCGAAGATGTCCGGACTAAGAAACCGTTTATATCATAAATTTAGGCACGGATTACACGGATTAACGCTGTTGTTTTCATACTCATCGTTTTTTAATCCGTGAAATCCGTGTGATCCGTGCCTAATAATATAAGATTATTTTGCAAGAGTGCTTGTATAGTTGCCTGCTAATCTGTTTCTTCTCCGTCCCCTTCTTCTTCGCTCTCTTCTCCTTTACGATAAGCCAGCGGACTGACGTGATAAATCTCCTTGAAACATTTACTGAAATAGCGGGAGGAGGAGAACCCAATCCGGTCAGAGATCTCCGTGATATTCAGCTCCGGGTTATTCCTTAACATGACAGCGCCTTTTTTGAGACGTATGCTTAGGATGAAATCATTCGGGGTCTGGCCTGTAACTGCTTTCAGTTTAGTGAATAGGTTCGTACGTGCCATACCCATTTCGCGGGCGAAGATATTAACGTTGAAATCCGTATTGTCCAGATGACGTTCGATAATGGCCATCGCGCGGTCGAGCATCTCCTTATCCATCGGGTTGGTAGCCAACATTTGGGCAAAAGCCTGTGGTTGTTTGCTGAACTTCTCTTGCAATAGCCGGCGGGAATTAACCAGGTTATTGCAGCGGGAAATCAGAAGATTGGTATTAAACGGTTTCGTGATATAATCATCCGCACCAATCTTCAAACCTTCGATATTGTGCTCTATAGCAGTACGTGCGGTTAATAATACCACCGGAATATGGCAAGTGTTAAAGTCCGTCTTGATCTGTTTGCAAAGTTCCGTACCCGACATGCGTGGCATTACGACATCACTTAAAATGATGCTCGGCATATCCTTCTGTATCATCTCTAATGCTTCTACTCCGTCGGAAGCCGTACTAACTTGATAGAATGTTTCGAAAATACCGACTAACATCTGCTTGATAGATTCATTGTCTTCCACTATCAGCATTTTGGCGTCTTCGATACGCTTGTTATCTTCTTCTTTCCATTCCGAATCAGGGATTATTTCTACTGAAGGAACAATAGTCTCTGTTTGCTGGATGGTTTCCGTATCATCTTTCGCTATTTGCTCTTCTGTGAAGTGTTCCTTGCCTAGTTTGAGGGTGATAATGAAACTGCTTCCTTTGCCCGGCTCGCTTTCCACCCGGATTGTGCCGTGATGAAGTTCCACAATACCTTTCGTCAGTGCCAGTCCGATGCCTGTACCGGCTCCGGTATTCAGCGAGTTGAGATGCTCGGTCTGATAGAAACGGTCGAATATCTTATCAATTTCGGCTGCGGCGATACCTGTACCGGTATCTTTTATTTCAATGATGACATGGTCTTTCTCCTGCGATACATTAATCGAAATCGTATCTTCGGCCTTGGTATGCTTCACTGCATTAGACAGCAGGTTGTTTATTACTTTCTGCATCTGCTTTTGGTCATACCACACTTCAATGTCATCCTTTTGTTTGTTGAACTTGAAGTTGATTTGTTTACTGCTGGCGTATTCGAGGAAGAGCAGATAATTCTCATACAGGAAGTTAACCAGGTTGTGCTGGCTTACTTTGATCTTCATGTGTCCCTGTTCCTGTTTACGGAAATCAAGAAGTTCCGTAATCAGTTCCCGTAATTGGAGACTGTTCTTGTAGATTCCCAACACCTTATTATATATATTAGGCGTAAATGTCTGCACCTGCAACAAAGTTTCCACTTGTCCCACGATCAGCGTTAACGGTGTGCGGAATTCGTGCGAGATGTTAGTGAAGAAACGGAGTTTTGACTGGTTCAATGCTTCGAGGTCTTCAATATGCTTCTTCTCGTACTTCAAAGACTCGCGGAGTTTGATGCGCGAATTATAGTTCTGAATAAGATACCATAACAGGCTGATAGTGACAATGGTATAAATCAGGTAAGCCCACCATGTCTCATACCATGAAGGGAGTACGATAATCAGCAGTCTGGCCTCTTTTATTCCTTCCCTCTGTGATTTGATGACAAGGGTATATTTACCCGGATTCAGGTTTGTATAAGTAATCAGCGTTTGCTTCCGGTAAGTATGGTTCCATTCGTCCGAGAAACCCTCTAGGCGATAGAGAATTTCATCTCTGTTGGCAGGGATGAAGTTGGAAGTGGCATATTCGATGCTAAACATCGATTGATTCGCTTTCAGACTGATTTCCGGAGTATGACAGATCGACTGTTCCAGGATGCCGCTTTCATCTCCCGGAACTACTTCTTTTCCGTTGACAAGCAGGCGGGAAAAAATGATATTATACGATTTAGGAGTGAAATGTAATTTCTTCTCCCAGAAAGAAATCATTCCCTGAATACCGCCAAGGAATACTTCTCCGTCATGTGTCACAAATAGTGCGTTTTCATTGACGGCAGTCAACGGGAACCCATTTTCCGTACCGTAATTATAGAATTTCTTGCTTGGATAGTTGAACTGTGAGAATCCCTGATTGGTAATCAGCAATAAGTCTCCTTGCTGTATGGATGATTCGCATACTTCGTAGATGCAGTCACTGGATAAACCGTCTTTCTGTACGTCAAAGTTCTCGAAGTCATCACTTTCCTTGCGGTAACGGTCGAGACCACTTCCGGAGGTACAGAACCACAAATTGCCGTCGCTGTCCTGCATGATGCTGTTGACATTGTTGTTGCTTAGACTGTTCGGATTGGCAGGATTATGCGGGTAATTAGTTAGTTTATTGCTATCGAACTGATAGGAGTAAACGCCCTCTCCGGTGGCTGCAATCCATAATGTGCCGTCTTTATCAATGCAAAGGCTGGCTACCATGCCAATGCCTCTCCCTTCTTTTGTCTCTTTGAAGAGTTGCTGACAAGTCCCTGTTGCCGGATTGAAAAGACAGACACCATTTTGTGTGGCAACGACCAGTTTATTTTTATATGGCACAATGTCGCGGACAATATCTGAAGGCAGTGAGGTTGGATCTCCCGCTTTCATTCGGTAGGCTGTGAAACGATTGGTACGCAAGTCGAGTTTGTTCAGACCTCCCAAATGTGTACCTACCCACATAATTTCATTATCCTGGTCATAATAGATCGCTTTTACATTATTATGGGAAATACTATTCTTTCCTTCTTCGTGGCGATACCACCGATAGGTGTTATCCTCCCGGTTATACACATTCACGCCGCCGCCTTCGGTACAAATCCACAGGTTCCCGTCCTTATCTTCAGTCATTCTGCCGACGATCGGGCTACTTAAACCTTCTTTTTCTGTATCTCCCGTTTTGTAGCGGGTATAGATTTCATATTCCGGGTTGAAGTAATTGACGCCTCCGAAGTAAGTTCCCAGCCAGATTGTACCTTGTTCGTCTTTCACGATGCACCAGATAGAAGAGTGGGTGAGGCCGTCGGGTTTGTCATTATTGGCGGTATAAAGATGGAATTTACCTGTGCTTTTGTCGTATCGGTTCAGGCCGTGAAATGTTCCTATCCACAGGTTGCCTGCGTTGTCCTCGCAACAACTTCTCACAAAGTCGGAGCAGAGGCTGTTCGGGCTTTTCGGATCGTGGCGGAAGTTTTCGATGCTTCCGTCTTTCTTTATGTGGTAAAGTCCTTCTTCCCAACTGCCGATCCATAACTCCTTGGCAGAATCTTCATAGATGCTGGCGATATTTCCTTTAGTAATAGGTTGTGAAAGCTCCTTGTTTTCCGACAGGCAATAAAGCCCGTTTCTTGTCGTTCCCATCCAGAGGTTCTTCTTTTTGTCCAGATGGATGCAGGATAAAGAGATATTCTTTCCGGCGAGATGGTAGTAAAGATCAAAGTTGCCTGTGCTTTCGTTCAGCACGAACACATCTTCTCTTTTACTTATATATAATCTCTCATTATAATAAATAGCGTCCACATTGCCTTGCAGCAACGTTTTGAATTTTTGTGTCGTCAGATCAAATTCTGCCACCCCGTCCGTACAGAGCAAGTATACTTTCCCGTTTTTGTTCCCGGTGATGCGCAACACAGTATTGCTGAACAAGCTGTTCGGATCGTTTTTATTAAGTTTGAAACTTTTAATATCGTTACCGTTATATCGGTTAAGTCCTTCACGCGTACCGATCCATATAATTCCCCGTTCGTCAATATAAAGGCTATTAACAGAGAACTGGGAAAGCCCGTCGTCCGTGGTCAAATGACTGAAAGTGATGTTTTGACCTTGTGTGCGGACTGCGGCTACGCTTAAGAATAGCAGAAATAAAAGGATTGCTTTTCTCACTAATTTATATTTTAAGGTGTTTACATCTATGCAAATATATTGTTTTTATTCGATTTCAGTGAATCTTATTAGAAGAAAGTAACTATATTTGTATCATTCAAACGAAAGATATATGAAAGTAAAGAAAATTAGTGCGGCTAACGTGGAGGCTTGTTCGCTTCCTAAATTATTCGATGAAGAAAAAATAGATTTTCAGCCGGTTCAGTGTGTCAATTGGGCTGAATATCCATACAAACCCAAAGTGAACTTTCGCATTGCTCATACGCAGAACTCAATTTTGCTACACTTTAAAGTGAAAGAGGAGAGTGTACGTGCCAAATACGGCGAAGATAACGGTTCTGTATGGACTGATTCCTGTGTAGAATTCTTTTCTATACCTGCAGGTGACGGGATCTATTATAATATAGAATGTAATTGCATCGGAACTATCCTGGTAGGTGCCGGTCCTGTTCGTAACAACCGGGAACATGCACCAAAAGAAGTGACTACTCTTGTACAACGCTGGTCTAGTCTGGGTAATCAGCCTTTTGCAGAACGTGTCGAGGAGACAGACTGGGAAGTTGCTCTCATCATTCCGTATGCTGTATTCTTTAAGCATCAGATTGAATCACTTGATGGAAAGGAGATAAAAGCTAATTTCTATAAGTGTGGTGATGAGTTGCAGACTCCTCATTTCCTTTCATGGAATCCGATAGAGATTGACCAACCGGATTTCCATCGCCCCGATTTCTTCGGTACTTTGGAATTTGAATGATGAATTGAATTTCTGGATTTGAAGATGAATCACTAATGTCGCTGAATCACTGAAGTATCTTCTATTTGTAAAAATATTATCTTTTGCGTCATCCATCTATAAAAAAGAAGGGTGACGCTTTTCTTCAAGCATCACCCTTTCTTCTTATAGATATTACATTGTTTATTTCACAATACCTCTTTCCGAGTTCTTCACGAAATTTACAATATTCTCGATTTCTTCACTCATAGGAACCTGATCGATAATTTTCTGTACGGCATCCTGAACACTGAAATTACCCTGATAAATCAAACGGTATGCATTAGCGATGTGACGAAGGATTCTTTCTGATGTATTGCGATGTTGAGAAAGAACTACGGCGTTTACGCCATGATATGCTACCGGATTTCCTGACATGATAACGTACGGAGGTACATCTTTAGATATACGGCAGCCGCTTTGTACTAATGTCCAGCTACCTATGTGGCAATACTGATGCAGGGTAACGTTTCCACTTAGAATAGCACTGTCATCCAACGTACATTCACCAGCGATAGTAGTGCCGATGCCTACTACACAGTTATTGTTGATTTGTACATCATGGCAAAGATGTACTTTGTCCATCAGGTAGTTTCCGTTTCCGATTTTGGTAGCGTTGCCGCCAAATGTAGCGCGGCTGATTACTACATTCTCACGAATATCGTTATTATCTCCGATAATTAGACTGCTTTCTTCTCCAGTATAGTGGAAATCTTGTGGTTCCGCTCCGAGGACAGCATTCTGATGTACCTTGTTTCCTTTTCCCATTTTAGTACCTTGCAGGATACTAGCGTAAGACATGATGACACAGTCATCCCCGATCTCTACATTCTTTTCAATGTAGGCAAAAGGCAGAACAGTTACATTCTTGCCCAGCTTTGCTTCGGGATCTACGTAAGCTAACGGACTAATCATAATAGTATATGTTTAAAGTTATTCTTCTCTTCCACCACCCAGTGCCTGGTAAAGGCTTACTACGGCCTGCATCCGATCAAAGCAATCAGAAACCTGTGAGATTTGTGCGCTCAAGTAAGCCTGCTGTGCAGACAATACTTCCAGGTAGGTTGAAGTCCCTAAGTTAAACAATTCTTTTGTATCTTCCGAAGCTTTTTTGGCAGATTCTACTTGCATTTGACGAGATTCTACCTTTTCACTCGTCTTTTGGTATAAACTTAGCGCATTGCTGACTTCACTACCGGCATTCAACAAGGCCTGCTGGAAAGATAACTTCGCAGATTCTTCCTGGGCTTTGGCAGCTTTCAGACGAGCAATGTTTTGTCCCCGGTAGAACAATGGCTGTGTCAGCGAACCGACAACAGAAGCCAGTAATTTACCAGGATTAACGATGCCGGCTCCGGAATTATTAGTCCATCCTGCCGAACCGCTAAGCGTGATTTGCGGATAGAAAGCGGCACGTGCGGAGTTGGTGTCATAATAGCAGCCTGCCAATGACATTTCTGCTGCTTTTACGTCCGGACGATTGGATAACAACTGGATGGGTACACCAGCCGAAAGTTCGGTCGGAAGCACTTGTGCTTCCAATACACCACGTTTGATGGCGTGGGGAGCTTCGCCTAAAAGAGTAGACAATGCGTTTTCCGTTTCGCGGATGCTCTGTTCGATATCAGGGATGCTGGCGAGTACCTGCGCATAAGCAGCTTTGCTTTGTTCCACGCCGGCAGAATTGATGTTGTACATGGCAGCGTCCTTCATGGCTTCCATTGTTTCGGCATTCTTTTTCAGGATTTCTGCCGTAGCTTTGGTTATTTCCAACTGGCGGTCCAACATCATTAATGTATAATACATATTGGCGATGTTAGAGATCACCTGTGTCTGTACTGCCTGGCGATAAGCCTTTGTTTGCTTCAGAGCAACTTGGGCACCTCGTTTGGCGTTCAGCAACTGACCGAATAAATCGACTTGCCAACTGGCTGTGACAGGTAATGAATAAGTTTTTGTAGCTGCATTCTTGTCAAAGCTGCTGATCGTTCCTTGCGGAGACAATCCTAATGACGGGGCATAAGCCAGGCGTGCCGACATGAGGGACGCTTCTGCTGCTTTCACATTTTGAGCGGCGGACAAGAGGTCCGTATTTTGTTTCAGTCCCGTTTCGATGAGAGACTGGAGTTGTGGGTCGGTGAAGACTTCTCTCCACGGCAGATTACCGAAGTTGGCTGTATCCGAAACCAGTGTATCATTATCCGCTACCGGATCGCGATACAGGCCGGAAGTAGTGATGTCTTCGGGTCTGTCATACGACTTATAGATGTGGCAGCTGCTCAAGAGAGCAGTTGCGCACAACATATATAGAATCTGTTTCTTCATATCGAATTTCATTATTTAGCGTATTGTTCAATCTCTGTTACGGCATCTGTATTGTCGATATCTTCCCATTCCATCGGTTTAACTTTCTCTTGCAGATACTGGAAGATAACAAACAAGACAGGAACGATGAAAATCTGGCAAATCATACCGATTAACATACCACCGATAGAAGCTGTACCCAGTGTACGGTTACCGTGAGCGCCTACACCGAAGGCAAACATCAACGGAAGCAAACCGACTACCATAGCCAATGATGTCATCAAAATCGGGCGGAGACGGGCACCGGCACCCAATACGGCTGCCCATGTGATACTCATACCCATCTTACGACGGTCGAGGGCGAACTCTACAATCAGGATGGCATTCTTTGCCAACAGACCCATCAACATGATTAACGCGATCTGCATATAGATATTATTGGACATCGTACCCAGAATCATCTTCAATGCCGAAATATTACCGATAGCACTTACACCGTTCACAAACAGGAAGCTGCCTAACAGACCGAACGGAACGGATAACAATACAGCCAGCGGAAGAATGTAACTTTCGTACTGTGCACTCAATAATAAGTAAACGAATACGAAACAGAGCACAAAAATCAGTCCAGTAGCACTTCCGCTACTTTGAGCCTCTTCACGCGCCATACCTCCTAATTCATACGTATAACCGGTAGGCAGGTTTTCTTGGGCAACCTCGGCGAGGGCAGTCAATGCCTGACCGGATGTATAACCGCTTGCCGGAGCTACCATTACTTTCATAGAGGTATAAAGGTTGAAACGGCTGATAATATCCGGACCATATACTTTCTCCACAGAGATGAACTGGGCAATCGGGGCCATCTCACCTGCACTATTACGCACCTTGATATTCTTCAAAGATTCCAAGTTTTTGCGTGACAATGGATCTGACTGAATCATAACACGATACATCTTACCGAAACGGTTGAAGTTGGATGCATACAAACCTCCGTAATATCCTTGCATGGTAGTGAGGATATCGCTCGGGCTGATACCTGCTTTTTTACAAGCTGCTGCATCGATGTCGATCATGTATTGCGGGAAATTCGGGTTGAAGGAAGTCTTTGCCGAATTGATTTCCGGACGTGCTTCCAGTGCTGCCGTATAATCATTAACCACATCGAAGAATTTGTTCAGGTCACCGCCGGTCTTATCTTGCATATTTACCTCAATATCCGTAGATGCCGAGTAACCCGGGATCATAGGAGGAGCGAAGAACAATACCTGTGCTTCTTTGATAATCTTTTGTGCACGCATATACAAGGAACCGACTACAACGTCTGAATTCTGTATCATGGAACGTTCGTCCCAGTCTTTCAGTTTGATGATGAAAGAACCGTATGACGGTCCCTGCCCACCGATAAAGCTGAATCCGGAAATCATGGTACGTGACAATACCGCAGGATCGGAAGCGATCAGACTGTCTACACGTGCCAGGATTTTTTCAGAACGGTCTTGGGAAGTACCCGGAGGCAATGTCACTGCTCCCATCAGCGTTCCGGTATCTTCATTAGGCACCATACCTGTCGGAGTGGTGTTCATGAAGAATACAAGTATCGCAATGGAAGCGACAACTAATCCCATAGACAACCATTTCTTCTGGATAAAGAACAGTACTCGTTTCTTATAACGTTTCAGGATTGATTCGTATGTATCGTTGAATCTGTTTTTAAACTTCTTCGTACTCATTCCGATCAGTGCCAGAATACTAAGCACTACGAAAATTGCAGTAACTATCGGATTGATACTGAACAAACCAAAGATCATGCCAAGAATGGCAATAAGCGTGAAAGTAAGTGTAATTCCCGGATGCAACATCTTTCCGATAGCCTCGGTATATCTGTTGATCATGGTTGTATGGGCTGCCGTATAGGCTACTTTCATACGTTCTTTCAATGTGGCGTCTTCCGTTGTTCCATCTTCTTTTTTGTGAGGTTTCAGAAGAACGGCACACAAAGCCGGACTCAAAGTCAATGCGTTCAATGCGGACAGACCGATAGCGATAGCCATAGTCATACCGAACTGACGATAGAATGTTCCTGCTGTACCTCCCATGAAACTTACCGGAACGAATACGGCCATCATGACCAGCGTAATAGATACGATAGCACCACCCAATTCATTCATGGCATCGATAGAAGCCAGACGGGCAGATGTATAACCTTGGTCAAGCTTGGCATGCACACCCTCGACGACCACAATCGCGTCGTCGACCACAATCGCAATAGCAAGCACGAGCGCACATAATGTCAACAAGTTCAAACTGAATCCTACCAGAGACAGGATGAAGAAAGTACCGATCAGAGCTACCGGAATGGCGATAGTCGGAATCAATGTGGAACGTAAATCCTGCAAGAAGATATACACTACGATAAACACCAGGATAAATGCTTCGATCAACGTCTTCAACACTTCATGGATAGAAGCGAAAAGGAAGTCGTTGGCATTCATGGAGATGTTCAGCTTCAATCCGGTAGGCAACGTTTTTGATGCTTCATCCAGCAATGCTTCAATATCACTGATGGTCTGTGTCGCATTGGTTCCTGCCATCTGGTATACGATACAAGTCACAGACTTGTGCCCGTCTACCCGGTTGGTAAAGTTATATCCCAAGCGGTCCAGCTGAATTTCTGCTATATCTTTCAGACGGAGTACTTCACCGTCAGGAAGAGATTTGATAACGATATTTTCAAACTCTTCAGGCTGTTGCAAGCGTCCTTTATAACGGATGGTGTATTGGAAAGTCTGGTTACTGCGTTCACCGAACTGTCCTGGAGCAGCTTCGACATTCTGTTCTGCCAGAGCAGCGGAAACATCACCGGGAACGAGCTTGTATTGTGCCATGACGTCCGGCCGTAACCAGATACGCATAGAATAATCCTGACCCAAAACGTTGGCGTCACCCACACCCGGTACACGTTGTACTTGAGGAATCAGGTTGATCTTAGCATAGTTTTCAATAAACGATTCGCTATATGTATCTGTCTCATCATAGAGAGAGAATACTACCAGCATGGAAGTCTGGCGTTTTTGAGTGGTTACACCGACTCTAGTTACTTCGGCAGGCAGCAGACCTTGTGCCATAGAGACACGGTTTTGCACATTGACGGCAGCCATGTCCGGGTCTGTTCCTTGTTTGAAATATATGGATATATCACCGGAACCCGTGTTTGACGCAGTTGAGGTCATATACATCATGTTTTCTACACCGTTGATTTGTTCCTCCAACGGAGCAATCACGGAATTCAATACGGTCGATGCACTGGCTCCCGTATAGGTGGCTCTTACCGAAACGGTAGGAGGCGCGATGTCCGGATACTGCGTGATAGGCAGTGTCGCCAATCCGATAGCCCCCAGGATGACTATCAGGATAGAAATAACGGTTGATAGTACCGGACGGTTAATAAATCTATCTAATTTCATAATGATTATCTGATTATTAGTTGAAGGCTGTGGCTAAATTACCGTCGTGTTGGTCTTTCAAATGTTGTTGATAGTTTGCTTCTTTTTGCGCCGGTGTGATAGGCTGAACCTTCTGACCGTCTTTCAGGTTTTGTACTCCTTCGATTACGATTTTATCTCCTGAATTCAAACCGGAAGTAACCAAGTACTCTTTTCCGTTATCCAGATTGAAGATTTTGATTTCTGTATATTTTACCGTGTTGTCCGGTTGCAAAACATAAACGAACTTCTTATCCTGGATTTCTACTGTTGCAGACTGCGGTATAGTGATTACATTCTCCATGGTATAAGGAATCAGAACGTTTGCAGTACCTCCGCTACGCAATACATGTTCCTTATTCGGGAAGATAGCACGGATGCTTACCGAACCGGTAGATTGGTCGATAACACCTGTGATAGCATCTACTTTACCCTCTATATCGTATGTGGAACCATCAATTAATTGCAGTTTGATAGTCGGTATTTTGCTGATTTCTTCTTTGATAGTGCTACCGGACTTGGTCATTGCCAGCAATTCCTTTTCTGTCATTGAGAAGTATACATATACTTCGTCAATCTCGGAAACAGTAGTCATCGGTGTAGCGATAGAAGGACTTACCAATGCTCCTACACGATAAGGGATATTGTTGATAACGCCATCTGACGGACTTTTAACCTGTGTGAATGACAAGTTCTGTTGAGCAGTGGTCAGTTGTGCTTTTGCTTGTGCCAATTGGGCTTTGGTCTGTGCCAGGGAATTTTCTGCCATTGCCAGGTCATAGTCACTGATGATTTGCTTTTTGTTCAACTCTTTCTTATTGTCATACGTCATCTGTTGAGTACTCACTGCTGCTTCTGCTGTAGCCACTGCTGCTTTGGCAGTGCGTACAGCTGCTTCGTATTGAGTCGGATCAACAATGAACAACACTTGTCCTTTACGGACAGTTGCTCCTTCGTCTACACAGAGTTTCGTGATGAAGCCCGATACTTGGGGGCGGATTTCTACATCTTGTTTTCCTTTAATTGTAGCCGGATAGGCAGTTGTTAAATTAGCAGTCGTTTTTTGTAACTCTTGTACTGCATATTCAGGAACCTTTCCTGTGTCATTGCCCTTATTGCCACAACTAGACAAGAGGGCTACGCAAAATGCAAATAAAACAATTCTACTTTTCATACTTATAAATATCTGTTTTTTAATTTAATGCGTTTGTTGCCAGTGTGCTGTTCATCCATATAGATAAGGGGGTTAAGGAAGAAAAACCGGAAACTAAATTCCTTAATTTAGTTTCCGGTTGCAAAAGTACTTTAAATTCGGTATTCTTGTTCTCTGATACCGTGTTTTTTAACTATGTTTTTTACTTTATTTTATGATATACAGGAGTCATAATAAAACTTAACTCATAATCCTGATAAGGAAGACGATATTTTTCCAGTGCAATAGCTCCCCAGCTGTTGACACAGGCAAGTCCGGTTTGTGCCTTGTCGATACAGAAGTTGGTGAAGTCTGCCTTTTCTACTTCCGGTGAGTGACGCTGGTCTTTGCCGTCGCCGTCATCCAATGACTCGATGGTGTAATTCAGGGCAGAAGCGGAGAAAGGAGCACTCGATACGAATTGCAGTCCGTTGCCACTGATGTTCAGAAGTCTCCACCAGCGGATATCCGTTTTTGTTCCGGTTTCCTGCGGGCGGATGTAAGGATAGAATTGTTCTTCCACTGTCTGGCGATATTTTCCTAACATTGCCGCGTGGTTGCGGTCGGCATAGTTTTCTCCCGGACCACGGCCGTAATATTCTATCTCGTTGAAGTTGACCGGCATACGCATTTGCATACCGAAACGGAACATGTCAGAAACTTTCTTGCTTTTGTCTGCCGCCATCTTTTGGGTAATTTTCACTGCTCCCTTGTTGTTAATGGTGTAAGTCAGCGATAATGTTCCGCCAATCGACTTCATGTCATATTCGGCACGAACCACTGCCTGATCGTTTTCAATAGCATGTTTCAGAGAAGTCAGTTTCAGTTCCGGATTCTTCCAGGCGGCATATTTGTGTTGCAGTCCGGCTCCGAAGTCATTGTCGGTCGGTGCACGCCAGAAGTTAGGAGTCAGTGCGCTGCCATCTTCCATCAGTTGCATGCCGTTGACGTCGTAACGGCAGAGATAACCATTGTGTTTGTTGAAATCCATAGAGAAGTTTTCACCTTTCACAATCAGGAAGTTGCGGTCGTTGTCCAAAATGGTGGGCACGATGACCGGAAGGTTAGATGCCTGTTGGTTTTCCAGTTTCAGTTCCGGTGCTTTGTAGTCACGGATGCTTAGTTGGTCGTAAGCGATGGTGGTTCCGGCCGGCAGCAGTGTTTCGGCGGCTTTCAGTTTGTAGCTCACGTTGAGTAGCAGTTCTTTGCAAGGACAGATGTTCTTTGTGTCAAATGGAATTTGCACTTTCACAGTTTGTTGGGGCGCTACTTTCAGGTCGGATACGATGCCTGTTTGCACTACTTCTCCGTTTGCCAGTAATTGCCATTCCATGTAATAAGCAGATAAGTCGCGGAAGAAATACTCGTTGAAGATGTTGATTTCGCCTTTGGCAAGATCAGCAGGAGTCGTCCATATATCCTGATAGAAATAAGCTACTTCGTATGCATGCGGATTGGGTACGCGGTCGGGGCTAATCAAACCGTTGTCGTTGAAGTTATTATCCGAAGCGTCGTATTTGTTGAAGTCGCCGCCATAGCCGTAGATGCTTACTCCGTCTTTGTTTTTCCAGTGGCAGGACTGGTCTACGAAGTCCCAGATAAATCCGCCCTGATATTTCGGATATTTGCGGATGATGTCCCAGTATTCTTTGAATCCTCCCTGTGAATTACCCATAGCGTGCGCGTATTCACATTGGATTAACGGCTTTTGGATATTGCCTTCGCTATATTTGATACAAGCGTCGTAGTCATAGTACATCGGGCAGAAAATATCGGTGAATTCGCTGGTTCCTGCTTGTTCGTACTGTACGGCACGTGTCTTGTCTTCATTCTTAATCCAAGTGTAGCATTTTTCAAAGTTCGGTCCCATGCCGGCTTCATTACCCAATGACCAGAAGATGATGGACGGATGGTTGTAACCACGTTGTACGTTGCGTTGGTTACGTTCCATGTGGGCTTTGGCGTAGATTGGGTTCTTTGCCAGTGTCTGGTCGCCGTAGCCCATTCCGTGAGATTCTACGTTTGCCTCGGCTACTACATATAGACCGTATTGGTCGCATAGGTCATACCAACGGTTGTCGTCCGGGTAATGGCAGGTACGCACGGCGTTGATATTGAGTTCTTTCATCACTTTGATATCTTGCAGCATACGTTCGGTAGAAACCACATAACCGCCGTCCGGGTCCATTTCGTGACGGTCGGCTCCTTTGAAGAGTACCGGTTGTCCGTTTACGAGTATCTGTCCGCCTTTCAATTCAATCTTGCGGAAACCTACTTTAACAGGGATTACTTCTACTACGTTGTTGCCGTTTTTCAGTGTAGCGGTCAGCGTGTAGAGATTAGGCGTTTCAGCAGTCCATTTCGCCGGATTGGAGACGGACAGGGTCGTGTTTAATTTGCCCGAACCTTTCAGGTCGGCAGTCGTTACGCTGTTGCCTTGAACATCTGTCAAGTCCAAAGCTACTGTGCCGCTTCCTTTCAGGTCAACGGCTATATTTAATGTACCGTCTTTATATTGGCTGTCCAAATCGGGAGTGATGCGAATATCCTGGATGTATTTCTTGTCGCGTGCGTAAAGATAACAGTCGCGTCCTACGCCGGAGTAGCGGAAGAAGTCCTGATCTTCCAGGTAACTACCGTCGCACCAGCGGAAAACTTGAAAGGCGATGACGTTCTTACCCGGTTTCAGGTAGTTAGTCAGGTTGAATTCAGCTTCCAGTTTGCTGTCTTCGCTATATCCTACGTAGCGTCCGTTCACCCAAAGGTACATATTGGACGTTACCGAGCCGAAATGTGCGAAAATTTCTTTGCCTTTCCAGTCGGCAGGAAGGATGATTTCTTTGCGGTAAGAGCCTACGTGGTTGTTTTCTGTCGGTACTAGCGGAGGGTTGTTTTTGAATTGGCTTCTCCAGGCATATCCTACGTTGACATAGATAGGGTCACCGTAGCCGTTCAACTCCCAAACGCCGGGAACTTGAAGGTCATCCCAACCTTTGTCGTTGAAATTAGTCTGATAAAAATCAGTCGGGCGCGCGTCTGCGTGTCTCACCCAGTTGAATTTCCAAAGACCGTTCAGGGTCATGAAATTCGCGGAATTTTCTTTAATGCCGGCTTTAGCTTCATCAGCCGATGCGAAAGCAAAGTAATTAGTGTGCATAGCGGAACGGTTTACGGAATTCACTTCCGGATCTTTCCACTCGTTGAAGCTTTGCGCTTGAATTGCTGTCAGTCCCAATGCAGCCAAGCAGCAAGAGAGTAGTTGTTTCTTCATGGGTTTTTTGTATTAGGTTTGAATTTCTGGAGTCAAAGATAGGGAATAATTTGATTAATAAAGGAGAATAATAAGTCTAATAGGTATGTCAATAGTTCAATTTTAATTTATTTATGAACTATTCAATGGAGTCTGGTAATGGTATGTGAAGTTGGCATAGATTTATGATGAAAGAAGAACTTGGTAAATTAACTTTTTGAGTATCACCTCTCGAGTATGGTAAAGTCAGGAAGAAACGATGAATAGGCTGTATTTTTCTAACGTGACATCCTGATACTATGAGTAATACAGCTAATTTTAATGCTTTTTATTTCTTGTTTTGTACTATTTTGTCCCTTTTTAGTATGATAATTGTATCTTAAAAACTGTTATATTCACTTATTTTGCGGCGAGTGTTTTTAACAAACCTATTTCAAATTCTTAAATTTATTATTATGAACAAACTAACGAGACTAAAAAGATGCAAGAGGTGCATTAGTACGTTAATGCTTATGTGTTGTTCGCTCTTGGCATGGGCGCAAAATACAGTAACGGGAACTGTATTGGATGAATCCAACTTAGAGGTGATTGGTGCCAATGTAAAGGAAAAAGGCACGGCTAACGGTGCTATTACTGACATGAATGGTGTTTTCCATTTAAAAGTAAGCAATCTTCAAAAAGCAGTTCTGCAAATTTCGTTCATGGGATATGAACCTCAAGAAGTGCCATTAAATGGACGCAAACAACTGAAAATTATTTTAAAAGAAACGGCCAATGAACTTCAGGAAGTTACAGTTGTGGCCTATGGTACACAAAAGAAAGAAACTCTGACAGGAGCTATTTCTGCTGTAAACAATGAGGCGTTGATACGTTCGCCGAATGCAAGTGTGGCCAATTCGCTGGCGGGCCAGATTACAGGACTTTCATCCGTTCAGACTAGCGGTCAGCCGGGGCAGGAGGACCCTAAGGTATTTATTCGCGGAGTGGGTTCCTTAACAGAAAGTGCTTCCTCTCCTTTGATTTTGGTGGATGGTATAGAACGTTCGTTTTATCAAATGGACCCGAATGAAATAGAGAGCGTGACGGTTCTGAAAGACGCTTCTGCTACTGCCGTGTTCGGTGTGCGTGGTGCAAATGGTGTAATTTTGGTGACTACACGTCGTGGTAAAGAAGGTAAAGCGAAAATCTCAGTGAATTCTTCAGTTGGTATCCAGATGCCTACCCGAATGCTTAAAATGGCAGATAGCTATACGTATGCTACTTTGAGAAATGAGATTATAACAAATGATAAGCCAAATGCTACCGAGAACGATTTGGTGTTTAATAATTATGCAGTTGAACGGTTCAGATTGAATGATGAACCTATTATGTACCCCAGTATCGACTGGAGAAAGTACCTGCTTAATAAAACATCTGTGCAAACGCAGCATAACCTTAATATTTCCGGAGGAACAAAGGATATACGTTACTTCATATCTTTAGGTTTCTTATATCAGAATGGCTTGCTGAAACAGTTTGAAGGAGTGGGGTATGATAATAATTATAAATACAAAAGATATAATTATCGCGCGAATTTAGACTTTAATGTAACTAAGACTACCACGCTGAAGATCGGTATCGGCGGGATTGTAGGTAACCGAAATGAGCCGATGATTAATGATGCGACTAATTCGATTTGGACACTGATTAATCAGACAACTCCGTTCAGTAGTCCGGGTGTGATTGACGGACAACTCATAGTTACCCCCGAAGAACGTTTTGATAATAAAATCAATCTGGGCAATAGTGCTTTGCCTAAGTGTTATGGGACAGGTTACTCAACAGCTATTAATAATACGATGAATCTGGACCTTCTGTTGAATCAGAAGTTAGACTTCATAACCAAAGGGTTGTCGGCGGAAATAAAAGGTGCTTATAATACGAGTTATGGCTTTACCAAAAAACGTAAAGGGCAAGTGGAACAATTTATGCCTTTCTATCAATCTTCTTTGGAAGATCCGTCACTTGGTTATGATTCGCCGGATTTCAACAAGAATATTGTTTATAAGATCAAAGGAGAAAATAAGAACTTGCAATATGAGGAAACTTCTTCGCGGGCACGAGACTGGTATCTGGAAGCAAGCTTGAGATATAACCGTAAGTTTGGTTTTCATAATGTCGGGGGATTGTTCTTGTACAATCAGAGTAAGAAATACTATCCCGCTCAGTGGGTGGGAGTACCGTCTGCTTACATCGGTTTTGTAGGCCGTCTGACGTATGATTACAAATCTCGTTATATGGCAGAAGTTAACTTCGGTTATAATGGTTCTGAGAATTTTGCTCCGGGTAAGAGATTCGGTGCGTTTCCTGCCGGTTCCATCGGTTATATCCTGTCGGAAGAGGCCTTCATGAAAAAACAGAAGGTGGTTGATTATCTGAAATTCCGTGCTTCTGTCGGCTTGGTCGGAAATGACAATCTTGGAAATAACCGCTTTTTGTTCTTGCCGGATTCTTATGATGTGAATCTGAGCGGAGTAGACGGGTGGAATAACAATAAGTATGGATTCAACTTTGGTTATAACAGTAAGGCGTTAATTTTGGGTGCATTGGAGAAGCGTTTGGGCAATCCGAATGTGACTTGGGAAACTGCGCTGAAACAGAACTATGGATTGGACGTTCATTTCTTGAAGAGCCGTCTGAAAATCTCTTTGGACTATTTCCTCGAAGAACGTAAGGATATTCTCATCAATCGTAAGACAGTACCTTTATTAACGGGATTGACTTCATCTATTCTACCTGCTGTAAATATGGGTAAAGTGAAAAACCGTGGATATGAGGTAGAAGTGAGGTGGAATGACAAGATCGGGCAGGTTCAGTATAATGTTCAGGCAAACGTTTCCTATTCAAAGAATAAGATTATTTTCCAAGACGAAGTTGAGCCTAATGAACCTTATATGTGGCGGACAGGAAATCCGGTCGGAACACTCTTCGGGTATGTGGCGGACGGTTTCTATACAGAAGCGGACTTCGGAGAGAACGGCAAACTGGTGGCAGGTCTGCCCGATCCGGGTGTGTCTGTGAAGCCGGGTGATGTGAAATACCGGGATTTGAACGGTGATGAGGAAATTACTTCCGACGACCAGACTATTATTGGAAACCCGACTCGTCCGGCTTATACATTCGGATTGAATTATGGTATCAATTACAAAGGCTTTTTCCTGACGATGAACTGGACTGGTGCTGCACAACGCTCTTTGTTGCTGGACGGAGCTTTCAGAGAACCTTTTGGTAATGGTAAAATCCGTGGTTTGATGCAGTTCCATGCAGATACGCGCTGGACACCGGAAACAGCTAATACAGCTACTACACCGCGGTTTACAGAGACAAATGCAGTCTATAATATGCGTTCCTCCTCTTTGTGGGTGCGAGACGGTTCTTATTTGAAGCTGAAGAATGTGACAATAGGATATAACTTCACAGATAAGAAGATGTTGAAGAAACTGGGTATCCAGCAGTTAGGCATAAAACTGACAGGCTATAATCTGCTGACTTTTGATAAGTTTGACATCATGGACCCTGAATGTAATCCGAATAATGCGGATTCTTACCCTATCATTAAAATATATAATTTAGGTATTAATCTAACCTTTTAATAGTGCTGACAATGAAAAACTATAAAAAATATATAGGTTGTCTTTCTCTCTCTGTATTGACACTGATAGGGTGCGAAGACCTTAAATTTGGAGAGAAATTTCTGGATAAGCCGATAAGTAACGAACAGAATATCGATTCTGTTTTTAACAAAAAGGTATATGCTGAGCAGGCACTGGCGGAAACTTATCATTCCCTGCCGGATTATCTGCCGATGCAAGGACGTCTGGGATATGGCGTTCTGGAAATGCTAACCGATCTGGGTGACTGGACGAAAAAGGGAGCGCCTAAATTCTATACAGGAACAGTGGACGGAACAAATACATATCTGGAACATCTTCCATATCGGTTGGATGTCGCCAATACTACGATAGGAGTAGGGCCGGTTTATGGTATTCGAAGAGCCTACATTTACATTGAGAATGTGGATAGAGTGCCGGATATGACTGCGGATGAGAAAGCGATAGGAAAAGCGGAAGCGCAAGTAATCATTGCCTATCATTATTCTCAAATGCTCCGTTATTATGGTGGTATGCCGTGGATAGACCATGCATATACGGCAGAAGATGCGATGAAATTTCCCCGTATGACAGTAGAAGAAACCGTACAGAAGATTGTTGGATTACTGGATGCGGCGGCCTCTGTACTGCCTTGGCAGGTGAATGCAGATAATGACGGACGAATGACGGCTGCTTCTGCTTTAGCGTTAAAGTCCAGAGTGCTTCAGTTTGTGGCGAGTCCTTTATTTAATGCTGAAAAGCCCTATCTGGAAGGAGATGCTTCGTCTCAGTTCCTTACTTGGTATGGCAACTATTCACCGGACAGGTGGCAGAAGGCGTTGGATGCCGGGTTAGAATTTATGCGGGCTAATAAAAAGAACTCAGATGCTTATCAACTGGTGAATACAGGTAATCCCCGCGATGATTTTGCAGCAGGATATTTCAATCGCCATAACGGTGAAGTCTTGATTTCTTCCAGAAGATTCACCACTTATGCTACGGGAAAGCTTCCGTTTGCCCAGGTACGTTATGGAGTTGCTTCTCCTACATTGACTTATGTCGATATGTTTCAGATGAAAGACGGAACAGAATTCGACTGGAACAATCCGGACCATAAAAAATTCCCTTTCTTTGATAAGGACGGAAACCCCAGAAGAGACATCCGCTTATATGAAACGGTTGCTGTGAATGGAGATAAGTTTAGGGGCGCCCAGAAAGTGCAAATTTACGAAGGAGCCACCCAGGCGCCTTATAAAGACGGACGAATGAGTTACAATGGGGTTGCCATGAGAAAATTCATACGGAACTTCAATGACGAAGTGAATGGTAAATTTTATTCTTGTCCGTTGATCCGCCTTCCGGAGGTCTATTTGAATATGGCCGAAGCGATGAACGAATTGAATAAGGCGGAAGTCCGTGATGAGTTTGGTAATACGGCTTATGATTATCTGAATAAAACCAGACTGCGTGCGGGTATGCCTGCGATTTCGGCAACAGATGTTCCGGCCGGCAAACCGTTGCGTGAAGCAATATTACGCGAAAGAGCCATTGAATTCGGCTATGAAGAAGTACGTTATTTCGATCTGGTACGTTGGAAACGCTCAGATATATTTACCGGACAATTGTCACGTCTGATTATTAAAAAAGCGGCCGGTGAGCCAAGCGGCTTTTCTTATACCGTATCTCATGCAATGGCGGAAACGCGTCAGTATGCAAAACCTGAAAAGTGGAACGACAAGTATTTCCTGTTGCCTCTGCCTATAGATGAGATAAACAAGAAATATGGATTGATTCAGAATCCGGGTTGGTAATAATCAAATCGTTGAACAATAAGAAGAATGATTATGAATAAATCACTTTATATCGTAGCTTTCTCGTTGGCGTTTGCCACTACGGGTATAGCGCAAAATAATGAAGGACAAGATAAGGTAATCGATCTGGGCACACAGACGACTACTGAATTACGGAAGACACAGGCTGTCTCTACCATTTATTCGAATGAATTAGATAAAAATGCTGCCACTAGTCCTTACAATGCCATTTATGGCTTGTTGCCGGGATTGAGTGTGATGCAGAACACTAGTTGGGGCACAGATAAATCTCGTCTCAATGTGCGGGGACGCGGTTCTTTGAATGGAGATACACCTTTATTTGTAGTAGATGGTTTTGCACGCCCTCTCGAATATATCAACCTTTCGGAAATAGAATCAATATCCGTTTTGAAAGACGGTGCTGCTACTGCTCTTTGGGGAGGCAGAGGCGCCAACGGAGTGGTATTGATAACTACCAAACGCGGTATATATAGCCAGAAGGATATAAAAGTAGACTATAAGTTTGGTTTAGGCTTCCCTGTTAATCAGCCGGAATTTGCCGATGCTTATACCTATGCCAAAGCCCGTAATGAAGCATTGAGATATGATGGTTTGCAACCGGACATGGATGAGGCTTCTTTCCTGTCCGGAGGCAATAGTGATCTTTATCCGAATGTGGACTGGCAGAAAGAAGCGTTACGCAATCATACAACCAGTCATCAACTGGACATCACTTTCCGCGGAGGTGGCAAGCGGCTTCGTTATTTCAGTGTCCTCAATTACAAAAACGATATGGGACTGCTGAATAGCAAGTACACTGATTATACAGATCGCTATAACTCCCAGATGAAGAAATACTTCCTCAATCTTCGCATGAATCTGGATGTGGATATTACGGACGCGACAAAATTGAAATTGAGTATGCTCGGTATGCTGCGAGAGACCAAGCGTCCCACCACGTCGGAAGCTACTTTGTTTGAACAGATTTTCAACACCCCGTCCGCCGCATTTCCCGTGCAGACACAGAATGGATTCTGGGGCAGTAACAATGTGCTGAAAACAAACCCGATAGCCAATCTGGCGGACGTAGGTTATTATAAACTGAATCAGCGTATGTTGCAGGCGGATTTGCGGTTAGTGCAGGATTTGTCTGTATTGACTCGCGGGTTGAGTGCGGAACTCGCTATTGCTTATGATAATAATGCGACCTATCAGGAAACAGCCAAGAAAAGTTTTATGTACCAGACCATTGAAAAAGGCACAGATGGAGAACCGATTTACACGAATTACGGAAATCCTAACGATGAACTGGAAATCAGCAACAAAGGATTGGCCAATCAATACATACATGCCAATTTTGAAGCGAAGGTCAATTATCACCGGACATGGGATAAACATGATTTTACGGCCAGTGCTATGTTTCGTCAAGAATCAATGACGTTGACAGGGGCTAATAACAGTCGTTACCGTCAATACATCATCGGAACCGCAGGTTATAATTTTGACAACCGTTATATGGTGGATATCGTAGCCAACTGTTTTGGCAGCAGCGTATTGGGGAAGAACGACAAGTATCGTGCATATCCCGCCATTTCTGCCGCTTGGATACTTTCGAACGAGAATTTCATGAAAGAAATTTCCGCTTTTGATTATCTGAAACTTCGTGCTTCTTACGGACGCTCCGGATATGATATTTATGATTATGACATGGATAAGCAATATTGGGTAGGAAGCGGTGCTTACTATTTTCAGGCCGGAAATACTTCTGCCGGAAGTAGCCTGAAGGAAGGAGTGTTGGCAATGGAACAACTGGATTTGGAAGTTGCGGATAAATATAATATCGGTTTGGATATGAGCCTGTTCAAGGGACTGACTTTTTCTATTGACGGTTTTTATGACAAGCGCACTAATATCCTGATTGACGGAAGTGGGCTGATCTCATCGGCAATCGGGGTTACTATTCCGCAGATGAATGCAGGAAAGGTGGAAACAAAAGGAACGGAACTCTCTGCCATGTGGAAAAAGGAATACAAGGACTTCAACTATTATATCGGAGCCAACTTCTCCTATGCCAAAAGTAAAGTCGTAGAAAATGGTGAGGGATATCAGCCGTATGGCTATTTGTCTAAAAAAGGTTACCCTGTCGGGCAGTGTTTTGGCTGGGAGGCTATCGGTTATTTCAGAGATGAGGCGGACATAAAGAGCAGTCCGGTGCAGAAATTCTCGGAAGTACGTCCAGGTGATGTCAAGTACAGAGATCTGAATGGCGATAACGTGATTGACAACAATGACCAGAAGGCGATAGGATATTCCACTGCCATACCGGAGATTTATTATGGCATTAATTTGGGATTTGAATATAAAGGTTTTGGCGTGGATGCTCTGTTTCAAGGAGTAGCCCATTATAGTGTGATGTTGAACACTGCCAGCGTATACTGGCCGTTGAGAAACAACACGAATATTTCCAACTGGTATCTGAATGACAGAATCCGCTGGACGGAAGAAACGAAAGACATCGCAAATGTCCCCCGCCTGACTACGCTGGATAATGCCAATAACTTCAGAAACAGTACACAGTGGTTGGAGAACGGGAGCTATTTCAAACTTCGTAACCTGAATGTCTACTATAACCTTCCTTCCTCTTGGGCGAAGAAAGTGAAAATGGAGAAGATTCAGGTGTATGCGAGAGCTAACAATCTTTTTTCGCTCGATCATGTGAAGTATATGAACTGTGAAGATCTGAAAATCAATTATCCGGATATGACTTCTGTTTATTTCGGGTTGAATATTAACTTCTAAAATGTGAGATGACCATGAGAAAATATATCCTATTATATACAGGTTTGCTATTATCCGTATCGGGGTGTAGCTTGCTCGAATTGGACGAATCGACAGGCTTGGACAGGGAAGAGGCCTATTCCTACTTTAGCAATGTGAAAGGTTTGGCTACCTACGTTTATAGCCAGTTGCCCGGAGATCTCGGAGTGCTCGACGGGGCTTTGAGGGAGTCTGCAACGGATAATTCTGTTTATGTCTGGAGTGATAATAGTGTTCACGACTTTTATAACAATGCCTGGAGTCCCAACAATGCAGTCGATAATATGTGGTCGAAGTGCTATGGAGCTATCCGTTCCGTCAATTCATTTCTTGAAAACTATTCACAGGAAAAACTGGAGCGTTTCCGCTGGAACGACACGTATGAAGAAGACATTGCCAAAGCTACCATGTATCGTGAAGAATTACGGGTGTTGCGAGCTTTTTATCTGTTCGAACTGGCTAAACGATACGGTGATATTCCACTTTTGACACGTACGTATGCTTTGGATGAAATCAACGGCGTGGAAAAGACTTCTTTCAATGAAGTGATAAAATATATCTGTGACGAATGTAGTGACGCGGCCAAAACTCTGCCTGTCAGTCATCAGGACTTTTGGGCGGAGACGGGACGTGTGACCAAAGGTACAGCGTTGGCATTGAAATCCCGTGCTCTTCTTTATGCGGCGAGTTTGTTGCATAATCCCGCACAGGATGCCGATAAATGGAAAGCGGCTGCCGATGCGGCTTATGCTATCATAAAAGAGAACTGGTACAGTTTGCCGAAGACGAATGTAGATCCTCTGTATGACAAGAATGGTGGAAACGATGTATTGAAATCTCCGCAATTAATTTTTGAACGTAGAAATGGGGAAAGCTTTGATTTTGAAGCTAACAATTTGCCCATCAGTTATGAAAAGGGGAAAACAGGCAACGTGCCCACCCAGAACTTGGTGGATGCCTTCCAGATGACTAATGGAAAAGACTTTGACTGGGAACAGATTACACCGGGGCAGAATCCGTATGAAGGCAGAGACCCGAGATTCTATAAAACGGTGCTTTGCAATGGCGATACATGGATGAACTCGACCATCCAGTCTTATGAAGGAGGAAAAGACGGTGCCGGAACAACCGGAGCGACTACCACAGGTTATTATTTGAAGAAGTATATGAATGAGACTGTTTCTCTAGCTCCTTCCAATGAGAAAAAGAAACCGCACCATTTCATCATATTCCGTTATGCGGAAATTCTCCTGAACTATGCGGAAGCAATGGATGCCTGGAAAGACGCTGATTATACGGATAATGACCATCCGTTGTCTGCACGTGCGGCACTGAATCAGGTGCGTGCTGCTGCTGATATGCCTGTCATTACAACAAGCGGCGACGCGTTTACTGAAAGCGTCCGTCGTGAAAGACGAGTGGAACTTGCGTTCGAAGACCATAGGTTCTGGGATATCCGCCGTTGGAAAATCGGTGATAAAACCAAAGCTATTTATTGCATCAAGATCACTATGGAAAACGGCTTGCCTGTTTATAAGAAAGAATTGCTTGAAACACGTAACTGGGATGATAAGATGTACTTATATCCTATACCACAGACTGAATATTATAAGAATCCTAATTTAGGTCAAAATACAGGCTGGTAACTATGACTAAGCGAACCCTAAAAGTTTTTGTCTAACTTTTAGGGTTCATTTTTATGGGAAGAAGTCCTTTTCTATGTGTGGTCCCTTGTTCCAGTTTTATGCTGCAGGATCCGGGGCCTCACCGCTACCGCCTTCGTCCGGATTTTCCGGTTTATTTCCCCCTCCATTTCCGGAAGAGATGCCGCCGTTTCCTTCCGTCTTGTAGATACTTACATTATCCAGCATATCCTTAAATTTATATCCCGGAGTAAATACAATTTTCACTCGACGAACGGTATCGGCATCTACATCTTTTTCTTCATTCTGACTTTTACAGTTCATGCCCGGACGGAAACATCCGAAGTCACCTAATTGCACAGACAATCCTTTGTTGAGGTTCGTGTTCAACGCATCAATCAGTGCGTCAATCACGTGTTTCACTGCGCCTTCGGGAATCATACCGAACATGGATACTTCCTTGCATAAATCTCTGAAATTTACCGTATTGGTAATTACATTCTGTGCTACATACTTTTCAGTCTTTGTTTTGTCAAAGCCGAAAACTCTTTTCTTGACAACATACTTTAATGCCATAGTCTTTCTTCTTTTAATAGTTAGTTAATCTGTTTTATTGTTGTTTTGTGATCACGATGCAAAGATATGGTTTCCGAAATTCATGACCAAGCTGAAAAAGAATTGTGCGTTAATAAATTAGTTAATAAGTAGAATGCTGCTGTATTGGGGAATTTTATGTAAAAAAGATGGAACGGAAGGACTACTTTCACAAGTAATTTCTATATATACTGATAAGGGTTATGATTCTATAATACTTTTGGCTGAAATTTATCCCTTTTATCAATATAATGCTTACCTTTGCTAAAAACGTATTCTTATGGAACAGAAAGACAAATATATTCGTTTTGACTGGGCAATCAAGCGCCTTTTACGCAATAAGGCTAACTTTGGCGTGCTTGAAGGTTTCCTCACAGTATTATTAGGTGAGGAGATCCATATTCTTGAAATTTTAGAAAGTGAAGGTAATCAGCAACGGGAAGATGATAAATTTAATCGTGTTGATATTAAAGCCCGCAATAGTAAAGATGAAATAATTCTTGTCGAAGTTCAAAATACTCGTGAACTCTATTATCTGGAGCGAATCCTGTATGGAGTAGCTAAGACTATTACCGAACATATTGATCTGGGCGAAATCTACTCTAATGTGAAGAAAGTATATTCTATCAGTATTCTTTATTTCGACATTGGACAAGGAAGTGATTACCTTTATCATGGACAGAATACATTCTTAGGTGTACACACGGGCGATCATCTGAAAGTTACTACCAAAGAACAGGGAGCTATTGTTCGTAAGTTGCCTGCTGAAATCTTTCCAGAATATTTCCTTATCCGTGTGAATGAGTTTAATAAAGTAGCTGTTACTCCTCTGGAAGAATGGATCGAATATCTGAAGACAGGGTGCATACGTCCCGATACAAAGGCACCCGGACTTGAAGAGGCTCGTAAGAAACTGGTTTATTATAATATGGATAAGGCTGAAAAGCTGGCATACGATCGCCATATAGATGCGGTAATGATACAGAATGATGTGTTGAGTACTGCTAAATTAGAAGGGCATGAAGAAGGACACCAGCTTGGACTTGAAGAAGGACGACAACGAGGACTTGAGGAAGGCATTAAGGAAGGCATTGAAAAAGGTATTGAGCAAGGCATTGAGCGAGGCATTGAACGAGGTATAGAAAAAGGAATCGAAAAAGAAAAAACAATCACTGCCCGTAAGTTGAAATCTCTCAATCTCCCCGTTGATACTATTATACAGGTTACCGGTTTGTCGTCAGAAGAAATAGAGAAACTCTAATTGTTTTTTGCTATTTTCTTATTTAAGAACTCCTCTTTCTATAGAATATATAAAAATAATTCTGCACTGAACAATTGTTTTTTGTCCAGTGCAGAATTTTGGTCATTCCGCTAATGATTGTAATTTATTCTTCACTTTTCTTTGCGTAAACCACCAGTTTACCCGCTCCATAACGGATCAATAATCCACGTTCGATAAAGGTGTTTAACTCATTGATCGCCCGTTGTTTGTCATGTCCTGTCATTCGGCAATAATCTGCACGGGTCAGGCAGGGAAATTGTTGGAGATGTTTATTGATTAGCTTCAGACATTCTTCTTCACTGCGTCCTTTCCCGTGAGGGCGGGTGAACGATGCTCCGCGCTCCGGTCTCATTTGTTGGGCCACTTCTTTCTTGAACTGTTTGCCTGCCCTGAAATTGATATTTTTCAAGCTGATGGATTGTGCATGCACGTCTTTCTTTTTCATTACGGGAGGTCCTTGTAGAGATACGGAAAAATATCCGATGTCACCCAGTTCTACAATCCATCCGTTTGCAAGCAAATCTCGCAATTCATTTTGGAAAGACTGCATGGCACCTACCAGTAGGCTACGGCTTATTCCCGTGAATTTGTGAACACGATCCAGAAATTCTTCCTGATCGATCGTTCCGTTGAAAACAACACGGGGATGAAGCGGTTGTTCTTCGCCTTTCTTCTGAATGTCGGGCGTGTCGTAAAGGTCGTAATGTATACTCATAATCAGAATTGTTTTATATCGGCACTTTTATCTATCCGATTGCCTGCGCGGATTTGTTTCATTCGTTATTCTTACTTCGTTTGACTATAGTTTCCCTTTCGTATGATTATAGTTATACGAAAGGGAGACTATGGTTATCTTTGCGGAACACTATAGTGGAACGAAAAAAGATTAGGCAACAAAGGTAATCTCTTTAGGCAATAAAACTAATTATATTAGCAGGAAAAAAATAAAAACGTCGCAAATATTGTTTATTACCTTAAGTCACCCTTTCCTTTTTTAATAAATTAGCTAGAAAGTGTGGTATTTATTGAATAAGAACGCTTATTTTTGCAGCATGTTACAATTTGAGAATCAAAAGATAAAACAAATAGTTCGCAAGGTGCTTCCGGTAGTAACGCTGGGGGTGATGTTATATTCCTGCGCCAGTATTGGACGGCCGGACGGTGGACCATACGATGAGACGCCGCCCCGTTTCATCGGCAGCACTCCGGAGGCGGGGGCTTTGAATAATAAAAGGACTAAAGTCTCTTTGATGTTCGACGAGTTTATTAAGCTGGAGAAAGCGACCGAGAAAGTCGTTGTTTCCCCTCCCCAAATACAGCAACCGGAAATCAAGGCTTCCGGCAAGAGAATACAAGTCAACCTGCTCGACTCTCTGAAACCTAACACGACCTACACGATTGACTTCTCGGATGCAATTGTCGACAATAATGAAGGTAATCCGTTGGGTAACTTTGCATTTACGTTCTCTACCGGTACGGAAATCGATACGATGGAAGTAGCAGGTACGATGCTCGATGCCTCTAACCTGGAGCCTATTAAAGGTATGCTTGTCGGACTACATTCCAACCTGAACGATTCGGCTTTCAACAAATTGCCTTTCGACCGTGTGGCACGTACGGACAGCCGTGGGCGTTTCTCTATCCGGGGTATAGCTCCCGGCAAGTATCGTATCTACGGTTTGATGGATGCCGACCAGAACTTCACTTTTAATCAGAAGAGCGAGATGATCGCTTTCCATGACTCGTTGATTATCCCTCGTATGGAAGAACGTATCCGCATGGATACGGCTTGGGTGGATTCATTGACTTATGACACGATTGTTGAGAAGAAATATATGCATTATTTGCCGGATGATGTCATCCTCCGTGCCTTTAAGGAACTCAATTATTCGCAATACCTTATCAAGTCGGAAAGACTGGTTCCGCAGAAGTTTACGTTCTATTTTGCAGGTAAGGCAGATACTTTGCCTGTATTGAAAGGCTTGAACTTCGATGAAAAGGATGCTTTTGTTATCGAAAAGAATCAGCGGAACGACACCATCCATTATTGGGTAAAAGACTCCCTGCTCTTTAAGCAGGATACGCTGGCCATGAGCCTGACTTATCTTTATACGGATACATTGAATCAGTTAGTGCCCCGTACGGATACGCTCAACCTCGTTTCGAAGCAGAAATATAAGAAAGAGGAGCCGGATAAGGACAAAAAGAAAAAGAAGAAAAAGAAAGGTGAAGAGGATGAACCCGAACCGACAAAATTCTTGCCGGTAAATGTCGGTGCTCCTTCGTCAATGGATGTATATGGTTCTATCTCTTTGAGTTTTGAAGAACCGATAGCCAGTTTCGATACTGCGGCCATCCATCTACGGCAAAAGGTAGATACGCTCTGGAAAGATATACCATTCGACTTTGAACAGGACTCTGTGAATCTAAAGAGGTTCAATCTGTATTATGATTGGGAGCCGACACTGGAATATGAATTTTCGGTAGACTCGACTGCGTTCCATGGTATATACGGATTGTTTACAGACAAAATAAAACAAGGGTTCAAGGTGCGTAGTTTGGAAGAATATGCCAAAATCACGTTTGTGGTGACGGGAGCGGAACCTAATGCTTTCGTTGAACTGTTGGATGCGCAGGATAAAGTGGTACGCCGAAGAAGAGTAGAGGAAGGAGGTTATGCCGACTTTTATTACTTAAATCCCGGTAAGTACTCCGCCCGGTTGATTAACGACCGGAATGGAAACGGTGAATGGGATACCGGCAATTTTGAAAAAGGGGTGCAGCCCGAAGAGGTGTATTATTATAATCAGATTTTAGAGCCGAAAGCCAACTGGGATCTAGAACAAAGTTGGGATATTCATGCAGTTCCGCTGGATAAGCAAAAGCTGGATGAACTTAAAAAACAAAAACCAGATGAAGACAAGAAGAAAAAGGATCGGGAACGAAATAGTCAGAACCGCCGTCGTTAGCGTTCGACGCAATTTTATTATCGGATTAGTGGCCTTACTGATGGGAGCTTTCGCCCTCCCAGCCAGTGCTCAATGTGAAGCGAAGAATGATGCGTTTCAATCCGGCGAACACGTAATGTATGATTTATATTTTAACTGGAAGTTTGTCTGGGTGAAAGCCGGACTTGCCAGTCTGACGACGAATGCTACTACTTATCATTCACAACCTGCCTACCGGATTAACCTGCTTGCTTTGGGCAGTAAACGGGCGGATTTCTTTTTCAAGATGCGCGATACGCTGACTTGTGTGATCGGTGAAAAACTGGAACCGCGCTATTTCCGCAAAGGTGCCGAAGAGGGAAAACGTTACACGGTCGATGAGGCTTGGTTCTCTTATAAGGACGGTCTTTGCCTGGTAAATCAGAAGCGTACTTACCGGGATGGGGCGTTTAATGAATCTGAAGATAGTGATAGCCGCTGTATATACGATATGTTGAGCATTCTGGCGCAAGCGCGTTCTTACGACCCTGCAGATTATAAGGTGGGAGACAAAATTAAGTTCCCGATGGCTACGGGCCGTAAAGTGGAAGAGCAAACGCTTATCTACCGTGGGAAAGAAAATGTAAAAGCGGAGAATGGAGTTACTTACCGTTGCCTGATCTTCTCATTGGTAGAATATGATAAGAAAGGAAAAGAAAAGGAGGTGATAACTTTCTTCGTAACGGACGACTTGAACCATCTTCCTGTCCGCCTGGATTTATTCCTGAACTTCGGTTCGGCAAAAGCATTCCTGAATAATGTGACGGGTAACCGGCATCCGCTGACTTCTATCGTTAAATAGATATAGAGAAAAAACGAAGGCATATCAGAAGTAAATTGACCTGCCAACCTGTTATTTTTTAGACGCGGATAACGCGGATGACACGGATTTATTATCTTCTTATCCGTATCATCCGCGTTATCTGTGTCTAAAAGGTATACTTTTAAAAGTGTTGATGCACCTTCCTGTTTTTATTCCTGAACTTCGAAAGGCACTTTTTGATCCTTTCGGAATACGCTGGATTCAAAAGTTGCAATCAACTCTCCGTCTTGGTTTGTTATATCTACCTGATAGCAACCTGTGCTTCGGCCGATATAGCGTTCGCGTGCTTCGGCAAAGAGAGTGTCTCCGGGGCCGCTGGCACGCAGGAAAGTAATAGTGGACGAGAGAGAGAAAGCTAGTGTGCCGTGCGAGTTAGCAGCTGCGGCAAGCGCAAGGTCTGCCAGCGTAAAGATGGCTCCTCCTTGTGTGCGGGCACCTGCATTAAGATGTTCGGCTTTTATTTCTAACTTGGCTTTACTATACCCTTTTCTTACTTCCAGCAGAATTATACCTGCATTTTTGGCAAATATGTCATTCTTAAAGAATTCTTGTGGTGTCATGATGATTTATAATTTATGATTTATGGGGTGGATTCTGATTTATGAAAATGTCATTCAGGCATAAATCATAATTCATAAATCCAAAATCTTTTGCAAATGTACCAAAATAGTTCCTCATTTGGATTATTTGGGTCGGTCTATTCTCTTTAAATGCACTATTTTTGCAATCAAGAAAATTAATCACTTAATAAACAATCCATGTATTATGAAAACAATTCTTAGCGCATTAGGACTTTCCCTTTTGATCTTAACGAGTTGCGGTGGACAAAAAAAGGTTGAAGTAGACTTTCTTCAGGACAACATCGACAACGCAGTTGCACAAAACACGATTCAAACGGACATTATTGAAAAATCCGGTAAGATCCTGAATCCAAGAACTATCAACAAAGATGGTAGTATATCCTATATACCTATCGAAGACTGGTGTTCCGGCTTCTTTCCCGGCAGTATGTGGCTCACATATAATCTGACCGGAGATCAGAAATGGTTACCATTGGCCGAGAAATATACGGAAGCTCTTGATTCGGTAAAACATCTGAAATGGCATCATGACGTAGGGTTTATGATCGGTTGCAGTTATCTGAACGGATACCGTTTGGCGGACAAGAAAGAATATAAAGATGTAATTATTGAAACAGCTAAGTCACTTTCTACCCGTTTTCGCCCGAATGCAGGCGTTATCCAGTCATGGGATGCCGATAGAGGCTGGCAGGGAACGCGTGGATGGAAATGTCCGGTGATTATTGATAATATGATGAATCTCGAACTTTTGTTTGAGGCAACCGCTCTTTCAGGTGATTCTACTTTCTATAATATTGCAGTGAAACATGCCGATACGACAATAGCTCACCACTTCCGTCCGGACAATAGCTGCTACCATGTGGTAGATTACGATCCGGAGACAGGTGAAGTGCGTAAGAAACAAACTGCACAGGGATATGCGGATGAATCTTCTTGGGCTCGTGGACAAGCTTGGGCACTCTACGGATACACTACTTGCTATCGTTACACGAAAGACAAGAAATATCTCGACCAGGCACAAAAAGTATATAATTTTATATTTAATAATAAGAATATGCCAGAAGATCTCGTTCCTTACTGGGATTACGATGCTCCGAATATTCCGAACGAACCGCGTGATGCTTCTGCTGCCGCTTGTACAGCTTCTGCCCTTTACGAACTGGATGGTTACCTGCCGGATAATCACTACAAGGAAACCGCTGATAAGATTATGGAGAGTTTAGGGTCGCCTGCTTATCGTGCAAAGGTTGGAACAAATGGAAACTTTATCCTGATGCATTCAGTAGGTAGTATTCCTCACGGTCAGGAAATCGATGTCCCTCTGAACTATGCTGACTATTACTTCCTGGAAGGATTGATGCGTAAAAGAGATTTGGAAAAGAAATAAGGAATAAGAAATAATAAAAAATAATGAACGGTAAGCAGTGAACGATGAATACTCTACAGATTCTAACGTAACATGTTTACCGTTTATCATTCAGCATTGATTGTTTATTATTCCCCTCTCATTATTTATTACTAACCTGTTTAAATCATTTATCGTAAACTATCATGAACAAACCTATTAACCTTCTTGTAGGAGGCCTGACGCTGTTTGCCGCACAGGGTTGCAAGGCTCCGAAGCAAGTGCCCCAACAAGCAGAACATCCCAATATAATTTATGTATTCCCCGATCAATACCGTAATCAGGCGATGGGCTTTTGGAACCAGGACGGATTTCGGGATAAAGTAAATTTTAAAGGAGACCCCGTGCATACTCCTAATTTGGATGCGTTTGCGCGTGAATCGATGGTGCTGTCGTCTGCACAGAGTAACTGTCCGTTGAGTAGCCCTCATCGTGGAATGTTACTGACTGGTATGTACCCGAATAAAAGCGGTGTACCATTAAATTGTAACTCCTCACGTCCGATCAGTTCTTTACGCGAAGATGCGGAATGTATTGGTGATGTATTTAGTAAAGCAGGTTACGACTGTGCCTATTTCGGCAAACTTCATGCCGACTTCCCAACTCCGAACGATCCCGAACATCCGGGACAATATGTGGAAGAGAAACGTCCGGCATGGGATGCTTATACTCCGAAAGAACGTCGTCATGGTTTTAATTACTGGTATTCTTACGGTACATTTGATGAACATAAGAACCCGCATTATTGGGATACGGACGGCAAGAGGCATGATCCGAAAGAATGGTCGCCCCTGCATGAAGCAGGCAAGGTTGTTTCTTATCTGAAAAATGACGGTAACGTACGCGATACCAAGAAACCTTTCTTTATTATGGTAGGTATGAATCCTCCTCACAGCCCGTACCGTTCTTTGAATGACTGCGAGGAACAGGATTTCAATCTTTATAAAGACCAGCCTTTGGATAGTCTGTTGATTCGCCCGAATGTAGATTTGAAGATGAAGAAGGCAGCATCCGCCCGCTATTATTTCGCCTCTGTAACCGGTGTGGACCGTGCTTTCGGTCAGATTCTGGAAACATTGAAAGAGATGGGATTAGATAAGAATACAGTAGTCATCTTTGCTTCCGATCATGGTGAAACGATGTGCAGCCAGCGTACCGATGATCCGAAGAATTCCCCTTATTCCGAATCTATGAATATTCCGTTCCTGGTTCGTTTCCCCGGTAAGATTCAGCCGAGGGTGGATGATTTATTGCTTTCCGCTCCTGATATTATGCCTACGGTGCTTGGCCTGTGCGGGCTGGGTGATTCTATCCCGGCAGAAGTGCAGGGACGTAATTTTGCTCCTCTTTTCTTCGATGAAAAGGCGGAAATTGTTCGTCCTACCGGTGCGTTGTACATTCAGAATGTAGACGGTGATAAAGATGAAAATGGATTGGTGCAGACTTACTTCCCTTCTTCAAGAGGTATCAAGACGGCTCAATATACATTGGCTTTATATATCGACCGTGATACGAAGGAGTTGAAAAAAAGTCTTTTGTTCGATGATGTAAAAGATCCATATCAACTGCATAACTTGCCTTTGGAAGAAAATAAGGAGATTGTGGCACAACTTTGCGGTGAAATGGGAGCTATGCTAAAGGAGATTAATGATCCTTGGTATACGGAAAAGATTCTGTCGGATCGGATTCCTTATTAACGATTTATGTATTCTTATATAATCATTTAGGCACAGATCACGCGGATTCACGGTCTTTAGTGTTGTCATTGTTGCAAAGTAACCGCGTTCATCCGTGTAATCCGTGCCTAAAAAAGATAACAATTCAGTAATGAAAAGCAGTTGTTTTATAATATTATTCCTTTTGGGAATTATTCCTTCAGCTTTCGCCCAACTCATCGGATTTGAAGAGAAAGTGCCCGAAGCATTTACAGTTTCCGGAAAGGGAGAAGTGAAAATCTCTTCTCTTTTTTACAAAGAGGGTGAAAGTAGTCTGGAATGGGACTTTCAGCCCGGTTCTACGCTGGATGTTCAAATTGCTCCTTTATCGTTGAATACGAGAAACGAGAAGCAGTTCGGCATTACCTTGTGGATTTATAATGAGAAACCGCAGCAGGATTCTATTCGTTTTGAGTTTCTGAATAAGGAGGGAGAAGTCTCTTATTGGTTCTCTTATCGTTTGCAGGCAGCAGGTTGGCGGGCTTGCTGGATCTCTTTTGAGTATATGCAGGGAGACAAGAAAGATAAGAAGATTGTAGCCTATCGACTGGTTGCCCCGCAACGGAAGGGGCGTATCTTTCTTGACCGTCTGATTTTCCCGGAAAAGAAAATGAATCTTCGTACCACCCCCGATCAGCAGTTGCCTACTAATAATGGGCTGTCTAATCGTGACTTGTGGCATTGGTGCCTCGTGTGGAAATGGGAACAACAGTTGTATGATATCCCTCTGCCTTCTAAATTGACAAGTAAGCAAAAGAAAGAATTGAAGACTATTGAACAACGTTTGACAGATTTTCTGGAAATAAAGAAAGCACCCCAAGGAGCGATTAATGCTGCCTATAAGACATTTGAGAAGGCTGCAATTAGTCCGTCTATCGTCGGAACGGGATTTATAGGGACTCCTATTGTTGCCCCTGATGAACAGGACAAGAAGAAAGGGGAGATGTCGTGGAATGATATTGAAACAATGCTTTCTGGTTTTGCTTATGATGCTTATTATAATCAGAATGAAACGTCAAAGAAGAATTATTTTACCGTATTCGATTATGCTATTGACCAGGGATTTGCATACGGTAGCGGTATGGGGACTAATCACCATTATGGATATCAGGTACGTAAGATATATACAACTGCCTGGCTGATGCGTGATGCTATCTACAAACATCCTCATCGGGATGCTTATCTATCCACATTGCGTTTTTGGGCGGCTTTGCAGGAAACTCGTCAGCCGTGTTCTCCAACGCGTGATGAATTATTGGATTCTTGGCACACGCTATTGATGGCGAAATTTATCTCTGCTATGATGTTTCCCGATGTAAGAGAACAGGCGCAGGCTTTGAGTGGTTTGTCGCGTTGGTTATCTACTTCTTTGCGTTATACTCCGGGAACGATTGGGGGCATAAAAATAGATGGTACGACTTTCCATCATGGCGGTTTTTATCCGGGATATACCACTGGAGTACTTGCGACTGTAGGAGAATATATTGCATTTACCAATGGTACAAGCTTTGAACTGACAGAAGATGCGCGCAAGCACATGAAATCAGCCTTTATTGCTATGCGCAATTATTGCAATCTTTATGAATGGGGCATCGGAATCAGTGGTCGTCATCCTTTTGGAGGGAAGATGGGAAGCGATGATATCGAAGCATTTGCCAATATCGCTTTATCCGGCGATTTGTCCGGTCAGGGAAATACGTTTGATCGCGGTCTGGCTGCCGACTATTTACGTCTGATACGCAATAGTGATACTCCGAATGCGCGTTTCTTCAAGAAGGAAGGTATTCAACCGGCACAGGCTCCACAGGGATTCTTCGTTTACAACTATGGTTCGGCAGGCATTTTCCGTCGTGCGGACTGGATGGTGACATTGAAAGGGTATACCACTGACGTATGGGGCTCTGAAATTTATACGAAAGATAACCGTTACGGACGTTATCAGAGTTATGGCTCCGTGCAGATTATGGGGAAAGGAAATCCCGTGTCACGTGCCGGAAGCGGCTTTGTGCAGGAGGGATGGGACTGGAACCGTTTGCCGGGTACAACTACCATTCATTTGCCTTTCGACTTGCTTGATAGCCCATTGAAAGGAACGACTATGGCACGCTCCAAAGAGAATTTCTCCGGAAGCAGTTCTTTAGATGGTAAAAATGGAATGTTCGCTATGAAATTGGCAGAACGGGATTATGAGAACTTCACACCGGACTTTGTAGCTCGTAAATCCGTTTTCTGTTTTGATAACCGGATGGTTTGCCTGGGAACAGGTATTTCGAACTCCAATGCGGATTATCCTACGGAAACGACTCTTTTCCAGACAAAATATAATGGTAAGGAGCCCAAAGTAGGAGAGGATAACTATTGGCTTCATGATGGTTATGACAATTATTATCATGTAGTGGATGGAACCGTTCGCTCACAGGTGGCAGAACAGGAATCACGGCACGAAAAGACGCGTGAAGTAACTAAGGGAAAATTCTCTTCTGCCTGGATAGAGCATGGCAAGGCGCCGAAAGAGGGGACTTATGAATATATGATATTGATACAGCCTTCAGCTTCCGATCTCGACGAATTGCGTAAAACTCCTGCATACGAGGTGCTGCAACGCGATCAGACAGCTCACGTTGTTTATGATAAAAAGACAGGTATCACGGCGTATGCTGCTTTTGAAGCTTATCAGCCTGTCGCTGATAAAGTGTTTGTCGCTATTCCTACGGAAACAATGGTGATGTATGCAAAGGAATCTGATAAGGGTATCCGTTTAAGTGTTTGTGATCCGAATCTGAATATAGAAGAGAAGACGTATACAACGAAAGAACCCAGCCGTCCTATTGCTAAGGAGATACGGCTTAAAGGACATTGGAGATTGACAAGCCCGATGGAAAATGTCCGGTTGGAACAGCAGGGAACCCAGACCGTACTGACGGTAACTTGTCAGCATGGACGGCCGGTTGAAATGCTCATGGAAAATAAATAATTAGTGAATAAGATAAGAGAAAATAAGAATTTAAAGAGAGGGTATTAGTTATCATGTTTCTATGAAAAAAAGAAGACCGGTTCGTGGTGAGCCGGTCTTCTTTGTATTTACAAGGTGCGTTGAGCACTTTCTTTTTTTGTTACTTATTCAGTCTCCATTCGAAACCGTCTTTGGTATCTTTGATTTCAAATCCGAGTGCTGTCAGTGTGTTGCGGATCTCGTCGGAAGTAGCCCAGTCTTTGTTGGCTTTCGCTTTCATACGTTGTTCCAGTAGCATATCTACTACCTTGCCGTAAGCTGCTTCACGACCATCTGAAGAGCCTTTTTCTTCTTTCAATCCCATGATGTCGAAACAGAATAGATGGAATGTTTCTTTCAGGTCTTTCAGGTCTTCGGCGGAGATGGTGGCATTGCCGGCAATGATATTGTTTATAATGCGGGCACCTTCGAAAAGCTGTGCGATGACAATCGGTGTATTCAAGTCGTCATTCATTGCTTCATAGCATTTAGCGCGCAGTTCTTTCACGTTGATTCCCTCTGAAGTTGCCGGTGCGGGAGTAATCTTATCCAATGCGTCAATGGCTTCCATCAGACGTTGCAGCCCTTTCTCGGATGCTTGCAGTGCTTCATTGCTAAAGTCTACCGTGCTGCGGTAATGAGCTTGCAGGATGAAGAAACGGATTGTCATTGGTGTGTAGGCTTGCGCCAGCAGCTTATGAGTACCGGTGAAGAATTCGTCCAGCGTGATGAAGTTGCCAAGTGATTTACCCATCTTGGTTCCGTTGATGGTAATCATGTTGTTGTGCATCCAGTAGTGAACCATGTCATCACCTTGTGAGGCTACCGATTGTGCGATTTCACATTCGTGGTGAGGGAAAATCAAGTCCATTCCTCCTCCGTGAATATCGAAGTGTTCACCTAGGTATTTGCGTCCCATAGCGGTACATTCCGCGTGCCATCCGGGGAAACCGTCGCTCCATGGAGACGGCCAGCGCATGATATGTTCAGGTTGTGCCTTTTTCCAAAGGGCGAAATCGGCGGGATTGCGTTTTTCGCTTTGTCCGTCGAGGTCACGGGTGGTATTCAATACGTCGTCCAGATTACGTCCGGAAAGTTTTCCGTAATGGTGATCTTTGTTGTATTTGGCTACATCAAAATAAACGGAGCCTTCGCTTTCATAGGCGTATCCGGCATCCAAAATCTTCTGTACCAGTTGGATTTGTTCAATGATATGTCCTGAAGCATGTGGTTCGATGCTCGGAGAAAGTACATTCAGTGCTTCCATTGCTTTATGATAGCGGTTCAGGAAATATTGAACAACCTCCATTGGTTCCAACTCTTCCAGACGTGCTTTCTTGGCAATCTTGTCTTCTCCGTCATCGGCATCATGTTCCAGATGACCTACATCGGTAATATTTCGTACGTAGCGTACTTTATATCCTAGGTGGGTGAGATAGCGGAATAATACATCGAAGGTTATAGACGGGCGGGCGTGTCCTAAATGGGCATCTCCGTAAACAGTCGGTCCGCACACATACATGCCTACATGAGGTGCATGAAGCGGTACGAACAACTCTTTCTTTCTATCTAAGGTGTTGTAAATGGTAAGTTGATGTTCCATAACATTTTATATTTGTTTTATTGGAACTGCAAAGTTAGTATAAAATCTGAATATGCGCTCTATCTTTGATGAGTTGATTTTAGCTCTTGAGTTGTTTTACTGATAATATTATTAGTTTCCCGGTATAAAACTAAAAGTTTCACACCGAGGAACCAATGGTTTCATTACGGGAAACCAAAGGTTTCTCACCGAGAAACTAAAATTTTGTCAGCATGAAAATAAATGTTTGGTTATTGTTGACTGCAAAACTTATCAATAGCTTCTGCTACACCGTCTTCTTCGTTGCTTAGAGTGATGTAATTTGCTGCTTTTTTTACAGGTTCTTGTGCATTTCCCATAGCAATTCCCAGTCCTGCAAACTTAATCATGGATAAGTCATTATAGCCATCTCCCATTGCTATGACTTCTTCTCGTGCTACTCCTATTTCTTTTAATAAGACAGCAAGAGAAAGAGCTTTGTCAATTCCTTGCGGAACTAATTCGAGGAAATAGGGTTCTGAACGGAAAACGTTAATATGTCCTTGTAGCCGGAGACTAAGTTCTGCTTCAAGCGGAATGAGTTTATCTGCGTCTCCCACGATGAGGCATTTGGCTACAGGAAGCGTGATCTCTGTGAGGAAGTCGTTTGTTTCCCGTACTGCCATTTTATTGAGAAAGGCCTCTTTTTGTACGTATGGGTCTTGAGAGTTTTCTGTTATTATATCTGCTCCGTCATAGGTTAATATACTTAGTTGGTGGGTACGGGCACATTCATAGAGCATCGGAACAACTTCATTAGGTAACACATTTTCATATACCATCTCTTTTGTTTCCCAATTGATAATTTCACCTCCGTTATAGGAAAGGATGAAACCTCCGAATTCATTCATCCGTAATTCGTTGGCTAATGGTACAATACCATAAGTAGGTCGTCCGGAAGCTAATACGAGTCGTATTCCTTGCTCTTGTATACGTATTAGAGTTTCCCTGTTGCGGGGAGTGATTTCTTTTTTAGAATTGGTGAGTGTGCCGTCAAGGTCGAGCACGATAAGTTTGTATTTCATGTAGCGTTGTTTTGGGTGCAAAGATAGATTAAAAAAGTTTTTCCGCAAGGTGGTGGGGGAAAGATGTGGCTTTAGCTAAGCCAGCCATCGTTTGTTCAACTTGGCAGATGTTTTTGTAAAGTATTGAATATTAATAAAGGAGCTTCAGATCTGAGTCGTCGTGCTGTCATGCATCAGATGCAGGGACTTTCTTTTTGAACCAGACTCGTATTTTTCGGATGTAGTAGCTTCTCCTGTTTCTGATTTCTTGATTGATGATATGACATTTAGATAAATAAAAGCCGCATAACGAAAGTTATGCGGCTTTTATTATTAAACTGGTAAAAGAGTTTTATTCAATTGTTGCTCCATAACCAGCTACATCGCTAGCTAATGTAAATATACCATTTACATAATCATATTGAGTAATAGGAGCTGTTGCGTGCTTGGTTATGTTATTACCGCTTGTTGGTTCTTTAACTAAAGAACTTGTATGATAATAATTCCAATTTTTGGTTAAGCCATATACGATATTGTCGGTTACATCTATTTGAGGTGTGCAACTTTCTAAGAAAGAATAATAGTAGGAACCGAATTCTGCTTCCGGACTTACGTCAAAGATATTCTTGCTTATAGTCAATGATGTTCCTTTTTGATATCTGAAGAATATATTGCTACCTATCATGTTGACAAAAGTATTATTTATAATTTCGGCAGAAAGTACACCATCTGATAAAGGTATATTACCAGTAGCCCAGTTTAATATTTGCACGCCTTCTTGAGGTGTCTGGCTATACACTATATTGTTCTTGAAGTTGAAAGTTTTATAATCTCCTAAATTGAAGCCTTTATATATATTTATCAAGGCAATTTTGATAGCATTAACTTCAATACGAGTGTCTTGAACAGAGATGTTGTCTATACCAAAGTAAGTCTTTTGTGCTGCATCGTAATAAATTGGTTTCAAGACATTCGCAATCAGACAGTTGTCAATGCAGATGTCAGTAAAGTCTCCCTTGCTGATAACGCCTGCATTATTTATAAAATAACCAGCATTGCTACCTCCATTGAGATCACTTAAATCTATTTTTATATTCTTAAAAAGTAGCTTTCCTTTGCATGATTTCCAGCAATTAATAGGACGAAGTGTTACTTGCTCGTCATCATATCGACCGATGATAATAACATCATTGCTGATTGATTTTACTCCGGTTGTGGTAAAATTGTGTGCTGTACCTGTGAGGAACAGTATAACAGGTTTACTCATTGTAGCACTAAAGTAAGTGTCAAGTGCCACATCGGCATCTGTTGCATCCAATATTTGTATGTCAGCATCTGAATAAATTTGGTTGTTGATGGTGATGCCGCCGATAGTAATGTCTTTACCATGATCAAAATCGGCTTTATAATCCGTACGATTCTTAATACTAACCTGAATCTTTGCAATCATAGCATACTTTCCACTTGTTGCCAATATCGCAATATCAGTACTGTTATCAGCTGTTGCACGAGTCATCATCTTTGCGCTTGATGCAGGGGCAGTAACAATCAATACATTTTCTTTTCCAGCTTCCTTAGAGAATTTAGCACTCCATCCTTCTGGAGCAGTAATCATTGTATTTTTTACTCCTCTCATGGTCATGGTAAATTCTTTCGTTTCACCTGCAGAAAACTCTTGTATTTGTTCTAAATCTTCAGCCGCAAAACTACATTCAAAGTCGCTGATGATAGGGATACGTATGGTTGGAGCATCCTCACCCGCAAGTACTAAGACCAGTTCGTTGTTTTCTACTGTTACACTCTTGAAGTTTTTGTCTTCTGCCGGAGCGGAACCGTCACCAGTTGCGCTGACTTTGTCAGTAGTTCCTTCTTTGTATATATATTCATAGTTTTTTCCTTCATCATAGCTAACCTGCCAGTAGCCTTCACTATCTACATTAAATGTAGGAGTCTTGCCACTCTCTCCATTAGCTTTCACAGGTTGTCCGTTTACAGTCAGACGCTCCGGAGTTTCATTTTTGTTGTAAAGAACAGTCCAGTAGCCTTCTGAATCGATACCGATAATAGGGCATAACAGGTTATTATCGTTTTTCATATATAGATTTACTGTTTTTCCATTGCTCAAAGTGAGTGTGTAGGAATCAGACTTTTCCTCTATATTAGTAATAAATGTTCCTTCATTATAAAGTTCGCGAAGAGCTTCTGTGTTACTATTTATATCACGTACTTGTGTCTCGAGTGCGGTAACGCGCTTTTTCAGTGCGTCTACATCATCTTCCAAATCGTCAATGTTGGTACATGCTACCAGGCATACAGCCAATAACATGAACATACTCCATACTTTTTTCATGATTATATTGTTTTAAAGTTATTATTTTAAAGAGGATAGCCAAGAAGGAACATATCCCAAACGTTTACGTAATTGAGCCTCATAGAGTGAATATGGTTCCACAGCAGTTCCGTTACTTTCGAGTCGCTTCATTTGAGTAGCATCAAAATCTAAAGGACTTCCGTGGAAACCGACAATGATAGGAGGCATAAATTTCCACCAAAAGCCGTTACTATCCCACCAGGTAAATTTACCTTCTGTATCGATGTCCTGATCTGTTTGTACATTTGTTGCATAGAAATTCCATATTGTCAGATTCTCCATGTGATTTGGCATTTGAGCAGAGTCTCCTCCTTGTCTCCAATGCATGAAACCGCCAGTACAGCAGTCAATTAATGTTGCACGTGGCTGTGTGGCATGTGATTCAAAGCAAGAATCATCTCCCCATTTCACATTCCATATTACAGCACCCATGCTTTGCTTTGAAACACCGCAAGCGTGATATTGACCAACGTTTGTTTTATATTCCATCAATGTGCTTTCACCTTCTCCTTTTCTAAGTGTGTAGCCATTGCTGCTTTCAGTTACTTTTCCAATAAAGATACGGGAAGAAGCTTGCGAGCGGATAGAAGCATGTCCACGATTACCACCAATAGTGATGTCATAAGCAGAACAATTGGCAGAACTTGTGATTGACATGGCTTCACTAACACTTTCAAAATTAACCCGGCGCATCCATGAATTGGTCAGACGTACAAAATCGATAAGCTTAAAACCACCGTCATCTATGTCAGAGCCGTGATGAATAAACTTCTCTTTGGCATGTCCTTTAAATGTAAGGTCTTCTACGCCAACATTGGCATAATTGGCGAATTTATGTACATTCCATCCCCAATCTTTATTAATAGCATGCATGATGGGTTCTTTAAAGGTAATACTGTTACCACTAATCTTTTCAATCTGATGGTATTCGAATATTTGAATACCATTTGTTTTGATATTGGGAGTAATGCCTTGTTGTACCTTAATATCTTGCCATTGATAAGGCGATAGTTCGGAATTAATAACATCATTATCCGTGTTTCCCAACTTGGGGGTTCCCAGTACGAGACATACCCAACTGCCCGCACTTACTCCTGTTAAACTGGCCGTTATGGTTTTGCTGCCTATGGGAGCGTCTTCAGTGATAGCACCAATTGATTCTCCTAATCCTGTATTATGTTTGAACTCCATCATAACAGGAGCATTCCACATTTCCTCAGTAGGTTTGGGAGAATTATTTGCAGCAGTCATTTCGAGTGTTGTTTTGTTTCTTCCGGCTCCTTTTAAAACAATATCACTCATCGATATACGAATCCTGCGATCCTTAGAATCCTCATCTTGTAGAATATAATTCCCTTCTGGGAAGTAGATAATAGCTTTAGCGTTTTCCTTAATATATCGATCTGTCATATTATTGAGATCTTCTTGCTTTGTTTCTCTTGCTATTTCTTCCAGTACCTTCATGAAAGCTGCTCTGTCAGATTTGCCGTCGTTGGGGATAGCCCCATATTGGGGATCTGTAACATCGTATACTTTATATCCTTGTGCTATTAATGTTTCTATTTCAGGAGGAGCTATTTCACCATGTTTATATCCGGCGTATGAAAAGTCCAATAATACATTTTGTTGATCTGCGTTTACAAATTGTTGCCAGGCTTTTGCTCCGGTTTCATTGGAAAGTTGTTTCACTTCAATAGAAACAATACGGATATAATTCTTTGATGAAGTAAGTACAATCTTAATTGTTTCTTCTACGTCTTTTACAACAGTTGCTTGTGGTGTGATAGTTAATAAGTTCTCGGATAAAAGAACATCCCATCCTTTAGGAGCTTGTATTGCAGCTTGTTGCACGTCATTCTGTTCTACTTTATACTCTTTATGGCTCTCATTGGGGGCAAAAACTTGCACAGCTTGTTCACTGTCAGCATCATTGAGACCATAAATGATCAGTCCGAAGCTGTCGTCTACTGGGAAAGTATATGTTTTTTCACCATCGGCCAGGGTGAATGAGAAAGTATGGTTTGCTTCATTATATTCTACCTTACTGAATATGCTGGTTCCTCCCTGACTTCCACCTTCGGCCTTAGTTCCTAAGCTTGTATATGTTTGTCCATTATCGTAGCTCACTTGCCAATATCCACTGGAAGATACGCTGATTAATGGAGTTGCCACCACATTGCCTTCTCCATCACGGGGCCATGCTGATACTTTCTCTCCATCGGCTCCTGGCAGGTATTTGAAATCTGTATCATTACTTGTTTTATATATCCAGTAGCCTTCTTCGTCTACGGAAAATTCAGGGACAGACGCTTGTACTGCTTCACTCTCCATGACTTTAATGCTTGTTCCGTCACTAAGTTCCAGCAAATATCCTAAGCCATCTTTAGTCGGAGTAATTCCGATAATGATTTTGTTTTTTTGCATAAGGGCTTGCAGACTGGCAAATGAAGTATTCAGTCCTTCCGTTGCTTTTTCCAAAGTAGCGACACGGTCTTTCAGAGAATTGATGTCTGCTTCCAGGTCGTCTGTTTTTTGGCATGATTGCATGATTGCCAACATGCTGCAAATACCAAATAGTAATAGGTAGGTAATGCTCCTGTTTTTCATACATTTATTATTTCGGGTTATTTATAATTTTCACAGTGACAAAGATAACCGGATAAAATAAGAGTATATGGATAAAAAAATTCAGGAATACGATGAAATAATACATTTTACACACCTCTGTGATAGATTGAGGCTTTATGTATTATTAGAGCAGGTCTACCCATTGCTCATTGCTTAATATAGGCAATGACTCACTGTCGGCAACAAATGTTTCCGCCAGTTTTCGTTTCTCATCTTGCAGATGCAGAATCTTTTCCTCAATGCTGTTTTGTGTAATGAAGCGATAGGCAATCACCTGCTTATCCTGACCGATACGATGGGCACGGGCGATGGCTTGCGATTCGGCGGCAGGATTCCACCAGGGATCTATGATAAATACATAGTCGGCTTGTGTAAGATTGAGTCCCACACCCCCTGCTTTTAGTGAAATAAGGAATGCCTGAACATCTTTTTGCTCGGTGAAATGGGCGATTTCGGAAGGCCGGTTGTTGGTTGCTCCTGTTAATAGGGCATATTTCCAGCCTCGTTCTCGGAAAGCTTCAGCCAAGACCTCCAGATGTTTGACGAATGAAGAGAAAATTAGGACTTTGTGTCCTTCGCTTTGTAATGTATCGAATGTTTCGATTATCTGTGCGGTTTTTCCGGATGTTCCGGTATAATCAGGAAGAATGAGTTGCGGATGACAAGAGAGTTGTCGTAAACGCAAAATGCCATTTAGTACACTAAATGAATGGAGCCTGTTCGTACTTTGAGGGTGCTGGAGAAGTATGTTTCGCAGGCTGTTTTTCTCCTGTTCGTAACACGTGTTCTGCTCTTCAGTCATGTCGCAGTAGATTGTTTCTTCCGTAAGTTCAGGAAGTTCCGGAGCTACCTCTTTCTTGCTTCTGCGGAGGATGAATGGGGCAGTCAGTTGTTGCAACTGCACTCGTACGCGTTCGTTTCCCTGGCGAATCGGCATTATGAACTGCTTTTGGAAAGCACTTTCCGTGCCCAGTAAGTCCGGTTGTATAAAATGAAATTGAGCCCACAGGTCCTTTAATGAGTTTTCGATAGGAGTACCTGTTAGTGCGAGTCGGTGTTTGCTTTGCAGTTGAATTGCCGACCGGAAGGTGAGCGATTCGCTATTCTTGATATTCTGGCTTTCATCGAGCACGACATATTCGAAACGGTAGGAAGAGAGTATATCAATGTTATTTCTCATCATGCCATACGTAGTAAAGATCAAGTGAAAATGACCGAAGAATTTTTCCGGGCGTTTCTTGTCTATAGCCACGGTGTTGTTGTATTCCATCATTGAGAGCCCTGTAAAGCGCTTGGCTTCCCGTCGCCAGTTGTGAAGTAGCGATGTGGGGACTACAATTAGGGTAGCGGGTTGTTTGGGAGCGGATGGCTTATATATGTACTGTAGCAGGGTAAGAGTCTGAAGAGTCTTCCCGAGTCCCATGTCATCTGCCAGGCATCCGCCAAATCCTTGTTTATGGAGGTGTACCATCCACGAGAATCCTTTCTGCTGATAGGGGCGTAACGTTGCTTTAAGCGTTCTTGGTACGGCAACGTTATGTATTTGCTGCTTCGCGGGGAATTTTTTCACTCCATCCTCACCCAAAGCTGTCTGTACGGCACCTATAAATGCATGTTTCAACCGAATTCCTTTTTCTGTTTGTACTCCCATCTCCAGTAAGTTCGCATATTTGCTGAACCACTCTTCAGGCAGGAGAATCATACGCCCGTCAGGTAGCAGATATTCCCGCTTTTCTTCGAGGATATGTTTGCGGAAACGTGAAAAAGGAATGCGCAGATTACCGATAACAACAGTGATGTGCAGTTCGAACCAGTCAACCTCATCGTCGCAGCTTTGCTCGATGCGTATCTCATCCAGACAATATAATGCATTCCCTACATTACTGGTAAGGTGAAAGGATTGCTGCAACATCTCCCGATGATTGTTGATCCATTCGACAATTGTCTTTTCCGGAGCTTTGGCGGATAGTTGGAAGTGTGTGGCATTGAGTTGTTGCAGACCGGCATTCGTTAAGAGTTGGACTGCTTGTTCTTCCACTGTAATATTACGCGGGAAAAAGCCGATTTCACCGGATGTTTTCCGATAAATGATTTTCTTCATTTCATTAGCACTATCTGGTGCAAATGTCTGGTCTCCATAGCGGAAGACAAGTTGCAATGCTTGTCCGTTGTATGTGGCATCTTCGAATGAGAGAACAGCTTCACAGGCACATTCTTCTTCAGTAATATTCAAACCGTGAGTCTCGATATCGTGATAACGTGCAATTGGAATAACGATGTTGTCTATGTATTTCTCAATCTGCAAAGCGTCTACGCTAATCGATCTTTTCTTTGTGAAAGGTAAGATACGTGCGCTTTCAATGTGCGGAAAGAAATATAACTCCATTCCCAATAATAGAGTGGCCGGCGAGGAGGTCAGTACAACTACCGGTTTTAACTCACTCAAAGAGAACGGTTGCCCTTCATAATAACACTGCAACTGATAACGGAACGTTTTACTGTCAACATGAAACGTTACGCGAATTTCTACGTCGTGAGGGTTGATATGATAAATATGATGGGCGTATAAGATTTTGCTACCGGCTTGTTTCTGATAAAAAGGCAGTCCATTTTCCCGTATCAACGCCAGCATCTCCAACAGCTTCTTTTCGATGAACGGGCGAATATTATTTTTAATTCGTTCCGGATCTTCGGATAGCTTATGTAGAAAGCGTGATACTGTTTTTTCACGGGAGTAGAGGCCCATCAGATACTTTTCTGTATAGTATGAAGCGATATCGATAGCTTGTCTTTCCGCTTCGCTCATTATGCTCATAGCTTCCGGAGAGGCGTGAAACGCTTGCTCCACTAATTGCAAGGTGCCATCGTTCAGCCTTTCCGCAATATACGGAATCAGTAATATGCCGAGTATCGGATGCTCTGTGAAAACGATTATAACTTGTCCGTTAGTTGGTCTCTCTTTCATTCTCTTTTAGGCTTTAACTGACAAAGATACGGGAAAATACTTAATTTTGCAGCATGATAGAGGAAAACAAACGCGTATTGCTTGGAATGAGTGGCGGTACAGATAGCTCTGTTGCTGCTATGCGATTGCTGGAAGCCGGTTATGAAGTAATCGGGGTAACCTTCCGTTTTTATGAATTGAATGGTTCGACAGAATACTTGGAAGATGCCCGTAATTTGGCAGAACGTTTAGGAATACGGCATATAACATACGATGCCCGTGAAATATTTGCCCGGCAGATTATTGAATATTTTGTGCAGGAATACCTGGCAGGACGTACTCCGGTCCCCTGTACCTTGTGCAATAATTATCTGAAATGGCCTTTGCTTGCTAAGATTGCCGATGAAATGGGAATTTTTTATATTGCTACCGGACACTATGCGCAGAATATACAACTAAATGAAACCTTTTATATAACGTACGCCGCCGATTCGGATAAGGATCAAACCTTCTTCTTATGGGGATTGAAACAGGATATTCTTAATAGGATGCTGTTGCCGATGGGCGATATTACGAAAGCTGAAGCCCGTGCCTGGGCTGCTGAACATGGTTTTCGAAAGGTGGCAACCAAAAAGGATAGTATTGGTGTCTGTTTTTGCCCGATGGACTATCGGACCTTTTTAAAAGACTGGTTGGTCAGAAATGGTCAGATGTCGGTCAGTAATAGTGAGGCATCAATCAACAATAGTCAGACATCGGGCAGCGATAAACAGACCTGGTCTGACAGAATCAGAAGAGGAAGATTTGTCGATGAAAAGGGAAATTTTATTGCCTGGCATGAAGGCTATCCCTTTTATACTATTGGGCAGAGACGCGGTTTGGGCATTCATCTGAATCGTCCTGTATTTGTGAAAGAGATTGATCCTGAAAAGAATGAAGTGATGTTGGCTTCTCTTTCATCGTTGGAAAAAACAGAAATGTGGTTGAAAGATTGGAATCTTGTAAATCAGGAGCGTACTTTAGGACGCTCTGACATAATTGTGAAGATACGCTATCGCAAGCAGGAAAACTATGGCACGATTACCGTCACATCGGATCATTTACTGCACGTGCAGCTCCATGAACCATTAACAGCCATTGCTCCCGGGCAGGCTGCTGCATTCTATGGAGACGGATTGCTACTAGGAGGAGGAATCATAGTCAACGCCCGGTAATCTTATATATTGGGAAGATGAACGCTCTGACGCAAGTTTTTTAAAACAAAACTTAGCTTGCTAATCGACATAACTAAGGCACGGATTACACGAATAAACAAGGAAAGAGAATAAACTTATCCATGTAATTCGTGTAATCCGTGCCTGAAAGAAATCGGAGAGTTGTTTTGACGCTCTCTCCTTATACAAGTAACCTCTGTAATGGAAAAAAACTTGTAGTGGTTATGTTTTGGTTTTTGGTTATTCTTCCGGATGAGCGCTATTATTCAGCACCAGCATTGCTTCTATATATTCGCGTGTATTGCTTAATCTGGGTACTTTGTGTTGTCCTCCCAGTTTTCCTTTCTGTGCCAGCCAGTCATGGAACAATCCCTGACGGGCAACGATCACTTCCAATGGTTGCAAAGCAATATCTTTCCATCGTTTGGCCTCATAGTCAGAGTTAACCTCTTTCAGCGTAGCGTCAAGTATTGCGGTGAACTTTTCTACGGAATCCGGCATTTTGGCAAATTCTATCAGCCACTGGTGCCTGCATTTTGCGTTCTCATCCATAAACACCGGCGCCGCAGAGTATTCGCAAATTTGTGCTCCGGTTTCGGCGCAAGCCTTTGCCAAGCCTTTTTCAGCATTATCGACAATCAGCTCTTCACCAAATGCATTGATGAAATGCTTCGTTCTTCCCGTGATGACAAACTTATAGGGATTTTTGCTGGTAAACTTCACTGTATCACCAATCATGTATCTCCACAAACCACAGGAAGTAGAAATAACCATTGCATAGTTCTTGTTGAGCTCGACTTCTTCAAGACAATAAGCCCGTGGATTTTCTTTTCCCACTTCCTCCAATGGAACAAATTCGTAGAAAATTCCATAGTCGATCATTAATAACATGGCAGGATCGGAAAGGTCGTTCTGGGTTCCGAAATATCCTTCCGAAGCATTGTAGGTCTCTACATAATGCATTTTAGGTGTTGTAATCACCTGTTTATATTGCTCACGATACGGTGTGAAAGCCACTCCACCGTGGAAGAAGACTTCCAGATTGGGCCATACTTCTTCTAGTGCCTGCTTTCCTGTCTTTTCAAGAACACGTTTGATAAGTACCAACATCCACGACGGTACACCGGACAGACTTGTCACATTTACCGGAATAGTGCTGTTGGCGATTGCTTCTATCTTGGTTTCCCATTCGCTCATCAACGCAATTTTCTTGCTTGGTACACGAATGAAATTGATAAGCGGATTTACGTTTTGAATCAGAATAGCGGATAAATCTCCTACTAAACTATGATTGGAATTGAGGTTCGGGCTATGGCTTCCTCCTAGAATCAGTCCCTTGCCGGAGAAGAAATGGCTATCCGGATTGATGCGGAAATAAAGAGCTGCCGCGTCTTTTCCTCCTCTGTAATGAATATCTTCCAGCGCTTCCTTGCTGACGGGAAGGAATTTACTTTTATCATTAGTCGTTCCGGAGGATTTTGCAAACCAGCGTATCTCCGATGGCCAAAGCAGATTCTGTTCCCCAGCTCGCAAACGTTCTACATAAGGCTTAATTTCTTCGTATGTCTGGATAGGAACACGTTTACGGAAATCTTCATAGTTACGGATAGAGGAATAATCGTACTTTCTTCCCCATTCTGTTTGAGCGGCCTGGCGTGTTAAGCGGCTTAACACACGATGCTGTATCTCACTAGCCTGACTAGCATATAGGTCTATCTGTTTTAAACGGGAATCGAAAGTCTTACTAATAATTTTTGTAATATTCATTTCTGCTTTAACATAATAATGTTTAGTCGTGCAAAAGTAACTTATTTATCTTTTTTTTCTATCTTTACGACGGAAATAATCGTTAAAAATAGACGACTTTCATATAAATCCCGAGTTTTAGACTAAAAAATGCGACAATGAGAATTGGAATCTTAACATCCGGCGGGGACTGTCCCGGTATTAATGCCACGATTCGTGGCGTGTGCAAAACTGCCATCAATTATTACGGGATGGAAGTAGTAGGTATTCACAGCGGTTTTCAGGGCTTGCTGACTAAAGATGTCGAATCTATTACAGACAAGTCGCTCTCCGGTTTGCTCAATCTGGGTGGAACGATGTTAGGAACATCTCGTGAGAAGCCTTTCAAAAAAGGAGGCGTTGTCTCTGATGTTGACAAACCGTCTTTAATCCTTCAGAATATCCGGGAAATGGAACTCGACTGTGTCGTTTGTATCGGCGGAAATGGAACACAGAAGACTGCGGCGAAGTTTGCTGCGATGGGAGTGAATATCGTATCTGTTCCTAAAACCATTGATAATGATATTTGGGGTACAGATATTTCTTTCGGTTTCGACTCGGCAGTAAGTATTGCTACCGATGCCATCGACCGTTTACATTCCACCGCAAGTTCTCACAAAAGGGTGATGGTGATTGAAGTGATGGGGCACAAGGCGGGTTGGATTGCCTTGTATTCCGGTATGGCAGGAGGAGGGGATGTGATTCTTCTCCCTGAAATTGCTTATGACATTAAAAATATTGGTAATACGATTCTGGAAAGACTGAAAAAGGGCAAGCCTTATTCTATTGTAGTGGTAGCAGAAGGTATTAGGACAGACGGACGCAAACGGGCTGCTGAATATATTGCGCAGGAGATTGAATATGAAACTGGTATAGAAACTCGCGAAACAGTTCTGGGCTATATTCAGCGTGGTGGTTCGCCTACTCCTTTCGACCGCAATCTTTCTACCCGTATGGGCGGCCACGCGACAGAATTGATCGCCAAGGGTGAATTCGGGCGTATGGTAGCTTTAAAAGGGGACGATATTGCATCTATCCCTCTTGAAGAAGTTGCAGGAAAACTGAAATTAGTTACTGAAGATCACGATTTGGTGATTCAGGGGCGTCGCATGGGGATTTGCTTTGGCTAGTCTTCTCGGCTTCCATAGTAGGTTGTGCCGTAGAAATTTCATTATCGGAGGTGTTTTCTTCTAAAACATTCTCCGGTTTTGTCTCGGGAATTACATTCAGTTCGGCTTCAAGTTCATTCTCAAATTCATTCTCAAGTTCAGTTGCCAATTCAGTTTCAGAGTTAGTTGCAAGTTCAACCTCCGGTTCTGTTGTAGTTGTTGAATGTTGTGCTTTGATCTCTTCGACAGTTGACATAAATACGGGTTCCTTTACTTTCTTTATAGCCATTTGGGCAGCATTCTGTTGAGACTCTTTCTTGGAATATCCCGTACCTGTTCCTGCCGGAAGTCCTTCAATGCGTACTTCGGTTTGGAAGACAGGGTTGCTGTCGTGATCGAGAAATTGCTCGATTAACTCAAAGGAAACCTCCATCTTATTTTTTTGGCTCCACTCAATAAGTTTGGATTTGAAGTTAACCTCTTTTCGGGATATTTTATCCAGGTCGATATAACGGTTGATGATCCGTTGCTCCATAAACTGTTTGCAGCGTTCATACCCCTGATCCAGATAAATAGCTCCGATAAATGCCTCAAAAGCATTTCCGTACATATAACTGTTGTGAGAAGAAGAGCGGGTGGAATACTTTATGAGTTTATCCAAGCCGATTTCAACGGCCAACTTATTCAAAGTCTCCCGTTGTACGATTTTAGAACGTGTGTTGGTCAGGAAACCTTCTCGTTTCCCTTCAAAACGTTTATAGACAATATCTCCTACGATGGCGTCGAGGATGGCGTCACCTAAAAACTCCAGCCGTTCATTGTTGAGGGGACGTCCCTTGTCGGAGCGGACAGAAGTTGATTTGTGCAGGAGAGCCTGCTCATAAAGTTGGATATTGCGCGGGTAGAACCCGAGTATCCGGTAAAAACAAAGATAAGACTCTCTATCCTTGCGGAACAAGAGCCTTATCTTATCTATTTCGTTACGTAACACGATATTACTCTGCGTATTTCTTGAAGATAACGCACGCATTGTGACCACCAAATCCAAATGTATTGGACAAGGCAACATTAACTTCGCGTTTCTGTGCTTTATTGAACGTGAAATTAAGGTTATAGTCGATATTCTCGTCGTTGTCACCTTCTTCGTGGTTGATAGTCGGAGGAACAATGCCGTTCTTGATAGCAAGGATACTTGCAATAGATTCTACCGCACCGGCAGCTCCCAGCAAGTGACCTGTCATAGATTTTGTTGAACTGATGTTCAACTCGAACGCATGATCACCGAATACTTCCTTGATTGCTTTTGCTTCTGAAATGTCACCAACCGGAGTAGATGTACCGTGTACATTGATATAATCTACTTCTTTCGGATCCATTTCCGCATCTTCCAGTGCATTTTTCATCACCAATTTCGCTCCCAGACCTTCCGGATGAGAAGCTGTCAGGTGATGTGCATCTGCAGACATACCTACACCGGCAACTTCTGCATAGATTTTTGCACCGCGAGCTTTAGCGTGTTCCAGTTCTTCCAGGATCAGGCAACCGCCACCTTCGCCCATAACGAAACCATCACGGCTTGCGCTAAACGGACGTGAAGCTTTAGAAGCTTCGTCGTTGCGTGTTGACAGTGCGTGCATAGCGTTGAAACCGCCCACACCTGCCGGGAAGATAGCTGCTTCCGAACCACCGGATACAATTACGTTTGCTTTACCCAGACGAATCAGGTTGAAAGCATCTGCAATAGCGTTGGTTGAAGTAGCACATGCTGAACAAGTCGCGTAGTTAGGACCATGGAAACCATACATGATAGAAATCTGTCCGGCTGCAATATCCGAAATCATCTTTGGAATGAAGAACGGATTAAATTTCGGACCCATTTCCTGACGAGTGTAGTAGTTGCCTACCTCTTCTTCAAATGTATGTATACCACCAATACCGGCGCCGAAAATAACACCGATTTTGTTCAAGTCTTCTTTCTCGACATCAAGACCGGAATCACTCACCGCTTCTTTGGCAACAGCGATGGCATATTGAGTATACAGGTCCATCTTTCTTGCTTCTTTGCGGTCTATGTATTTCGTTGCATCGAAGTCTTTCACTTCGCATGCGAATTGGGTCTTGAATAACGACGCATCAAAATGAGTAATAGGCCCTGCTCCACTAACCCCGTTCACAAGGTTTTCCCAAAATTCGGGAACGCTGTTGCCAACGGGAGTAATGGCGCCAAGGCCTGTTACTACCACTCTTTTTAATTCCATATTGATGAAATCGAATTACTTAGCGTGTTCTTCGATATAAGATACAGCATCACCTACAGTACCAATCTTTTCTGCTTGGTCATCAGGAATAGAGATACCGAATTCTTTTTCGAATTCCATGATAAGTTCTACAGTGTCAAGAGAATCTGCTCCCAGGTCGTTAGTGAAGCTTGCTTCGGTTGTAACTTCTGATTCTTCTACGCCTAATTTATCAACGATAATCGCTTTTACTCTTGATGCAATTTCAGACATAACTTTAAGTTTTTAATTAATAATTAGTTTTATTTCTTTAAATTTGCGGTGCAAAGGAATGAATATTTATCGTTTTGCGCAAATATTTGACTAAATAAATGCAAAGTTTTGCACATTTTTCACTGTTTTGTGCATCGAAATTGAGGGTTATGAAGAAAAACATCGCAATTTTTGCTTCCGGTTCCGGTTCAAATGCCGAGAATATTATCCGGTATTTCCAAAAAAACGATTCCGTTCAGGTTTCGTTGGTACTTTCTAATAAAAGTGATGCCTACGTTTTGGAACGTGCGCATCGTTTGGGAGTGCCCTGTAACGTGTTTCCAAAGGAGGACTGGATAGCCGGAGATGAAATTTTGGCTATTTTGCAGGAGTACCGCATCGACTTTGTCGTACTGGCTGGCTTTCTGGTTCGTGTGCCTGACTTGCTTTTGCATGCTTATCCCGATAAAATTATAAATATACATCCTGCCCTTCTGCCGAAGTTCGGAGGCAAAGGAATGTATGGTGACCGGGTTCATGAAGCGGTAGTGGCTGCCGGTGAAAAGGAAAGCGGTATCACTATACATTATATAAATGAGCATTATGACGAAGGAAATGCAATCTTCCAGGCTACTTGTCCTGTTTTTCCGACAGATTCTCCGGATGATGTAGCCAAGAAAGTGCATGCCTTGGAATATGAACACTTCCCGCAAGTCATAGAACAAGTATTAAGAAATAAGTATTAATTAAGTATTACTCCATGCAGATAATCGTTTGACGGAATTTCATGAAGTTCTCGGTCGCTACGGTTAATACTTAATACCTAATACTTGATTAAATAAGCTGTTTCTTCTCGCCGCAAAGGATAATCCCCGCGTAAGGTTTCGAATTGTTCCGGTTGATTTTTCAATCGGGTGCTATCTTCGACTGGATTATATATTTGGAGGATTGCTTCTTCATGGTTTTTGGCATGTATAATAGGAGAGGCGGGTGCCGGTGCGTTTATTTTATAATCAGCTTCTATTTGGAAGAATTTGCAAATGGCATCCAGTGACATGCGTGTGGCGTTTGCTTTTCCATCGGCAGAGTAACCCGCAATGTGGGGGGTACCGATGAATGCTTTTTCCAGTAGTTCACGGTTAATTTCTGGCTCATGCTCCCACACATCAATGATAGCATCCGAAATGATCCGGCTGTCCAAGGCTTTTAAAAGAGCATCAGTGTCAATAACCTCTCCTCGGGAGGTATTAATGATAACCGGTTTTCGTTTGAGTGACTGGAAGAAGTTCTCATCTGCCAGGTGGAAGGTTTTATATTTCCCTTCCTTATATAAAGGTACGTGAAAGGTTATGATATCACATTCTTCTGCAATTTTATTTAGTGAGGCAAATAGCTCTGTTCCTTCTTTTTCCTCCCGTGGCAAATCATTCAGTAAAACGCACATGCCAAAATCCCGGGCAACTTTAGCTACCTTACTCCCTACGTTTCCCACTCCTATGATTCCAATCGTCAGTTCGTTTAACTTTTTGTTTCTGCAAGATTTCCACACCAGAAGCGATGACTGTATATATTGGGCGACAGAAGCAGAATTGCATCCCGGAGCATTTGTCCATTCTATGCCTGCCTGTTTGCAATACTCTGTATCAATGTGATCGAAACCAATAGTTGCCGTCGCTATGAATTTCACCCGACTACCTTCCAATAAATCCCGGTTGCAATGTGTGCGGGTACGGACAATAAGTGCGTCTGCCTCCCGTACGAGCTCCGGAGTGAAATCTTTCCCCGGTACATAAGCCACCTCATCGGCTATTCTCTGAACCGCTTCTTTTATAAATGGTATTTTATTGTCGATAATAATTTTCATATACAATTCATCTTTTATACCCACAAAGGTAACAAATAAAAAAGTAAGAAACGGTTGCTTGTCTGAAAAATATTACATAGATTTGCCCTATTATATATCTATTAGCTAGTTAAGATTATGACATTTAGTAACCTTTGCAACGAGATTTTTTGGAAATCGACAACAGATTACCATGTAACGGATAGTGTGGATGCTCCGATGAACAATCCTTACGAGTTGAAAACTATTGAGTATTATTTATATCTAAAGAACTGGATTGATGCTGTGCAATGGCATTTTGAGGATATTATCCGTGACCCGCAGATTGATCCGGTAGAAGCATTGGCTTTGAAAAGAAGAATTGATAAATCAAATCAGGATCGTACAGACTTGGTGGAACTAATTGATAGCTACTTCTTAGACAAATACAAAGAAGTAAAACCTCTTTCTGACGCAACGATCAATACAGAAAGTCCTGCATGGGCTATTGACCGCTTGTCAATTCTTGCATTGAAAATTTACCACATGCAGCAGGAAGTGGAACGTACGGATACTACAGAGGAACACCGTCTTCAATGTCAGACTAAGCTGAATATCCTGCTGGAACAACGTAAAGACCTCTCTACGGCTATTGAGCAGTTATTGGTTGATATCGAAGCCGGGAGAAAATATATGAAAGTATATAAACAGATGAAAATGTATAATGACCCGGCATTGAATCCGGTGCTTTATGCTAAAAAATAACGAATGGCGCGTATTCTCATTATTCGTTTTTCAGCTCTTGGCGATGTAGCCATGACAATACCGGTAATACATTCGCTGGCTGTGCAATACCCGCAGCACGAAATAACAGTGTTAAGTCGTGCTGTATGGCAGCCGCTCTTTCAGGGGCTGCCTACGAATGTAGGTTTTGTCGGAGCTGACTTAACAGGCAAACACAAGGGGCTTTGGGGCTTGAATAGCCTCTATTCGGAGTTGAAAGCGATGCATTTTGATTACATTGCTGATTTTCATCATGTGCTTCGTTCCAAATATTTATGTCTGCGATTCCGTCTTGCCAATAAACCGGTAGCTTCCATATGTAAGGGAAGGGCCGGTAAAAAGAAACTGGTTCGTCGTCACGATAAGGTGATGGAGAATCAGAAGAGTTCTTTTCGCCGTTATGCCGATGTGCTTGAGAAGCTCGGTTTGCCGGTTTTATTAAATTTCTCTTCTATTTATGGCGAAGGAAAAGGCAACTTTGCAGAGATAGAGCCAGTCACAGGACCTAAGGAAGGTCAAAAATGGATTGGTATAGCCCCTTTTGCCAAACACAGAGGTAAGATTTATCCGTTAGAGTTGCAGGAGCAGGTTATAGCACATTTTGCGGCTAACCCACAAGTGAAAGTTTTTCTTTTTGGAGGTGGTAAAAGCGAGCAGGAAGTGTTTGACGCATGGATTGCTAAATATCCTTCTGTTGTTTCAATGATCGGTAAACTGAATATGCGTACCGAGCTGAATCTGATGAGCCATTTAGATGTGATGCTTTCAATGGATTCTGCCAATATGCATTTGGCGTCCTTGGTCAATATTCCGGTTGTTTCTATTTGGGGGGCAACTCATCCTTATGCCGGTTTTATGGGCTGGAAGCAATTGCCGGTTAATACCGTGCAACTTGATTTGTCATGCCGTCCCTGCTCTGTATATGGACAGAAGCCTTGCTGGCGTGGTGATTATGCCTGTTTAAGAGATATAAAGCCGGAACAGGTTATTGCAAAAATAGAAGGGATTGTAGGTTGATATTTGCAGGAATTCAATTTAGTTGTTTTTGAGCCGAAAGAGCGTAGAATCAAATAATGATGGAAAAAGAGATACAACGAAAGAAAAAGGTACTGATAGATCTTACGAATTATGGTAGTCTAACAGCTGGTTTCGGACAGATTGCGGCCAACTATGCGGCCGCTTTTTCGTCTATGCCGGTAGAGGATCTTCATTTTGTATATTTGTTGAGACAGAAATATATGCAGGAATTTGGCCCGAATGTGACCTCTGTTCCGGTACGTCGTATCAATAAGTTTTTCCCTTTTACCCTTCCTAAAGTAGATGTATGGCATGCGGTGAATCAGCAGCGGAAGTTGTTGCGTATTGCCGGTGGTACAAAGTTTATCTTTACTATACATGACTTTAATTTCTTAACGGAGAAAAAGCCTTGGAAGGCTAAAATGTATCTTCGTCGGATGCAGAATAAGGTCAATAAGGCAGCAGTAGTCACAACGATTTCTCATTATGTAGCAGATGTCATTCGCCAACATATAGATTTGAAGGGGAAAGAGATCCGGGTCATCTATAATGGGGTGGAGAGGATCGATATGTTGGAAGGAACCCAGCCGTCTTTTGCGACGGGACGTCCTTTCTTTTTTACGATTGGACAGATCCGTAGGAAAAAGAATTTCCATCTCCTGGTTGACGTAATGCGCCATTTCCCGGAATATGATTTGTATATTTGTGGAGATGCCCATTTCGCTTATGCTGAAGAAGTGCGTAATCTGATTCGTGAGAAGCAAGTCACTAATGTGTTTTTGACAGATGTAATCACTCAAAGTGAAAAGATATGGTTGTATCGGAGCTGTGAGGCGTTCCTGTTTCCTAGTGAAGGAGAGGGTTTTGGACTCCCTGTGGTGGAAGCTATGCAGTTTGGAAAGGCTGTATTTGCAGCTAATCGCACTAGTTTACCGGAAGTTTGTAATGGACATGCCATCATGTGGGAGCATTTGGATGCAGAATCTATGGTGCAAAGTATCCGGGAACATTTGCCTGATTTCTATAAAGATGAAGAACGCTTGACCAGAATGAAAGAACATGCGGCTTCATTCAGTTATGAGAAGCATATACAAGCTTATCTTGATTTATATCGCGAGTTAGCTCAGTTGCGTTAATGTCGAAATTAATTGCTCGTATACCTTTTCTGGAGTGATTAATGCAAAACGTTCCTCATAAGTTAATGTCGCTTGTTGTTCCGGTGGAAGAATGTCGTCGGGACTAATTCCTCGGGCAAGTACGGAATTTACAGGTAACCACATTGATTTGGAAGCGCTTGGTGAATAAATAGCGAATGAAGGGATTTCGAGGGCTTGAGCAATGTGCCGGGCTCCTCCTTCGTTTCCGAAATAAAATGAGCAGTTGGCGCAAAGTGCGGCTAGCTGTCGTAATGAAGAGGCTTGTATGTCGATCTTGATGCGTTCCGGACATCCCAATTCCTTGTAGATATTTCTTGCATCTTCTTCTTCATACCCCGGTGCATAGTTGAAGATTATTTGTATGTCCTTGTATTCTTCCAATATTCTTTTAAGTGTGGCTATCATGAACTCCGTATTCCATTTTTTATGGAGGAGCTTAGTGGTGACTCCTATTAGGAATACAGGGCGCGCGAAATCTATCCCCTCCTTTTCCATATAATATCGAAAGTCTTTTTTCTCCTGGTCAGTGAGGTATAACCTGAATTCTTTTGTATATTGAATAGGCTTGATTTTCTCTAATGGCGCTGCAAGCAATAGGTTGCGTTCTACCATATCGATTGTCAGACTATTGCTGTAAGTGTCTGCTCGATAATTTAATAGGAAACGTGTATATCCCTTGATGCGCCCTATCCGGAAAGGAGTTTTTAATGAAAAAAGAGAGAAAAAAAGAGTCCGGATCGTAGAGCGCATATCGATGATGACATCGTATTTGTTTTGGTGCGTCACTTGCCATACTTTTTTTATATAAGCAGTGAATGGTTTATTCTCATTCTTGTCAAATGTAATAACCTTATCTATGTCCGGATGACCCTCATAGAGCGATGCTATATTTTTATTAAGCACAAAATGTATTTCTGCATCGGGAAAACTTTTTTTCAGCGTACTGCACAATGCAACAGCTAGAATAGAGTCTCCTATTTGTCTAAATCGAATAATCAGAATTCTTTTGATTGGTTTCATGCTTAATTTCTTTATGCTTTTTTATCGTGCAAACATAGCTAAAAAAAAGCATTTATGTCTAAATATAAATGAAAAGAAAAAAGAAAAAACGGCTAAAGTTGTTCGCAACAGTACTTATATGTATAGAGAGTTAGCCAATCTTTGTGAGAAAAGAAAAAAATATAGTCGGAATATGCCTTAATTTCTTTATCTTTGCTCCATCTTTGTAATTAGTATTATATAGGAGAGTGTAATGAGAGTGATTGTAAATCCCAAGTACGCGCATCTGCAGAAGGAGATAGAAGAAATTCCAAGGTCCTTCCAGGAAAAAGGAGATGTGGTGTACGATGGGCGTAATGTTTTAAAACGAATTGGCTTGGGCAGTATTGATGTTGTGGTGAAGAGCTTTAAGAAGCCTCACATCATCAATCGTGTTGTATATTCGTTTTTCCGGCAATCAAAAGCAGAGCGTTCCTATATTTACTCTATGGAAATTCAACAACATGGCTTTGACACTCCGGAGCCAGTTGCTATGATCGAACAATTCCAGAGTGGCCTTCTTTCACATAGCTATTATATTTGTTGTTATGATGGTGGCGAAACAGTCCGTTCCCTGATGGATGGGAAAGTGGAAGGAAACGAAGATAAACTTTCTGCTTTTGCACGCTACACAGTTGCTTTGCATCAGGCAGGTATCCTGCATTTGGACTATTCTCCCGGCAATATATTGATCCATCAGAATGATGCGGATGAATATAGTTTTTCTCTGGTTGACGTGAACCGCATGCAGTTGCTGTCAGATATTGATTGTGATACTGTATGCCGTAATATGTGTCGTTTATGCATCTCTCGTGAAGTGCTGACTTATATAATGACAGAATATGCTTCTTTGAGGGGATGGGATATCAAATCTACTGTTAGTCTGGCTCTTCGTTATAGCGATCAGTTCTTTACTCATTATATTTATCGTCGTGCGGCACGAAAAGAAAAAGAAAGGCATATCGTATCCCTGATTTTATTCTTTCGTTTGTACCGTTCTGTGCGTAAGTTCTTTTCTTGGGAACCGCATATTTCACGTTTCTTATTGAAAAAAGAAAAGCACATTTATGATACATACCTGTGCAAGTATGACTATTGTGACTTGCTTTCTGCTGATTATCAATGATTAGCTTTTACTTCCGCGCATGACTACGCTGCGGATTTTATGCCTGAAAAACCCTTTTTGATTTGTATATGTGCAGTTATGCTTATCCAAAAATGCAGAAATGACTGCTTCGTCATCATGTAGATGGTATGTGCAAATTGCAAAATCCAACTTTCGGCAATTCTGAAATAAGTTCTTGCATCCGGTCAATGCATGCCGTTCAGCTCCTTCGATATCCATTTTTAGAAATAGATGCTCCTCCGTTTGATTGTTGAAGAAGTCATCCAGAGTTTGTTCTCTCGAAGAATTATGGTCGCTTACATATTTTTGGACAATCGTAACTTTATTTTGCCATGGTTCAAAAGTAGCTCTGATGGCCTCCAGCCATTGTTCGTCCTGCTCAAACAAGTAGACATGTTTAGCTTCTTCGATGATTTCCAATGAAGAATATCCTTCAGCGCAACCGACATCCACAAATACCTTTCCTGTCACTTCTTTAACGCTGTTGAAGTAATGGTGCGGTGAGCGTCTGTCTTGTTCCATGCTCAAAGCCCTGTAATATTTTTGAATTTTCTTGGCCGGAGTGTTCTTTCTGAAATAGAGCCGTTTCTCTTCTTTTTGAACATAGTATAAGCCTTTCTTCTCGTCTTTTTGTACGTCAACGGGCATATTGGCATATTCATCTTTGAATTCATACAGGTGTCTTGAATATCCATGCTCTTTAATATATTCATAGTATTTCAGATAAGGAGAGCTAGGCTTATATCCTTTCATGAAATAATATGGGAGAGTGCCATATATAAATTTCTTTATTGTATGTTTAAGTACGTTCATCTCATTAGTTTCTTGTAGATGTTTAAGATCTCTTCCGCTTGCTTTTCTTCAGAGAATCTTTTGGCAAATGTTTGCCCCTTTTCAATCATCTCCTTCTTTCTCTCAGGATCAGAGTATATCTGTTTGAAAGCATTGGCCATTCCTTTGATATCATCGGGATGTATATAGATCGAGTCGGGACCTCCGGCTTCTTCCAGGCAAGAACCTGTTGCGGCTACTACCGGAATTCCGGAGTATAAAGCTTCTATTATGGGGATGCCAAAGCCTTCAAAGCGTGAAGGATATACAAAAATTTCAGCTAGCTGATAAAAAGTCGGCAGATCATCAAAAGGAACATTGCTGATGATGTGCACTCTTTCTTCTAGCTTGTTCTCCTTAATAAAACGTTCAATCTTATCAGTGTATTCTGTACGGCGTCCTACAATGACAAGGTGGATTTGTTCAGGAAGCATTGTCAGTGCTTGTACTGCCGAAAGGGCATTTTTTCGTTCTTCAATACTTCCTACGTTGAGGATATAGTGTTCCGGTAGCTGATACTTAGCTCGAACTTCTCTTTTTTTCTCTTCTGTTACAGAGTGCGTGAATGAAGTATCACATCCCTGATAAACAACCTCTATCTTATCGGCTGGGATTCCGAAAAACTCAATAATATCACGTTTGGTACATTCGCTGATAGCAATGATTCTATCTGCGTTTTCGCAGGCTTTGCGGAATTTGTATGTATATATATTCCTGTCGATCAGATGGTAGTATTGTGGGTATCGCAGAAATATCAGATCGTGGATCGTTACGATACTTTTTACCTCACTTTTATGGATATTCAGGGGTAATTCATTGCTAAGTCCGTGAAAAATATCAATTCTTTCTTTTTCCAATTGGCGGGTGACTCCCAATACTCGCCATAATGAACTTAACTTTTTCCAGAAAGAAGTAGTGGGATAAGAAAGCTGTAGTTGCCGATATTGCTTCGTTAATTTGTTCAGCCTTTTATTTTCCCGTTTCTTGGGGGCATACAATACATATTCATTCTCCGGATAGAATTGGCATAGAATATCCACTATATAGCGGCTATAATTGCCCAAACCGGTGAAATTTTGTACTGCACGTTTTCCGTCAAAACCTATTCTCATTTCTACTTCTTGCCTTTATGTGATTATAGTTAGACTTCAAATTCCCGATAAGGTTTATTCAGGTCTAAATAATGGAAATTGTGCTGTCTTTGTCCACTTTGTTTAGGTATGGTCATGTAATCTCCGTATTTCTGTGACAGATAGACATCGTATTTCTGTACTCCCCATACTTCTTCATTTTCAAATAAGATTGGAGTAGGGGTACCCAGAATATCTTTAGACATGATTCCTTTCATACCGTCATCATAATCACAGACCAATGTGGATTGGTCGAAATCGTACTTTTTCATTACTTTCCTGATACTTTCCTGTGCTCCGGTAAGGGTAAAAAGCTTTCTGCATAATAGCGGTATCCATGAACTGGGGCCTTTTCCATGCTTGTATGGATCGCGATGAATCAGATAAAGTACACGTTTGTAGAATTCGTATTTTGCAAAATGCATTCTTTGCGCCATGCGGCTTTCCGGAACCCCGTCAAGTGGAAATATATCAATATATACACCTCCCAAATATTTAAGATGCATACGCTCAATTAGAGTTGTGTCAGCATCCTGTACTTTTGCGAATGGAAGAGGATATTCCTTGTCGTTTTCAGCACATACAGCTTCGTATGGTTTCGGCAACCATTCTTTGGCATTAGCCATTAATAAATCATAATCGGCTCTTGGCATACCGATATCCAGATCATCATCCCAGGGGATAAATCCTTTGTGGCGGACGGCTCCCAGCATGGTGCCTGCCATGATGTAATATCGCAGATTATGTTCTTTGCAAACTTTGTCAACAGCTAATAAATTCTTTAATATGCGAAGCTGTAGAGGGCGGATATCGTAATTTGCCATTTTTATCTGAATTTTGATTAATAAAGACTGGCTGGAATCAGCTTTTGTGCTTGTTGAAAGTCCTCTACAGTATCCAGTTCGGCCGAGAAGAACTCGGTGGTGTCCATGACGTAAAAACTATATCCTTGCGGAATCAGTCGTTCAAAAGCCCGTTCGTAGAATATATTGTCCAGTCCTTCGGTAGTAATCATAATTTCCAGTTCACGGAATAGAGCTTTGGTGTATTCTGCTGACATCTTTTCGATGCCGATAGACTCTCCGATAGCATCGGATATAGAACAAACTTTGCTGATTTCAACAACCTTTTGTGCATCGTCTACGATGACTTTTATTTCTTCCGCTCCGAGCTCATGCCGGTTCAGTGCCAATATGTCGGCCTTGTCCGAGTGAAGCAGTTTTTCTACAATTTGAGGATCAAAAACAATATCGCTGTCTAATAACAATATTTCTTCCCCGTCTGTATACGGTCGGGTAAGCCATAATGAATAGATATTGTTGGTTGATTCATATCTGTCATTATAGATGAAAGTAATATTTTGGACTGGATAACGTGCCTGCAGAAAATCAACGATTTGTTGCTGGCGATACCCCGTGACGATAATGAATTCGTCGAAGCCATTTTGTATCAGAGCATCAAAAGCCCTTTCCAGCAAACATCGTTCTCCTATCTTGAGGAGGCATTTGGGCGTTGTATCGGTCAGCGGGCGTAAGCGTGATGCTATTCCTGCGGCTAATATTACTGCTTTCATTTGGATGCGATTTCTTTAATTGTGTCTATAACAATCCGGTTTTGCTCTGGGCGTCCCAATGTGATACGCAAATGAGTGTTGATATCCGGCTCATTCATAAACTTCACTTTATAACTCTGTTCGGCAAAAGCTTTTTGTAAAGCTTCTTTTAGCTCTATCGGGTATTTGATTAAAATGAAATTGGCAACCGATTCATATACTTTGAATCCGGGTAACACGCCGATTTCCTTTTCGTAACGCTCACGGTCTTCGTTCATCAGTTTGGCGATGTTGCGGTAGTGTGTGTCCGATTTAAGAGCTGCAATAGCAATATCTTCGGATATTCGGTTATATCCCAGATATTTATTGCTGTATCTGCTGAAATTTTCCAGTTCCTTACTCATAAATCCGAATCCCATACGTAAACCGGGCAATCCATAAAACTTGGATAAAGTACGGGAAATAATCAAATTCGGATATTTATAAATCAGCTTTTTGATATAACTGGTATCAGTTGAAACAAAAGAAGCGTATGCCTCGTCTATCAGTACCACTGTTTGGCTGGGTACTTCTGCAAGCAGTTCATCTAGTTCTTTCGGAGTTAAACCATTGCCGGTAGGGTTATTGGGAGAAGCCAGTAAAAGAATCTTCGGATTCTCTTTCTGAATCATATCTTTCAGCGTCTCAAAGTCATATTTAAAGGTGTTTCCGTCTTCGTAAAGAGGATATTGCAAAGTATGACCATTCACCTCATCTGCAATTGACTTATAATACCACCATGAGAACTTGGGAATCAACATCGTTTTGTTTCCATCTTCTTGAGTCAGGAAGTAATGAACGGCTTGCTTCAGGATATCTTCTCCGCCGTATCCCAATAAAACTTGAGTTTCATCTATATCGTATAGTTCGGACAAGAAAACGGATAATATACTTTTCTTTCCTTCATCATAAATGCGGGTATAAAAACAAAGTTTATTTATATCGAAGTTTTTTAAAGCCTCTACTACTTCTTTTGATGGACTGTAGTTAAATTCGTTTCGATCTAAAAAGTTCAAATTCTTTTCCATATTAGTTTTGTATGATTCCTTTATCGCACCAGGTTAGTTTCCTGACTTTCGTTTCGTTCAAAATACTGCGGTTGTTGCTCAAATTATCCGTTCCATGTAGTTCGTGATGGAGGTGGAACACAATTCCCGCAAATTTGATGGTACGCTTGCGTACACCGTTATTGATGAGGCGGCATACTAATTCATGATCTTCGCTTCCCCATCCGGTAATAGCTTCATTATATCCATTAACTTTTAATAAGTCCTCTTTCCAGAAAGCCATATTACATCCTCTGGAATATGAAATATCCCATTGTCGATAATGTTGAAGTAGCGGACTCAACCAAGGTAAATGCACTCCGTTAATTGTGTTTTTAGTACCTTTGTCGTGAATGGAAATTATGCAGTTTTTTTCCGCTAACATTTTTTTTGTTAAACCTTCCCGGATTAATACACGGCTACCGGTTACGAAACTACCTTTTTGGGCAAAACGTGCATGATCTTTGACGAAATCTTTGTGTAAGACGATATCTCCGTCAATTTGTATAATATATTCTTTAGATGCTTTTGCAATAGCTTTGTTGCGGATGGAGGCTAGTCTGAAGCCTAGATCCTCATGCCAGACATGAATAATGGGAACTTCGGAGGAAGCAGCCAATTGATGAATTAGTTCTCTTGTGTCTTCCTTGGAACCATCATCTGCAATGATAATTTCATCCGGAAGGAGAGATTGACGTAGCACGCTTTTAACGCATATTTCTAATGCGTCGCTTCTATTATAGGTGGATATAATTAGCGATGTACTTATGTTGCTCGCCATTGGTTTATTCATATAATTATTACTAAGTTAGTTAAATAGTTAAGGGGGCTTGCACTAAAATTCTACAAATGTATACATTTTATTTGGTTGTGACAAGCGTTGAGAGCTTTTTCAAGGTAGCTGCATCAGATTTTATGATTCTTTTTTCTGTTCTGGAATTAATAAGTATACATACAAGTTCGTTATCTTTGTGTCCTAGGCGAGTCACCTTTTCATTATAACCATTGGATTTGTATAAATCTTCTTTCCAAAAGGCCGTATTACATTCTATTATATGTAAAATATCATTAGCAATACTTCTCTTGTAAATGACTAAGAATAAAAGGGGACTTCTCCCGTGTTCTTAGGAAATATAGAACTGAAAAATTTGTAAATGAAAATGATATTTTCTGAGAAACCTATAGTGTACTATTTGTTGATAGTTTTTCCCGTTTTAAACTCTGCTCTTTTTGTATTTATGACTTTTAATTAGATATTGAATGTTAAAGGGCAGTTTTAGGAATAAAAAACGTTTTATAGATTTGAATGTTAGTCGAGTTTCTAAAATAGGTGGGAGACAGTTTTGAGAGAGTCTTGCTAATCCTTTTATTAAGTCAACCTTTTTAATGTTCGAGTACATCGCTGGTAGGTATCGATGATAAATTTCAAATAAATAATATAGGTTTATTTCTTTTTGAAGATGTTTACTAAGATTGTTGTCTGCTTGTATCAATCTCCTGATTTCACTAAAAACTATGGTAAGATCATTTAGATGCTTCAAAGTGTAGCCTTGTTCCATATTTGTAATAGAGTTTTCTCTCTTGCAATTATAAAGATATGTTGTTCGGTTGGTTAAGGTAAATGATCTGGTATTTAAAGCGAGCATGGCATGCATTACTATGTCTTCGTGGTACACATGTTCCAAAAAATGAATATGAAATTCTCTTAAAAAAGAAAGATTATATAATTTATTCCATGTAGTTACCCATATATCATTTTTTTCTTCATAAAAGTATTGAGCCATACATAATTTACCTTTTCGTGTTATATTAGGGTAATTAGTAATTTTGAGTGAATTTTCATTCTCATCAATTTGATTGATTCCAGCTGCAACAAAGTCTACTTTTTCTTGTGAGATAATATTATATAAATTCTCAATGCAATCAGGAACAATGGCGTCGTCGCTATCCATAAAGTATAGATATTTCCCTTGAGCAAATTCAATTGCTGTGTTTCTCGTTCCTCCCAAACCGAGATTTTTTTTATGTGTAATTATACGGATGCAGTTACCTCTAGGATGTGTGTTCTTAAGTTGGTAGACTATATCCATGCTGTTATCATGCCCTAAATCGTCTACTATCAAAATCTCTAAGTTTTGATAGGTTTGGTTTAATGCTGATAACAAGGCGCGTTCAATGTATTGTTCTACATTATAAATAGGCATTGAGAGAGTTATTAGGCACATACTTTTCTTTAATCATTATAACAAAATAATATTAGGTGATTACAAAGTTACTTTAATATTTGTAATGATGAAAGTTATTTCGTTTTTTATTGATTTCTTATCTCGAGCTTGCCCTGTATAGAAAAGAATAATTTCATTAGAATAAAACTTTGGATTATTTTCATTACCTTTGTTCAGAATATTATGTTTGTCTAAATAATGGACTGATGTAAATTCTGCAATTCCTCTATTGTTTAAGACTATTGTTCTTTAATTTAAATTTTAATAATATGGTATATATTATTTGTTATGATTGGCCTTCAACATCTGGAAATCATACAGGAATGAGATATCTTTATGAATATATTCAAAAAAGAAATCCTGAATTGTATAAAATGTATACTTTCAATATGGGTAGGCGTTTTTTTGATAAGGGGAAAAAGGGGAAGAAAATCTCGGTACTTTTTACGGCACTCAAATTAGCAATGGCATATAAATCGGGAGATAAATTTATTCTCACTGAATATTTACATAGAGATTCATATCAAATATTGTTTGCAAAAATAATACGCTTTATATGTCCTAAAGCACCTATATATGCTATGGTGCATCTTGTTCCTGAAAAACTGGAAAGGCGATATTCGAAAGCACAAATGAAGAAGAGTTCACGATTTGTTACAGAAATTGTAACATTGGGAAGTAGTTTGACATGCTATCTTAATAATTTAGGAATAGAGAATGTTTATACTTCATTTCATTATGTCGATAATAATTATTATACTCCTTCTGCCAACCTTTATAACAGAAGTGATGATGTCAAAGTGATAGTAATGGGTGCTTTGGCACGTGACTTTGAACAGATCGCTTATATTGTTTCAAGACTTCCGCAAATTCATTTTTATATATGCAAAGGGCGAGAAAATATTGATTCTTTGTTTTCAGGTTTAAAGAATGTAACATTGGTGGGGTATGTTCCGGAGGCGGAACTAAAGCATTATATGAATGATTCTGATATTTCATTAAATGTGATGAAGGATACTATTGGAAGTAATGTAATTTGTACTTCAATGGCAACAGGATTGGCGATGGTGGTTAGTGATGTTGGGTCTATACGGGACTATTGCGATGAGACCAATGCATGTTTTTGTTCTTCTCCCGATGATTTTATAGAGAAAATTATGATCTTAGCAAATGATCGAGAGTTGCTCAATTCGTTAAAAAAAATGTCTTTGAAAAAAGCACAGCAGTTTTCTATTGATAATTATTGTGCTAGCTTGTCATCTTTATTGAAATAATTGGAGAGTATAGTCGTTTACAGTTTCTTCCAAACATGATGAACTAAAACTTGCAAAGACACATTTAGTGTGAGTTTTCTTAGAGCATTGCATAAACGTAAAAGGTCGTGTAAGCTAAAGTCGTTTTTTAACGAATGCTGTAAGAATTTATATATATAACGTTTGATCGCTTTTTTGAATTTTCTTTCGTTAAGGTGGGAATGGTAGTTTATACCAATCCATTCTATGAAAAGTATTGTTGCTCTAATCTTTTCTTTATTGAAATGAGTGGAGTTTGATATATTCTCTCCTTCGGCATTTCTCCAACTGACGGGATTGCCTGGTAAAGATATGATCCCTCCTGTAAATTCTGCAAATTTAGCCCATGTCGCATCATCGGTGCACCAGGCCAAAGGGAACTTAATAAATCCTCCCGTTTGTTCCCATACTGTTCGGCTAAATACATACTCACAGGCGGCAGAACTAATTTTTCCAGATAATTTATCTAATAGGAATTCATAACCAGAAGTTAAATCGGTTTTAAAAGGAGGGTTTTTATACTTTAGTTTGCCATACTCGTCAACTACTTCTAAAGGGAAACGGAATATACGTTTTTCATCAGAATATTTTTGTGAGGCTTGAATTACACGTGCTACTCCGTCAAAGGGCATTAGGTCGTCATCTGAAAAAAGCCATATAAGTTCTTCTTCTGACAATAATATACATCGTTCCCAATGGCCCGGTAGGTCTTTTTTACCCATGTTTTGCTCAAAACGATGATATATAATGTCAAACTTGTTTTTGTAATGATCTACTATGGTCTTTAATGGGTAGGGACTTGCGTCATCACCAATGTATACGGTAAACTCGTGGCTGTTTTGTTTAGCGATAGAATCAAGTGTTTCTTGTAAAAAGCGTGGTTTATAAGCTGGTATGATAATTGCTAATTTTTTCATTTTTATTGCTATCAATTAGGTTTTGCAAATATACACATTCGGTTTGTTTAAATATTGTATTTGCAAACTTTTGTGATGGAAAACTATACTAGCAAGTTGCTGATAGCAAAATAATCCATTGAATTTTCTCTTTTGTTTTTCAGATTATATGTATGTATTATTAATAATAGTTAATTGCATGTGTGAAATTCTGCTCTATTTGTAAACAATCTCTTTTTAGATACTTCCTATGGATATTATTCCTTACTTTTGCAAGTAGAAAATGAATATTCAAATATGGAATCTCAATACTCGGTAAGCGTTATCATCCCTGTTCATAATACAGCTCCGTATTTACGACGTTGTATAGAGTCTGTACGTAATCAGACGTTGAAAGATATAGAAATCATATTAGTAGATAATTTGTCGACCGATGATTCTCCTTCTATTTGTGATGAATATGCTAATATTGATTCTAGAGTAAGAGTGTTGCATCTTGATGAGGCAGGTTTGTCTATAGCTCGTAATGCAGGAATTGAAATAGCGACTGCTCCATATATTGGGTTTATAGATAGCGATGATTATATTGAACCGACAATGTATGAAAACATGTTGTCAGCCATGGTGCAGAATAAGGTTTATATGGTATATTGCAATTTTTGCTTTGAATATGAAGATGGCTGTATAGAACAAAAGTATCCTGATACAGGTAATGTGTATGTACGTACTAGTCAAGATGTTCAGCGGGATATTATTTTTGAGAGAGTAAGTAGTTCTGCTTGTACCAAACTTTTTGATAAGATTTTTTTTGATTCTTATCGCTTTCCTATAGGTATGTTTTTTGAGGATCATGCGACTATTTATCGCTGGATAAGTATTTGCGATAAAATAGTTTGGATTGATGCTGCTTATTATCATTATATACAGAGAGGTGATAGTATTTGCCATACAATCAATTCTATAAAACGTTATCATTATTTCTTGGCTGAATATTCAAGATTGGAGTTTGCAAAGGAGCGGCGGTTGTTTGAAGGTAGAGATTGGTTTGATGCCGTCAATGTGATTGTGGAAAATTGCTTTAATCATTTTCAAGAGTTTATGACGGATCCTAATCATCAATTGTATCCTGTTGAAATTAAAGATATGAGGAATAAGTTGAGTAGATGGCGTTTTTTATCAAGAAAAGAATTGTCTTCTAAATATTATAAACGATTACGTAAGATAACTTATTTTTGGTCGATTTATTATTGGACTCACTTTGCCAAGAAAAAGAATTAAAAAATGACATGATGGAAAAAGAATACCCTTTAGTTTCGGTTATTATTCCTGTTTATAATGCGCACAATTCGATAGCTAAAACGTTGCAGAGTGTTATTAATCAAACGTATACTAATCTTGAAATTGTTGTAGTGAATGATGGAAGTACAGATGAAAGTTTAGATATAATAAAGACGTATGCGGTTGAAGATCCCCGGATTGTTGTATTTGATAAACAAAACGAGGGATTAGTGCAGGCGCGTAAATCGGGTATAGATATTGCTACTGGCAAATATATCCAATATTTAGATAGTGATGATATTATGCATGAGGATGCAATAACTAGACTGGTTAATAAAGCAGAGGAAACGCAAGCGGATATGGTAGTGGCCCCTTTTATGTTTTGCTATGATGGAGAGTCTCATAAATCAACTTTCTTTAATTTTGTAGAGTTGTCAGGCGTGGAGTTTTTGAAAAATATTCTTTTAAAAAAGGCTTATTGGTGTGTATGGTCAAAATTTCATCTTCGATCATTATATCAGAATGAGATAGAAAGACCGGATATATCATTTGGTGAAGATGTCGTTCTTTCCACACAATTATTGTTATACTTACAAAAAGTCGTTTCAGTTGATTATATAATCATTGACTATAATTTTACCAATACGTCAATGTCACATCCTGCGAATTTTGATGATAAAAAGTATGGAGACTTTGTGAATTATACAATATGGATTGAAAATTATATTGATAAAAAAGGGTTGGGGGAAGAGATGAAGGAAGCACTTGCTCATTTCCATCTTGAAAATGCTTTTAGAAGAATTTATTGGAAACGTTTTGCTGGTATTAGGAAGGAAATGAAACGGCTTGTTAATGAAATGGAATCCTATCCTTGTTTAATAAATAACTTGTCAAAAAGAGAACGTAAGATTGTGAATGCTTATAGAGTATCAGGTTTCTGGGGAGATTTGAAACTTAGATATTATAAAATGCGTCATAAACTATAATGTTTCAAATAAATTAAGACGTTGAGAAATGAAGCATATATTGTTTATCGCTTATAATTTAGTAGGAGGGGGTGCAGAAAAAGCTCTTGTGGAATTATTGCGACATTTCGATTATTCCCGGTATGAAGTGACATTATGTTTGTTATATAATGAAGGGGTTTATATTGATGAAATCTCGGCTAAAGTAAAAGTTATTGTTTTATATGATAGACATGATAAGTTTCATCAGAAATCTTTTAGGAAATATGAGAAGCATAATAATTCTTTTTGGCTTGCAATGCAGATTTGGAAAAAAACTCCACGTTGGCGTTATGATGCCATTATCTCGTTTTTGGAAGGTTACCCATTGCTATTTCACTCTTTTATAACATTGAAAGGAAAGAAAAATATAACTTGGGTTCATTGTGACTTATATTCTTTCCATTGGACTGCCTCTTATTTTAATACTAAAGTAAAAGCCGAAATTGATTGTTATAGAAAGATGGATAAGATCGTTTTTGTATCTCGTCTTGCATTAGTCAACTTTGATCGATTGTATAAAATAGATGTGACTAAATCGTGTATTTATAATGTTGTCGATTCGGCTCATATAAGGTCTTTGAGTGTGTCAGAAGAAGCCCGGCATTTTCCAAAGAAAAGCTTGGTTATAACTGCAATTGGTAGCCTGAAAGAGGTTAAGGGATTTGATAAATTAATTAGAGTGGGAAAACTTCTAAAAGATGATGGTTATTCGTTTTTGATTCAAATAATAGGTACTGGTGACGACTTAGATGATTTGATAACTCTGAGAGATGATTTGGGCTTAAAGGAAAACATTCAGTTTCTTGGGTTCATGAAGAATCCTTTCGGGTATTTGAAGCATTCTGATATCTTCATTAGTACTTCTTTGTCTGAGGGATTGTCATTGGTGATTTGCGAAGCATTAATCTTGGGAGTTCCTGTAGTTGCTACAAAGACAGCTGGCGCTATGGATCTACTGGATAATAGTAAATATGGCATATTGGTGGAGCATGATATCCCCTCTATTTATCAGGGAGTAAAAATGCTTCTTGATGATTCTGAACTTCGCAGACAATATGTAGAAAGGGCACAAGAAAGGGCCAAAATGTTTGATGTCCAGAAAGTGCTGGATCAGGTGTATGATTTATTAGAATGAATGAGTTTGGAATACGCTTATATGCTAAACATGCGCTACTTTTTATTTTGCTTTGCTTTTTGAAAATATATTATTTATTTTATATAACAATATTATTAGTTTTTTCATTCTTTTGGAGAACTTACGTGTGTGGCTAATCAAAGGTATTATATCTCTAAGTTCTGAGTTCTGATAAATGGATAAACAGTTACGTGTTTGTTCTAGATCGGTTAGAATCTTATTTGTGTCCATAAGTGTTCTGTAGTGTATTTCCAAAAGGTTTTCTCTGAGCCATTTATCTCGTTCTTTGGGACCCACAGATGGATTTGTGGCACTGAATCCTCCTCCGTCATAATCGGCAATATCTATTGGAATATGCTTATAGCTACAGTTTTTAATGACAATGCTGTGAATAATATGTATCCAGTCGGATACGATAGTATAGTTTGTATTGTATCTGTAGCCATTGAATAAAGAGTGATGTATAAAACACGCTTGATGGCAGAAGGTGTCTCTGATCAAAAGAAGTGCTGTATTTATGTGGTCGGGGTATTGAATATGTAATTTATAGTTGTCAGGCAAAATGACAGTAATGTCGCAATAAATATATTGAGTGCCGTCAAACTGTATTTGAGAGAGAACGTCTTCCTTTAAACAATCGCCTGAATTTAGAAAGTATAAATATTCACCATGGGCTTGTTCGATACCTTTATTCATACCATAGTAAATACCATTGTCTGGTTCTGATATCCAATATGTAAGATGCGTTGTCTCCTTTGCGTATTGAATGATTGTTTCTTTACTTCCGTCAGATGAGTTTGCATCTATTATTATATGCTCGTATGAGGTGAATGATTGTTGCTTAACACTTTCTAAAGTATTGATAAGGCCTCTGTTGTTATTGAAGTTTACGGTAATGATGCTTAATATTGTTTCTTTCATTGTTTTATTATTAATGAATTAATTGCTAAGTAAGCAATTATTGTTATACTATCAAAATGAATTGAAAATAAAAAGATGCTAAATATAAAAGGAGTGTTCTTTAGTTATCTGTTGTTTGGCTAAGCATGGTGTCTATTATATATTTAGCAAATACATTTGGTGCCCATTTGCTATTATATGCATTGAGTACTTCTTGGTCATTGACAGGGGGAAGATTGTCGATATCTTGTTTAGCCTTGTTCCAATTGACTTCTGAAATGGGTAGATATCCCATCTCTGATAATTCTATAACCTCTTTTCCAAAAGGGAGATACCATTTAACGTGCAGTTTGTCGGTTAAAATGGCAGTTCCCACAGCAAAACTTTCGATAAAGCGGTTAGGAATACTGTTTCTATAGCCAGATACATTTAAGTTGTATTGGAAACGTGAAATATGTTTGCAAAATTGATTTAATGGAATGATCAAGTCTGTTCTTTCCAAACTGTTATCTAGTGTATCTGAATTGCCTGGATTGATAATACGAGCGTCATAATCTTTCCCTTTTTCAGATATGATATGAGCTAATATGGCTCTTTTTTCGTTGGGATGACTGATCTTTTCTTTGAAATATCCCATGATTTCACTTTCCGAGTTGTAATCCGGTGCATTGTGAGGGGTAATTGGCATTGGGCCACAGGCATTTCCGAAATAGCACATCAGAATTCCGTCTTTTATTGGCATTTTATCATTAATCATCGTTTTGTATGCGGCTTTCATTCGGTCGTAATCAAAAATAGAACAATAACACAAACATCGTGGCCCAATCATAGACGCATGTATTTTTGATTTATAAGTCAACACATCCGGATGGTAAGGAATGTGGATGCTGCTGGTGAGAGGAAAACCGTCAGAGGATATTTCTTTAGGACATTGAGCCTTAAAATAATAGTCAACAGAATGTAATAATTTAATATCGAACAAAAAGGGAGAATCTGCTATGTCATAGCAGAATTTTATTTTCTTGTCGTTGTAGATAATGAATCCTTGTAGATTGTACGAAGTATAAGAATATATAGGTTCTTCTTGTAAGTTGAAGAATTGGCGGATTCTTTGGCTTTTCTCTCTAAAACGTTGGGACTTGTGAATAAGTCTGTCTTCCAATTTCATCTTTTGGAAACTTAATATAATTTTCCCCTGTTCGTTCAATTCATAAAGGCCATATAGTAACCATAAATAATAACTACGGAAGTTGTAAGGAACAGTGGTGATGTATACTTTAGGTATATTGATTTTATGGTGTTTCATATATAATTAGTTGTTAGATTTGTATTCTTTCCATTCTTCTTCAGTTCCCCAGTCAATATATTCTGAGACTATTAGAGGGCGGAATGACTCTCCTTCCATTAACATACTGAAAATGATATGTGATAGATAGAATGCCTCTTTGTTGCTTTTAAGAGAATTCAATTTTTCGTAATGAACTAAGAATGTTTCTGCAGATCTGAAACAATATCCACCTACACAAAAATAACGTCCTATGATTCGTTTCTCAATGATATTAGTAACATACATGCTGTAATCTAATTCAATATAGCTTTTGTTTGACGGATTGACTCTTTTTAAAGAGTCGAGCGGGTATGAACATATATAATTTCCTGCTATCGGTTTAATTTGAAAATAGTTATCTGTGTCTTTTACCATAAATTCTCCTTTTAAGTTATTCTGTTTTATGGTTTCAGCTATAGTATATGGTTCACTAGATGAATTATCAAGCAGGGTGATTGTGACACGTTCCCATAAGTTTTCTTTTTGAAATGCTTGCTCAATTTCATTCAGGAGGTGATATTTTTGAACATGCTTTTTTAGTAGGGTGATGTAGATATGGCTGAATGATGATAATGAGATGCCTTGAACACTCTTGTAAAGAAGTAATTTTCCTGACGGATCAGAATCGAAGATATAAGGCTTCTGTAGTTGATCGGCAGCTGCGGGTATAATTAGAATCATAGTTTATTAGGAATATTAGTTAAACTGAAAATGATTGATTTTAAATATTCTACAATTTCAGGTTTGGTGGCATATTGCATAATTCTCCAGAAATTCATTAGTTGGAATGTTTGATAGTATTGATCATACCACGCGAATTGCGATGCCATTTTACAAATTCGTTCATCCAATATTTTCAGAATTAGATGCAATCTTAGACTGTCATATTTATTTGTATACATTTTTTCTGACCAGTAGAAGGCTGTATCTTGTCTTAACTTAACTATATCTATCAAAGGGCTTTCAATGAATGAATCCAAAAAATCTATTAGGTAGTTTTCTCCTCCATCAAACAGAATATTGGATAGAGTGAGATCTCCATGACATTTTCCAATAGGAATGTATATCATGCCAGGACGTTCAAAAAAAGAAGCAGACTTTTTTAATAAGAGGGCTATGTCTTGGTCGTTTTGTAATAGCTGATTTTGGGCTATCGTTTCCTTGATGTTTTCAAACTTGTGTTGGATAATTGTGTAAGGAATCTCTGTTAGACTGGAGTGGCTTATTTCCCATTCAATAAATTCTTTTAGGGTACAATAGAATTTGTTGATTGCTTTTTGCCCAGAGCGCTCAAAAAAATCTATGAAATTTAATGCATAGACGTATTCCATCTTAATAATACAGTTTGATGCCTCATTTACAATAGAGAATATTTTGGGTATCTGGATTTTGAAACCTTCTTCTTGTGAGTAATTTTTTTGTTTCTCTGCTTGCTTTATTAAACGCGGTATATAGCTAATGTTATTTGTCCCTTTTAATACAAATAAGGTGTTATTTTCTTGGCTTATACTTATTTGGCAACCTGAATGTCCTTGTACTTCAATTTCCATACTTAATTAGAATTTACAGATTTGGATATACTGGGCCTGACTCTGAATTGCAGCCTCTATTCCAACAGGAGAATCTTCAAAAATTAATGTTGCTTCGGCCTTGCAGTTGAAATGTGACATGATTGATAAGAAACATTCTGGGTTTGGTTTACTCTCCATAACGTCAGAGCCTGTGATAATCAAGTCGAATAAACTGGACTGCTTTATGTAATCGAGCAAATTGTATATATTTTGTTTTTGGGCGGTGGAGGCTAGTGCGGTTTTTACTCCATTACGTTTCATTAATGCAATGAATTCTAACAATTGATTGTTGGTACGGATCAAATTGAAGTAGTTGGGGTATATTCGGGCTTTCATTTCTTTTATTTGTTCAATCATATTGGCATCATTGATACCTATATATTGCATGAACTCTTTTAGTCTCATTCCAAATAGACGATGATACATATCTTCTGTGAGAAAAATGTTGAAATGTGATAGCACCTTTTTGTATGCTTGAAAGTTAGCTTCTTGGGTGTCTACAAGAGTTCCGTCAAAGTCAGATATAATTAATTCCGTTTTCATTTTGTTTGATTTAACATCTTGTTAAGTTCTTCTGGTGTTCCATAGGATGAGTACTGCTCACATACGGATAGGTGGATTTTTTTATTTTGTTGAATTAGATAATTATAAAGCAAGGAAACGTAAAATTCGGGTTTATTATGGTTGGTGTCATCTAATAAACTGTGAGCGGCTTGGAGAAAGCTACTAGACTTTGAAAAGAAATACGAACCAATCAGAGCATGATTGGATATAACTTCTTTTTCTGCTGTCCGAATGACGAAATCGCCTGATGTTAAAGCATAGCTATAGCGTGGGTCATCAGATGTAAAAGATAATAGAACACCTTCAATTGAGTTTGCAGGATCGTTTATTATATTTCTGATAATTATATTGTAATTCGAGCTGTGGAATTCCAGATCGCAATCCATAACTAAAATGGCATCGTCTTTAGCAATACCAGCTTCAGCAATCAGGCAAGTTTCTACTGCTCCTCTTGTGGTTTTATCTACAGTATAAATTTGAGCTTCTGGAATCTTTTCTTTGATAATCTGATCTATGTGATGAGTGATAATATGTTCTTTCCGCACAATAAACGAGTATTTACGGGGAACATGAATGTCATTAAGGCTGTTGACCGCTCTCATAAACAATGGAATTCCTTGATATTCGATCAGGGGTTTAGGTTGGATATACCCTTCTTTTACAAAACGGCTTCCTTCACCTGCCATTGGCATAATTAGATGTAATGTGCGCATAATATTAATAAATTAGATGGTCCGAGAAGAACTTGTGGCAACAATTTATAGCCTTTGAAATTATGTGCAAAAATACATGAAAATTTTGTATTTTCATATCTATATTGTGAATTATATATGTGTTTAAGATAAAAGAAATGTATAAAAATTCAAGATGTGTATTTGGATTACATATTTAAATTGCAAGATAAAATTCTTTTTTCTGTACTTCATATTTTATCAACAATAAGGACATATATAATGATGAAGCAATTGTCCGAAAAGAGGGCATTAAGCTTCCTAATAGCCACCATAATTCCACATTTACTTTACAGGAGTGTTCCAACTTTTTTGATGACCTTATTGAGTGTTTATGACCATATAAATACAATTCTAGTAATGTTACAGGATTATACGATGGTCTCCCTTCTGATTGAAGTTTGACATGTTTAAACCCAAGCTCATCTATAGGCAAGATATCCACAAATAAATCGATAACCCTTGCCCAAGAATCTGGAGCAACCAATTGTTCAAGAGCTATCATTTGAATTTGATTGCTGTTTTTTCCTACTATGTAGTTCATAGATATATTGTTTAGTTTCTTTCCATAAATATACGAAAAATAAATGATAATTCAATATAGCGTCTAAGGCTTTTGCACAGACTCGAAATGTTAGGCTTATATGTAACTTGATAACATTGGATATAGGGTATATTGCCGAATGAAACCTGCAATTTTTATAAAAAGTGCTAGTTTTATTCGGCAATTTATCCTATATTTGTCTGTATAACCCTAAAACAAGAAATGATGGATACGCTTTATAGATCATATTCCTTATTCCGAGGCACGTCCTATTTTGTTGTTTAAGGAGTATCTGCAACATGGTTATTATCCTTTCTTTCAGGAAAAAGGATATTTGCTTCGTTTACAAAGTATCGTTAAGCAAACTTTGGAAAATGATATACCGACTTTTGCGAATATGAATATAGCAACAGCATTGAAATTGAAAAGGCTGTTGTATATCATAGCGAGAAGTGTTCCGTTTAAACCTAATTTTACCAAGTTGGCGACCTTGTTTGATATGAATAGAAATACGATTTCAGATTTGATGTGTTATCTTGAAAAAGCTGGAATAATTAATCAGCTTCGAGCGGAGACAGAGGGCATTAGACTTTTAGGCAAAGTGGACAAGGTGTATCTGAATAATACGAATTTGGCTTATGCACTTTCTGACAATACACCGGATATAGGCAATGTGCGTGAAACATTTTTCTTTTCTACTTTGCGAGTTGTTTGTCCGGTAACCACATCAGAAGTTGCTGATTTTACGGTAGGTGGTTATACCTTTGAAATGGGTGGGAAAAATAAATCGCAGAAGCGGGTGCATGATGTGGAGAATGCGTATGTTGTGAAAGATGATATTGAGTACGGAATGCGAAATGTAATTCCTCTTTGGGCATTTGGCTTTTTATATTGAGATAATATGTATATTTGTACGATGTGAACTTAAACAGATTGAAATATGAGTGGCAAGATTTACCCTATCGGTATACAGAATTTTGAAAAAATTCGTAAAGGTGGCTATTTTTATATAGATAAAACAGCATTGGTTTATCAATTGGTGAAAACCGGAAGCTACTATTTTTTGAGTCGGCCGCGCCGTTTTGGCAAAAGTCTGCTTATTTCTACGCTTGAAGCCTACTTTCAAGGAAAGCGGGAACTCTTTGAAGGACTGGCTATGGAGAAGCTGGAAAAAGATTGGGTAAAATATCCTGTATTACATCTTGATCTTAATACGGAAAAATACGATACTCCAGAAAGTTTGGAGAATAAACTGAATGGGGCGTTGGTGGAATGGGAGAAGATATATGGCGAAGAGCCCTCGGAGAAATCTTTAGCGATGCGTTTTGAGGGGATTATTAAGCGTGCCTGTCAGCAAGAGGGGCAAAGTGTGGTGATCCTAGTGGATGAGTATGATAAGCCGATGCTGCAGGCTATTGGTGATGATGTTTTGCAAAAGAGTTTCCGCAATACATTGAAAGCCTTCTACGGCGCATTGAAAAGTCAGGACGGCTGTATCAAGTTTGCTTTGTTGACGGGAGTTACCAAGTTCGGTAAAGTCAGTGTATTCAGTGACCTGAATAACCTGAATGACATTTCAATGTGGAATAAGTATATAGACATTTGTGGTGTGAGCGAACAGGAACTATACGATAATCTGGATGCCGAACTTCATGAATTTGCCAATGTGCAGGGAGTGACGTATGAAGAGATATGTGCCCGGTTGAAAGAAATGTATGATGGTTATCATTTCACGCACAATTCCAAAGGAATGTACAATCCCTTCAGTCTGCTTTTGGCTTTTGATAGGAATGAGTTTAAAAGCTACTGGTTTGAAACAGGTACTCCCACTTATTTGGTGGAATTGCTGAAGAAACACCATTACGACCTTCATCGGATGGCTCATGAAGAAACCGATGAACAGGTACTGAACAGTATAGATTCTGAATCTACCAATCCTATTCCGGTAATCTATCAGAGTGGGTACCTTACCATTAAAGGGTATGATGAAGAATTTGGAATTTACCGTTTAGGTTTTCCTAATCGCGAAGTGGAGGAAGGATTTATCCGTTTTCTGCTTCCTTATTATGCGAACGTGGATAAAGTGGAATCTCCCTTTGAAATTCAGAAATTCGTTCGTGAGGTACGTGCCGGTGATTACGAATCTTTTTTCCGTCGCCTGCAAAGTTTCTTTTCCGATATTCCATACGAGCTTGCTCGCGAATTGGAGTTACATTATCAGAATGTACTTTATATTGTATGTAAACTGGTAGGTTTTTATGTGAAAGCGGAATATCATACGAGTGAAGGCCGTGTGGATATGGTATTGCAGACTGACAAGTTCATTTACATCATGGAATTTAAATTGAATGGAACGGCGGAAGAAGCTCTGCAACAGATAAATGACAAACACTATGCCCGACCATTTGAAACGGATTCACGAAAACTTTTTAAGATTGGTGTGAATTTCAGTGCTCAAACAAGAAATATAGAGAAGTGGTTGGTCGAAAATTGAACTGCCCCTGCGCCGGAAATAAAATATTCATTTCTCATATTCTCATAGATTTGATTTAAATAGCAGATAATTAATAAAGTAAGCTATGAGAAATACTTTTAAAATTGGTATTTCTCATAGTTTTATTCGCAAATAGACCTTGATTTGGCTTATTTCTCATACTTGTTGAACTCATTTCTCATAATGTCCCGGTGTTGGTATATAAATAGGCTGTGTGGGCTTACCTATATTCTGTAAGGTGCCTTTTGCTTTTAGGCGACGGATTTGCCTACTGGCCATACTTTGAGTGAAACTGCAGAGCGACTGCATATTACTACGGGTTAATACAGGATGAGTTGCAAAATAGGCAGTAAGTTTCTTGTCGATCTCTTCTTCTGAAAGAGAAGCCGAATGTGGCTTGTATTTCGAACGTCGTAAGTGACTAGTCATGCACAAACTCTTTAAATCTCTGTCAGCCTGGAAATTAATGGACTTAAGTTTCACTTTGTCAGCACGAGTGGTAAGCGAGTGCACGGGTTCGGTAGCTTGCAATGTAATCTGGAAATAGCCGATTCCATCCAGATGTACTCGTTCTCCTTCGCATAGGTGGTTTCCCATGCATCTGCTCAATTCCATTAACATGGCTTCTACTTCTGCTTTCCCGAAAGTGGTTGCCATGTGGATTTCTCTTGCCAGCTTTTGAGTGGTCACATGTTGAAAATTAACCACCCGTGGGTGGTAACTAGGTTCTTCCCCTTCTTTTTCCGGTTGGGGATTCTTATAAAACTCGAACTGTATTGCCATCTTTGTTTTAATTTAATGGTTGTTTATATGTTATGTACTGATGCTCTTAGTGTATCTCGCTTTTATTCTTTTATTATTCAACCGCCATCCTGATTGTTCCACTAGAGTGAACGGTTCTTTTCACTCTAGTAGACAGAACTTTTTACTGTAGTGAACAGGCCTGTGCACTCTAGTGGAACGATTGGGATGCTCTTTCAAAGATACGACATTATTAGGTGAAAAACAAGTAATTAACTAGTTGTTTGCATGAAAGAAATAGCTAGATGTTTGGTAAGATAAGCTTAGCGGATAAACAGGAGAACAGTTGGTCTGACTATGAGAAATACCCTGATAGAGTATGAGAAATAGCGGTTTTTTGAAGAAAATCGATGAGGATTGTATGAGAAATACCTATTTTAAAAACGTTTCTCATAATGTACTTCTTTGATTATATGTGCTTTATCTGAAATCTATGAGAATATGAGAAATAGAATTGAAAAATCTGTTCTAGTAGAAAGATGAAATAAGTATTCTCTGAAAAGTTGTTTGTGTGGAATATTTACAGTATATTTGTATCGTAATAATCGCCCTACAAAACACATGCAGGACAAATAAATGAAGTAATGAGAATAACACTGGTAAGAGACGATGGCAAGGTGAACACTATGCGTACGTTAAGAATCGAACAGCTCGTAGAGCAAATGAAAGTGGAAACCAAAATGCAGCCCGTCTCAAAAATGAGAGAAGTCCTGCCTTTTATGCTTCCGGGTGATAAAAATGATTATGTACAGAAAGTACCGAAGTTAATACCCGCCGCAGCCTTTTTTCGCAAAGGCGGCATAACGGCGATGAGTGAATATAACGGAATTGTGATGATTCAGGTCAACAACTTGTCCGGACACATGGAGGCGGATGAAGTGAAAGAGCGGGTAAAGGAGCTTCCGCAGACTTACTTAGCTTTCACCGGATCTTCCGGAAAGTCTGTGAAAGTATGGGTACGTTTTACTTATCCCAATGATCTTCTGCCGACAACTAGTGAGGAAGCGGAGCTTTTTCATGCGCATGCCTATCGGTTGGCAGTGAAGTTTTATCAGCCACAACTTCCTTATGATATTGAACTGAAAGTACCTTCATTGGAGCAATATTGTCGTTTAACTTTTGACCCGGACTTGTATTTTAATCCCGAAGCAATGCCTATTTATATGAAGCAGCCTGCGGCTATGCCGGGTGAGGTGACTTATCGCGAACGGGTACAAACGGAAACGTCACCATTGCAACGGCTTGCGCCGGGATATGAAAAATGCAATGCGCTTTCTGTCCTTTTCGAAGCTGCTTTTGCACGTGCGCTGGATGAAGAGGCTGATTATCATCCGGAAGGAGACAAACAATCGCTGTTGATTAATCTTGCTGGACATTGTTTTCGTGCCGGTATTCCTGAGGAAGATACAGTACGGTGGTCTCGTGCCCATTATCGCTTGCCGAAGGATGATACATTGGTTCGGGAGACTGTGCGGAATGTATACCGGTCTTCAGAGGGATTTGCGAGTAAGAGCAGTCTGTTGCCGGAACAATTATTTGTCATGCAGATGGATGAGTTTATGAAACGACGTTATGATTTCCGTTTCAACCAACTGACATCACAAGTGGAATGTCGTGAACGAAATAGCTTTAATTTTTATTTTCGTCCGGTGGATAAGCGGTTGATGGCAAGTATTGCAATGAATGCACATTATGAAGGGCTTAAACTTTGGGATAAAGATGTGGTACGTTATCTGAATTCGGATCATGTGCCGGTTTATCAGCCCATTGAGGACTTTCTTTATGACCTTCCTCATTGGGATGGTAAAGATCACATCGGCGATCTTGCCAAGCGAGTTCCTTGTGATCATCCTCATTGGGGGCAATTGTTTCGGCGCTGGTTTCTCAGTATGATAGCACATTGGCGGGGAATGGGAAAGAATCATGCAAACAGTACTTCTCCTATATTAATCGGTCCACAGGCTTATCGTAAGTCTACATTTTGCCGATTAATTTTGCCTCCATGCTTGCAGGCTTATTATACGGATAGTATTGATTTTAGCAGGAAGCGGGATGCCGAGCTATATTTGAATCGTTTTTTACTGATTAATATGGATGAGTTCGATCAGATTGGCATTAATCAGCAGTCTTTCCTCAAGCATATTCTACAGAAGCCTGTTGTCAACACACGGCGACCGAATGCTTCGGCAGTGGAGGAACTCCGTCGGTATGCTTCTTTTATAGGAACGAGTAATCATAAAGATTTGCTGACGGATACTTCCGGCAGTCGTCGTTTTATCGGTGTGGAGGTGACTGGAGTGATTGACGTGGTCCGTCCTATTGACTATGAGCAATTGTATGCGCAGGCAATGGCACTGCTGCGCAGTAATGAGCGCTACTGGTTTGATGAGAAAGAAGAGGCTATAATGACGGAAGCTAACCGGGAATTTGAACAGTCGCCAGTAATTGAACAATTGTTTCAGGTGTATTATCGGGCGGCAGAGGAGGAAGAAGAAGGAGAATGGTTGCTTGCTGCGGATATATTGCAGCGGATACAAAAGGCAAGTAAAATGAAGTTTTCTTCCGGACAAGTTAATTATTTCGGGCGTATCTTGCAGAGATTGGGTGTAAAGTCGTTCAGGAAAACACGCGGGGTTTATTATCATGTGGTGCCTGTTGGGTAAGGGTGATGATGAAATAATGCACGAGATGTGCATTTTATTATTTTATAATAATTATCTTTGCGTAATAACGTGAGATATACGAAGACTATGATAAGAAATCCTTTTATAACAAGTGGATATGTGTCTGCTGATTATTTTTGTGACCGTCAGCAAGAAAGCGAACAGTTGGTACGCGAAGTGATGAATGGGAATAACCTGGCTCTTGTCTCTACCCGACGAATGGGAAAGACGGGCCTGATCCGTCATTGCTTTCAGTTTCCTGAAATTAAGCATGGCTATTACACCTTCTTTATTGATATATATGACAGCCGGTCATTGCGCGATTTGGTATTTGCACTTAGTAAAGAGATTTTGGAAGTACTGAAACCTGTGGGGAAGAAAGCTTTGCATGGTTTTTGGGAATGTGTGAAATCTTTGCAAGCCAGTATCTCTTTTGATGTAAATGGTATGCCTTCTTTGAATTTGGGATTAGGAGATATACAAGCTCCGGCTACTACGCTCGATGAAATCTTCCGGTATTTAGAGCAAGCGGATAAGCCTTGTTTGATTGCCATTGATGAATTTCAGCAGATTACCGGATATGCAGAGAAAAATGTAGAGGCTACTCTCCGGACTTATGTGCAGCATTGTAATAATGCGCGTTTCATTTTTGCCGGAAGCCAGCGACATGTGATGGGGAATATGTTTCTGACGCCTTCCAGACCTTTTTATCAAAGTGTGTCAATGATGCATTTGGAAAGTATTCCTTTAGAAGAATACATTCGTTTTGCATGTATGCATTTCAAACGTGCAGGCAAAGAAATGGAAGAAAGTGCTGTTACCACAGTTTATCAACAGTTTGAAGGAGTCACATGGTATATACAAAAAGTATTGAATACACTGTATGATATGACCCCGGAGCACGGAGTCTGTAAAGTGGAAATGGTGTCAGAGGCCATTCGGCAGATTATTGATTCATTCAGATATACTTATTCGGAAATCCTTTTTCGTTTGCCGGAAAAGCAAAAGGAGTTACTGATTGCTATCACTAAAGAGGGAAAAGCGAAAGCTATCACTTCCGGTGCTTTCATAAAGAAATACAGACTGGCTTCAGCCAGTTCTGTGCAGTCAGCATTGAAAGGATTATTAGAAAAGGATTTTGTGACCCAAGAAAAGGGAGTGTATCAAATATATGATCGTTTCTTGGGTATTTGGTTGAAAGAGAATTATTGAGTCGTTTTTTGTTTGTTGAAACGTGCTTTTCGATAAATCGCGTTAATAATTAGCTGAAACTACTGCCTGTTAATCAGTTTTATTGTATCTTTGCGGTCTTAACTTTTTTAATGGTAAATAATGAAGGAATTTCTACAACTAATGCGACGTTTCGTGTCGCCTTATAAGAAGTATATCGGCTGGGCTATTTTGCTGAATATTTTGTCTGCTGTATTCAACGTGTTTTCATTTACTTTTTTAATTCCTATTCTGAGTATTCTGTTTAAAACAGAAGGAGCGGATAAAGTATACCATTTTATGGAATGGGGTAGTGGTGATTTAGCAGATGTTGCCAAGAATAACTTCTATTATTACATATCTCAAATGATAATGGATAATGGTCCTACTATAGCCCTTATCTTTTTAGGATTGTTCCTGATGATAATGACATTGTTTAAAACCGGTTGTTACTTTGCTTCTTCAGCTGTAATGATTCCATTGCGTACGGGAGTAGTACGTGATATTCGTATTATGGTATATGCAAAAGTAATGCGCTTGCCAATGTCTTTTTTCTCTGAAGAAAGAAAGGGAGATATCATAGCTCGTATGAGTGGTGACGTGGGAGAGGTTGAAAACTCCATTACTAGTTCGTTGGATATGTTGATGAAGAGTCCGATTCTGATTCTTCTTTATTTTATCACTTTGGTTATAACGAGTTGGCAGTTGACCCTTTTTACCATCGTTGTATTGCCGGGAATGGGTTGGCTGATGGGAGCGGTCGGAAGAAAACTGAAACGCCAGTCATTGGAGGCACAGTCAAAATGGAGTGATACGATGTCGCAATTGGAAGAAACATTGGGTGGATTGCGTATTATCAAAGCTTTTATTGCAGAAGATAAGATGATTAATCGTTTTACCAAATGTAGTAATGAATTGCGTGATGCTTCGAATAAAGTTGCTATACGTCAGGCATTAGCACATCCGATGAGTGAGTTTTTGGGAACCATTCTGATTGTAGCCGTACTGTGGTTTGGTGGTACATTGATTTTGGGACAGAATGCAACCATCGATGCTCCGACATTTATCTTCTATATGGTTATCCTGTATAGTGTAATCAATCCGTTGAAAGACTTTGCTAAAGCAGGATATAACATTCCGAAAGGTTTGGCTTCTATGGAACGTGTTGATAAAATCCTGAAAGCAGAGAATAAGATTAAGGAGATTCCGAATCCGAAACCGTTGAAAGGTTTGAATGACAAGATTGAATTTAAAGATATCTCTTTCAGCTACGATGGTAAAAGAGAGGTACTGAAACATGTAAATTTGACAGTTCCCAAAGGAAAAACGATTGCACTGGTTGGACAGTCAGGTTCCGGTAAATCTACCTTAGTCGATTTGTTGCCACGTTACCATGATGTACAGGAAGGTGATATTACCATTGACGGAACGAGCATCCGCGACGTGCGTATTGCTGATTTGCGTAGTCTGATTGGTAATGTAAACCAGGAAGCTATTTTGTTTAATGATACATTCTTCAATAACATTGCTTTTGGTGTGGAGAATGCGACAATGGAACAAGTGGTAGAGGCAGCAAAGATTGCCAATGCACATGATTTCATCATGGAGAAACCGGAAGGATATAACATGAATATCGGTGACCGTGGTGGTAAATTGTCCGGTGGTCAGCGCCAGCGTATCAGTATCGCCCGTGCCATCCTGAAGAACCCTCCGATTCTGATTCTCGATGAGGCTACTTCTGCATTGGATACCGAATCAGAACGTCTCGTGCAGGAAGCGTTGGAACGTTTGATGAAAACACGTACAACGATTGCTATTGCCCACCGTCTTTCTACTATTAAGAATGCAGATGAAATCTGCGTGTTATATGAAGGAGAAATTGTAGAACGTGGTAAGCATGAGGAACTTATAGAATTAAACGGCTATTACAAACGCCTGCATGATATGCAACAACTGTAATGCAGCAATTGTAATTTTTTGATAATGCAATGATATTATTAAGTTTTGATACAGAAGAATTTGATGTACCTCGTGAACATGGCGTAGACTTTCCGCTGGATGAAGCGATGAAAGTATCAGTCTATGGTACGAACCGGATACTGGACTGCCTGAAAAAAAACGGGGTGAAAGCTACCTTCTTCTGTACAAGCAATTTTGCAGGAAATGCGCCGGAGGTGATGCGGCGCATTATGGACGAAGGACATGAAGTGGCTGCGCATGGATGTGACCATTGGCAGCCGCAGGCTTCCGATGTCAGCCGTTCAAAAGAAATCTTGGAACGTCTTACCGGCAGAACGATAGAAGGCTATCGCCAACCGCGTATGTTTCCCGTATCAGATACAGAACTTGAACGAATGGGGTATGTGTACAACTCCTCACTGAATCCCGCATTTATCCCCGGAAGATATATGCATTTATCAGAGCCGCGTACCTGCTTTATGACAGGCAAACTACTTCAAATCCCGGCTTCTGTAACTCCATGGATTCGTTTCCCGCTATTTTGGCTGTCTTGTCATAATCTGCCGATGTGGCTTTATCAAAGCCTGGTAAACCGGGTATTGAAACATGACGGATATTTTGTGACCTATTTCCACCCATGGGAGTTCTATCCGTTGGGTGAACATCCTGAATTTAAAATGCCTTTTATCATCCGCAACCATTCCGGCAAAGGAATGGAGGAACGTTTGGATATGCTTATCCGCAACCTGAAAGAAAAAGGCTATCCTTTTATGACTTACTCGGAGTTTGCGCAGATAAAACTGGCTGAACTAAATAAACCGGACGAAAAATGATTAAATTGGCTATTGTATCCCCCTGCTATAATGAGGAGGAAGTGTTGGAAGAGTCAACCACCCGTTTGACAGCTTTGTTTGATGACTTGGTGGCGAAAAAAAAGATCAGTGCCGACAGTTTTGTGCTCTTTGTGAATGATGGCAGTAAAGATCGTACATGGAGCATTATTAAACAACTGCACCGGACGAATCCATATATAAAAGGAATGAACCTGGCTCGCAACGTAGGACATCAGTATGCCATCATGGCCGGTATGATGACCGCTAAAGACTGGAGCGATGCCGTTATTACCATTGATGCCGATTTGCAGGATGATCTGAATGCGATTGAGGAGATGATCGATGCTTATACACAAGGATATGATGTCGTATACGGGGTGAAAGTATCCCGCCAGGCAGATCCGATGCTGAAACGTCTTTCCGCAACCGCTTTTTATAAATTACAGCACCGGATGGGAGTAGAGACAATCTACAATCATGCGGATTTCCGTTTTTTGAGTAGGAGAGTACTGGAACAGCTGTCTCATTATCAAGAACGTAATGTCTATTTGCGTGGTATTATCCCATTGCTGGGTTTTCCTTCTACTACGGTAGATGACGTAATCCGGGAACGGACAGCCGGAACCTCCAAATATACAGTAAGAAAGATGTTCAGCCTGGCCTTGGACGGAATAACCTCTTTCTCGGTGAAGCCTATTTACGGTATTGTTTATCTGGGAATTATATTTGTTTTTATCAGTATACTGATAGGAATTTATGTATTGTATTCTTTAATTTCGGGTACGGCAGAGCATGGCTGGGCATCTTTGATGTTGTCTGTCTGGTTTGTCGGTGGAATTGTTCTAATGTCAATAGGAGCTGTCGGGTTGTATATTGGGAAAATCTATAAAGAAGTAAAACGTCGTCCGCTCTATAATGTGGAAGAAGTACTATACGATGACCAAGATAAGTAAAGCTATATTTGACAGGCATCCGGACTGGCGGGATAAGTTCTGGCAATTCGTTCGTTTCGGAGTTGTCGGCACTGTATCCTCGGCTATTCATTACGGAGTGTATTGTCTGGTTTTACTGGTTGCAAACGCCAATATCTCTTTTACGGCAGGTTATGCCGTCGGATTTATTTGCAATTATTTCCTGACTACCTTTTTTACTTTTCGTTCCAAGCCCTCGTCTCGCAATGCGGTTGGGTTTGGCTTTAGTCATCTGATTAATTATCTGCTTGAGATTGGTTTGTTGAATCTCTTCCTTTGGATAGGGGCAGGCGAACTTCTGGCGCCGATACTGGTGATGATAATTGTAGTACCTATCAATTTCCTAATTCTTCATTTCGTTTATATCTACAAAGGGAGAAAATAATTTTATTAAATCTCTTTCATTTAATTCATAAAAAGAAAAGGCTATTATGAAACGTTTTCTAAATCTTATTGTATATATACTTACGATACATGTTTCGGCTTTGCTGATCGCAGGACTGTTTCGCCTGGTACTTTTTATCTCATCCTATCATCAATTGACTTCTGAAGCCTTGTCGGATAAGAGCCTTTCAATGCTTGCTTTTGTGCATGGTGTCTGGTTTGATAATGTGATCGGTTGTTACATACTTCTGTTGCCGCTGGCAATTGCGGTGGTGTGTGGAGTCTGCAACTACTATGGGAAAGCATTGTTCCGTTTCTTCACAATCTTTTTCAGTGTGTTTTATGGACTGGTCTATTTAATCAGTGCGTCGGACATACCCTACTTTGCCTATTTCTTTAAGCATATCAATTCTTCTATATTCGAATGGTTCGGTTATGCAGGAACTACTGCCGGAATGATATTGGGAGAAAGTGCCTATTACTTGTCCATCGGATTATTCCTGCTCTTCTTGGCCGGGTTCATAGTATGGCTTGTCTGTCTGTCGCGTTATTTCCATCGTCGTAGCCTTACCATTTCCGCTTCGTTCCCATTTTGGAAGAGAGGAGTTGTGCTTCTGGTCGGAGCTTGTCTGATCGGCCTTTGCATCTTTGGAATTCGGGGGCGTACAGGTTATAATCCGATCAAAGTGAGTGCGGCATATTTCTGTCAGGATGCTTTTCTGAATCAATTGGGAGTAAGTCCGACTTTTAATCTGTTGACGAGTGTGATGGATGATATGCGTCCTGAAAATAAATACTTGCATCTGATGGATGAGCAGGAAGCCATAACTAAGGCGCAAGCTCTGCTCAATCGTCAGGGAGAGGTAGCTGTCTCACCGTTGGCTGTGTACAGACATGCTTCAAAAGCAGATAGTGTGCAGCAAGGTCGCCCCAATGTTGTACTGATTATGATGGAATCCATGTCCAGTAAACTGATGAAGCATTTCGGGCAATCAGAGACGCTGACTCCTTTCCTGGATAGTCTGTATACCCGTTCTATTAGTTTCCGTAATTTCTATTCGGCAGGAATCCATACGAATCATGGTTTGTATGCCACCTTATATTCTTTCCCGGCGATGATGAAACGAAACCTCATGAAAGGCTCTGTCATTCCCCGCTATTCGGGACTGCCTACTGTCCTGAAAGAAAACGGTTATTATAACCTTTTCTTTATGACGCACGAAGGGCAGTATGATAATATGAACGCTTTCTTCCGGACAAACGGCTATGATGAAGTGTTCTCACAAGAAAATTATCCGGCTGATAAGGTTGTGAATAGCTTCGGAGTACAGGATGATTTCCTGTATGACTATGCAATTCCGGTATTGAATCAGCGGGCTGCCACCGGAGAGCCTTTCTTTGCTACTTTGCTGTCCATCAGCAATCATCCGCCGTATGTGATACCTCCTTTCTTCCATCCGAAAACGAGTGAACCCGAGACGCAGATTGTTGAGTACGCGGATTGGGCTTTGCGTAAGTTTTTTGAAGAGGCGCGTAAACAGCCCTGGTTTGATAATACGATATTTGTGTTGGAAGGAGATCATGGCAAATTGGTGGGAGACGCCGAATGTGAGCTGCCGGAATCTTATAACCATATCCCGCTGATGATTTACTCCAGCCGTATTCATCCGGAAGAGAAAAACACTTTTGGAGGTCAGGTAGATATACAGCCTACGATATTGGGGCTGTTGAATATTGATTATCTACAGAATAATTTTGGAGTGGATTTGCTGAAAGAAGAACGTCCCTGTATGTTTTATACTGCCGACAATATGATTGTGGGACGCAATGATACGTTATTGTATCTTTATAATTACGAGACGCAGCAGGAATTTACTTATCATATAGACAATGGCAAATTGAAAGCCGTTCCGATGGATGATCGCTTTTTGCCTTTAAAAGAATATAGTTTTTCCATGCTCCAATCGGCAGAGTTCCTTGTGAAGCATGGAAAAACGGTAAATTCTGTCCCTTTTACTCAACAATAGGAGTAGTTTCGGTTTTTTCAGGCTGTTCGTTTTTAACGAACTTGTATACTTTGGCTATTTGCCGGAGCACTCGTTTAGGAGATTCGTAAACCTGTTCGAACTGATACCCCTCTTTCTCAAATTCAGGAAGATATTTCTCTGCGTCATTGGTGCCGATCAACAAGAAACCTTTGGCAGGACGTTTTTGGTAGAAGTTGTCGAGACGGTTATGCAGGTAGAAATTAATCTCGAAGTAATGTACAGGGTCACCTGCTGCATGCAGACTTTCTTCAATGAATTCGTACATAGTCCCTTCGCTTTCCGGCGCAATCTTTTCGATCTCTGCAGCGACGAATTTGACGGATTTCGAATTTAATGCTGCCGGCTGATAAGCACCGTCCAATGCAAGGTATAATCCCATGGTAAGCACGACGAGGGCATACAGGAAGCGGTTGCTCAATGCATGTTTCCGTTGATAGAACCACCAGTAGATACCGAGGACGGTAGGAACGGCAATCAGCAACAAGGCTCCTGCACCGCTGATATTTTGTATGGCGCGCATGAAATTAATGTTGTCCTGTGCGTGACGGCCGTGGAAGATTGTTTCAGGGATGAGCTCGCATTTTAATACAATGAAGCAAGTGAACAGCAACAGGCTGATTACCGCAAGAATACTTCCATATACTTTGATGACTTTGGATTGCTTCTTGACCAGATAAAATAGATATTTGGCAAGGAAATAAGCAATGAAAGGATAGATAGGCATCAGATAGACGCTGCGTTTGCTCTGCGGAATGCAGTAGAAAACGAAGATGACGACAATACTGGTGAAAGAGAATAAATCCACCGGATCCATATTCTTTATCCAAGCAGTGAAACGTTTCCACCAGGCGGCTGGCTGGATATTGAACTTACGGTAAGTCAGGCTGAACAGGGAAAGTACGACTAACAGTGTCCAGGGAACATATCCGGCAAACAAGGTCACGAAATTATAGTGCCAGGGGTTCACGCATGAATTATAGCTCATGGTATTGGTCATGCGACCGAGGTTTTCCTCCATCACTAATGCGATGAATTCTTCTCCACCTTGTTGGTAAGCAGCTACGTACCAGCAGATAGGCAGGATGAGAGAAAGGATAGCCCAGGCGGAAAGTAGCAGGAATGCCTTGAAGAAGTTGACACCCCGGAGTAACAAGAATATGCCTACAACTAAGCATGGAATGATAGTACCTACCGGTCCTTTAGTCAGTGTTCCGCAACTCATCAGGAGAATGGCCAGCCAGGGAATACCTTTAAGCCCCTTCTCATACCATCTGTAGAGACAATATAGAGCGCCAACGGTGAGCGCTGTCAATACCATGTCCACCCGGCAGTTGGCTCCGGCCCGGTGTAATTCGAAATTAGTCAGGGTAATAAAGGCGGCCAATAACGCCAGTTGCACTCCTTTTCTTTTGGCAAAGAACAGAAAGCCGCAGAGAGTCATGGCAATCAAGGCGATGGCGGACGGCAGGCGGGAGGTCATTTCTGTGACTTGCCCTCCGTTCACTACTGCTGATACAGCAGCGATGCTCCAATGGAAGAAAGGCGGTTTGTAAGCCATTTCTCCTCCGTTGTTTCTGGGTAAGATCCAGTTTCCGCTATCCAGCATGGAATAGGAAACAATAGCTTCGCGAGGCTCACCTTTCGTGTGGTATTCCGACAAGCCGAGGAAAGGCAGGATAGTAACTACGCAAATGACTAATAACAGCCAGAAAGCTTTGTTTGAAGTCAATGTTTTCATCTTTTCTTATGATTGAAATTTATGTTCTTTTATTTTCTGCCGAAGTCGGCCGGAATTTCTCCCCATTCTTTCGTTTCCCATTTCAGGATACGAGTAGTATACGTATTTCCCTGCAACCATTTTTCTGCCCGTTCGATCAATAAAAACAGTTCTTCCGTTTCCGGAGTGCGGGGGAGCTTGGTTTTGCACTTCTTCTGTCGTACCCAGCTGATCGCATTGGCGCTATCACTGTAAATAGGCATGTCGAAACCTTTGTTCTTCAACAACGCCAACCCGTGTACGATGGCTAGAAACTCGCCGATATTATTCGTGCCTTTCATCGGGCCGAAATGAAAAATTTCCTGCCGGCTGGCAATGTGTACTCCACGATACTCCATCGGTCCCGGATTGCCGCTACAGGCTGCATCGACTGCCAGGCTATTGTCGATCACGCAAGAGGGTAAAGTATCTGACGAAGGTTTGGAACCTCCTGATTTAGACTTTGCGTTTTTGCCGATATAAGCGTATGGAGACATTGTCAGCGCGCGTTCCGCTTCTTCGCGCGTATCGAATGATTTGTATTTGGCAGCTTCGTATCCTTTGATTTGAAGCTGGCAGTCTGTCCAGGAAGTGTAAATCCCGGGTGTGACGCCTTCCCATACGACATAAAATTTTTGTTTTGCCATTTTTCTGACGATAAATTTAGATAGTCAATGAATTGACGCTGCGAAGGTACAAATATATTCTCTAACTGAACAAGTTAGGGGGGATACTTGTTATAAAAAAAAGAGAGTTTTAAGAATATAAAATAAGAAAGGAACTATGATGGAAAGATCTTTTAGTGAAGCTTTGAAACAACGTCGGACTTACTATTCAATTACTAATCAGTCACCTATATCCGATCAGGAGATCGAATGTATCGTTAATATGACCGTGCGTCACGTACCGTCAGCATTCAATTCACAGACTACACGTGTGGTGCTCCTGTTGGGAGAATCTCATAAGAAACTGTGGCAGATCGTGAAAGATGCATTGAAGAAGATTGTACCGGCTGAAGCTTTTGTAAAGACAGAAGAGAAGATAGATCATTCCTTTGCCTGTGGCTACGGAACTGTACTGTTCTTTGAGGATCAAAAAGTAGTGAAAGGACTTCAGGAGGCTTTCCCGTCTTATCAGGAGAATTTCCCAGGATGGTCATTGCAGACTTCTGCCATGCACCAGCTGGCTATCTGGGTGATGCTTGAGGATGTAGGTTTCGGAGCATCGCTGCAACACTATAACCCGTTGATTGATGAAGAAGTGCGCCGTGCATGGAACTTGCCGGAACATTGGCATCTGATTGCGGAAATGCCGTTCGGACTTCCTATTGGCAAACTGGGTGAAAAAGAATTTCAGCCGCTTGAAGAACGGGTGAGAATCTTTAAATAAATCGGGAATGAAGAATGAATAATGAAGAATTGGATGGCATAATGGCTAAAATTCTTCATTCTTCATTCTTCATTCTTCATTAAATGATTAATTTTGTGAGCAAAATTAGTCATTTATGGTTCGTATCTTCCTTACCGGCTATATGGGTGCCGGAAAAACGACGCTGGGTAAAGCATTTGCCCGGCAGATGGATATACCGTTCGTTGATCTGGACTGGTATATCGAAGAGCGTTTTCACAAAACCGTTGGAGAATTATTCACTGAACGAGGCGAAACAGGATTCAGGGAACTGGAGCGGAATATGCTTCATGAAGTAGCCGAGTTTGAGAATGTGGTCATCTCGACGGGAGGTGGAGCGCCTTGTTTTTTTGATAATATGGACTTTATGAACCGGACCGGAAAGACGGTTTTTCTCGATGTGCATCCGGATGTGCTGTTCAGACGCTTGCGTGTGGCTAAACAGCAACGCCCTATTCTTCAGGGGAAAGAGGATGACGAACTGAAAGCGTTCATCGTTCAGGCGCTTGAGAAACGCGCACCTTTTTATCACCAGGCACAATATATCTTTAATGCAGACGAATTGGAAGACCGTTGGCAGATTGAAACATCGGTGCAACGTTTGCAACAACTTCTTGGATTATAATCTGTGCCTAAATTGTATATCAGACTTTATTTTTTTGATACTCTTTATTGTTCATTCAGTCAATATTAGTACCTTGCACTCGTTATGAGATTTTTTTTATTGACTAATAACACAAAATTAAGGTAAAGTCTATATCATGAAAATTTTAAAAGAGAAATTTGGAGAGTTATCCGCTAGAATTAAAGCATCCGGACAGCCTGCAAGAGTATGGTTTCCACAGTATACACCGGCCTCATTATTAAATGCGGAAAATTGGTGGGAAGCATTGGCTGTATGTGAATATGCTTTGGACACAAAAGAAGACGAGAAACTGACAGAAGATTTTTTTGAACTGATATTCAGTGCTTTTGACTGTAACGTAGAGGTCGATCTCAATGCAGAAGAATATGAATTCTGGTGGGAGAAGGTGATACAGGTATGTGACCGTGTAGCTGTGTTTAGCGGTGCGGGATGGGCACAGAAGGGTGCGCAATATTCTGAAGCCCGTTATGGAAAGCGGGATATGAGTTATCTGTTCCCGTATTACGAAAAGGCTGCCGATATGGGTTGGGCTGAAGCGGAAGCAACTGTTGCCTATTGGCGATACATGGGATTCTATTGTGAACAAAATAAAGAGGAGGGCGAACGACGTTTTGCCGCTCTCACTTCTCCCGAAGCTATTTTATGGGGAAAACATTATCGTGCTTTTGTCGAAGAATTTACAGGAGATAAAGCGAAGGCGTTGCAGATACGGAATGACCTGCTTGCCGAACTGCCTGAAGGAGAACGTTTGCGTGCTCATGTATATGCAGCGCTGGGAGACGCGCTTGACAGGGCGGAAGGCAGCGTGGCAGAGGAAGCTGCTTACTACGAAAAGTCTTTGGAGGTAGTTCCCAATCTTTATAGTCTTAAAAATCTGGCTACCCTTTATTTCCGTTATCCGGAACTGAATAAACCGAAAGAATTGGGCTTTGAACTTTGGGAAAAGGCCTGGCATGCAGGTGTGTGGTCTGCCGCCAACTTCCTGGGATATAATTATCAGGAAGAAGAATGGCTGGATATGCCGAAAGCTATTGAATGGCTGGAAAAGGGGATGCTTTATTGTGAATCTTACAGTGCGTATGAATTGGCGTTGATCTACCTGTATAATGATGAATATAAGAACGTGGAACGTGGACTGATGTGTCTGAACCGTTGCGTGGAAGATAACTATATACAAGGTATTGAAGGATTGGCTAATGTCTATTTCAACGGTGAATTGGTGGAAGAGGACATGAATCGTGCGAAAGAATTGTTGGAGAAGGCTATTGAGCTGGGTTCGGGAAATGCTGCTTATCGTCTAGGCTGGATGTATGAGCGTGGCTTCTTGTCTGAACAACCGGATTATGTGAAGGCGTTTGAGTATTATGAAAAGGCAGCTTCGCTGAACAATGCCGACGGATATTGTCGGATGGCGCTTTATCTGGCTAATGGATATAGCGGTGTAAAAGATGCCGATAAGTCAAGAGAATGTTATGAAAAAGCAGCCGAACTGGATTCTTGTTTTGCTCTTGTAGAACTGGCGTTCTTGTATGAGAATGGCGATGGAGTGGAGAAGAACTATGAAAAAGCATTTGAACTGATTAGTAGGGCTGCCGGACAGGGTTATCCTTATGCGATGTTCCGTTCTGGTCTTTATATGGAAAAAGGTGTTCTTGGCGAAGCAAAACCGGAAGAGGCTTTCGCTTGGTATACAAAGGCGGCTGAAGCGGATGATAATGATGCGATTTTTGCTCTGGGACGTTGCTACAAAGAAGGAATCGGAACGGAAGAAGACTGGGATAAGGCACTCGAATGGTTCGGCAAAGGAGCGGAGAAGGAAGAGTCCCGTTGTCTGACAGAGCTGGGCCTGGCTTATGAAAATGGCAATGGCGTGGAAGAAAATCCGCAAAAGGCTGTGGAATATATGATGAAAGCTGCTGAACAGGACTATGGTTATGCCCAGTTTAAGATGGGAGATTATTATTTCTTTGGTTGCGGCCCCTGTTTGGAAGACAATAAAACGGCTGTGGAATGGTATGAGAAGGCTGCGGCCAACGAAATTCCAATGGCAATGTTGCGTATGGGTGAGTATTACCTGTATGATTATGACAGTTTGAACGAATCGGAAAAGGCTTTTGCCTATTTCAAGAAAGCTGCCGAATACGAGTGGTATAGCGAAGGATTGGGTATCTGTTATGAAATGGGTATCGGAGTGGAAGATAATGAAACGGAAGCTTTTAAATATTATACGCTGGCTGCGGATAATGGAAATACGACGAGTATGTATCGTACCGGACTTTGCTATTACAACGGAGTAGGCGTGAAACAGAACTATGCCGAAGCTTACCGATGGTTTACGGATGCGGCAGGGAATGGAAATATTGCTGCGACTTATTATCTTGGTAAGATGATGATGTATGGTGAAGGTTGTACTCCTGATCCGGAAACTGCGGTGCAATGGTTGCTGAAAGCTGCCGAAAAGAATAGCGACAAAGCGCAATTTGAACTTGGAAATGCCTATCTGACGGGCAAAGGCGTGGAAGAAAACGATGAAATTGCAATGGAGTGGTTCGAAAAGGCCGCAGAGAATGGCAATGAGAAAGCTCTTAAAATTACCGGAAGGAGGAGAAAGTAAAAGAGGAACATGGAAAAAGAAGGGAATAATCTGTTTCAGGTCAATCTTAAAGGTATGATTGCTCTGTTATCAGAGCATATTTATAGTAACCCGAATACTTTTGTTCGCGAACTGTTGCAGAATTGCGTAGATGCCATCACGGCACTACGCAATATCGACGAGAATTACAACGGACGCATTGATGTCTTTCTGAATGAGGACAAAACGGTGGTGTTCAGGGATAATGGAATCGGACTGAAAGAGGAGGAAGTTTATCGTTTTCTGACGGTTATCGGAGAGAGTTCAAAACGGGATACTCCCGATGCGGACGATTTTATCGGAAGGTTCGGTATCGGATTGTTATCTTGTTTTGTGGTGACTAATGAAATCACCGTGGAGAGTCGTTCGGCAATGGGCGGACAGCCTGTTTGCTGGTGTGGCAAAGTGGATGGGACGTATCAGCTGACTTTATCAGATGAAGAACGGCCTATCGGGTCGCAGGTAGTATTGCACCCGAAAGGAGACTGGATGCATCTTTTTGAATATGAAACATTTAAGAAAATACTGGTGAGTTACGGGGAAGTGTTGCCGTATCCTATCTATCTGCATTATCAGGGAGAAGAGGAATTGGTAAATACGCCTTCGCCTGTATGGCTTGACCCGAAGGCGACTCGCAAAGAACTGCTGGATTATGGGGCAAAAGTATTTCAGTCGTCTGCTCTTGATGCTTTCCGGATTTATACTGAAAGTGGTAAGGTAGAAGGGGTGCTTTATGTTTTGCCTTTCCGCACACAATTTTCAGTACGCAATTCCCATAAGGTCTACCTTAAACGTATGCTGTTGAGTGAGGACGATTGTAATCTGTTGCCGCCGTGGGCTTTCTTTATCCGTTGTCTGGTGAATGCGGACGGATTGCTGTCTACTGCTTCCCGCGAGTCTTTGGTGAGCAATGACCAGTTGAAGGATGCGCGGAAAGAGATCGGGGTAGCTATCAAGGATTATCTGCGGGGATTGGTGCAGAATGACCGCGCCATGTTCAACCGGATCTTGGATGTTCATCACTTCCATATCAAGGCGATTGCTTCGGAAGACAATGAACTGCTCCGTTTGTTTATGGATTACCTTCCTTTTGAAACAAATAAGGGGCTGCGTGGTTTTGGAAGTATTCGTTCGGCAAGCAATGTGATATGCTATACCAAGAATTTGGAAGATTTCCGTCAGGTGCGCCGTATAGCCGGAGCGCAAGGATGGTTGGTGGTGAATGCTGCTTACACTTTTGATGAAACTTTGTTGAAAAAGTATGTCCGTCTGAATCCGGAACTTACGTTGGATGAAATATCTCCTTCACGGTTGCTGGAACAGTTTGGCGAAGTGGAGGCGAATAAAGAGTTTCAGGCTTTTGAAATGAAAGCGAACGAGCTATTGAAGCGGTTTGGCTGTGTCTGCCGTCTGAAACATTTTACTCCGGTGGATATTCCGGTAATCTTTGTGGCGGAGGAAAAGGAGAATGTAGCTAAAAGTGCCAATAATCCGTTGGCGGCTGTATTGGGGGCTGTCAATACTGCCAAGCAAATCCCACCAACACTCACTTTCAATGCGGATAACGAAATGGTGCAGACTTTATTGCAAATACAGGGAGACAATAAATTGTTTCAGCATGTGGTGCATATATTGTATGTACAATCGCTTCTGCAAGGTAAATATCCGGTGAACAGTGAAGAAATGGAGCTTTTCAACCGTTCGCTTAGCGAACTGATGACTTCGAAAATGAATGATTTTATAAATTTCCTGAATTAAAAAAAAGAGTATGAGATACACACTTGAAATACAAAAACTGCTGTTGCAGACACAGAATGACAGCCTGCATCCCCGTGAAAAAGCCAATCTATTGAAAGAAGCTATCCGCATCGCTGATGAGAACGAAGATGTGGAATGGGCTACGGAGTTGAGACTGGATCTTATCTATGAACTGAATCTTCTTTCGGCAGATGCGGAAGAGATTACAGTGTTCTCTAAAATCCTGGATGATTACGAGAATCACAAGGATGTAATCAAAGAAGAGGATTTGTTGTGGAAATATAAATGGATCTGGGCTTGTACGTTCGATCTGCCGGAAATTCCGATGGAACAGGTGAAAGCGATCGGTGAGGATTATAAAACCCGTATTCTCCGGAATGGATATTCTTTGCGGAGTTATTATCACCGCTGGTCTGTGGAATGTGTTTGGATGCGCCAGTATGACAAGGCAAAAGAATACATTGACAAGATGCTGAATGAAAAGATAGACGGTCAGTCGTGTGAGGCTTGCGAACTGAATTTTATGCTGGATTATTATTTGGAAACAGGGCAGTTTGATGAGGCTTACAGCCGGGCGCAGCCATTGATTAATAAGCAGGTCACCTGTTATGAAGCCAATTTGCGGGCTTACTTGAAGCTCTCCTATTATGCACAGAAAGCTGGCAAACCGGAGGTTGCCGCTGATATGTGTGCACGTGCCGAAGAAGCATTGCAGGGAAGAGAAAAGGATGAATATCTTTTGCTTTACTTGGGATTGTTTATTGCTTATAATATAATGACGAAGCCGGAAAGAGGCTGGGAGTATGCCGAGCGGTGCATCGGTTGGAGCTTGCGTACGAATACGTTGAAGAAATATCGCTTCTCTTGCGATATGGTAGAGGCCTTGAAGTATGAGACCCGTCCGGAAGTCTCCTTATCGTTGCCGGAGGAATTCCCTCTTTACCGTCCGGACGGAATTTATCAGGTCAGCGAGCTTCGCAATTATTTCTATCAGCAGGCGGAAGAGCTGGCACTTCGCTATGACGCCCGCAACGGAAATAGTGGTTATATGGACCGTTTGAAACAATTAATGTCCAATTAATTGCCAACATGTAGATTAATCCGTATTTTTGCCGTCCAATTATTTACTAAAAACACTGAATAACAGAAAATGAGAAAGTGGCGTATTGAAGATTCTGAGGAACTCTACAACATCACAGGTTGGGGTACCTCGTACTTTGGTATTAATGACAAAGGTCATGTCGTTGTTACACCTCGTAAAGATGGAGTATCCGTTGATTTGAAAGAACTGGTCGATGAGTTACAATTGCGTGATGTGGCATCTCCCATGCTGGTGCGTTTCCCGGATATTTTGGACAACCGTATTGAAAAGATGTCATCCTGCTTTAAACAGGCAGCCGAGGAGTATGGTTATAAAGCCCAGAACTTTATTATTTATCCGATTAAGGTCAACCAAATGCGCCCTGTGGTGGAAGAAATTATCAGCCACGGAAAGAAGTTCAATCTCGGACTGGAAGCCGGTTCTAAACCGGAACTCCATGCGGTGATTGCGGTCAATACGGACTCTGACTCATTGATTGTTTGCAACGGATATAAAGACGAAAGTTATATTGAACTGGCTCTGCTTGCTCAAAAGATGGGTAAACGTATCTATCTCGTTGTGGAGAAGATGAACGAACTGAAGCTGATAGCAAAAATGGCAAAGCAGCTGAATGTGCAGCCTAACATTGGTATACGTATCAAACTCGCTTCTTCCGGAAGCGGAAAGTGGGAAGAGTCGGGAGGAGATGCCAGCAAGTTTGGCTTGACTTCCAGTGAACTTCTCGAAGCGCTCGATTTTCTGGAGAGCAAAGGCTTGAAAGATTGTCTGAAGCTGATTCATTTCCATATCGGTAGTCAGGTGACGAAGATCCGTCGTATCAAAACGGCTTTGCGTGAGGCTTCACAATTCTACGTGCAGCTCCATTCAATGGGGTTCAATGTGGAGTTTGTTGATATTGGCGGTGGACTGGGAGTGGATTATGACGGAACCCGTTCGTCCAATAGTGAAGGTAGTGTAAACTATTCCATTCAGGAATATGTAAACGACTCTATCTCTACGCTGGTAGACGTGAGCGATAAAAATGGCATCCCGCATCCGAATATCATAACGGAAAGTGGGCGTGCATTGACGGCACACCATTCTGTTCTCATTTTTGAAGTTCTTGAAACCGCTACTTTACCCGAATGGGATGACGAGGAGGAAATTGCTCCGGATGCACACGAATTGGTGCAGGAGTTATATGGAATCTGGGATTCGCTGAATCAGAACAAGATGTTGGAAGCATGGCACGATGCGCAGCAGATCAGGGAGGAAGCATTGGACTTGTTCAGTCATGGAATCGTGGATCTGAAAACCCGCGCACAAATCGAGCGTCTGTATTGGTCTATTACACGTGAGATTAATCAGATTGCCGCCGGTTTGAAGCATGCGCCCGATGAATTCCGTGGATTGTCCAAACTGCTTGCCGATAAATATTTCTGTAACTTCTCGCTGTTTCAGTCACTTCCTGACTCTTGGGCAATTGACCAGATATTCCCGATCATGCCTATTCAGCGATTGGATGAAAAACCGGAGCGTTCGGCTACCTTGCAAGATATAACCTGTGATTCGGACGGCAAAATTGCCAACTTTATCTCTACCCGTAACGTGGCTCATTATCTGCCTGTACATGCACTGAAGAAAACAGAACCTTATTATGTGGCTGTATTCCTGGTGGGTGCTTATCAGGAGATTTTAGGAGATATGCATAATTTGTTCGGTGATACGAACGCCGTGCATGTTTCGGTGAACGAGAAAGGATATAATATCGAACAGATTATCGACGGAGAAACGGTAGCGGAGGTGTTGGACTATGTGCAGTACAATCCGAAGAAGCTGGTACGTACGCTCGAAACTTGGGTGACGAAATCAGTGAAAGAAGGAAAAATCTCCTTGGAAGAAGGAAAAGAATTCCTTTCCAACTATCGTTCGGGGCTTTACGGATATACTTATCTGGAATAACCGGCAGGGTGCCGGAGCCGGATTCTCCATTCGGTGAACTTATTAGAAATCAAGAAATGAGAGAAAAACTAACAGTTATTAAGGTGGGTGGCAAAATCGTAGAAGAGGAAGCCACCCTTCGTCAGTTGTTAAATGACTTTGCCGCTATTGACGGACATAAAGTGTTGGTTCATGGTGGCGGTCGTTCGGCAACAAAGATTGCCGCGCAACTGGGTATTGAAAGCAAAATGGTAAATGGTCGTCGGATTACCGATGCCGAAACGTTGAAAGTCGTAACGATGGTGTACGGCGGATTGGTGAATAAAAATATTGTGGCAGGTCTGCAAGCACGCGGAGTCAATGCACTCGGATTGACCGGAGCGGATATGAATGTAATCCGTTCGGTGAAACGTCCGGTGAAAGAAGTAGACTACGGGTTTGTGGGAGATGTGGAACAGGTGGATGCTACTTTATTGTCGGATTTGATACATAAAGGCGTTGTTCCCGTGATGGCTCCATTGACGCACGACGGTCACGGCAATATGTTGAATACGAATGCAGATACCATTGCCGGGGAAACAGCGAAAGCGTTGTCGGCTCTGTTTGATGTGACATTGGTGTATTGTTTCGAGAAGAAAGGTGTGTTGCGTGACGAGAATGATGACGACAGTGTGATTCCTCAAATCACCCGTGCCGAATTTGAACAATATGTAGCCGATGGCGTTATTCAAGGAGGTATGATTCCTAAGTTGGAAAATTCTTTTGAAGCAATAAATGCAGGAGTTTCTGAAGTGGTAATCACCTTAGCGTCAGCGATTAACGACTCTGGAGGAACGAGAATAAAAAAATAATTCAAAAAAAAGTAGTGGGCGACTGTAACTTTTCATATCCTAGCCCGTCATTATTATAGAGATGCAAGAAATCAGCTTCCGAAACGATATTTTGCCGTTGAAGGATAAACTCTTTCGATTGGCTCTCAGAATCACCCTGGATAGGGCCGAAGCCGAGGATGTCGTTCAGGACACCATGATAAGAGTGTGGAACAAGCGTGATGAGTGGTCTCAATTTGAATCGGTCGAAGCCTATTGCCTGACAGTGGCAAAGAACCTGGCGATAGACCGGAGTCAAAAGAAAGAAGCTCAAAACGTGGAACTCACCCCCGAAATGGAGGAAGAACCTGATGCAAACAGTCCGTATGACCAGATAATTCATGATGAAAGAATGAACATCATTAATAGACTGGTAAACGAACTTCCCGAAAAACAGCGGCTTATCATGCAACTGAGGGACATTGAAGGTGAAAGCTATAAAAAAATTGCAACCTTGCTGAATCTGACAGAGGAACAAGTCAAAGTGAATCTCTTCAGAGCCAGGCAAAAAGTAAAACAAAGGTATTTAGAAATTGACGAATATGGATTATAAGGATATAGAACAGCTCCTCGAGCGATATTGGCAATGCGAAACTTCCGTTGAGGAGGAAGCAACATTGCGCGACTTCTTCGCAAAGGAAGAAGTTCCGGCTCATTTGCTTCGCTATAAGAATCTGTTTGTTTATCAGCAGGTTCAGCAGGAAGTAGGACTGGGCGAAGACTTTGATGCACGTATTCTGGCAGAGGTGGAGCCTACGGTAGTAAAAGCGAAACGTTTGACACTGACCGGTCGTTTTATTCCTCTGTTCAAGGCCGCTGCCGTAATTGCAATCATCCTTTCTTTGGGGAATGTGGCACAACATTCTTTCTCCGGAGATGATGGAAGTGTATTGGCTACGGATACCATTGGTAAACAAGTAACTGCACCGTCGGTCGCTATCTCAAATGATGTGAAAGCGGAACAGGTTCTGGCTGATAGCCTGGCGAAGATCAACCATAAGGTGCAAGTTATAAACGAATAGACATTTTCATTTGCTTTAAACATATAATATAGTTAGTGTGCTTAATTAAAACAACAACGAAGGCGAAACTGTGAAGTTTTCAATTCTCTCAAATTTTTATAATGAAACTAACTAAATAAATGGGCTACCGCGTGATGCAGTAGCCCTTTTATGCTTTTAAACTGTCTTTATTTAAGCTGTCTTTATTTGATCTGCCGTATGTTTTTTCGTGGCGCATCCACTTCTTGAGGATCTCCTTTATAGGCAATATCACCGCTTCCTTTGACGCGGGCAACCAGCTTCTGACTGGCATAGCAGCTGATGTTGCCGGAGCCGCTAATGCTTGCGTCTGTGTTTTCTGCTTGCAAATCGGCAGCTTGAATATTTCCTGATCCGGCAATAGAATAGCTCGCTTGAATGGCTTTGCCGTTCAGATTGATATTGCCCGAACCGGAAATACTTGCCTGACATTCTTGGCTCTCTATTTGTTGTAGTCTTACATCTCCCGAACCATTAATTGAAACGGCCATTTTTTGGCAATTGAATCCTTCTCCCTGAATGTTGCCCGAACCGTTGATGTGGAACTCAATATCTTTAGAGGTTTGTATCCCATTGATTAATCTTATATTTCCTGAACCGTTGACCGACAGCTTATTCAGTTCCGGAGCAAAAACTTTTATTTCCAGTTTTCCTTTCCAGATAGTGACATTCTTCTTGAATTTTATAATGAATGTACTACCCTCCACATACGTTTCTATAAGTGGTATGATGTTGTCGGAACCATGAATTTCGACATGGCTGCATGTGTCTTGCCAATAACTGATGTTGGCACTTCCCACTAGTTTGATTTCATTGAAGTGGTCGGCTTTCACTTCTTTGGAGATGTAATTCTTACTACCTACGATGTGTTTTCCCCGCAAGCAAGAGCCGGCAGTAAGTACTAGAAACATTCCCGTGACTAATACGAGCAATAAACTTGTTTTCATAATTACGCTTTTCTATGATTGATATAATGGTTAGACGTAAGAACTTGATCTAAAGTTGCATCTTCCATAAAGTTTTTCGTTAGCATCTTCTTTTTTATTACTTTTGTGGCTGTTGATAGGAGGATTATAATGGATAAGATTATAGAAGATGATGAGTTAGGGCGTCTGGTGATACGCGTCAATTCACGTGCGAGAAGTCTTGTGTTTCGTACCAAGAGTGATGCTGTTTATGTTTCAGTTCCTCCCGGTACTACCCTGAAAGAAGTGAAACAGGCCATCGAGAATTTGCGTGGAAAACTTCTGGCCTCCCGGCAAAAAATCGCTCGTCCGTTGATTGATTTGAATTATAAGATTGATGCGGAGCATTTTAAACTATCTTTGGTGTCGGGCGAGAAAGATCAGTTTCTGGCTAATTCCCGGTTGGGTGTAATGGAGATCGTTTGTCCGCCTCATGCCGATTTTACAGATGAGAAACTGCAAAGCTGGTTGCATAAGGTTATTGAAGAATCATTGAGACGAAATGCCAAAAGTATTCTGCCTTCACGTTTGGCCTTTTTGTCCAAGCAATGCGGATTGCCCTATTCGAGTGTGAAAATAAACTCCAGTCAGGGCAGATGGGGGAGTTGTTCGGCTCGAAAAGCTATTAATTTATCCTATTACCTGGTTTTGCTGCCTTCTCATTTGATAGACTACGTGTTGTTGCACGAATTATGCCATACCCGCGAGATGAATCATAGCGAACGATTCTGGGTGTTGCTCAATCAATTTACAGAAGGAAAAGCATTGGCCTTGCGGGGAGAATTGAGAAAGTACCGTACGGAAATATAAAATGCTTTACAGCCAAGATAATATTCTCGCATTGTCACGAACTTAGTTTATTCTATCTTGGGTAAAGCCTTGTAAGCTCCTATTTCTGGCTGTTTTCTAAATCTTATACATTCCTGATAATGGTTCGTTATGATACGTAATAGGGGGATATGCCTTTATTATTTGGCTAATTGTTTAATTCCGTCCGATTCTTTTTCAAACTGATAAGCCCCTCCTTTTTCGCTAAGATCAAATGTAGAGACTAATTCTGTGTTATTATCTACGATCAATAAAGCGCTTTGTTCTGCAAAACGTCCTACTTCTACCGTGTAAGGCTCTTCCGATATGGTTTTATTGGAGATAAGACTGTCGTTGACAAACAAAGAGATAGAATCTCCGGCAAAACCTTTTACCAGACTGATTGTGTAGCTTTCGATGAAATGACGTTCTTCCTGCTTTTCCCGTTGTAGCCGCATACTCATGTATACGAAAATAACCACGACAAAAATGACGGCAAAAGCAAGAATTCCGTTACCTACCATAAACTGTTTATTTGTGTTGAGACGATGTGCCATAGTCGTTATTTTTTGAATTGTGGCGTAAAGATACGAATATAGCACTGTTAATTCATACTTTTTTTCTTTAATCTTTTGTAGTCGAATAGATTATTTATATCTTTGCAACCGGAAACGGATGAAAGGTGGAGGGGCAATTAAGCTCCTTTTTTTGTTCTTATATAGTTAATAAATGATAGAAAAGAAAACTGTTTGTCAGATTGTAGATGAGTGGCTGGAAGGAAAAGACTACTTTTTAGTAGAAGTAACTGTGAGCCCGGATGACAAAATTGTGGTCGAAATTGACCATGCAGAAGGTGTTTGGATCGAAGATTGTGTGGAGCTTAGCCGCTACATAGAGTCAAAACTGAACCGTGAAGAGGAAGATTATGAACTGGAAGTAGGGTCGGCCGGTATCGGACAGCCCTTTAAAGTACTGCAACAGTATTATATCCACATCGGACAAGAAGTGGAGGTATTGACTAAAGACGGACGCAAACTGGCCGGCATACTGAAAGATGCCGATGAAGAGAAGTTTACGGTAGCCGTACAAAAGAAAGTAAAACTAGAAGGAGCAAAACGTCCGAAACTGCAAGAAGAGGACGAAACCTTTACTTATGAGCAAATAAAATATACTAAATACTTAATTAGCTTTAAATAGTTATGGCCAAAAAAGAAGAAACAATCAGCTTGATTGATACATTTTCGGAATTTAAGGAACTGAAGAATATCGATAGAACGACGATGGTTAGCGTACTCGAAGAGTCGTTCCGTAGCGTAATCGCGAAAATGTTTGGCACCGATGAGAATTACGACGTGATCGTGAACCCGGATAAGGGTGACTTCGAGATCTGGCGTAACCGTGAAGTTGTGGCCGATGAAGATTTGACTAACCCGAATATGCAGATTTCGTTGAGCGAAGCACAGAAAATTGATGCTTCCTACGAAGAAGGTGAAGAGGTGACTGATGAAGTGATCTTTGCCAAATTCGGACGTCGTGCTATCCTGAATCTCCGCCAGACATTGGCTTCCAAGATTCTGGAACTTGAGAAAGACAGTATTTATAATAAATATATAGATAAGGTAGGTACGATCATCAATGCAGAAGTGTATCAGATCTGGAAGAAAGAAATGTTGCTCTTAGATGATGAAGGAAACGAGTTGCTGTTGCCTAAGACCGAACAAATCCCGAGCGATTTCTATCGCAAAGGTGAAACGGCCCGTGCAGTAGTTGCCCGCGTGGATAACAAGAATAATAATCCTAAGATTATCTTGTCACGTACTTCTCCCGTTTTCCTGCAACGTTTGTTCGAGATGGAAGTACCCGAAATTAATGATGGTTTGATTACCATCAAGAAGATTGCCCGTATCCCTGGCGAACGTGCCAAGATCGCGGTAGAATCTTACGATGACAGAATCGACCCTGTAGGAGCCTGTGTAGGTGTAAAGGGAAGTCGTATTCATGGCATTGTTCGTGAACTTCGCAATGAGAACATCGATGTAATCAATTACACATCGAACATCTCATTGTTTATACAGCGCGCTTTAAGCCCGGCTAAGATTTCTTCTATCCGTTTGAATGAGGAAGAGAAGAAAGCGGAGGTTTTCCTCAAACCGGAAGAAGTTTCGCTGGCTATCGGTAAAGGCGGTTTGAACATCAAACTAGCCAGTATGTTAACTGAGTACACTATCGACGTGTTCCGTGAGTTGGATGAGAATGTAGCGGATGAAGATATCTATCTCGACGAATTCAGAGACGAAATCGACGGATGGGTGATCGACGCCATCAAGGCTATCGGCATTGATACAGCGAAGGCTGTGTTGAATGCTCCTCGTGAGATGTTGATTGAAAAGACGGACTTGGAAGAAGAGACAGTGGACGAGGTAATACGCATTTTGAAATCGGAGTTTGAAGAAGAAGGTGAAAATTCAGTAGAAAATTGAGAATTTAAAATTGAAAAATGAAAGTTATCTCTGTTATACTACATCGTAACTTTTAATTCTTCATTCTTAATTCTTCATTTAAACAAGCTCCATTTATTCATTAATTTTAAAATATGACGATAAGGTTAAACAAAGTTACAAGAGATTTGAACGTAGGAATCGCGACGGTAGTTGAGTTCCTGCAAAAGAAAGGGCATACCGTAGAGGCTAATCCTAATACCAAAATTAGCGAGGAGCAATACGCTATACTCGTAAAAGAGTTTAGTACAGATAAGAACCTTAGACTTGAATCGGAGCGTTTCATACAGGAACGTCAGAATAAGGAACGTAATAAGGCGTCTGTTTCGATTGAAGGCTTCGAAAAGCAGCCGGAGAAACAGAAGTCGGAAGATGTGATTAAGACAGTCGTACCTGAGGATGCACGTCCGAAGTTTAAACCTGTCGGAAAAATTGATTTGGATAAACTGAATGGTCGTAAACCTGAAAAGGTGGAGAAGGAACCGGAACAGAAACAAGAAGAACCTGTTGTAGAACGGCCTGTCGTTAAACCCGAAGTAAAAAAGGAGCCCGAGAAGAGAGAACCCGAGGTGAAGAAAGAAGAGGTGGTGATACCTCCTGTTTCTGTAGTAGAGCCTACTCCAGTGGTAGTTGAGCCCGTAGTAGTGCCGGAACCTGTAGTGGAGACGAAGCCGGTAGAAGTTGAAAAAGTAGTAGAAGAAGTGAAAAAAGAAGAGCCGAAGGTAGTAGAAACTGCACCTGTGAAGGCGGAAGAACATAAAGAAGAAAAAAAGGTGGAAACTGCACAGGCTGAAGTAACCCCGGTAGCAGAAAAAGCTCCGGAGGATGATGGTGTTTTCAAAATCCGTCAACCGGAATTAGGCGCGAAGATCAATGTGATCGGTCAGATCGACTTGGCTGCATTGAATCAGTCTACTCGTCCGAAGAAGAAATCGAAGGAGGAGAAACGTCGCGAACGTGAAGAGAAAGAGAAAATCCGTCAGGATCAGAAGAAACTGATGAAGGAAGCCATCATCAAAGAAATCCGTAAGGATGATTCTAAAGTGGTGAAGAACGGTCCGAAAGAAAGCGCAGATGCTGCTAAGAAAAAACGTAACCGTATCAATAAAGAAAAGGTAGACGTTAATAACGTTGCGACTTCCAACTTTGCTGCGCCGAGACCTAATATACAAGGTAAAGGCGGCAATGGTAATAACAACGGTCAGGGCGGACAAGGTAATAATAACAGAAGAAATAACAACAATAATAAGGATCGTTTCAAGAAGCCGGTTATCAAACAGGAAGTGAGCGAGGAAGACGTAGCAAAACAGGTAAAAGAAACTCTTGCACGTCTGACAACCAAAGGTAAGAACAAGACGTCCAAATACCGTAAAGAAAAACGTGAAATGGCTTCCAACCGTATGCAGGAACTGGAAGATCAGGAAATGGCAGACAGCAAGGTATTGAAGTTGACCGAGTTCGTTACAGCTAACGAACTGGCAACGATGATGGATGTATCTGTCAATCAGGTTATCGCTACTTGTATGAGTATTGGTATCATGGTTTCTATCAACCAGCGTCTGGATGCGGAAACAATCAATCTGGTGGCAGAAGAATTCGGATTCAAGACAGAATATGTAAGTGCGGAAGTGGCACAAGCTATCGTTGAAGAAGAAGATGCTCCGGAAGATTTGCAACCGCGCGCTCCGATTGTTACAGTGATGGGACACGTTGACCACGGTAAGACCTCTTTGCTCGACTATATCCGTAAGGCGAACGTAATTGCCGGTGAAGCCGGAGGTATTACACAGCATATCGGTGCATATAACGTGCAACTGGAAGACGGTCGCCGTATCACGTTCCTCGATACTCCGGGTCACGAAGCGTTTACCGCTATGCGTGCACGTGGTGCGAAAGTAACGGATATTGCTATCATTATTGTGGCTGCCGATGATAACGTGATGCCGCAGACAAAGGAAGCAATCAATCACGCGATGGCTGCCGGTGTACCTATTGTATTTGCAATTAATAAGGTAGATAAACCGACTGCGAATCCGGATAAGATTAAAGAAGAACTGGCTGCAATGAATTACCTTGTTGAAGAATGGGGTGGTAAGTATCAGTCACAAGATATCTCTGCCAAGAAAGGTATGGGTGTGGAAGATTTGCTGGAAAAAGTATTGCTCGAAGCAGAAATGCTCGACCTGAAAGCAAATCCGGACCGTAATGCTACGGGTTCCATCATCGAATCTTCACTGGATAAGGGACGTGGATATGTAGCTACTGTATTGGTATCTAACGGTACTCTGAAAGTGGGAGACATCGTACTGGCAGGAACCAGCTACGGACGTGTGAAGGCTATGTTCAACGAACGTAACCAACGCATCAAAGAAGCAGGACCTTCTGAACCGGCTTTGGTATTGGGATTGAACGGTGCACCTGCCGCAGGTGATACATTCCATGTTGTTGAAAGCGATCAGGAAGCTCGTGAAATCACCAACAAACGTGAACAGTTGGCTCGTGAACAGGGCTTGCGTACGCAGAAGATCCTTACGTTGGATGAGTTGGGCCGTCGTATTGCTTTGGGTAACTTCCAGGAATTGAACATCATCGTTAAGGGTGACGTGGACGGTTCTGTTGAGGCATTGAGCGACTCGTTAATCAAGTTGTCTACGGAACAAATTCAGGTAAATGTCATCCATAAGGGTGTGGGAGCAATTTCCGAGTCGGATGTTTCTCTGGCTGCCGCTTCGGATGCGATTATCGTCGGATTCCAGGTACGTCCTTCGGGTGCTGCCGCTAAGATGGCTGAACAGGAAGGTGTCGACATCCGTAAGTACTCTGTCATCTACGATGCAATCGAAGAGGTGAAGGCTGCTATGGAAGGTATGTTGGCTCCGGAACTGAAGGAACAAATCACGGCAACTATCGAAATCCGCGAAGTATTCAACATCACGAAGGTGGGTTTGGTAGCCGGTGCAATGGTGAAGACCGGAAAGGTGAAACGAAGCGACAAGGCTCGTTTGATCCGCGATGGTATCGTCATCTTTACCGGAAACATCAACGCGTTGAAGCGCTTCAAGGACGATGTGAAGGAAGTAGGTACAAACTTCGAGTGTGGTATCAGTCTGGTGAACTGCAACGACATGAAGGTAGGCGATATGATCGAGACATTCGAAGAAATAGAAGTGAAACAGACTTTATGATTTATGAGTTATGATTTATGAATTATAAGGGTATAAGGCCATTCGCGAAGTAATGGTTGCAACAATAGATGGGTGGTAATGTGGTACTATTTTATATGGGACACCACCTTACCACTTTATTGTTTTATCACCTGACAGAAATATAAATCACAGATCATAATCATAGAAACATAAATCATAAATCACAAATCATAAATCACAACGTGGCAACGATTGATATCATTATCCTTATTGTAATAGGCGCCGGAGCGGTGGTAGGCTTTGTAAAAGGCTTTATCCGCCAGTTGGCTTCTATTTTGGGGTTAATAGTCGGGCTGTTGGCGGCGAAAACTTTATATGCCTCTTTGGCGGAGAAACTTTGCCCGACAGTGACGGATTCGATGACAGTTGCGCAGGTGTTGGCTTTTATCATGATTTGGATTGCCGTGCCGTTGATTTTTGTACTGATAGCTTCGTTATTGACAAAAGCAATGCAGGCAATTTCGCTGAACTGGCTGAACCGCTGGTTAGGGAGTGGGCTGGGAGCACTTAAGTTTCTGTTGTTAACGAGTGTAGTGATCGGTGCGATAGAGTTTGTGGACAGCGATAATAAGTTAATTAGTGCAACAAAAAAGGAAGAATCTTTGTTATATTATCCGATGGAAACGTTTGCGGGGATCTTTTTCCCTGCTGCGAAGAATATGACGCAACAATATATATTAGAGAATAAAGATGCAACAAGAAGAACCCAATAAAATGAAACCCAATCAGAAAGACGAACTCGAAAAGAAGACTGATAATGAGTTTGTCCGGAAATTTGCGGAGGAGAAATATAAATACGGCTTCACCACAGAGGTGCATACAGACATCATTGAGCGTGGACTTAATGAAGATGTCATTCGTCTGATTTCATCGAAAAAAGACGAACCGGAGTGGTTGCTGGAGTTTCGCCTGAAAGCGTACCGCCACTGGCTGACGCTGGAGATGCCAACTTGGGCACATCTCCGTATCCCTGAAATTGACTATCAGGCGATTTCTTATTATGCCGATCCGACGAAGAAGAAAGAAGGACCGAAGAGCATGGAGGAAGTCGATCCTGAATTGATAAAGACGTTTAATAAACTGGGTATTCCTCTGGAGGAACAGATGGCTCTTAGCGGAATGGCGGTGGATGCCGTTATGGACTCCGTTTCCGTAAAGACTACCTTCAAGGAAACGCTGATGGAGAAAGGAATTATCTTCTGCTCGTTCAGTGAAGCCGTGCGGGAACATCCCGATTTGGTGAAGAAATATATGGGCTCGGTGGTAGGTTACCGGGATAATTTCTTTGCCGCGTTGAACTCCGCTGTCTTTTCTGACGGCTCTTTCGTGTATATTCCGAAAGGGGTACGTTGTCCGATGGAACTTTCCACCTATTTCCGTATCAATGCCCGTAACACGGGGCAGTTTGAACGTACGCTGATTGTGGCGGACGACGATTCATACGTTTCTTATCTGGAAGGATGTACAGCGCCGATGCGGGATGAAAATCAGTTGCATGCCGCTATCGTCGAGATAATCGTGCACGACCGCGCAGAGGTAAAATATAGTACTGTTCAGAACTGGTATCCGGGCGATGCGGAAGGTAAGGGCGGTGTATACAACTTTGTGACTAAACGCGGTAACTGCAAGGGAGTGGATAGTAAATTATCCTGGACACAAGTGGAAACCGGTTCGGCCATCACTTGGAAATACCCTTCCTGTATTCTGACGGGCGATAACTCGACCGCTGAATTCTATTCCGTAGCTGTAACGAACAACTATCAGCAGGCTGATACCGGAACGAAAATGATTCATCTGGGCAAGAACACCCGCAGTACGATTGTAAGTAAAGGTATCTCCGCCGGACATAGTGAGAACTCCTATCGTGGGTTGGTACGTGTGGCCGAGAAAGCGGATAATGCCCGTAATTATAGCCAGTGTGACTCTCTGTTGCTGGGAGATAAATGCGGTGCGCATACTTTCCCTTATATGGATATTCACAATGAAACGGCAGTGGTGGAACATGAAGCCACAACGAGCAAGATCAGTGAAGACCAAATATTCTATTGCAACCAGCGCGGTATTCCGACAGAAGACGCTATCGGGCTTATTGTGAACGGATATGCAAAAGAAGTATTGAATAAACTTCCGATGGAATTTGCGGTAGAAGCACAGAAGTTGCTTACTATCTCGTTGGAAGGAAGTGTGGGGTGATTCACTAGTTGGCAATTTACGATTTACTATTTGGCTGCGCGCTTGTAGGAGGTAAATTGTCGGTAGTATGGGTTTTTAATAGTAAATAGTAAATGGAAAAATAGTACATATAATCATGTTAGAAATAAAAGACCTGCATGCCAGCATTAATGGCAAAGAGATATTGAAGGGTATTAACCTGACGGTGAATCCCGGTGAGGTGCACGCTATTATGGGGCCGAATGGTTCCGGTAAAAGTACGCTTTCTTCCGTATTGGTGGGAAATCCGGCTTTTGAGGTAACAAAAGGTTCGGTCACGTTTTATGGAAAGAACCTGTTGGAGTTGAGTCCTGAAGATCGTAGCCATGAAGGAATCTTTCTTAGTTTCCAGTATCCGGTAGAGATTCCGGGTGTGAGCATGGTCAACTTTATGCGTGCTGCTGTGAATGAGCAACGCAAATATAAAGGTCTGCCTGCGCTGACAGCCAGTGAGTTTCTGAAACTGATGCGTGAGAAACGTGCGGTAGTAGAGTTGGATAATAAGTTGGCTAACCGCTCGGTGAATGAAGGTTTTTCGGGTGGTGAAAAGAAACGGAACGAGATCTTTCAGATGGCCATGTTGGAACCGCGGTTGAGCATCCTCGATGAGACAGACTCCGGTTTGGATATTGATGCGCTCCGTATTGTTGCGGAAGGAGTGAACAAACTGAAAACTCCTGAAACAAGCACAATCGTTATTACTCACTATCAACGTTTGCTTGATTATATCAAACCTGATATTGTACATGTCCTTTATAAAGGTCGTATCGTAAAAACTGCCGGACCGGAACTTGCGCTGGAACTGGAAGAAAAAGGATATGATTGGATCAAGAAAGAAGTAGGAGAATAACAAATAATAAATTATGATAGTTGAACAACAATATATAGACCTCTTCTCACAGACGGAAGCAATGATCTGCAAGCATAGCGCCGAAGTGCTGAATGCGCCTCGTGCAGCTGCATTTGCCGATTTTGAGCGGCTCGGATTTCCGACCCGTAAGATGGAGAAGTACAAATATACGGATGTGAGCAAGTATTTTGAACCGGATTATGGTTTAAACTTGAATCGTCTGGCTATTCCGGTCAATCCGTATGAAGTGTTTAAGTGCGATGTGCCGAATATGAGTACCGCCCTGTATTTTGTGGTAAATGACGCATTTTATAATAGAGCACTTCCTAAAGTCAATCTGCCGGAAGGTGTGATTTTCGGCAGCTTGAAAGAAGTGGCCGGGCAGCATCCGGAATTGGTGAAGAAGTATTACGGTCAGTTGGCAGATACTTCCAAAGATGGAGTGACTGCTTTCAATACAGCTTTTGCGCAAGACGGCGTTGTATTTTATGTGCCGAAGAATGTAGTGGTAGAAAAACCGATCCAGCTGGTAAATATCCTGCGTGCAGATGTTAACTTCATGGTGAACCGCCGCGTACTAATCATCCTGGAGGATGGTGCGCAAGCCCGTCTGCTGATTTGTGACCATGCAATGGATAACGTGAACTTCCTGGCAACACAAGTGATTGAAGTATTTGCAGGTGAGAACACGGCATTCGATATGTATGAACTGGAAGAAACACATACAAGCACCGTTCGTATCAGTAACCTGTATGTAAAGCAGGAGGCAAACAGCAATGTATTGTTGAATGGAATGACCTTGCATAATGGTACTACCCGCAACACCACTGAAGTATTGTTGGCAGGAGAAGGAGCCGAGATAAACCTCTGTGGCATGGCAATTGCCGATAAGAACCAGCACGTAGACAATCATACAAGCATCGACCATGCCGTACCGAACTGCACCAGCAATGAGCTGTTCAAGTACGTACTCGACGATCAGTCGGTAGGTGCGTTTGCCGGACTGGTACTGGTGCGTCCCGATGCGCAACATACGAACTCCCAGCAGACTAACCGGAATCTTTGTGCTACGCGTGATGCGAGAATGTACACACAACCTCAATTGGAGATTTACGCGGATGATGTGAAATGTTCGCATGGAGCAACGGTAGGCCAGTTGGATGAGGGTGCATTATTCTATATGCGTTCACGAGGTATTGCGGAGAAAGAAGCCCGTTTGTTATTGATGTTCGCATTTGTCAATGAAGTGATTGATACCATTCGTTTGGAGGCACTGAAAGATCGTTTGCATCTATTGGTAGAGAAACGTTTCCGTGGCGAGCTGAATAGATGTCAGGGCTGTGCCATTTGTAAGTAACCACTAATAATTAATAAACGTGGATATTCAAAAGATACGTGAGGATTTTCCGATATTGAGCCGTACGGTTTACGGTAAACCTTTGGTTTATTTCGATAACGGTGCGACGACGCAGAAACCCCGTCTGGTGGTTGATGCGTTGGTGGATGAATATTATTCCGTTAATGCCAATGTGCATCGCGGCGTGCATTATCTTTCGCAACAAGCTACGGAATTGCATGAGGCTTCCCGTGAAACGGTGCGTCAGTTTATTAACGCCCGTAGCACGAACGAAGTTGTCTTCACCCGCGGAACGACGGAAAGCATCAACCTGCTTGTTTCCAGCTTTGGCGATGAATTTATGGAAGAGGGGGATGAAGTGATTCTTTCCGTGATGGAACATCACAGTAACATCGTTCCCTGGCAACTGTTGGCTGCCCGAAAGGGAATTGCCATCAAAGTGATTCCAATGAATGACAAAGGCGAACTCTTGCTGGATGAATACGAAAAACTATTTTCCGAACGAACGAAAATAGTCAGCGTGGTTCATGTTTCGAATGTGCTGGGTACAGTGAATCCGGTGAAAGAAATGATTGCAACGGCTCATGCGCATGGCGTACCTTGTCTGATAGACGCTGCACAGTCTATCCCTCACATGAAAGTGGACGTACAGGAGTTGGATGCTGATTTTCTGGTGTTCTCTGCCCATAAAATATACGGTCCGACAGGTGTCGGAGTGCTTTATGGAAAAGAAGAGTGGTTAGACCGCCTTCCGCCTTATCAGGGAGGAGGAGAGATGATTCAGCATGTCTCTTTTGAGAAGACCACTTTCAACGAACTTCCTTTCAAGTTTGAAGCCGGTACGCCCGACTACATCGGAACTACCGGACTGGCAAAAGCCCTTGATTACGTGAATGGACATGGACTTGAGCAGATAGCCGCCCATGAGCATGAACTGACAACTTACGCTTTGCAACGGCTGAAAGAGATTCCCCAGATGCGTATATTCGGTGAAGCAGCCGAACGGGGAGCAGTCATCTCCTTTCTGGTAGGAGATATCCATCATTTCGATCTCGGAACGTTGCTGGATCGTTTGGGTATTGCCGTGAGGACGGGACATCATTGTGCACAACCTCTCATGCAACGTCTTGGTATAGAAGGAACTGTACGGGCTTCGTTTGCCATGTACAATACGAAATCGGAAATAGATACATTGGTGGCGGGAATTGAACGCGTCAGCAAGATGTTCTAACAATATAAGCCGCTATTCCTGTGGGATGGCGGCTTTTTTTATTCTTTAACTAAAAAAAGATGCTTTCAAGTGCAGTGATTTGAGCTTTTGTGCGTCTAATAGGTAAAGAAACAAAATGTTCATTGAATATTAGGAGGGTCGTGAGACCATGCTCATATTATATAAATTCTCTCTCTTTAACATTAATCGCAGCTATATCGTAAGAAATTACGGTGTAGCTGCAACTTTTTTAGGGGGACTTGCGTCTAACTAAATACATATAACTAATAAAGAAAAAACTATGCTGATGACAACCACTCCCATCATTGAGGGAAAACGAATAGTGAAATATTATGGAATAGTTTCCGGAGAGACAATCATAGGTGCCAATGTATTCCGCGACTTGTTTGCAAGTATTCGGGATATTGTGGGTGGTCGTTCCGGTTCTTATGAAGAAGTGCTGCGTATGGCAAAAGATACAGCGTTGAAGGAAATGGAGGCACAAGCAGCTCAAATGGGAGCTAATGCCGTGATAGGTGTTGATTTGGATTATGAGACAGTTGGAGGTAGTGGCAGTATGCTGATGGTGACTGCTAACGGCACAGCCGTAAAGATTGAAGAGGATTAATTGATTATTGTTTTTTTACTACAGAGAACACGGAAGACGCAGCGCATATACTTTGTTTATTATCAATGGTATAAAACACTGTGTCCTCCGTACTTCTGTGGTGAATATTATTCGGCAGTCAGCTCAATCACACGGCTGAAAGCCTGATTGGTAGTGAAAGCATTGATTCCTACTTTCATCAGATAATCTCCTGAATAAGTCTTCTCATTGGCAGCAAGATTCGATTTAGAGTTTGGCATCAGGTTGATTTCTTTCACCTTATACATTTTCTTCGCATCCAATCCCTGAAGTTTAACCGGGAGCAGCTTCTCACCGAAACGTGGGTGGATATCGTAGGTATAAAGCACTGCTTTGTTCTTATCCGGTGCGGCGTACATGACAGACATGTGATTACCATCGTATGGAGAAATCAGTCTGTACTGGTCACCATCCAGAATCACTTTCTTCAGACGCGTCCAGTTGGCAACTGCGTTTTGGCAAAAAGTCTGTTCGTCCGCATTCAGCTCTTTCAGTCCGAGGTCGAAGCCCAGTTTACACATACTTGCTACATCGGTACGGAATTTCACACTTGTCTTCTTGTTCCAGCTGGTTACGTGTGCATCCATTGCTTTTGCAGGGAAGATTTGTGAGAATCCCCATTGGATAAACAGACGCTCTATCGGGTCTGTATTGTCACTGCACCAGAATTCTGTGAAGTATTTCAATGCTTCGTAGTCGCAACGGGCGCCACCGCCGGAGCAAAGCATCATCGGTACGTTCGGATATTTGTCTTTGATACGTTCCAATACATTATATATACCACGTACATGGTCGATATAAAGTTGTCCTTGTTTATTCTTCAAATAGGGAGAATAAATATTTGTGATGGGAGAGTTGCAGTCCCATTTAAAGAAAGCCACTTCCGGGTTCGCTGTCAGGATGTTATCCACTACGCTAAATACAAAATCTTGTACTTTCGGATTGCTAAGATCGAGCACCAGTTGGTTACGGTAATAGTATGTTTCGCGATTGGGCAGTGTGATAGCCCAGTCAGGATGCTTCTCGAACAATTCACTTTTGGGGTTTATCATCTCCGGTTCGATCCAGATACCGAATTTCACTCCGGCTTCTTTGGCAGACTTCACGAGTGCAGGAATACCGCCCGGCAGTTTGGATTTCATCACTTCCCAGTCACCCAGTCCGGCATTGTCGCTGTTGCGCGGATGCTTGTTGCCGAACCAGCCATCATCCAACAAGAACATGTCTACACCGAGATGTTTGGCTTCTTTCATCAGTTCGGCAAGCAGTTTCTCATCGAATTTGAAGTACGTATTTTCCCAGTTGTTCAATAAAGTCATGCGGTCGCCTTGTCCGTCTTTCAGTTGGTGGTTGCGTGCCCATGCGTGGAGGTTGCGGCTGGCTTCGCCCGTACCGTTGTTGCTGAAAGTAAAGATGAATTCGGGAGTGGTAAATACTTCGTTCGGTTTTAGTTCATAATCAGATGCATACGGGTTGATGGCGGGGATGACGCGGAGGTTGCCTACGTTGTCCACTTCAAAGGTAAACTGGAAGTTGCCTGTCCATCCGATAGTCCCTAGCATGGCACGTCCTTGTGTTTCCTGTGCCGGTTGTTCAAAACCAAGTTCGAAGAACGGGTGGGTATGCATGGCGGCACGGCTTCCCAGTTTGGTGTCGATCACCTTTTTGCCGAACAATAGAGGTTGTGTGCTCATTTGTGCTTCTTTAGCCCAGTCGCTGCTGAATTCAGTCAGATAATACTCGTTTCCCGAGAAATAAAGCATGGTCGAGGCATAACGCCAGATGGTGACAGGTTTCTTTTCAGCATGTTTGATTTCACTCCACGTCTTGATGACGTTTTCTTTCGGATAAGCGATGTAATGCAGCGTGACTTCCACCGGGTACTGATCGTCTTTCAGTTGGATGACTGTCTCCGTGCCGCCTGCCACTGCTTTTTGTTCGGAAGATACATAACGGAGAATCGTGCTTGGGTTTCCATCATTGTGCGTGATTGCTACAGCCGGTTCAAAATAATCCTCGGCGCCGGAGCCCGGATATACTTCCCATCCACGGGTGGATACGCTGCCGTCACTGCCTCCTTTCACGTATGGAGAAAAGTTGTTGATGTCTTTCTCGTTCAGCAACTTATCGCCCAGATAAGCCTGATAAAGTCGTCCGTTGGGAGCTACTTGGAGAATTAAGTCTGTGTTGTCCGTTGCGATGCGGATAACGTTCTTTTCCTGGGCGTTCACTTGTGCCAGGGTAAACAATGCCGTAAGTAATACGAAAAGTTTCTTCATGGTTTTTTAATAATTAATTAGGTATTAGTTAGTTTGTGGGCATATAATGCCACAAAGATAATTATAATTTGTTTGGTATGAACTAGAATTTGATGCTTGCGCTAAATTCTACGGTGAATGGGCGTAAATAATTTCCACTCATATAATTTCCGGCGTACTGGGCAGCTTCTTCTTTCGTAATCAGTTCCGAACCGTTGATGGTTCCGCTGGCTCCTTTCTGATTCAGGAAGTTGATGACTGTTGCACCTAGAGACAGGTGTTTGTTTACGTTCCAGTTGATTCCTCCGAACGTTTCCCAGCGGCCGTTGAAGTAGAGCGCTTCCTGAAGATTGGCGTACGTCTTGCCGAAATAGCGGAAACTAAGCCAGAGGCGTAAGTCGTTCGTGATGTTGTAGCTTGGGTCGAGTTCGACAAGTATCTGCGGGATCTCTTTTACGATCATTTCGTTGGCATTGACAGACATCTCCGAGCCATCGTTGAAAGTGACACTTGCGTTATAGTTCTTGTAAACAGGCTTCTGATACGTGAACAGGGCATGCAGATGGAAACCTTTGAACGGGTCGATCTCGGCAGAGGTGGTCCATCCCAGTGTTTTGATATTATAGATAAGCAATACGGTCTTTCCTTCTTCCGTTCCCGGTTTCGTGAGGTTTTGCTGGTCGATGTTATTGGATTTAGAGATATAGGTCACCATAGAGGTGAGGTTGATCCAATGGTTCTTGTAGAACAGGCCGCCACGGATTAACGGTATGGTGACCCGTTTGTATTGTTCTTCCGTAGGACCAGTTCCGGCGTATTCGTTGATACGGGGGAAGCGGGTGGCTACTGTTCCGTCGGCAGTCAGTCCGAACTGCCGGGTTACGTTGTAAGTGGCGCGGAGCGTGGCGGCGTAGTTCAGTTTGTCTTTTATCACTTTGGCAGGATGAACACTGCGCGGGGTGGTGATGATATTTCCTGTTTCTTTCTCTTTATGATAAGTGGTAAAGTCGCCGATGTGGAAGTTCGGGAAACGGGAAGCGGATATCTGGTCGGCACTCATCCGGTAATATTCGAGGCGTCCGCCATAATAGATGTTGAATTTGGGAGTTACCTGCCAGTTGTCTGTAAGGTAGAGGGCGAGTTTGTTTTCATATCCCATTGTATATTCGGGGCTAAGCTCGTTGTAGCCGTATGTCTGCACGTGTTGACCGGTCAGTGTGGGATCTAGGGAACTTGTTGCGGTGGAAGTGAGCAGTTGTGGATAGTTCTCTACGGTAGCCATCCATTGCAGAGAAGAGGAGTGGTAGTCAAGATGATAATACCATTCGTTCAATCCCAGGCGCAAATCATGGTTGCCGAAAGTCTTGTTTAGTTCGGAAGTAATCAGGAAGTTTTTCACTTTACCTACGTGCAACCAGGTGCGGCGGCCTTCTGCCAGTCCTTCATACGGATGGCCGTTGGATAACGTAAAACCAGCGTCGGCAGTTACTTCGCTGATGGTGCTGCCTCCGAAATCCACATAGTTGGCGCGTGGGGCATCCATATATTTTAGGTTGAATTTCCACAGCAGGTCGTTTTGGAAACGATAATCGGCAATCAGTGCTATTTCATTGGCACGGTTTTCCGAGCCGTCGCCTAAATTCCATGTTTTCATTTTCCCGTCTCTCACGTCCATGTATTCAAAAGAACCGTTTTGCGGGACATACGAATTCGTTCCCAGTTTGAAGCCGTCTATCTCTTTCACCGAGCCGTCGCCGACATAGATAAAAGGAGCGGCATTGGCATAACTGCCCGGATTCTCACTGCGGGAATGTTTGTAGAGCAGGGATATTTTGCCCCGTCCGTTGTTGAAGAGTCGGGTCAGGCCGGCATGATAGATCTCGGTGCGGTCTGTGTAGTTTGTGAATTTGAGGTCGAAGCTTCCCGGATCGAAGTTCTGATAGATGCTTGCGGTGTAGAGCCAATGGTCGTTGATGGCTCCTGAAACATTGAAATCGAAGTTCTGCATTCCGAAATGATTGGTCCGGTAGTTGAAGATACCTTGAAAATCTTTTTGTCCCAGTTTGCTGAAGGAGTTGACGGAGTAAGCGATGTTACCGGTGGTGATGGCCGACTCGGAAGGAGATAAAAGTCCTACTTCTCCCAGGCTGCTGTCGCTGCGCCAATGGGCGGCGAGCTTGTGAACGGCCGAGGAATAGACGGCGGGAAGCCCATTCTCATATACATTAACGTCCTCGCTGGGAAGCCCGATTTGAATTTCGCGGGGTTTGTTGGCATCGGAAGCATTCAGCATCACATTGCGTTCGCCTTCTTCTGCTTCTTTTTTAGAAGGGTTGGCAGGTTCTTTTGAGAGATTGGCAGGAATTGTGTCCTGCTTCATTTCGGTTCGGTTCGTCTTTTTCTTTTGATCCTGAATGTTCGCTGCATTCCCGTTGGAGGGAATCAGTTGCAACAGGGTTGCTAGAGCAAGGCAACTAAAGGTTACTTTTTTCATTACTTGTATTCATTTTAAGATTTTGGAAGTTCACGTCGGTTGTGTCATTTTGACGAAGGCAAAGATAGGGGGAGGAGAAACAGGTGGCTATACTCTCTTTTGTCAAGATGTGCAAGAGATGTTTCAAATGTATGATAGCGCCCTTGTGGTGCGACATTTATTGCCATCCTTGCAACAAATGTTTCATCCTTCCTATGCATTTAGCGTAAAAAAAACTATATTTGTCGCTATCTAATATCTGTGTATGAAAAGGAATCTGCTGCTTTTTCTTCTTTCTGTTTGTTTCTTCCTTCCGGACTTTGCCGCGACGGGGCAGTATAACTTTATCCGTGTAGATGGTGAAAGCGGTCTTTCGAACAGTCATGTCAAGTCTATTATTCAAGATAGTTACGGTTTTATCTGGTTGGGTACCCGCAATGGACTTAACCGTTACGACGGAGTGTCGATGAAACTGTATAATTGCTATGACGAGACTTTGCAACATGGCAATCAGGTCATATCCGCTCTTTTTGAAGATAATCACCGGCAGTTGTGGATAGGCACGGACGATGGTGTCTATATTCAAGACCTTGCCACCGGGAAGTTTTCTTTTTTTGATGCCCGTACAGAGAGCGGAGAACAAATCAGATACAATTGGATTGAGGATATACTGGCAGACCATTCGGGAAATATATGGGTGAATGCGCCCAATCAGGGAGTTTTCCGCTATCAGGTGGAGACGGGGAAGCTGTTCCGCTACATTCCTTGTCCCGGTAAAGATAAAAGTAAGGACTTTCCGCAATCCATCTGTGTGGATAAAGACGGTACGATTTGGGTCGGTACGTACGGAGCGGGAATCTACCGTTATAGCCCGGAACAGGATAAATTTGTGGCGTATGCCACAGAGGCGCTTAAAGGAGATTTCATATTTACTCTGTGTGATTATGGCGATGAACTGATTGTCGGCGTGCATGAAGAGGAATTGAAACGGTTCAATAAGAAGACAGGGGAGGTGAGCGTGTTCCCTGCGCCAGAAGTGCATCGAAAGATTATTCGTTACGCAGTTTGCTTTGGAGACGAATTATGGGTGGGAACTCAAAATGGTGTTTATGTGATTAATGAGAAACAGAATAGTGTGCAACATATCCCTGCCGATGCCGGAGGAAAGTATGGGCTTGGTGATGCTATCGTGGATAAGATTTATCGCGATCGTGAAGGAGGAACTTGGATCTGTACGCAATTTGGAGGAGCCAGTTATCTGCCTGTACGCTCACTCGACTTTTCTGTTTATCTTCCGGGGGCGCCCGGTACGGTCTGCGGACGTCGCATCAGTGAATTGGCGGAAGGAAAAGACGGGACAGTGTGGATTAGTACGCAGGATGGCGGGGTTTGCTATTGGAATCCGAAGGCGCAGGCTTTTGTAAAAGTTCCCGAGTCGCCGGACCGTCAGAATGTGTTAAGCTTGTTTGCTTCGGATGATTTAGTCGGGGCGGGTTACTTTAAAGGAGGTATTGATCTGATAATTCCGGGGACAGCCTCTTTTGCTTCTTCTTCCATTTCTTCTTCGACTTTTTCATCTTTGACTTCTTCTTCTTCTACTACTGTATCTCCTGTTTCTGTTGCCTCCTCTGCTATTTCTACCACAAACATTTTTCGAGGGCAGGTTCATACATTCTATCCCGCACAACTCGGCATCAGTGAAGGTTCGGTGTTTGCCCTTTATCGTGACCGTGGGGGAGTCATCTGGCTGGGCGATGGTTGGAACATCTTCCGTTCGGCCGACAAAGGGCGGACTTTTGAGAAGATGGAACAATTCGGTTATGCTTATATGCGTGACATCCTCGAAGATAAATCCGGCAATATATGGGTCGCAACAATGGGTAATGGCATATTCCGGTATAATCCGCAGACGGATCAGATGGTCAAGTATCAATGTGTACCGGGAGACAGCACCTCTATCGGAACGAATGAAGTGACAGGCATAACGGAGGATAGCAAAGGTCTTCTCTGGTTTTCTACGGATCGGGGAGGGTTATTGTGTTTTAACCCCGAAACGGGCAGGTTCCGGACATACACTAAAGCGAACGGTCTTCCGGACAACGTGACCTATAAAGTGGTGGAAGACGCACAACATCGCATCTGGTTCGGAACAGACCGTGGACTGGTTTGCCTTCATCCGGAAACAGATAGCCTGCAAATCTTTACCCGAAACGATGGGCTGCCTGATAATCAGTTTAATTATAAATCGGCTTTGGCTGCCTCTGATGGGACTATCTGGATGGGAACCATCAACGGACTTGTCTCTTTTAATCCGCAGATTGTCCGCCGGAACACGTTTGTCCCTCCGGTCCACATCACCGGAATGTATGTACAAGGACGTGAAACTCCTTTCCCGGCAGATGGCGTGCAATTGCCTTACCGTTCTAATGTCGGCTTTGATTTTGTTGCTTTAAGTTATACATCGCCGGGAGCAAACCGTTATGCTTATAAAATGGAAGGTATAGACAACGACTGGAACTATACGTCTGCTGCACATACTGCGTCTTATGCCCAGCTTCCGCCGGGAGACTATTTGTTTCGTGTGCGTGGCAGTAATAATGATGGTGTCTGGAATCAGGAAGAAGCCACTTTATCGGTACGTATTCTTCCACCTTGGTGGCGTACAGTGTGGGCGTACCTTATCTATATCATTGTTGTATCCGGTAGTTTTGTACTAACCCTTCGTGCCTATCGCCGCCGTGAAGTGCAGAAGATACGTGAACAGCAATTATTGGCGGAACTGGCGCGTGAGCGCGAATCCCACCGTACGCATGAGATGTTTATTAATCAGATCACTTACGGCGCCTGCACTCCGCAAGGGGATGCCATGTCACGGGCGGACGAGCAACTGATGTCTCAATTGATAGCCAAAGTGCGTGAGAATCTTTCCGATGCCAACTATAATGTGGAAGCATTAGCTGCGGCTATGAATATGTCCCGCTCCAGCCTTCACCGTAAAATTAAGGCATTGACCGACCTTTCTTCACTCGATTTTATCCGTATCATCCGGCTAAAACATGCTGCGGAATTGTTGCAGGAGGGAGAACTGCGCATCAATGAGATTTGTGACAGGGTAGGATTTCAGTCACCTTCTTACTTCGCCAAAGTATTTCAGAAACAATTTGGAGTCACTCCTACAGAGTTTGCCCAGCAGAATAAGCAGAGAATGACAGATAGTTAGTAGTTATTGCCTATTATTCGTTGTCTCTTTGTTTGAATTTGAACTGAAATTAGTTTATTTCCGTACAGTAATGCACTGTTTCAGCCTATTCTAACAAGGGTATATTCTCACTGCAATGAGAAAAAGTTCTCATTACAGTGAGTATTTCTTCTCATACTTATGAGTATTTTTTCTCATAGGGATAAGTATAGTTGAGAATGTTTACGGAAGTTTTTTTTGAATTATAATTGTATGAGTTTACCTCATTTCCGTACCGTTTCTGGTTAAATGGGAAGTTAATTCAGACAGAAGAACATAAGAACAAAAAATAGAATAGCCGTTCAATAAGCAACAGAAATAATTTTCAAAGCGCAGCCTTTATGTTCTTTTGTTCTTATGTCTAAAAATAACTACCATCTGCTCATTTGTCCAAAGAGACGTATAAAAAATAGGATGATTCAACTCTGTAAATTCTTTCTTTTTTACTTGCTTATTTCGATTGATTTCCATACTTTTAGCCTCCGTAATCCTTTAAAAATTGACCCTATGGACAACATTCTTTTCTGGCTCGTTCCAGTCGCTTCCGTGTTAGCCCTCTGCTTTGCTTATTACTTTCATAAGCAAATGATGAAAGAGAGTGAAGGTACACCCCAAATGATAAAAATAGCTGCTGCTGTACGCAAAGGAGCTATGTCTTATCTAAAGCAACAATACAAAATAGTAGGTTGGGTATTCTTGGGGCTGGTTATTTTGTTTTCAATTATGGCTTATGGTTTTCATGTACAGAATGCATGGGTTCCCATTGCTTTCCTTACAGGTGGATTCTTCTCCGGACTTTCCGGATTTCTGGGGATGAAGACGGCAACATACGCGTCCGCTCGTACCGCTAATGCTGCCCGTACTTCTCTGAATGCAGGGTTAAGAATTGCTTTCCGAAGTGGTGCCGTGATGGGACTGGTGGTCGTTGGCCTGGGACTACTCGATATTTCTTTTTGGTATCTGTTGCTGAATGCAGTGATTCCTGCTGATGCACTGACACCTACTCATAAACTCTGTGTAATCACTACCACCATGCTAACATTTGGTATGGGAGCTTCTACCCAGGCGCTCTTTGCCCGTGTAGGCGGTGGTATCTATACAAAGGCAGCCGATGTCGGAGCCGACTTGGTAGGCAAAGTAGAAGCCGGAATCCCGGAAGATGACCCTCGTAATCCTGCCACTATTGCCGATAATGTGGGCGATAATGTAGGCGACGTGGCCGGTATGGGAGCCGATTTATACGAATCTTACTGTGGCTCGATTCTGGCAACAGCCGCACTGGGTGCTGCTGCTTTTATCCATTCGGCAGATACAGTGATGCAATTCAAGGCAGTGATCGCCCCGATGCTGATCGCGGCTGTTGGTATTATCCTTTCTATTATAGGTATATTTGCTGTCCGTACCAAGGAGAATGCGACTATGAAGGACCTGCTCGGCTCTTTGGCTTTCGGTACGAATCTTAGTTCCGTATTAATTGTTGCTGCTACATTCCTTATTCTGTGGTTTCTGCAACTTGATAACTGGATTTGGATTTCTTGTGCCGTAGTAGTCGGACTATTGGTAGGTATTATCATCGGACGTTCTACGGAATATTATACTTCCCAATCCTATCGCCCTACCCAGAAACTAAGTGAAAGCGGTAAGACCGGACCTGCCACCGTAATTATCTCCGGTATCGGTTTAGGTATGCTTTCTACGGCTATTCCGGTAATTGCAGTCGTGATTGGTATCATTGCTTCCTATCTGTTGGCTTCCGCCGGCGATTTTGCCAATGTCGGTATGGGACTGTATGGAATCGGTATTGCGGCTGTCGGCATGCTTTCTACTTTAGGTATCACTCTGGCAACGGATGCTTACGGACCGATTGCGGATAATGCAGGAGGTAACGCAGAAATGTCCGGCTTGGGTGCCGAAGTCCGCAAACGTACCGATGCGCTCGATTCATTGGGGAATACGACTGCTGCCACCGGAAAAGGTTTTGCAATCGGTTCCGCTGCATTGACAGGCTTGGCTTTGCTGGCTTCTTATATTGAAGAAATCCGAATCGGCCTTACACGGCTTGGTAATGTAGATCTGACCTTTGCGGATGGTAGCTCCATCAGTGTGGCGAATGCTACTTTTATCGACTTCATGGATTATTATGAAGTACATCTGATGAATCCGAAAGTTCTTTCGGGTATGTTCCTCGGTTCCATGATGGCTTTCCTGTTCTGTGGATTGACAATGAATGCCGTAGGACGTGCAGCTGGGCACATGGTAGATGAAGTACGTCGCCAATTCCGTGAAATAAAGGGTATTTTGACAGGAGAAGCGGAGCCGGATTACGAACGTTGTGTTGCAATATCAACAAAAGGTGCGCAACGTGAAATGGTTGTGCCTTCCTTAATCGCTATTATTGCCCCTATCCTTACAGGTCTTATTTTCGGTGTTCCCGGTGTACTCGGTTTGCTGATTGGTGGCTTGAGTAGTGGTTTTGTACTGGCTATCTTCATGGCTAATGCCGGCGGTGCATGGGATAATGCAAAGAAATATGTAGAAGAAGGAAACTTTGGAGGAAAAGGCGGTGAAGTTCATAAAGCAACCGTAGTAGGAGATACCGTGGGCGATCCGTTTAAAGATACATCCGGGCCGAGCTTGAATATCTTAATAAAGCTAATGAGCATGGTAGCCATTGTAATGGCAGGACTTACTGTTGCTTGGAGTTTATTCTAAAAAAAAGCAGGAAAGAAGTAAGAAAAAGGAGGCAAAACAAGTCTCCTTTTTTAATTTGAATTACCTTTGTGTCAAAATAGAAGCGATAAATATGTTATTACCTTATTTAAACGAGAATCTGATTGAAGCCGGATGTGATGAGGCCGGTCGTGGATGTTTGGCGGGAGCAGTATACGCTGCTGCGGTTATTCTTCCGAAAGATTTTAAGAATGAACTGTTGAATGATTCCAAGCAACTGTCGGAAAAGCAACGTTATGCACTACGTGAGGTAATAGAGAAAGAAGCGATAGCCTGGGCAGTTGGCGTCGTGTCACCGGAAGAAATTGATGAAATAAATATCCTGCGGGCTTCTTTGCTAGCTATGCATCGTGCAGTGGACCAACTGACTACCCGCCCGCAACATTTACTAATCGACGGAAACCGTTTCACTAAATATCCCGGCATCCCCCATACCACGGTAGTGAAAGGCGACGGGAAATATCTTTCAATAGCTGCGGCTTCTATTTTAGCCAAGACATACAGAGATGATTATATGAACCGTCTCCACGAAGAGTTTCCTTATTATGACTGGGATCACAATAAAGGCTACCCAACTAAAAAACATCGCGCCGCCATTGCCGAACGTGGAACCACTCCTTACCATCGAATGACGTTCAATCTATTAGGAGATGGACAGCTAACTTTGAACTTCTAAAGTCACTTTGTTTCATTTTGCACAAACATTCTACATTTTTTTGCAAAATAAGCACGATTTTGTTACGGATAACCCTAAAATTGTTCTGTTTAGGCTGAAAAAGTGTTGCCTAGTGCTTTTATTTGTTATTGAAATACTATATCTTTGCAAACAATAATAAGAATTAAAAAGTTTAAAATCATGGCAACGAACAAACTATTGTGGTCTTCTAAAATTATTGGGGTATTTTTTATGATGTTGGTTTGCACTCTTTCTGCAAATGCACAGTTTTTACGTACTTCTTATTTCATGGAAGGTACCCATTATCGTCAACAACTAAATCCGGCCTTAACACCGACGAAAGGTTATTTCAACCTTCCGGTGATTGGTGCTGTTAATGCAACTGTCGGTTCTACTTCATTAGGTTATCAGGATATCATCGATATTATTGATGATGGTGACGATTTCTATACTAAACCAGATTTTATGAATCGTCTGAAAGATAATAATAAGTTGAATGTGAACTTCAGTACGGAGATTCTCTCTGCAGGATGGTACAAAGGTAAGAACTTCTGGTCATTCAATATCGGTCTGCGTACAGATATCGGTGCTAACTTGACTAAGAATATGTTCAGTTTCCTGAATCAAATGGAAACAATTGAGGATAACTGGAGAAATAGCAACTATGATATTAGTGGTCAGCAACTGAATATCAATGCCTATACGGAAATAGGTTTAGGACTTTCACGTCAGATTAATAGTCGTTTAACTGTTGGTGCTAGAGTTAAGGCTTTATTAGGTATCGGCAACATGGAGTTGAAACTTAATAAAATTGCGATGAGTGCTAATTTGCCTACTGATCAACAAATCAATCAATGGTCAAGTGAGAGCTATTGGTCAGGCAGCTCTGCAGAAATTGTTGCAAAGGCTCAAGAATTGAAAGCTAAGTTTGATAATTATCATGCAAACTTAACTGTTGGTGCCGAACTGAAGAGTTCTTTCAAAGGCCTGGAATTAAAAGAAGAAGAGGGTAAAGACTATGTAACTGATTTCGACTTTGACAGTGGTAAATTAGGTATTGCTGGTTATGGATTTGGCATCGACTTAGGTGCATCTTATAAAATTCTGGATAATTTGACTGTATCTGCCTCTATTCTTGATTTAGGCTTTATTTCTTGGTCTAAATCAAGTACAAAGATAGCATCAGCTAATCCGGATCCAATTGATATTAAAGGAAGTACTTATGCAGGCATGATTGATCCGGCCAATGCACAATCTAGTGTTACAAATGCATTGAATCAGTTGCAAAACGATGCTGAAAATTACATGGATCTTGTGACACAAGGTGATGTGCTTAACTATGATATGTTGCAACTTGAAGTAGGAGATGCTAAAGAATCTCGTAAATCTCGTCTTGCTTCTACTCTTGTATTAGGTGCAGAATACGGATTCTTTAATAACAAATTAGCAGTCGGTGTATTGTCAACAACTCGTTTTGTACAGCCTGATGCTCTTACAGAATTAACATTCTCCGCAAACTACCGTCCGAAAAGCTGGTTCAATGTAGCGCTTAGCTATTCAGCTATCCAGTCAGCTGGTAAATCTTTCGGTTTGGGTCTGAAATTAGGTCCTCTGTTTGTCGGAACTGACTATATGTTCTTAGGAAAGAACTCTAACTCTGTTAATGGATTCGTTGGGGTATCTATTCCGTTGGGTGGAAGAAAAGCAAATAAAGAAGGATAAAATATTTTAATTTCTCTCTCTAAACATTCTCTTTTAATTAATTCTCTATAGAATAAAAAACGTATAATTACAGCTTACCGTCATAAAGAATCCTTATAAAGGATCATAGATGGTAAGCTGTTTTTTTGTGTTCCTCCTTTTAGAACCACTTAATCTTCCGGAATATCACAAACGCAAGCGTTGACAATCCGATGGAAAAGAGCACAATCAAAGAGAAAGCAAAGGGCACTTCTTCCAGGTGAATGTCCACATTCATGCCATAGAAACTGGCAATCAATGTCGGAAGCATCAGGACGATGGACAGACTTGTCATACGTTTCATGATCGTATTCACATTATTGGAGATAATAGACGCAAAAGCATCCATTGTCCCTGTGAGGATATCACTGTAAATATTCACCGTATTGAGCGCCTGTTTCAGCTCGATAATTACATCTTCCACTAATTCAGTGTCCAGATAATCCGTATCCTGAAAAATAGTCCTTAACTTACCGATCATCACTTCATTTCCACGGATGGAAGTGTTGAAGTAGACAAGTGTTTTCTGCAGTCTCATCAGACGAAGCAGGTCCTCGTTACGGATGCTTCGTTCCAGTTCCTTTTCTGCGGCACTGATGTCTATGTTTATCTGCTTTAGATATTTCAGGAACCACACAGCAGAAGAATAGATTAACCGGAAAATCAGATCTAGCTTGTTGCGTACAACGATCCCTTTTCGACGGGTATGCTCTATGAAATCCGGTAACAAATCCGTGTTGTGATAACAGACGGACACAATAATCTCGTTATTGGTAATAATTCCAATCGGTACAGTGTCGAAAGGCAGACTGCCATTCTGTTTGTTCACTACCGGGATACGGAGAATCGTCAACAACCAGTTGCCTTCCGTATCTGTACGCGGACGTTCGTCCGTGTCGGCTATATCATTCAGAAATGATTCGGGTACGTTGAGAGTTTGAGTTAGAAATTCAAAGTCATCATTGTTTGGGCATACTACATTTACCCAGCTGTTGGGAAGCCATTGTGCTTTTTCCACAAAGCCAGCCTCACAATAAAGATACGTTCTCATCTTATTGCCTCCTTTCGTTTGTTTGACACGAGCAGAGGCATCGGTCTTCAATGGCTCTGTTCGCTTTAATTAATACTAGTTGTGCACGTTCGCGGGTTTGAATCGTCCATATTTCTATGATTTTAATTTAAAAGCGATGCAAAGGTACGGAAAAATGAGATGGTTTCCGTGCTTTGCATTGCTTTTTTTGATATTCTTTTATGGGTGACCTTATATTGGCATCCGTTATTTAGAGGTCCTGATACTATTCACCTTTTACTTCAAAATGATTATCCAGATATTTCCTGATACTGTGGCTGCTTAAACCTTCTTTTGATATACTGCCATCTTTTTCAACAAGTTCGTAGTGCGGTATAGCATTAAATTGAAATAGTTGGCGAAGGTAGTTAAACTCTGTTTCCGATACATAGTAACAGGCTTCTCCTTTTAGATTCTTCTCTACATATTTTTTGTAGGCTTTCTCGGGCGAATCTTTCTGGCTGGTGATATAAATGAACTGAAATTCCGGATGATCTTTGTATTTTTTGCGTAGGTCGGCAGTTGCTTCTATTTCTCCGCGACAAGGTGCGCAAGTAGTTGCCCAGAAATCAACAAACAACACCTTACCGGAATGATTTTTGATGATATTACGAAATATTTCTGTTGCTTTTCCTTCAGGCAGCTGATAAGATTTCGTCATGTCTTTCGGGTGTTTCTTTTCTAGTATCCGTTCGGCTTCTGTTACGAGAAATGGTTCGCTGAATGTTTGTTTGATGCTATCCACATATTCATGTGCTATTTGGCTGTCTTTGATATTTCCTAAATCATAGTCAAAGCTCCGCACTTTGGCTATTTGCCAAAGCAATGGATTGGGAATATGATATAATTGAGCAATGATGGAATCTTTCTTTAAATCATATTTCCGATCTATATTTATCCGTAGCCTATCTTTATCCTGTTGGGATTCTCCTTTTTTCCCCGATTCCTTCAAACATAATGTTGCATATTCTTGTACGAGTTTCTGTTCCTTTTCATAGAGCGATGCAGTCTTCCCTTTTTCATCAATTAACTGCTTGATGATGATTTTGACAGTAGTTCCGGCCAACTTCTCCTGTTTAAGTCTTATCGCTTCCTGCTCCTTATTCAGTTTCACTCCTTTTTCTTTAAGGAAAGTCAACAGGGATTTCTTCGGATAAGTATAATCGATGCTGTCAGATGTAGAAAAGGTTTGATAGGGATATGCTTTTCGGAATATATCCATATATTCGAAACGGTTGATGAATATGCTTGCGTTTTTACTCGCAAGTACGACTGCATCATTGAGCGGCATATCTTTCAAGAAGCTGTAATATGAATCGTTTTCTTTCACTTTTAGTGCCTGATTGGTACTATCCTGTTTTGCATAGTAATCTCTACCCATCAGGAAACCAAGAAACGTGCTTCCAACCTGTAAATCGACCTTGTTCTTTATCAGATGAACTGCCTTGAGAGAAGGCTGATAGATTTGCCTTACGGAATCTGCAATATGTTTCCATTGTGCAATGATAGGCTTCATGTGCTCCTGATACTGGTCGGGGGGTAATGTCTTTTGCGATTTCGACAAGTCTTCGTAGCGATAAGTAATCAGTTTGTCAAGGTCTTTCAGTAAGTAGGAGAGAGGTGCAGATGGTCCCATATATGCTGTGTTCCTGATAGGGAAGTAATGGTCGCGTGCACGGCTGCGTGCCATTACTGCTTCCCAGTCGATATACATGGTGAGAGTTTGTCCGGGTTCGATATAGAATGGAATCCAGTTGTTTCCCAGTACTACCGATGATTCTACCGGATGATTAATAATAAATCGACAGCTAAAACTGCCGTTCGGAGCTATTTGGATAACGGTCGGATAATCTTCGCGAGTGAGTTCGTTTGACAGGTAAATAAGACCGGTGTCGAACCCTAAACGGGGATCGTATCCGTCTATATACCCTTGCAGGTAAGCTGCATCCTGACGGAAGAACTGCTGAAAGTCATCTTCCGCATTAACAAGTGTCACCGGAGTTCTTTCCTTGCTGTATACTATTTCTTCTGTTCCTTTCTGTTGAATCTTACACGTTCCGTCTTTTTGTGGAGTAAATGATAAAGCAATTTCTTCATGACTCTGTTTGTCTTTTAAAGCCATTTCAATCCGCTTTCCCTTTTTTCGGATATTTTCATTGGTGTATATCCGGTTATTCAGAATGCTGATGGAGTCGTAAACTCCATATTCCCATGAACCGGAACCGTCCGTCTTGAACCAATTGCCTTTGATGATGGCTAAAGGGGAAGACTTTTTCTTCTTTTGCGGTACCAGCGATATATCGTAAATATTGCCTTCGGGGTCAGTCGGATTGAGAAAATGAATCGTTTGCGTTTCTGACGGTAACGGTTCGAAAACAAGAACATAATCCATCGTGCCTGAAGCCGGCATATAGACTTCTTTTTTGAGCTCGATGCCTTCGGCACTTTTAAACATATATTTCTTTCCGGTGGCAGCATCTTCCAGATAGGTATCCCCATCTTCCATGATCCACCAGTGAGGGCGGAAGATGGCATGAATATATACTCTTGTGTTTTCGGGAGTACGTTCTATACGGGTGATGTTGGAAATACTTCCTGATCGGGCTTTGAAAGGAGGATTGTCGATTGTTTGTGCGGATATTATACCCGATAACAAAAGGAAGATGCAAAATAAAGTTGTTTTCATAATAATAGTTTTTCGATAAACATGTTGAAAGTAATTTTACAAAGTAAGAAAAATATCCATGAACTGATACACTTCTGCCCTGTAACTTAACATAGATTAAACGTTTACGTAACCATCTTTTTTGTACCTTTGCGCCCGAAAATCAGTGTGATAATTTAAATATTAAAATATTATGAGTAAGAAAGCCCTTTTAATGATCCTCGATGGTTGGGGATTAGGTGACCAAAAGAAAGACGACGTAATCTTCAACACTCCCACTCCTTATTGGGATTATCTGATGAGTACTTATCCTCACTCTCAACTTCAGGCAAGCGGTGAAAACGTAGGTTTGCCCGACGGACAGATGGGTAACTCGGAAGTAGGTCACTTGAATATCGGTGCCGGACGCGTGGTTTATCAGGACTTGGTGAAAATCAATCGTGCATGTGCGGACAACAGCATCATGAAAAATCCTGAAATCGTTTCTGCCTTCTCTTATGCAAAAGAAAACGGAAAGAATATTCACTTTATGGGGCTGACTTCTAACGGTGGTGTACACAGCTCACTCGTTCATCTCTTCAAACTTTGCGATATCGCAAAAGAATATAACATCAACAATACATTTATCCACTGCTTCATGGATGGCCGTGATACTGACCCGAAGAGTGGTAAAGGCTTTATCGAAGAACTTTCTGCACACTGCGAGAAATCAGCAGGAAAGGTTGCTTCTATCATCGGCCGTTATTATGCAATGGACCGTGATAAACGTTGGGAACGTGTAAAAGAAGCATACGACCTGCTCGTAAACGGTGTAGGCAAGAAAGCTACCGATATGGTTCAGGCAATGCAGGAATCTTACGACGAAGGCGTGACAGATGAATTCATCAAACCGATTGTAAACGCTAACTGTGACGGAACAATCAAAGAGGGTGATGTAGTGATCTTCTTCAACTACCGTAATGACCGTGCCAAAGAGTTGACTGTCGTACTGACTCAACAAGATATGCCGGAAGCTGGCATGCATACTATCCCGGGGCTGCAATATTACTGTATGACTCCGTATGATGCATCTTTCAAGGGCGTTCATATCTTGTTCGACAAAGAAAACGTGTCCAACACATTGGGCGAATATCTTGCTTCCAAAGGCTTGAGCCAACTTCATATCGCTGAAACAGAAAAGTATGCTCACGTAACATTCTTCTTTAACGGTGGACGTGAAACTCCGTTCGATAAAGAAGAACGTATCCTTGTTCCTTCTCCAAAAGTTGCTACTTATGACTTGAAGCCGGAAATGAGCGCTTTTGAAGTAAAAGAGAAACTGGTAGCTGCCATCAACGAGAACAAATATGATTTCATTGTAGTGAATTTTGCTAACGGTGACATGGTTGGCCATACCGGTATTTACGAAGCAATCGAGAAAGCGGTTGTTGCTGTAGATGCTTGTGTGAAAGATGTAATCGAAGCCGCTAAAGCACAAGATTACGAAGCGATTATCATTGCCGATCATGGTAATGCTGACCATGCTTTGAACGAAGACGGTACTCCGAATACTGCTCACTCTTTGAACCCTGTTCCTTGTGTTTACGTGACAGAGAATAAGGCTGCGAAAGTAGAAGATGGTCGTTTGGCAGATGTTGCTCCGACTATTTTAAAGATTATGGGACTGGAAGTTCCGGCAGAAATGGACGGAAACGTTTTGATTAAGTAATTTAGATTTCTATAATTGGGAGGGCGGAGTTCTACTCCGCCCTTTTTGTCTCACATAAGGTTTAAAATGATACAAATAGGTGATGTAGTAGTGTCTCTTGATGTATTTCAGGAGAAGTTCCTTTGCGATTTGGGCGCTTGTAAGGGGGCCTGTTGCATTGAAGGTGATGCCGGTGCTCCGGTAGAGCTGGACGAGGTGATGGAGTTGGAAGAAGTTTTGCCAATTATTTGGGATGAACTGGCTCCGGAAGCACGTGCGGTGATTGAAAAGCAAGGAGTAGTATATACGGATGAGGAAGGTGATCTGGTGACTTCTATTGTTAATAATAAGGACTGTGTGTTTACCTGCTACGATGAGAAAGGCTGTTGCTACTGTGCTATTGAGAAGGCTTATCGGGAGAGGAAAACAGACTTCTATAAACCGGTGTCCTGTCATCTTTATCCTATCCGGATCGGCGATTACGGGCCCTATAAAGCGGTGAATTATAATCGTTGGGACGTATGTAAAGCAGCAGTTTTGCTGGGGAAAAAAGAGAATCTTCCCGTATATCAGTTTTTGAAAGAGCCTTTAATCCGTAAGTTCGGTGAAGAATGGTACAAAGAGCTGGTCACTGTTGCTGAAGAGCTGAAAAGGCAACAATATATTTAAATTCTCTTCCGGTTCTTGCGTATGCAATATAGCTGATAGAGCAAAATGCACAATGCGATTATGATTCCGCATGCCGGCATAACCCATGCTTCCGGATGGATAATAATCAAGAAGATACAAGTCGCGATCACGCAGGAAGTCAGTACAATAAGAAACAACCTGATCTTTGCAAATAACGGATTGGGCGCAGTAGTTTTCATTTTCATAGTTATGTTTTCTTTGCTTTTTATGCAAGATAGTGATTTTGTATGGAAAACGTTTCTGCTGTTAGGTTTTATTAAGAGATGGGCGGTTGAACGATTCGAACATGAAAGCCCCTTCAGACAAAAGAAAAACGCCGATCGAAGGATGTTCCTTCGCCATCGGCGTTTCCTCGTTGTAAGATGTGAGGTTGGTTTATAAAAACGTATTATTTAAATTATGCATCGATATTTGCATACGTTGCATTCTCTTCAATAAACTCGCGGCGTGGCCCTACATCTTCACCCATCAACATAGAGAAGATATAATCAGCTTCTGCGGCGTTGTCAATATTTACTTGTTTCAGCATACGGTTTTCAGGGTCCATAGTTGTTTCCCACAACTGCTGGGCGTTCATCTCACCCAAACCTTTGTAGCGTTGTGTATGAATCGCATTTTCTGAACCACCGCCGTAAGTGTCAATAAACTTTTGGCGTTGTGCATCTGTCCAGCAATACTCTTCTACTTTACCCTTTTTGCAGAGGTAGAGCGGGGGAGTAGCGATGTACAGATAACCGTTCTGGATAACCTGCGGCATATAACGGAAGAAGAACGTCATGATCAGTGTGTCGATGTGAGAACCATCGACGTCGGCATCGGTCATGATGATAATCTTGTGATAGCGCAGCTTCTGTATGTTTGCTTCCTTGCTGTCTTCATCAGTTCCGATAGTCACACCGAGAGCTGTGTAGATATTGCGGATTTCATCACTTTCCAAAGCCTTGTGATACATGGCTTTTTCTACGTTCAGAATCTTACCGCGTAATGGGAGGATCGCCTGGAACATACGGTTACGTCCCTGTTTGGCAGTACCACCTGCCGAGTCTCCCTCGACGAGGAACAATTCACATTTTGAAGGATCCTTATCCGAACAGTCGGCCAATTTGCCCGGCAGACCACCACCCGACATCGGCGACTTGCGTTGTACCATTTCACGGGCCTTTCTTGCAGCGTGACGTGCAGTAGCGGCAAGAATCACTTTGTCGACAATTGTTTTGGCTTCCTTCGGATGTTCTTCCAGATAATATGCTAATACTTCGCCCACTGCCTGGTCAACAGCACCCATCACTTCGTTGTTACCCAACTTCGTTTTAGTCTGTCCTTCAAACTGTGGTTCAGCTACTTTTACAGAAATAACGGCAGTCAAACCTTCACGGAAGTCATCTCCCGAAATTTCAACTTTCACCTTTTCCAGCATCTTGCTGTCTTCGGCGTATTTTTTCAACGTACGAGTCAACGCACGGCGGAAACCTGCCAAGTGCGTACCACCTTCAATGGTGTTGATATTGTTGACGTATGAGTGAACGTTTTCGGAGAATCCGGTATTGTACATGATAGCCACTTCAATAGGAATTCCCTGCTTTTCGGAGTTCAGATAGATCACATCGTTAATCAAGTGCTCGCGTGATGACTCGATAAAACGTACGAACTCTCTCAAACCTTCTTCTGAATAGAACTGTTCGCTCTTGAAACTTCCATCTTCGTTCACCACCCGACGGTCAGTCAGAGAGATGCGAAGACCGGCGTTCAGATAAGCCAATTCGCGCAGACGTGAAGCCAGAATCTTGTAGTCGTATACCGTTTCAGTAAAGATGGTACCATCCGGCCAGAATTGTTGGCGGGTTCCCGTAATGTCGGCTGTACCGACTTCCTTTACAGAATAAAGCGGTTTACCGATCTCGTATTCCTGCTGATAGATTTTGCCATTACGGAATACTTGTGTAGTCATGTGGGTAGACAGCGCGTTTACGCAGGACATACCTACACCGTGCAAACCTCCGGATACTTTGTAAGAACCCTTGTCGAATTTACCTCCGGCGTGCAATACGGTCATGGCTACTTCCAGTGCCGACTTCTTTTCTTTCTCGTGATAGTCAACCGGAATACCGCGTCCGTTGTCCTGTACTGTGATTGAATTGTCTTCGTTGATTGTTACTTCGATATGGTCGCAATAGCCGGCCAATGCTTCGTCGATAGAGTTGTCAACGATTTCGTATACCAAGTGGTGAAGTCCCTTGACGCTGATGTCACCAATGTACATCGCAGGGCGTTTTCTTACTGCTTCAAGACCTTCCAATACTTGGATACTATCCGCAGAATAAGACCCGTTATTGGGAGTGATTTGTTCTTCGCTCATAATTGCCTTTCTAACTTTAATAACAGAGCAAATATAGTGAAAATTGTCGACTTGACGAAGAATAATCAGTGAAAAATAAAGAATGCGGGCGGTTTCTCTGTATTCTTGATAGGCTTGATATTCAGTGGGTTATAAACAAGAAAGGCCGAACTTAAAAGTTCAGCCTGGATGCTATATAGAATTGTTAAATTCTTGTTATTAAGCGAGCTTGTTGATGTAAAGAGCCAACTTAGATTTCAGATTGTTAGCTTTGTTTTTGTGAATGATGTTCACCTTAGCCAACTTATCCAACATCTTTGTAATGCCTGGGTACATTGCAACTGCTTCTGCTTTATCAGTAGTTGCACGAAGCTTTCTAACAGCATTTCTCATGGTCTTGCCATAATATCTGTTGTGAAGTCTTCTTGTCTCTTCTTGTCTGATTCTTTTCAGTGATGATTTATGATTTGCCATCTCGACTAATCTATTTTTTAGTTCTTTATTCTTTTAACTTGTAGCCCGTGGGGGAATCGAACCCCCCTTTCAAGAATGAAAATCTTGCGTCCTAACCGATAGACGAACGGGCCATCCTGTTGTAGCATTTCTGCTTTTTGCTTTCTCGAATCTGTGTTTGTTTCTCGATTGCGGATGCAAAGGTAGGAACTTTTTTGAAACTGGCAAATGATTCATAGAAAAATTTTCAATGAATATGTGTTTTTTTTCACAGATGTCTCTCTTTTTGGCTGATATTCAGTAAAATATATGGTTGTGATTTTTATATAAAAAAATCTCTCCTGTGAAAAACAGTAGGAAGCATGTTTTCTTACCACCTTATTATATATAGAGAAATAAAAAAGCTGCTTATTGGTAACTTCTTTTGTAACTAAATGATTCTTTAGGCGACTAACGGAACAAATACCGGAGACGATGAATGATAACAAAGAATTTATAGGCATACTGCTACAAAATAAGCGTATCATTTATAAGGTTTGTTTCATGTACGCACAAGATAAGGAAGTGGAAGCGATATTTAACGCCGTATGTCTCCGATTATTTTGTGTTTTTTTGTAGCTTTGCTTCGGATTGGAAACGAGATAAATATCGGTTATGCTGCAAAAAACGAAAGGAATAGTTCTTCATACATTGAAATACAATGATACATCTATCATTGTGGATATGTATACAGAGTTGTCCGGCAGGGCTTCTTTTCTTGTAACAGTGCCCCGTTCGCGGAAAGCGGCTGTGAAATCCGTACTTTTCCAGCCCTTGTCTTTTATTGAGCTCGAAGCCGACTATCGCCCCAACGCAACTCTCTATCGTGTGAAGGAAGCGAAATCTTTTTATCCTTTTTCTTCCATTCCATACGATCCGTATAAGTCTTCGATGGCACTTTTTCTGTCGGAGTTTCTTTACAGGGCTATCCGGGAGGAGGCGGAGAACCGTCCGTTATTTGCTTATCTGCAACATTCCATCATTTGGCTGGATGAGTGTGGAGACGGCTTTGCCAATTTCCATCTGGTGTTCCTGATGCGTCTTTCCCGTTTCCTGGGACTTTATCCGAATCTGGAGGATTATCATACCGGCGATTACTTTGATTTATTGAATGCCTGCTTCACTTCTATTCGTCCCCAGCTGCATTCTTCCTATATCAATCCCGAAGAGGCTGCCCGTCTCCGTCAACTGATGCGCATGAACTATGAGACAATGCATCTCTTTGGCATGAGCCGTGCGGAGCGTACCCGTTGCCTGACGATTATGAATGATTATTACCGCTTGCATCTGCCCGACTTCCCGGCATTGAAATCATTGGAGGTGTTGAAAGAACTGTTTGATTAATTAGTAATTTCTTGCAGGTTTGTATGCTGTTCCTGAAAATATATGTTACTTTTGTCGGTAGAGAACAAAAGAGAATGAACAAGCGAGAAACAATATGAAAAGATTCCTGTACCTGACGGTCTGTTTTTTTATCCTAGGGAAGTTTTATGGTTGTAACGGAGACGTGTTTGTCGACGACTTCCGTTCTTCCGATTCCGAACTGACGCTGGACGGGAACGGGGATGTTGCCACTATTCAATTTGCAGCTGCCAATTGGGATTGGATGTATATAGCCTTCGATTTTCCCATTCAATATAAAATATATGATGCGGACAATCGCCTGATAACAACTGACCAAGGTCCATCGCTGAACGGGTTTGGAAAGATTGTGTGCACCGGAGAGATGATTGATTTCACCATCGAACGCGTTCATCCCAAAGAAGTGAAGATAACGGTGGGCGAGAATGCCCTTTCCGCTCCTTTTCAATTCCAGCTCAGGGCGAGCAACGAGTATGAGTGGCAGGAGATACGCGTCGAGATTTCTCCGACAGACAGATATGTGATGGATAGCATCACTTATTCTTTGAATGCATATTCTTACAATCCGGAAAACAGGACAGAGAGAAAAGAAGGCGTCTCCTTTCATAACTTTACAGATGTTTTCTCTACATACACGTTTTCCCCTTTCGAGTCTTTTTACCATTTTATGAGATTCAAAAGCGATGTGCCCGAAGCTTTTCAACTACTGGGCGAAGCCGGTCTGACGGTGGAAATACCAAGCATGAAAGACGGATATTTAGGGATGAACGGCAAGCGGGCGCCGTTCATTTCTGCGCAACAAATGTTGCCTTGCTCCAGTACGGAGCAGGAAGAAGACATAATTCCTCCCCGGACTGCTCGAATCTATACCTTATGGATGGTGTATGATTGGTTGGAAACGCGGTATACCCTCTATGTTTCTCACCCCAAAACCAAGAAACAACGAATCGTAACCGGCACGTTGCATAGCGAAATGCCTGTAAAATATCACATAACACACAGGGATGTCTCTCTCAAAAACTAACCTTTCAACAACTAATATATCAATGATTGGAAATAGAAACGCCATACGGTTGCTGTGCCTCTTTTGCATCCTGGTACATCCGGCAATCAACGCAAATCTGGAAGCCCGGACAATCATCGGGCAACGGAACGACAGCGTCAGCCATCCCCTGATCCGCCATCAGCTTGGCTTCGACATCCGTCCGGGATATATCGTCTCCACCCATAGTTTTTTGCAAGGAGACAATGCGCAGCAAAAGAAAATCGACCAATCGCTTTCCTTCCATTTCAAGTACGCTTTCAGATTCAGCAAAGAATCCAACCTCGGCAGGCTCTTTCCCCATACCTATCAGGGTATTGGCATTTCCTACCATACTTTCTTTAGTCCCGCTGAATTGGGAAATCCCGTGTCGGTATACGCTTTTCAAGGGTCACGTATCGCGCAACTGTCCCCCCGTCTGTCGTTCGATTACGAATGGAACTTCGGGGCTTCTTTTGGCTGGAAGAAATATGATGAACTATCCAATCCGCAAAACGTGCTGATTGGCTCCAAGATCAATGCGTACATCAATTTCGGCTTTTTGCTGAACTGGCAAGTTCACAAGTACTGGAAACTGGCGGCAGGTGTAGATCTCACCCATTTTTCCAATGGAAACACGCATTATCCTAATGGCGGCCTTAATGTTATTGGAGGAAGAATCGGCATCGTACGTACTTTGGGCGTGGATGAGGGACCCGGTCCCATCACTTCCGGACGGCTCTTTATAAAACCTCACGTCAGCTATGACCTGGTGATCTACGGAGCCACCCGCAAAAGAGGACTGATTGGAGACGATGTGTCGAGTATGATTCCCGGTTCGTTTGGTGTGGCGGGCATCAATTTCGCCCCGATGTATAATTTCAACAACTATTTTCGGGCAGGGCTTTCTGCGGATGCGCAATATGATGAGAGTGCCAATCTTAAAGAGTATAGAGTGGGCGAGTATTACTCGGGCGATTTGAAGTTTCATCGTCCTCCTTTCCGCGAGCAGTTTTCCGTAGGTTTATCTCTTCGGGCAGAGCTGGTGATGCCTGTTTTCTCTATCAATGTCGGCGTCGGTCGGAACCTGATATACAGCGGTGATGATACAAAAGGGTTCTACCAAGTTCTGGCTCTCAAGACTTATGTCACCCGTCATTTGTTTCTACACGTGGGGTATCAGTTGAGCAAATTTAAAGACCCCAACAATCTGATGCTGGGGCTTGGATATAGATTCCATGATAAACGATGAAAGAGTATGATAAGGTATAGGGAGGGCTTAGCTGTTTATGCCTCTTCCACTTTCACCAGTTTCCAACCCTGAAATACCAATGCGATGCATTTCAATTCTGTCGTTCCCTTGTCATGCCTGATCCATTCGCTTGCCGCATACTGTTTCAGTTGCGTTTTTGCATCAGACAGTAGCTTTTTGATTTCAGCATCCGAAGCGTCCCGTTTGGCGTATTTCACTTCAATGCAGTAGCTGTATGCCATGTCGGGAAGCTGCATCAGGCGGGGGTGGAGGAAGATGTCGGCATATCCTTTGTTGCTTTCGTATTCGGGGCGTGCGATATAGTAACTATTTAGTCCCAGATAAGCGAGAATGAAAGCTTTCACGTGTGCTTCCCCCTCTATAAATTCACGGATGCTGCTTTGGTTGTTCAGGCGTTCGACGATATATTCGAAGTAAGGATTCCAATCACCTTCGTATGCCATTTCATACATCAGTATGTTTAGCTTTTCCACTTCCAAATTGAGACCGGAGCTATCTTTGTAGATGTCTATCATGTATCCATAGAGTTGCTCGCGCACCGTTTGGTTGGGGATGGAGAGTATATTCATCGGGCCTCTAGTGCCGTTGATGGTAAGCATACCATAATAATAGAGGAGACTCTTGAAGTATTCGGTTTTTATAATATTCTCGGCCGGGAAACTGTCGGCAATGATTCCGCTAGTGGCGCCCTTCTCTACTATTTCCTGTACGACACTTGCATTTTCTCCAAAAGTCTTGTCTACGCGGATAAGGTGGCGCAGTTTGTTATAGTCGGTACGGATGTTGGCATCGAGCATTGTGTTGGGTATGCGCATGTTTAGCAGATAGCGGTTCATGAAGTAGAGCACCATGTCCGAATTGTACATGGACGGTTCGTCCAGTGCTTCGGTGGAAAAGCAATAACTATCATACCACGGTTTCATGATTTCTATCAGTTCGTCTGTAGAGTGCGGTAGGTCCCGGCGTTCTTTGTAATAATCTATCAAATCGCGCACTTCGTATTCGTTGAAACCTATCATATTATTAAATATGGAGTTGCTGCTATAATTATCCGCAATGTTGAATCCGCTTGTCAGGTCGTCCATTGTCACAGGACTGACTCCCGTGAGGAAGATTCGCTCGATGACAGAGTTTGAATAATCCTTCACTACCTTGAGGAATCCGCGGAAGAATCCGTTGCCGTGGGTGATGCTGTGATAACGTTCATTGCCGTAATCTACCAGAATGTTATTGGCGAAGTTGTCATATTCGTCAAGGATAAGATATATTTTCAATCCTTTGCTTTTGGCGGACAAGCATAAGAATCCCAATATCTCGGCTGCGGTATCATATTTTTCCAGTTCTTCTGCGATATTTTTCCCTAATAGGTCACTATAATCTTTGGCAAAAGCACTCATCACCAGTTTACAATAGGTATTGAAAGTCTGTTTCAAAGTCTCCATATCGCTGGCTACACTGCTGAAGTTGAGCGTCAACACCAGATATTTGTTACGGTTGGGCGTGGGATGTTTGCCTATATATAATTCTCCGAAGCTTTCCTCGAACTTGTCTTTCTTGTTGATGTCGTAGTAAAGACCCAGCATGTTCAGGAAAAGACTCTTCCCGAAACGACGGGGACGGACAAAGAAAAAGAAACGGCTTATATTTTCTACTTTCTCTATATATTGGGTTTTATCTACATAATAATAACCATCACGGATGATAGACTCGAAGTCCGTCATCCCGTATGGTATTTTCTTGATTGCTGCCTCCATAATTGCCCTTTTTAATTATAGAGAACAAAGTTAGCTTATTTTCTTCTATCCGACAATCAAATAGAGACTTATTCCAGCGTTGGTTGTAAATTTGCCGAAGGGGAAAACTATTTCCCCTTCTTAGTTTCTATTGACTGTTCATCTCTTTCATCGCAGGATTGAGTATATATGTCTTGCAAATATAAAAAGTGATAAAAGAGGTGGACAACTAATGTGTAAATAACGTTGTTTTGAGTTTATCGGTTTCTTATATTAGCGATTATACCAAGATTTATGTCTCTATAAAAATAACCACCGGGCTCAAATACTATGCTTCCGTTATCATTAACCATGTAATAGCCATTAAAACTCTCATTCATACCAAAGTTACAATGGAGGTAAACGGAGTTTTCTTCATTAATGGCATATCCATCAACTAAAAAAGCGACTTTGTCTAGGTCACCTACGAAAACAGGATAAAGAGAAAGTAGGGATTTTTTTACAACTTCTAAATTCCAGCTTTGATCATTATCGCAAGTCAGTCCGCATTGAGAAGTATTTATTTGTCTTGAAATATTTCTTATTGGGGTTTTCACTGCAATAACAGAATTTACAATCTCGGTGGAAGGTCCAGTAGCAGTCCATTTATCATAATTATAACATTCTCCCCATACAGGATATGCACCAATTGTATTGTAGACATATTTTAGTAAAGTTGCGATCATTTTTTCATTGGATTGTGTCGCTTCTTTTTCCATGGTTAATATTTCCCAATTTATATTTATTCCGTCAATGTTTAAATAAGGTCTTAAATATGCCATAGCTTGGGCAATAGCAATAGAAGCTTGTCCTGTAGGATAGTTGCCATATAGAGCTCCTCCAGGTCTGTTAGGAGATATGCGTTCATAACGTTCTACGAAAGCTTGAGGCAATAGTTGGTTATATGGAGTAAATTGATGCCAGTTTGTTCTGCAAAATGGTACAATCATTACGCTTACTTCCCCAGGTATAGACTCTACTGGACGAGAACGTGTTGATGATGTATCTTTGTAGTTTTGAATTTTTTCCATTAAAATATTTTTGGCCATTTGCATCATTATGTTGGGCCCTAAAGAGACTTGATAAACCGAATCATTGAATGAAGGTATATATGCGAGTACTTTTTGGAATCTTTTATCTCCGGAAACAATAATTCTCCCATTCTTCGGACCGTTATTTATTTCTATTTCATAAATTAAGGGGAGTTTTTCACTTGATAAAGCTCTTGTTTTTTCAGAAGCGTGTAGCCTATATGTACTTTTTATACCAAATGCAGTATTATTATCTCTAGTTCGTGGTTCGGATGTTACAGATTCGTGAAACGTTTTGGCAATTGTAAGTGCCTCACTTTCTGACAAATCATAAAGACTACTATTAGTTTCTATATTAATCTCTTTGTCTAGTTCCTCTGTACATGCTGAAATTGATACAGCAAAAATGATACATATAAATATGTTTTTTCTCATAATGTTTTTGTTTACTTAATTATTCAATTGCTGATAGAAAACATTGGATTTTTGCACCTTTTACAGATGCATTCGGATATTTTGATTTATACTTTTCAGTAAAGTCTAATACAATGATAATTGTATGGTCGTTTACTACGGCGAATCCGTGTTTAGATATGTTGTTGTTAAAGTTTAAGGTAAGGCTGTCTTTATCCCACTCGTAGGTTCCGGCCTTTTTATTATTGTCATAGTCGGATGAAGAATAATCAATTTCCACAGCTTTAGTATCTTTATCAAAAGAGTATAGTATTCCCGTTCGGTTCTTGGCAATTTCTTTTAATTCGCTCTCTATTATTTCTCGAATGTGCAGGTCACCACCATTTATCCAAGTGCTGGAGGAATCTCCTTTTTCTATGAACTTTCCGGAAAGGTAGTCGGAAATAACTTCAATCTCTGCAAAATTATCAGGATTTCTTAAGTCACGCAGATATATGGAAGTGTTTCCTACACTGTTTCCTGTGATTAGGATTGCCTTACTATCATTTTGAGGTTCAACTGTTGCTATTCGAGGATTTTCAGACTGTAATCCAAGCCCCATTTGGAATTTTTCTAAATCAGACAATATATATACAATTCTTTTTCTCCTGCTAAAATATGTATGGAGTTGCTACTTAATTCAATGGGTTCACAATTTAGTTTGTCTTCGTTTGAGCAGCTAATTGTAAATATACAGAATATCAGAAATAACAGTTTCACTTGTCTATCTACTTTTGTATCGATCAAAATGTAAGCCCTCCTAATTGAATTATTTCATTATCCTTCCAGACATAATTAACTTTTACTTCTGTGATACCGGCATCAGGATATCGTTGCTGATATTCTGATGTTTTGTCACTCTGTAGAATATATCCGTGTGACATTCCTGTAGCAAATTTGAAGCCGAATTTCTCTGTTTTATCGTCATACATTAGGGTTAAAGAGGTAATGTTCCATTCGTATGTACCTTCTTTGAATATCCCCGAATCAGTTTTCATTGTGAACTTTTTGGTTTCTTGATTGTATTTATAACCATAGAACAACCAAAACTAATCAGAAATATCCGAGTGTAAATCTTTAATTACCAGCATATTCTAAAATTTAACACTTTTCGGTTGCCATTTGTCGCTTCCCAAATTTCCACATATTTTTGAGACGTATTTCTGACGTGGAGAATTTGCGGGGCTTGTTTTTTGTCACACCGTGCAGACAGTTGACAAGGGTTTACAACCGTTTACGACAAGCGACAATAACCGCCCCGATATGCGGAAACAGTCACACTGTGTAGAAAAGCGACAATGGTTGACTTCCGTTCACATCCGTTTACCATTTCAGAGATATAGGATTGAAGAAATGAACCATTAAACGATAAAACGGTATGAAAGCAACCAGAAAATGCAGTTTTTGCGGCAAGTCCTTTGTAACCCGAAGCGGTATGCAAAGATATTGCAGTGAGGCTTGTCAGGCAGAAGCCAAACGAGCCAGAGTGATGCAGAAGAACAACCTCTTCAAAGTCGCCCAACCCTTGATGGAGATACAGCATCAGGAGTATCTCACCTTTTCCAAAGCAGCCATCCTCATGGGCTGTTCCCGACAGTACATTTACAAACTTGTAGCCATCGGCAAGCTGAAAGCCTCACGCATCAGCAACCGCATGGCATTCATCCGCAGAGCCGACATCGAGCAGATGTTGGAGGGCAATCCCTATCACCGCATCCTGCCCGGCAACACCTCCACACCAAGGAAATCATCTTCATCTTCCTTACCTGCCAAAAGAGAAAAAAGGGAAAAGGAAAGCGAAGAAGTGTTGGACTTCTATTCGGGCGAGGAGGTGATGTCCCTTTTTAAGGTAAAGCAGTCATGGCTTTACACTTCCGCCAAGCGTAACCATATCCCCATCTGCCGTATCGCAGGAAAGAACTATTACAGCAAGAAGCATATTGACGAGTTTTTCGGTGTGGCAGTTGATATTAGCGAAATTACCGACTGGCTACTGACCGAGGAGGTGGAGGAACTGTTCGGCATGAAGCCGACCGCACTCCGTGCCTACACCTATCGCCATAAGATACCCACTAAAAGAGAGTACGGGCGTACCTATTACTCCAAATCACATTTGAACGAACTCCGCAGAACTGACCTTGTGAACGATGAACGCTACTATACCGTTGAGCAGGTGCAGCAAATCTATGGTCTTTCGTCAGCCAACATCTGCCATATCGTCAAGGTGAAGCACATCGAAAAGATAAAGGTGGGTGTGAAAAACCTGCTTTTGCGCTCAGATGTGGAGCGTGTCATGGCTGAAAGGAACAAATAACCGTGAAAAATCGGGATTATCGAAAATTATTTCAAAATGATGTATCGTGGAGGTATTCACGGATATTTCACGTTGTTCCTTTGCCATCGGAAACATGGATACAACTCCAAAATGTATACAACCAATTAAAACATAATTATTATGAGTAAATGCAAAACAGTTACCTTGCGTAAGCGCAAGATTAAGAACGGGACACAGTATTCACTATGCCTTGACTACTATCCCGGCTACCGTGACAATGTCACCATGAGAGTGATTACACGTGAAGCCTTAGGAATTTACATCTTCGCCAAACCTGCAAACCAGCAGGAACGGGACTTCAACGCACGCATGATGAAGAAAGCGGTCATCCTGCGCAACCAGCGCTACGAAGCCATTTTCAATGAAAACAACGGCTTTTTTGACAAGACCAAGATGAAGGGCGATTTCCTTGCCTATTTCAAAGGACTGGCTGACCGCAAGAATATCAAGTGGCAGCACGTATACAAGCATTTCCAGCGGTTCGTGAACGGCAAATGCACCTTTGAGGAGGTGGATGTGGATTTGTGCCGCAAGTTCATGGAATACCTGCTTGATGCACCCCAATCCATCCACACCAACCAAAAGCTGCACATCAACTCCGCAGCAGGCTATTGGTCAACTTTCCGTGCCGTGCTGCACACCGCCTACCGTGACAGGAAGATAAAGGAGAACCCAAACGGCTTCTTAGACCGCATCGAGTGCATTCCCACCATCAGGGAGCATTTGAGCCAAGAGGAACTGATACGGCTTGCCGAAACACCCTGTGAGGAGGAGGTCTTGAAAAAAGCTTTTCTTTTCGCCTGTCTTACGGGACTGAGAAAGAGCGACATCAGACAGCTCACGTGGCAGCAGATACAACCATACACCAACGGCAGGATGTTCGTTACCACCCGTATGCAGAAAACCAAAGAAATAGTGCATAACCCCATCAGTGATGAAGCCTATGGACTGCTGGGAGAACGGGGCGAGGGACTTATCTTTGAGGATTTCAAGGACAAGATGCTGCAAGGACCACTCCAACGGTGGCTCACGGCAGCAGGGATAACCAAGAAAATCACCTTTCACTGTACCCGCCACAGCTTCGGAAGCCTGCACGTGGAAATGGGAACGGACATGGCTGTCATCCAAGCCTATCTCGGACATAAGAACATTACCACCACACAAATCTATTCCAAGATAGCAGCGCAGCAGATGTGTCAGGTGGTGGACAAGATAACCTTGAAGCGCAAGGAGGCATAAATGTCTCACATTGACAGGTATTCAGAGGGGCGGTTATGGCTACAAGGCTATAATCGCCCCTCTATGTTTTTGGCTTGATGCCACCATTTATAAGCCCCTCAGAGTATGAAACAGAGTATGATATGATGACATTTCGTGAAATACATTGAAAAAGACCGTTCTAACCGCAAATAACGGGCAGTAATTGGGAAAAATAGCATTAACTTTGCACAAAATAATACAGGAACATTCAATCTCTCAACGAAATATGGAATCATCAATCAAGGACAAATACATCATCTTGGGCTTTGTCGGCTTCGCCATCGTCCTAATATCTTCCATTGCCACGCTGGTAATAGCGGACAGCTTCAACCAAGACAACTTTGTCAGGTGGATAGTATTCGTATGCTGTAACCTGTTGGGATGGTTGCTCTATCTCTCCTTTCAGACACTTATCTTTGATACATACGAAATCTACAAAATCAAGTTCGGCAAGAAAGAAACGATTGCCGAAGCCATAGAGGTGCAGGAAGAACTGTCACAAAATACACTTGAAGAAGCCACATCTGTGCCTGGACCTACATCAGTCCCTGAGCCTGTACCCGAATCATCCCCGACAAAAGAAGAGACACTTATCCAAACACAACCGATAGAGCTTACTATCGCCCCGGATCTTCACGAAAAGAACCGTGCCAATTACGCAAGCAGAGAGCAACGGGAAAAGGAAGAGCGCATCCGCATGGTCATGGAGTATTGCCATTATTACCTGCCTCGCATTGCCGACCAAGAAACCGTGAACCACATCTGTACTGAGGTGGACAAATGGATGAATCTTAACACTTATACCCCGAAGCCCATACAAAGACCGTTTACCAAAGACATCAACAACATTCCACTCCGTCACTTCGTATGGAATATCTCTGAGCGTTTCCTGTACAAGAGATACTACAATGGGGATAACCGTGCCAAGTTCATCAAAGCCCTTTTCCCGAAATCGTTTGCTGATACAGACTTATCAACCATCAAGAATTTCAAGGTAGAGCCGTTAAAGACGGAAATTCCCATTGATGAACCCGAAAACGGCAAACTTGATTTCCACTATCCCGAGGATTATGTGCGGAATTAGGATAATCACGACACCAACGACAACCATCCGGTAACTCATAACCGCCTGTTTTACATCGTTTCCCGAGTAATTTTACCCGTCATTTATGGCTGGGCTTAATTATTCGGGAATTATTTTGCAATGACGTGTCGTGGAGATATTCACGGATATATCATTTCAGTCCTTTGCGCCAAGTCTTACAAAAGAGACGAGTACGCGAATGGAAAAATCAATTCTTACCTTCAACGACCTCCCCGAGGTTGTCGCTCAGCTTCGAGACGAAGTGATGAGCCTGAAAAGCCTGCTCGCCGAGCAGCGCAGTGTGAACAATGCCAAAACGGTGGACACCCACGTGCCCATGTCTGTGGACGAGGCAGCAGAGTATTTAGGTATCCCTAAGGGTACGCTCTACATGAAACTGTCAGAAGGGACAATCCCTGCCACCAAGCCCGGCAAACGCTATTGCCTTTACCGTGACGAACTGGACAAGTGGCTGGAAACCGCCCGAAAGAATCCCATACCGTTGTCAGACGAGGAACTGAACAAGTCCTTATCCTCTTCCCACCGTCGCAAGCCCAACCCACGTAACTGGTGAATGATATGGAAGAGGATAAGAACTATATCAACCTGATACGTGGCGACCTCACAAAAGCATCCCAAGCGCATAACGGTATGCCCGACAGTGTAGGCATGATGAATATCAAGACGGCAAACCAAACCATTCTTGAAGCATCGTTATTGCCTACGCCCCGTGCGCTGTGGGACAGCTTTTGGTACGAGGGGGAACTCTCCTGCTTGTTTGCCGATTCCAACGTGGGCAAGTCCATCCTTGCCGTGCAGATAGCCGACCGCATCGCCCGAACCGACAATGTGCTGTATCTGGACTTTGAACTGTCCGAAAAGCAGTTCCAGCTCCGCTATACCAACGAGCATGGAGAGCTCTACACCTTTCCCGACAAAATCTATCGGGTGTCTATTGACTGCAACCAGCTTTTGGATGCCAACTTTGAGGAAGCTATCATAGGCGGCATTGAACAGATGGCTGTGCAGACCGACTGCAAGATTTTCATCATTGACAATCTTACCTACCTGTGTTGCGCCATGGAGAAAGGCGATGCCGCAGGACGGCTGATGATTCAGCTGAACAATCTCAAAAAGAGATATGCGCTCTCTATCCTTGTCCTGGCACATACGCCCAAACGCTCTTTGGATTGTCCCATCACATCCAACGACCTTGCCGGAAGCAAACGGCTCTACAATTTCTTTGACAGCGTGTTCACCATTGGAAAAAGTGCCCAAGACGGAGGGCTTCGCTATGTGAAGCAGCTTAAAGTGCGCTATGGCACGTTCTCTCATGATGCGGATAATGTAATCGTTTACGAGATTGACAAGGTGGATGCTTTCTTGCAGTTCGTGTTCAGGGGCTATTCCACGGAAAAGGAACACTTGAAAAAATTGGGCGACAATGAATCAAGCCAAAGGGATTGCCAAATTCTGCAACTCTCCCAATCGGGCAAGTCCGTCAGGGAGATAGCCTCACAGGTGAATTGTGGCAAGTCCACCGTAAACCGTATCATCCAGCGCAGCAAAGAGAGTAAAAACGCAGGTGTCCCAAGTGTCCCACTGTCCCAACCCTTAGAGTGTGGGACAATGGGACAGGATGGGACAGCCGACAATCAACCATCAAAAACGGACTAAGCTATGGGCAATTATTCATTACAGAAGTATAAAGGAACGGCAACACGGCATACCTGCCCCAAATGCGGAGACAGGCATTCTTTCGTCTATTACGTGGACGAAAATAATGTGCCGTTGCATCCATCGGTCGGCAGATGTAACCACGAAAGCGGTTGTGGGTATCACTACACTCCGAAAGAGTATTTTCAAGAGCATCCTGAACACAGAACTACCAATGATTTCTCTTTTGACAGGCAAAGAGCAGAGCAGAAGAAAGTGAAGCAGCAAAGTAAGCCGACAGCCATCGGCTATATTCCCCCTCACTATGTGGAGAAGTCGCAAAGCGAGCGTAGCAATTTCTTCCGTTTCCTCTTCACACTCCTTACTTCCTACTATGGCGACAAGGCGAAAGAGGTGTTGAAGCGGTTGTTGGAGGAATACCGTTTGGGGGCTACCCGTGACGGCTCTGTTATCTTTTGGCAGATAGACAGGACGGGCAAGGTACGCACGGGAAAGGTGATGCAGTACAATCCCGAAGACGGACACCGTATCAAGGGAGGACAGACATCGGCAGTGAACTGGATACACAGCATATTGAAAAAGCAGCGTGTGTTGGCAGAGGATTGGCAACTATCCCAATGCCTTTTCGGGGAACACTTGTTGAAAACGCATCCCGACAAGGTGGTGGTCTTGGTGGAATCCGAGAAGAGTGCCGTTATCGGTTCTGCTATCTTCCCCGATTATGTATGGCTGGCTACGGGTGGTAAGAGTCAGATGAGAGAAGAGAAACTCCGTGTACTGTCAGGGCGAACCGTGCTTCTCTTTCCCGATGCCGATGCTTATGCCGAGTGGAAACAGCGAGCCGAGAGCATGTACTTTTGTAAGGTGGTGGTTTCGGACATCATCGAAAGGAATGCCACCCCGAAACAAAAAGAAGCCCATATCGACATAGCCGATTGGATTATCTTTCAGATACGGGAGGGCAAGGTGATGAGTACAGCCAACCACTTGGTCGAGGCTGAGAGAATCCTCCAGCGGATGATAGAGAAGAATCCCGTCCTGCAAAAACTGATAGACGATTTAGACCTTGTGCTGGTCGGTGCATCTCCAATCGGCAACGATGATGAAAAACCTCCCTGACGGAGGAGAGCGGAAGCCGTAGGCTGGAGTTTGCAGACAATGGCTTGCCATTGATATAGCCCACTATAACTACACGCTCCGCTTACGTAGTTGTGGGCTCTCCCGAGGGGATTAGGGTTTTACCCTAATGACCCACTCAGGGCGTTTCTCCCCTGAGAACCCAGAGCAAAGAGTGACCCTCTCTTTGCAATCTCCGCTTATGGGTTGCACCCCTAAGAACCCCATGCGTTTACGGACAGCGGAAAAGCAAACAATAAAGTACAAACCCAAAAAACAAGTATCTATGGCAACAAAATCAAGCATACATATCAAGCCCTGCAATATCGCATCGAGTGAGGCTCACAACAGGAGGACTGCCGAATACATGCGCCACATCGGAGAGTCCAGAACCTATGTGGTTCCAGAACTCTCCACCGATAATGAGCAGTGGATAAATCCCGACTTCGGCAGTCCGGATTTGCGGATGCATTATGACAATATCAGACAGATGGTAAAGGAAAAGACCGGACGTGCCATGCAGGAAAAGGAGCGTGAACGCAAAGGCAAGAACGGTAAAATAGTCAAGATTGCGGGATGCTCCCCCATACGTGAAGGAGTGCTGCTTGTCAGGTCGGACACCACACTGGCAGACGTGCGTAAATTCGGTGAGGAGTGTCAAAGACGCTGGGGAATCACACCGCTGCAAATCTTCCTGCACAAGGATGAAGGGCATTGGCTGAACGGTCAGCCGGAAGCGGAAGACAGGGAAAGCTTCAAAGTCGGGGACAGATGGTTCAAGCCGAACTATCATGCCCATATCGTTTTCGACTGGATGAACCACGAAACAGGAAAGAGCCGAAAGCTCAATGACGATGACATGATGCAGATGCAGACCCTTGCATCCGACATCCTGCTGATGGAACGCGGGCAGTCAAAGGCTGTCACTGGTAAGGAGCATCTGGAACGGAACGACTTTATCATTGAGAAGCAGAAAGCTGAACTGCAACGCATGGATGCAGCCAAACGGCACAAAGAAGAACAGATAAATCTTGCCGAGCAGGAACTGAAACAGGTGAAATCAGAAATACGCACTGACAAGTTAAAGAAGACAGCCACCACGGCAGCGACAGCCATAACTAGTGGAGTTGCTTCTCTTTTCGGGAGTGGAAAACTGAAAGAACTGGAACGTGCCAACGAAAAACTGCAAGACGAGGTTTCAAAACGGAACACCAATATTGAAAAATTGCAGAGCCAAGTACAGCAGATGCAGAAACAGCATGATACGCAAATCCACAATCTCAGAGAAATGCACAGGCAGGAACTTGACATGAAAGAAAAAGAACTGTCACGGCTCGCCAGAATCATAGACAAGGCTTTCAGGTGGTTTCCGATGTTCAGGGAAATGCTGCGCATGGAAAAGTTTTGTGCCATGCTGGGATTCTCTAAAGAAATGACTGAAAGTCTTATAGTCAAAAAAGAAGCCCTGAAATGTAGCGGTAAAATCTATTCCGAGCAACACAGGCGGAACTTTGATATAAAGGATGATATTTTAAGGGTGGAAAATGACCCTGACGATGAAAGCAGGCTGAACCTGACAATAAACAGGAAGCCGATTGCCGACTGGTTCAGGGAGCAATGGCACAGGCTTAGATATGGAGCAAGAGTGCCGCAACAGGAAGAAAGAAAAAGTAGAGGATTCAAATTATAATAGAAGCAATTTGATTAGTAATCTAAAAGCACTCCGATAACGATTAGAGTGCTTTTAGATTGTTTATCATTAATTATCAAAGCAAGTGCAGTTTAAGATTTTACTGAAGTTTGCATTAATAAAGAATATACTACAGCTGATATATGCGCAACATATTGTGACGCTTGTGATTCATTTCCCTTGAAATCCTTAACAAATACCGCTAAGGTATAACTGATATTATTAGGCAGACATATATAGGCAACATCATTGTGAGCTGCAAGAACACCATTTTCATTAACATAACCTGAACCTGTCTTATGCGCTATAACAACCCCTTCTTTATCAAGAAGTGGAGCTGCTATCCTATCTACACCTGTTTTGCATTCTTTTAACGTATTCTTAATGAAACTTTGTTTCTCATCATCGATAAGACCTTCAGTAAACAAACGATTCATCAACATTGCAGCACCAAGAGGAGATGTATAGTTAGAGTAAGCCTTGTTATGGTCAGCCGACATTTCCTCTTCCGTATAAGCTATCTGAAAACTTGAACGAGGAATGAGTGTGGCTATAAAACTATCTGTTTGAGCGACATTAACCATATCCTTAAACATAAGGTTGCTTGCATTGTTGTCACTCTGAGTAAGAGTATAACGCAGCAAATCTCTCACTGTCAATGATATGACTGGCCCTGAATAATCTTTCAGCATAGGACTCCAAGTCTTTGGGTCAAGTTTATCCCTATTTATATTTACTAAGGTATCAAGTGAAATTCCTTTATTGTCAAAGTCATTACAAAGAGCTAATGCCTGATGAACCTTAAACACACTCATCATAGGATAAACACTCTTATTATTGACCTTAACCGTATCTCTGTTATTAACAATAACCGCCACACCAATTTCGCCAGGACAAGCTGAGACAATTTGAGAAATGCTATCAGTCAAAACAATGCCAAAAGGAGGATTTGCGCTATCTTTTGTCGCTGATTTATGGAACAATGAAAATACCAAGATGAAAATGCAAACTAAAGCTATACTCAAAACTACGATTTGTTTTTTTCTGTTTTTTTCCATGTTTATATTATTTATATTTGTTTGACGAGAATATCTTTATTTGCCGACAAAGGTACATAACTTTAGGCACAGTTGCAAATATCCGTGGCTTATTTTTGTAGTATAGGTCTCTATTTTCTTGTTTAATGCTTAAATGTTTATAAGAAGCATTACCTTTGCACTCATGAGTAAGCAATCAGCATTTGACTATAAGATTCTGGCAAGTTACCTTCTTCCCAAAGGCATACTTAAGTTCTTCGACGTTACAGCCGTTAACGAAGACCACACTGGCATTATTGAAGAGACTGGTAATGAGCGCGTCCTTCTTCACATCTATCTTGACGAAAAAGATGCACGGGAAGAAGAGTGGCACGACCTTAAGCCCAATGGTTTCACGGAAAGCCGTCAGGTTAACGACTTTCCTATCCGTGATCACAAGGTCGTTCTTCATGTCAGACGTCGCAGATGGTTAACGGCAGAAGGCAGAAACATAATCCTTGACAGGTACTCGTTGCTTGCTGACAACACCGGCTACTCTAAGGAGTTTGCTGATGTCTTAAAAAAAATATTTGGATACCTACCCGATAACGGCCCGCTCGCCGGGGCTATACTTTAAGGTAGATGGCAATAACCTGGAGCGTGCTTACAAGGATCATCTGAGCGGTTTCCGTAATTGGGAACAAGCCAGTCATGCAGAGGACTGGGTGCTGCATCCTAAGAACATAGGCAAACGGCTGGGCATTGACGAGACCATGCTCCACAAGGACCTGATGACATTCTTGACCAACAAAGAAGGGCATGGCAAACGTCACACCTTAATAGCAGCTGTAAAAGGCACTAAGGCATCAGACATTATCAATGTTCTTATGCAGATACCGCAGGAACAGCGAGAGCAGGTCGAGGAAGTCACCATGGACTTCTCTGACAGCATGTTTGCTGTCGTCACAGAAGCCTTTCCCAATGCAGCCATAGTCATTGACTGCTTCCATATCGTCAAACGTTGTATCGAAGCAGTGGAGGAACTCCGCCTCAAAGCTAAACGAGAAGCACAGAAAGCACAAAACAAGGAGAAGGCCATGTTCAAAAAGAAACTTGAACAGCTGGTAAAGAGCCGTAAATACTACCGCAAGAAACATCCAAAGAAATACAAAGGCAAGAAGCGGGGACGCAAGCCACAGAGGTTGAACAAACGCTTCAGACCAACCATGCTTGCCAATGGCGAAACTGTCATAGAACTACTGACAAGAAGCAAGTATCTGCTGAGTGTGAGTGGTGAAAAATGGACTGACAGGCAGAAAACACGTGCAAAGATACTTTTCAGGATGTTCCCAAAGATAAAGGATGCATATACTTTGATTTGTAGCCTAAGAAGCGTGTTTAGCAACAAGTCTATCGACCGGGGTACTGCTAAGGTTAAACTGCATGAGTGGTATCAGAAGGTTTCAGTTTGTACGTTGCGTGAAGTAAAGGCTGCAAGGGATGCCATCAAGTACAAGGAAGAAGAAGTACTAAATTACTTCATAAACAGATCAACCAATGCTCATGCTGAATCTCTTAACTCTAAGTTGAAAGGCTTTAGAGCACAACTACGCGGTGTGCAGGATTTACCTTTCTTTATGTTCAGAGCATCCATAATCTTTGGATAACATGATTATATTGCCACGGACTTATGCAACTGTGCCTAACTTTACGGAAAAATATGTTTCTAAAATATATAAATCAGGGCAACCGCATCAAAATGTCAATAACCTGATAATCAATACTTGTCGATTTTGTATTAATAGGGATAAGTGGGGTGGATACAAGGATGAGAAGTTTCAACAATTTACAATATCCCCCCTTAAAAATGCATAATTTTGTATTTGTCTGAATAATAGCCTGTTGTCAAAAATCATGTTTCTTAAAAAATATTACCCGCAAGGGAAATTTGAATTATATGGGGCAAAAAATCAATTTTTATGGGGTAGTAGTTTCGATTTGGACCAATGGTTTTTTTAGGAAAATGGACAATAAGGGAGAGGAGGAGGTTGAAAACTACGTTTGTTTCCTAAGCTAACGTTATTTTGATGCGGTTGCCCTGTATATAAATAGACAGCTGTGGGGAAAATGTGGGGAAAAATTAGATAATTAAAAAGGCTAAATGACTGAAAATAATCACTTAGCCTTTTAATCCGTACCCAGACCCGTACTTCGTAATTGCTGCGCCCATCATTCAAGACTGTCAAATCGGGTCTTTCCTGTCAAGCCAATGATGCCTATGCGTATGCCAAACACATGGATTACGGATTTCTCGTTCCGTGAACAAACACTTTATCCGCAACTCTGCTATGTGGTGTATTGGCTTAACTCCATTTCTATGGGCAACACTTTTGTTGCAGATTTCAAGCAGCTTTTATCGAAATACCCATCAGTAAGAACTCGTTTATTAGGCTTTCCTCATAATTGGGAACAAGAGCCTTTGTGGAGATAAAATAATTGCCCTGTTTCTTAAAAAGCACTGGGGCAAACCAGCTCCGTCTTTAATTGTTTCCAATAAATGGATTGTTTCAAGCCCCTATAGAAAGAGAACAAAAATTCCTGTGTGAAAATTAATCTACGACAAGGAGCAAGCAAGGAGCAATATCAAACAAAAATCAATACCTTTGCAGTACATATGAGATAGACCAAAACAAAAGTGGAATATCGGAAACGAATAGCAAGGAAAAGAGAAGAAACGACCCAAGTTGATGTCCTTTTTGAGTTAATAATCAATAAAAGCGTTAAATCTTCACCTTTTAGAATGTGCAATTAAAAATAACAACCATATTTCTGACTTATTATCTATAAAATATTGAGTAATAATCGGTTGTAAATACTATGATTGAATGTATAAGTGGCACCGATGAATGGCTTTTCTTTTTCTCGTAACTCAATTTCTATCTCTGGAGGGATTCTTAGATCTATTGCTTTTATTATTATTCCCGGAGAACCAGGATGACCTTCGAGCGGAATTCCCCAATTGATAATTTCCGAGCTGTTGAAGTATATTACATATACGTAGATCTCACATACTATCTTATTATTGTCAGTATCAATAAGTCGTATCATGGTGCTCCCACTTTTGTATGTAGCGATGCATACGCCCATTTCGTCAAGAGTTGCAGTTGCAATTTCTTGATTTTCTGATTCTAACTTATAGTTGTGCTCTGTTAAGTCTGTTTCTATGATGACATGCCTTGTGTCTCCTTCCCATATAGAAACTGATTCCTTTTCAACTTCGTATGGTTGTTCTTCAGAGCAACCATACGAAGATGCCAGTAATAATACGAATAGTAAAAATCTATCAATTCTCATACTTTTAAATGTTTGTTGCAAATATATGCTAATATGGGTGATAATCCCTTTGTTTTACTGGCTAATAAAGTCTTTATTGCTTATTCCACGTGGACTTCTACGATCGTAAAGATATTGTTTGAACGGATATAAAGGTCAAATGTTCCATAAGGTCCGTTGACAATGTCAGGTGCTTTAGTTAGGGTTATTCTTAATTTGTTATTGGCATATGTTACATTTAATCCTTTTATACCTGCGCTATGTTCTTTCAAGAAAAACTCAATATCTTGGGGTAATGCTAATTCAACCGTTTCACCTATGCGGTAAAGGCTTCCAATATTATACCTATATGCAGGCAGTCCATTATTGTTAGGGAAAACAGATATATATTTTACAATTGCACCGATATTCATGTCACTATTTACTATTTTAGATACAACATAGGCTTGATAATAACTTGTTTCTACTTGAATAGCGTAATTGCCTGACGGAAAATCTATCAGTGTATTTTTATTAAAAATCTGATAAATATGCCCGGGTGTAACCGCCACTTCGTGTGTGAGGTTGGTTAACGAGGGCAGAATATTTGCTCCAACTCCTGCGCCATTTCCTACGTCAGAAATGAAATTTTTAGATGTGATAAAATTATTGGCTTCATTGATGTAAACATTTGATTCACCTAAATAGGTTTTTCCATTATGCTCATTAAGCATATTGAGTGTGATGGTGTCTGCCGGATCATCTGGTGTGTCATCATCACTACAATTAACGAAACACATAGTACAAAGGGATAATAAGAAAATCCCAACTATTTTCTTTGTATTCATTTTTTTAATTTCTTAATTTATCAGGAACTTAGTTTGACTTGTTGCTTAGAAATATTTTATCGATATAATAGTCAATACTCTTTGAAGTATTGCGGAATAATAGTTGAAGCTTGTATTTCCCTTTAGGATATTCTTCTTGAGAAGGTAAAAAGAACCTTATTTTGGCGCTTTCATGAGAAGGTATTAAATATCCAAGATCATTTTTTACATAATTATCCGGATAAACTAAAGGAATCCATGAATTATTACTTTCTCTATAGTGCAAGAAAGTATTGCTAATATAGATAATTGTATCGTTTGTATTATTAGTAATTTCTGTTTTCAAGAATCCGTCTTTTGAGCAGGGGGCTTTTAATAAAAAGCGCACTTTTATATTCTCATTTTCTCTTGTAATAAATTCTTCCCCCTGCATTTGTTTTTCTTCTACAATCGTTTCTCCTGGCTCGATGGAATTAATGAAATGTGATATATCCATTTTATATGAATTAAGAGAGTCGATACTATTTTCATATTCAAGGTTTACAGTGCTTTTAGAATTGCCTGTTTTATTATGACAACTGATTAGCATGAATAAAACAATTCCATTGGTTAGCAAAATCGATATTAATTTGAGCATAAGTTAAGTATGAAATGGATTGGATAAGTTACTTATCCAATCCATTGGTAATTATTAGTTGAAATGAGCATTTAGTTTTGATGCTATATTATCAACCTTAACAAATATAGATGTGAAAGCTGTGCTTCCTTTATGTATACCTATTACTTTTTTACTATCTGTAAGATATACTGGTCCCCCGCTATCTCCGAACGCACTTAAATATGTAGCTTCACCCATATCTGTATAGTATATTCCATCGGCATTTACATTTGCATTGGTACTTGTAATATAACCTTCAGATTGAGCTATAGTCTCTCCTAACTTGGTTACATTATCTCCTGCCCAAATATTATATTCTTCTCCAGTAAGATTTCCATTATTGGGAACGATGGAGAAATTAGTTATACTAATGAATGCTGCATCAACGGAACCACCTTGGATTGAAAAGTCACAATTACCGATTAGTGTGTTATTATAATATGCCGGGTCACCCGTGTTATAAGCATGTCCTGCAGTAACAAAACCGTCAGTGTTAAATCTAGTAGCTCTATATCCCATTGACGCAGTGCCTTTAGGTGTGCCTATAGAACTTCCTGGCGATAATGAGTGGTTTTGAAATTCTCTTGTGCATTGTTTAAATACAATTCCTGAAAAGTTCACTACTTCTGATTTAAACTCTTTTATTTCCATTTCATTAGATTTGTCAAGTTCTACCACGACACAGTTCTCAAAATCATTCAGATAATAGTATCTTATATTCTTGGCAATTTGAGAATCTTTATTACTGCTAATAAATGAAGTTATTTTGGTTAGAACATTATTCAGCTCCGTATAAGAATAATTGCCTTGTGTATATATGACATCATTCTCACCTATTAACCTTATAAGAGTGGCTTTGGTACTTTCTATTTCTCCTTTAAGAAAAACAACAAGTTTACCATCCCCGTTAATATAACTTCCCCCATAATAGTCCGGATAGTCACTAGTACTTAATGAACGAGTTTTTGTCATTCCAAATGATTCTAATAATCTTATACCAGCCTCACGAGCTTTTTCATTGTTTCTTTTTACAATGTTTGGCTGTTCGTTGTTTTCTCTTTGAAGTACATCGTCTGAAGAACATGATGATACGACTAATCCGAAAAACAGCAGAATGGTCAAAGGTAACAATAATTTTTTCATAAGCGGATAATTTGAATTAATAAATGATACGTATTTTACCTCTTCCTTAAAAGGATTGTCTTTTTTATTGGTGAATATCTATTAATGCTCTTCATTACAAACCGAATATTCTATATCGTTGATATAAAGTCGTCATTGAAACTGATTTTACAGGTATGCTGTTTACCCAATCTAAGATTCCGTATGCATCAAGAATATAATCATCGTCGTAGTATGCAAAACAATATAACGATGTCGGGTTGTAGATATACCAAATATTGGTGTTTGTGTTTTTAAACTTGTACATTCCAGCCTCATCTACATCGTTTATTGAAAATGATAATGTGGTTTGTAGGATAGGATTTATTACTTTATTCGGATTGGCTTTGATAGCTAGTTTATAATATTTGCTCTTTTCATTTTTAATAGCATTACTTTTTTCGGTAAAGGTTGCGGCAACACTGTTCGCTTTTAATTTTACATCGGATTGACTTGCAGCACTTGAGTTTGAGAAAATGAGCTTATCTCCTTGTCTTGTATTTAGCACAGGTACAATATCATATAATTTCTCTCCCGAGCTACTTTTGCGGACGTATACTTTCATTATTTCTATATACGGTTCTTCAAGTTGTTCTTGGTGCTGAAAATCCATGTGGGTGTCGTTATATCTTTGCTTAAAGTTTTCTTCCAAAATAAAATCCGATATTGGATAGAGCCCACCATCTTGAATGTCAATCATTGTATGTGTTCTTGAATCATTTAATGATTGAAGCCAACTCGTTAAATTAATGGATGTACTTTTAACGTCATAAGGAGGTGTTGCAACATTATAACCATAAGCACCGCCCAATGTTTTGATAGATACATGTAATTCGGAAAAAGATTTAGTCTCTGTAGAAGAATTGCCATCTTTTGTTCCAACAGAAAAATCTCCTGAAACAGAGTCCTTGTTCCATGAATAAGTTGCGTTTATTGATTTATCCATGTCGCGCTCTTTACTATTGAAATCTGTACTTTGTGTGTCAAGACCATAGTATAAAGCCGATGCCCGCCCACCTGTATAATAGCTTGTTAAGACAAATTCTCCGTAACTTTGAATTAATTCTACCATGGATGAATTATAAAGGGCATCTACAAATAATTCGTCCAAATAATCTGCCGAAATTCTTCTCAATGCACTAGGTGCTGTTTGTAAGGATATCATTCCATTAATAACTTCAACACTAAGTTCTCCGTGTACTGCTTGTTCGGAATTACTTGTGTTATGCTTGAAAATATCGGTTACAGTTTTCTTTCTTCCCAGTTTGAACGGACCAATATTTAGTGAGAATCCGGATTTGACAGTTTTAGTAAACGATGAAGTTGTTTCTAAGCGTTCGAAGCTGGCGTATGACATGGCTTCTGTTGACGTTGTCCTTAACTCTTTGGCAATTATATATGAAGGATATCTTTCAAGTAGCTTTTCCATATTAACAATTGGAAATCTCGCATTTGAAAAGTCCCCGATAATTGATGTTCCGTTTTCTATGGCATAAGAATTTCCAAGAAAATCAGTAGCATCGGTAAATGATGTCCTAGTACTGGGTCTGGGTGCTATCTTTTTAGACCAAACTTTTGGTAGATTCGGGTCACGTTCTTGCAAGATGATTTCTGATGTTGAATCATCCTGATTGTTTAGCGAAGCAGAATCACTTATTTCGTCTTCATTGTTACATGATGCTATAACAAACAATATGATACATGAAAATATAGTAAATTTTCTCATATAGGTCTATTTTTTTAATATGATTGGTGATGATTGACTTGCATTTCTGGTGTTCACTCTTCTTTTTACACTTTGTTGAGTATCCAAGTTTGTCTCTTCTAAATCAACATCGGATATTTCATCTACATGAATCCTTCCGCTCCAACGTCCAGGCAATTTGGCTATTCTAGCATCTTTATCTTTTTCTTTATATTCAATTGTGGCAACATAGTCTACTGATACATCATACTCTTTAAAATAATAGGTCACCGTGAGTTTTGTACGTGGAGAAACTTTGACAGGTTCTATATGCTTTAATGTATTTTCCATTACTCTGCGTACATTGGGCTGGTATTTTGTATCAATTGGTATACTTGCATTAGGAACAAGATCTATTTCTCCTAATGTAACTGTAGGGCGTGCAAATAGCATATCTGAAGCTGGAACCTTAAATGCTATTCCCTTTTCTTCTTTAAAATAGGAGTCCTCTTGTATAGCCTTTTCAAATACGAGGTTCTCTCGTATAAATTGGGATGAAGAGTTTGTTATGGCTCGTTTGATAGAGACATTCTCCCTTTGGGTCACAGTTGCGGAATATGGATTGATAAATTCTAGGCTTTTCAGTGTGAATACAGCATCAGGGGTGATAGTAAATTCCTGTTGGGCTCTTTGTGTATATTGGCTGAAACCAACATTATTAGCTTGTATATCTACCACATAATTGAATACATCCCACCATGAACCACTACTTCCTTGGCCAAGATATAGCTCATTTTGAAGGACATAAGTTCCTGGATTATTAGTAGCAGGTATAATGTCCCAGGAATCCATGGCTCCTGTAGTGGAATTACTGCTCATTGCAAGTAATATTTTTGATTCCGGATTACTAGTGTAATGTCCTACAGCTAGACGAGTTTTCGAGTAGTTTGAATAAATTAAATAGGGTATGCCGGTAATTGATGAGGGAATTTGGACATAGAATTTACCATAAGAGCCAGGATTATATCCCTCATAGGTCACTCTCTGTCCCCAACCAGTACATGATAAATATCCACCTCCAGTGCTAAGTGTGAAGGGTAACTCTCTAATAGCCCACATATTTTCTGAAAAATATTGGCTATAGTTACTTGAAGCTACTGATCGTGTCTTCGCTTTCTTTAGTTCATCTATCCTTTCTTTTAATGCTTTTAGCTCATCTGTCATTTCAGACAATTCATAACTTTCTAATTGAAGGCTATCCGATTCCAATCCTGATAAGTTCAGTTTTTCTGTAGATGACTGGATCTCATTTTCAATCTCACTTTCGCAAGAGTACAATAACAAGGTGATGCAAGGCAGCACCAATAAGAATCTAAAAATGTTTCCCATAATTATTAGTTTTATAGGGTTTATAAAGTTTGATATTTTTATTATTTATCGTTGATTATTCGATTTCAAACTCTCCAATGAAAGTTATGTCTTTTTCTATGTAGAGAAGTTCATAATGACCGACTCTGTAGCCTTTCAAATCAATCTTATAAGTTTTTTGCTCATTAGGAGTTAATATCACATCTTGGAAGATAATATTTCCCAGTTGATCTTTTACTTGGAAAGTAACTTGATCGTCGATGTCTTCAAGAAAACGAACTTCAATAGAGTTTTCGTCTTGGGTAGCTTCTATTGGGATAGAATTTGGTGTTTTTTGGCATTTATGCCATCTTATAATTTTAGTTCTTTGTGTTGATAGATTATTGGCTTCTATTATCATGAATGGAATGCCAATTAATAATAGTAAAATGCTTAGTTTTCTCATATCTTTGATTGTTTTTTGCAAATTTATGGAGATATGAGGGGGAATGCAAATAAAAGAAGTTTTTCAGCGTGGACAAACAGTGCTTGATAATCAGTCGCTTATGATGTTTTGCGTGGACATCCTTTTATGTTGCTGATTATTTCTTCCTAAGAAGAGGATATTAGTGCATGTTTTCAATTAAATAATCATACAATGTAGCATTATTATCTGGTAATATTATATTCAGTTTTTGTCTAAGTCTGAGTCTTTTTTTTCTTACTGAGTCGACTGTAATGTTTAGTAACTTTGCTTCTGTGTTAGTGTCAAACCCTGATATATATAAACAGCAATACCAAAAGTCTTGCTCTGGTAAATCTGGGCATCGACTATATATGTATTTACGTAAATTCGGATAAATATATGTTATTTCATCTGCAATGAGTTTCCATTGCTTGTCTGTTATTAATGGCTTGTTATTTCTGGGCTTATTTTGGTTGGCTAGGTGTATTAGTTCTTTATGTAAAGGTGAATTCTCTAGAATTTTATTTTGCAATTGTTTATAGTTGGTGGTTAGGAGACTTATTTCTTCCTGCATTTCCTCATAGCTCTCATTTTTCTCCTTAAATGTATCTAACAATCTTTTTTTCTTTTCCAGTTCTAAAGAAACATAAAGCAAATCTGTCTTTATTCGGTTCAACTCTTCTTGTTGTCTTTGGATTTTCTCTTTTGCTTTCTTTCGATATAGTAGATATCCTATTATTATTAATAATAGGATTCCAATGCATATAACTAAAACTATAATGTAGCTTTGCTGTTTAATTTTTAATCTATCTACTTCTTTGCTGATCTTTAAATGATTATATTTAGACTCTATGTTCAATATCTTAGATTGGTTATCAGCATATATGATTGAATCAGTTATTTCGACGTATTCTTTCAGATTAGTAAGAGCTTCTTTATAATTCTTTTCTTCATTATAGATTTGGTAGTATAAATATTTAATGCTGTATGTATACTTTGGATTATCTTGTGGTATTTTGGATAGTAGCTCTTGTGCTTTGTTAATAGCCCCCGATGCAATATATAAGTCTATCAGTGCCATATAATCGGGCATTGTTTCTCTTCCTACCAATGCTTTGAGAAAGTATTCTTCAGCTTTATCATATTTATTTTGCATTGCATAAATATTCCCTAAGGCATTGTCTATTGATGCAGTGACTTCGATATTTTTAGTATTACGTGCTACAGAATCAGCTATAGTTAGAATTTTTAAAGCGCGTGATAACGAGTCTATGCATGCATATTCGCGTCCTACATCTCTTAATGCGCAAGCATAGCTATCTGTATTATTTTCTTTTTTGAAGCATTCGGCAGCAGCCTTATATCTTTTGATAGCTTCTGTCCGCATGAATTTCTCTCCATATAAATCGCCTATATAGCTATATGTATATCCGGTGAGGTTATTAAGCTTATTCTTTTCTGCAATGTCCAGTGCATTGGTATAAATAGACATTGCTTTATCATAATCTCCATCAGCAAAATAGGATCGACCTAAATAAATCAAGATTTGCACTTGTTCGTCAGGGCTACCATGTGAGGAATACCAGTCATAGGCTCTTTCTAATTGGTAAGTTGGTAGGATGCTATTAAAAATTTCGTCTGTAATCTTTCCTGATAACATACACCAGCGTGCAAAGGTTTTGTTGTCTAGTTTTTCAGGAGATGATATACCTTTTAGTAGGTTGGATGCACTGTCAGGATTTATGGCAATGGCCTTTCCTACTTCATTTAGTAGTCTGTCAGATACGGATTGTTGTTTGTTGCATCCTGATAGCACTAATATAGATGTTATAATTATAGCAATACTCTTTCTCATTTGTCTGTCGTGGTTTAGTTTCATTGTAAAAGTAATCTTTATTTTCTATATTATGCTCTTTTATAGGGAGATTATTTTAGTTCGGGGAAATAATAATTAGTACTGTCTATATCATACATTAAATTAATTTCAAATCTGCTTTTACTTTATTAAGTTCATGTGATCTAATTTGATTATTTCCCAGCTATTAATAGACTCTTTCTTATTTATAGTGAGAAAAGTTCCTTTCTATTAATACCTAAATTACTTTACTATAATTCTAAACTTGTTTTTCATTAATCGCAATCTATAATTGCAAGTTGCAATTATATAAATGAAGCTTTTGATTTTATAAATGAAAGCTTTGTTTATAAAAACAAAAGCTTCATTTAGAGATTGCCTTTAATGTTAGTAATCTTTTCTATTAGTGAAAAGGAAGTTTGGCATCAATAGAGAATAAGTTTATATCTAATAGATTGGAATCAGTCTATTAATCAAAATTCGGCAGAAAGGTATAGTGAATCGGGTGAAACCTATGTGAAAGGCAGCCCTTCACCCGAAATCCCTTTATTCATTGATGTTTCAGAGTGGTGAAGGAGGTGAATGTCATGTTTAAAGAAAAGTTGCAGATGTGTGTAAGATAAAACATCTTGCACGCATCTGCAACGGTATCTTGCACAGGTTTATACTGCTATTAATCAAATAGATAAACTCTGGTTAGTGTAAGATGCAAGATAAAATCGAACACTAAAAGGTTCTGTGGAAGTTCCGGAAGTTATCCCAAAAGCTCTTTTACTTTTGCGGAAATGGCACGTCCTTCTGCAAGTCCTGCCAGCTTCTTGGAGGCAACTCCCATGACCTTACCCATGTCTTTACCGCTCGTAGCACCTGTCTCTGCGATGATTTCCTTCAAAGCAGCTTCCAGTTCTTCGGCACTCATCTGTTTCGGCAGGTATTTTTCCATAACGGCTACCTGACCCAATTCTACGTCAGCCAAGTCCTGGCGACCCTGTCCGATATAGATTTCAGCAGAATCTTTTCCTTGTTTTACAAGTTTCTGGATAATCTTCAAAGCGGCATCATCTGTCAATATATCGTTAGCTCCCGGAGCTGTCTTAGCTTCGAGGAAGAACTTCTTTATATTTCTCAAAGTTTCGAGGGCTACTTTATCTTTCGCCTTCATTGCGTTTTTAATGTCTTCGCTGACTTGATCGAATAAATCCATACTATTATAATTATAAATTGAAGATTAAAAATTAGATCTGAAGCCTGATGCTGTGGGACTATAATTTTCGTTCTTAAACTCTTTGTTTAGAATGTAATTACGCCGTTATCATCCGTAGCTTCTTCTGTTGCCACTTCTTCTTCCAATGCAGCTTTTGTCCGGATTTTAGTAAGAGTCGTCTTATCACGCATGTACGTGGGAGAATCTTCTACCATGGCGATGATATCGTCGTTGTCCAAATCTTCCGTGTTGAAAAGATAGATGTGACGGCGTTTGCGGAGGCTCTTGCTTCCGATATTGCTGGCACTTTCTCCGTATGCCTTGCGGATACGTTCTTTGTTCTTCTCTTTCTCTTCTTCCAGTTGCAGTTGGCGTTCTTCCTCTTCCTGGCTGCGTGCAGCGTGCAGGCTGTCCATTCCGGGGACGTCTTCTACACCGAATCCGGTTGCCAGTACGGTGATCTTTACTTTTGTATCCAGTGAGTTGTCGATGGCAACACCCCAGATCACTTCCACTCCTTCGCGGAATTTGCTCATGAACTCGTGTATCTCGTTCATCTCCTCCATCATCAACTCGGATGACGGGCAGAAAGAAACGTTCAACATAACCTTCTTGGCATTGAAAATATCGTTGTTGTTGAGCAACGGAGAATGCAGGGCATCGTCGATTGCTTTCGTCACACGATTTTCTCCTTCGCCGAATCCGGTACTCATGATCGCTACTCCGCCATCTTTCAGGATGGTTTTCACATCGGCAAAGTCGAGGTTGACCGTACCACGCATGGTGATAATCTCGGCAATACTCTTGGCAGCGATGGAAAGAGTGTCATCGGCTTTGCCGAAGGCATTCATAAAGGTAAGGTCGGCGTATATTTCGCGCAGGCGTTCGTTGTTGATAACCAATAGGGCATCAACGTGCTGGGCGATACGTTCGACGCCGTCCAGTGCCTGGATGATTTTCTTTTCTCCCTCGAAGATAAAGGGGATGGTGACGATACCGACAGTCAGAATATCCATTTCCTTCGCAATGCGGGCGATGACCGGGGCAGCTCCTGTTCCGGTTCCTCCTCCCATTCCGGCGGTGATGAATACCATCTTGGTGCCGTCGTTCAGTTGTGCCTTGATATCTTCTATACTTTCTTCAGCGGCGTCGCGTGCCCGTTCGGGACGGTTGCCGGCTCCAAGCCCTTGCGTGATGCTACGGCCCAGTTGCAGTTTCACCGGGACAGGTGATTCGGCCAATGCCTGGTTGTCCGTGTTGCAAAGAACGAACGTTACATCATGGATGCCTTCCCGGTACATGTGGTTTACAGCGTTACCACCACCACCACCTACACCAATCACTTTGATGATTTTCGGTGAATCTGTCGGGAAATCGAATTGTACTATCTCGTCCATAATAATATGATTTCTGATTTATGATTTCTGGTTTCTGAACTCTGATTTTTGAATCTTGATTTATAAGTTATGATTTATGATATAGCGCGCAGCCAACTCATAAATCATAATTCATAAATCATAACTCACTTCATATCGTCGTCGGAGAAGATTTCTTTCGTCAACGAGTCGATCTTGCGCTGAATCCAGCTCGGACCGGCTTCTCTTTTCCGTCTTTCCTTCTCTTCCTTTTCCTTTTGCTTGCGAAGTTTTTCCGCTTCTTTGGCAGCTAACTTGGCTTCACGCTCTTCTTCCTCTTTCTTGAGGCGGGCGAGGCGGGCCTGTTCCTTCAGCTCCTGGTCGTCTTCAAATATGTCTGCGGTCCTATGCACTTCCGGCTCCGGTTTGGAGACTGGCGGTACAGGAGCAGCAGCTTGCGGGGCGGTTTCAGTCAGGCAACAGTTTTGGTTCCCTTCAAACAGTAGACCGAACAATGTGTTCTGTGAACCGTCTTTTTTTAGTATATTGTTGGGGGCATGGACCGTATTGCGTGGAAGTTTCGCCATCCGTATCTTTTCTATCTTGCTGCGTTTGCGCAAGGTTTCGTCCAAGTTCTTCAGGTTGGCGGCTCCTCCTGTTAGGATAAGTCCTGCCAGCAGTTTGTCTTCGTAGCCGGATAGCTGAATCTGGTTCCATACGTTGGCAACGATTTCTTCGGCACGGGCTTCGATGATATTATTAAGGTCTGCCACTTTGATGATACGGTTGTCATCCTCCAGTTTGCAGGTAGCTTCTTCCTCTTGTTCGGGATCTTCTTCGTAGAGGGCGTCACCATAGGCTTTTTTCAGGCGTTCGGCTTCTTCTTCCTCCATTTGCAGGGTGGTGATGTCACGCGTGATGCTGTTGCCTCCCAAAGGTAATACGGTGAGGAAGCGGAGAATGTTATTCTTATATACAGAGATGGTAGTCGTATCTGCTCCGAAGTCGATCAGTGCACAACCCGAACGGCGTTCGCTTTCTGTCAGTACGGCATTGGCTGTTACTAGCGGGGCGATCAGTTGGTCGGCAATGTCGATTTTTGCCTGCTGGAAGCAATGCTCCAGATTCTTGCGTACGGAAGCACGGGCAACGATGTTGAGGAAACGTCCTTCGATGTGGCTTCCTACCAGACCTACCGGGTTGGCTTGCAGATTATTGCCCACCTTGTATTCTTGCGGAGCTACGTCCAGTATATCCATATCAACCACCGGGATGGCAATGTTCTCATCACCGATAGCGCTTACAAGTTCTTCGGATATGATGGCTTCTTCTTCCAGGTCGCGGCTTACTACATTGCGGACTGTGCGGAGTGATTGTCCGCCGATGCCTACATATACCTTGGCAATTGAGTTTTTCAACTCACCTTCCAGTCTGTTGATGATCGAGGTCAGGCTTTGCGCTGTTTTGTCCAGATTGAAAATAACTCCTTTACGAATAAACGTAGAAGAGTCTTCCTGGGCATACGCTAATACCTGCATACTTCCGTCACTGTTCTTTCTTCCGGCCACACCGGTTATCTTCGATGAACCAAGTTCAATAGCGGCGATAAATTCTGTTGTTGCCATATATATTTATTTACGATTTTACGATTTACAATTTACGATTGAAAAAAGATTGTTCACTCCTCATCTGTCAACTATCAATTATCAACTATCATTTATTATCTATTCTCGTTTGGTGCAGATAATCTGGTTGTTGAATTCGAGATTGATACGCGAATATTTGTTCCAGCCTACCCGGTTGAGTCCTTTCTTGTAGAACTCCTTCAAACGTGCCAGTTTATCTTCAAAGTTTTCCAGTTTTCCGAGATAGACGAGATGGTCTCCCACACGCGGCACCAATTCGATGTTCTGGTCGGGCAACACATGAATCTGTTCTATCTGGGCGTCCCAGAATTTATTATTATGCAAAAATACACCAAACTTATATAAATCCTTCATTGCAAACGACTTTTCTACGTTTCCGGTGACAATTACCCGGTGAGCGACGCATTTTGCATCCGGTGGCATGACGGTTCCTTTGTTGTCAAGGTAGTAATTCTGACCGTTGGAGCTCATCACCCGAAGAATAGGGATACGTTGTGTCACTTCCACGCATACTTTGCCGCTGGGTGTTTTGTAACATTCGGCTTCGTCAATCAACGGATGTTTGCTTAGCTCCCGTTCCAGTGACTTGGTGGAGATGCGCTCCATCTTCTTCCCGATGGGGTAGATCCCTTTGTGCTGAAGGATACCTTTCAGCTCTTCTTTGGTGATGAAGCCGGCGTATGCGGTATCCTTGATAACCAATTCCATGTCACGGCAAGTCTGGTCGGCAGACTTGCGGTTGAATGCGGTGATAGCTACGGCGAGGTAGGCTATAAGCACCAGCATGACGATGGATAGAAGGATTCTCTTTACCATAGTTTTTTTATTAATGAAGAATTAAGAATGAAGAATGAAGAATTGCTGCGCATCAATACGCTGGATAGAGATTCTTCATTCTTCATTATTCATTCTTAATTTTTTTGTTTCTAATAGTTCCTTTATTTCAGGGACATAGTTGTCGATGTCTCCAGCCCCCAAAGTGATTAATACTTCAATGTTTTTATCTTTCAGAATGTTCAGTATATCTTCCTTTTTGCACATACTTTTTTCAATGCCCGGACGGAGATTGTCATAAATCAGTTTGCTGGTGACGCCCGGAATCGGTGCTTCACGTGCTGGATAGATGTCTACCAGAATCACTTCGTCGAGTAGCGACAGGCTATCGGCAAAATCTTGATAGAAGTCGCGGGTGCGGGTGTAGAGATGCGGCTGGAAGATGGCTGTGATCTTCTTGTCCTTGTAAAGTTCGCGCATAGACAACACGCTCTGTTTGATTTCAGAGGGGTGGTGGGCGTAGTCACTCAAAAAGACGATACGGTCGTTCTTGATCTTGAAGTCGAACCGGCGGTCTACTCCGCGGAAACTTGCCATGCCTCTTTTTATTTCTTCATCGGTCACCCCGTTAAGGTGTGCCAATGCCATGGCGGCTACGCCGTTTTCTATGTTGATGCTAACCGGAATTCCCAGTTGAATATCGTTGATACGGGTGTCCGGGGCAACAAAGTCGATGAATATTTCTCCGTTTCCGATGCGGATGTTTTCTGCATGGAAGTCGCCTTCGTCACGTGAGTAAGTATAGACACGAACACCCGGCTGCACTTTGGGTTGCAGGGAGATGTCTTTGCGGATAATTAGTGCGCCACCCGGTTGGATAAGCGTGGTATAATGCTCGAAACTTTCCAGGTAGGCTTGTTCTGTGCCGTAGATGTCCAAATGATCGGGGTCGGTAGATGTGATTACGGTCATATAGGGCGACAGCCAGTGGAAAGAACGGTCGAACTCATCTGCTTCAATCACCGTGTAAGGGCTTGTTTGAGAGAGTAGCAGGTTGGTGCCGTAGTTCTTCGAGATTCCTCCGAGAAAAGCGGTACATTCCACGTGCGATTGATGGAGCAAATGGGCTGTCATCGTCGATGTGGTTGTTTTTCCGTGAGTACCTGCCACGCACAGACCTTTGCTCGAATGGGTAATTGTTCCCAATACTTGGGCGCGTTTCTGTATTTCGAATCCGTTGTTGCGGAAATAAACGATTTCTTCATGTTCCTGCGGAACGGCGGGCGTGTATATGACTAACGTGCTTTCCTTGTCTTTGCAGGCTTCGGGAATCAGGTCGACGTTTTCTTCATAATGTATTTGTGCACCTTCGGCAATCAGGGTTTCAGTCAATGGAGTAGGGGTACGGTCATATCCGGCCACTACCTTGCCTTTGAAGAGGAAGTAGCGTACAAGTGCACTCATACCGATGCCGCCGGCACCTACGAAATAGACTGATTTTATCGTTTCTATATTCATTTCTTCTGTTTTTTATTTTAGTACGGATTACGTCGTTTGATCCCGGGGCTATACCGCTACTTCAACCTGTGTGCAATCCGATAATCTATTTATCTGTTTTTTTGCTTCTGTTTATCAGCTCTTTGCTTCCGCCAGTTTGATAACCTCCTGTGCGATGATTCTCGCAGAATCGGGCAAAGCCAGCTTGGCGATATTCTCTGTCAGTTCTTTCAGTTTCTGTTCGTCATTGACGGTGGATAATGCTACATCCATCAAGGTTGTTTCCGCTTCACTGTCTTTGACGTAGATAGCTGCCTGTTTGTTCACCAATGCTAAGGCATTCTTAGTCTGATGGTCTTCCGCTACGTTGGGCGAAGGCACTAAGATAACAGGTTTATGTAACAGGCAGAACTCTGAAATAGAACCTGCCCCTGCACGGGAAATCACAAGATCGGCTGCTGCGTATGCGGCTGCCATGTCTTTGATGAAATCCGTTACATATAAGTTCGGAAGTGCACCTGCAGCTTTCACGGCTTCTTTCACTTGCGGGTAATAGTATTTGCCCGTTTGCCAGATGAATTGCACGTCCGTATTTTCTTTGATGGTTGCCAGTCCGGCTGTCAGCGTATTGTTGATGGTACGTGCACCCAGACTGCCGCCTACAATCAGAATCGTTTTTTTGCCGGGCTGTAAGTTGAAGGAGCGCAATGCTTCTTCTTTAGACGGCATATCCTTTGTCAGGTTTTGGCGGACAGGATTCCCCGTCATAATAATCTTGTCGGCAGGGAAGAACTTTTCCATTCCGTCATAAGCTACACAAATCACTTTTGCTTTCTGTGCCAGGAGCTTATTGGTCACTCCGGCATAAGAGTTTTGTTCCTGGATTAATGTCGGTACTCCCATCATTCCGGCAGTCTTCAATGTAGGTCCGCTTGCATATCCGCCTACGCCTACCGCCACTTGTGGGCGGAAGTCCTTGATAACTTTGCGTGCTTTCCACTGGCTGCGCATCAGTTTAATCAATACAGATACATTTTTCCATAAACGTTTGCGGTCGAATCCGGCAATCGGAAGCCCGATAATACGGTAGCCTGCATCGGGAACCCGTTGCATTTCCATACGTCCTTCAGCACCTACAAAGAGAATTTCTGCGTCGGGGCGTAGCTCTATTATAGCGTTTGCGATAGAGACGGCAGGAAAGATATGTCCTCCTGTTCCTCCACCACTGATAATAATTCTAAGTTCTTTTTCCATCCTAATTCTTTTTCTATCCGTTGTTCAACGTTTTTCGTTCACCACTCACCGTTCATCACTTACCGTTTATCAATATCATGCTCATCTTCAAACTTGGCATCGCTGTTCAGAATCTGTGCTGTCGGTTCGGCGGCAGTCTGTGCCTCGGAATTTGCAGCTGCATCTGCCTCTAATTGCAGTTGGATCTGTGCATCGTGCGCTTTTTGTTCTTCCAGATGGGCGGTATATCGGCTTACACTTAATATCATACCGATATAAGCGCAGTTGATTAACGTACTTGTACCTCCTTTGCTGACCAAAGGCAGGGGCTGGCCGGTGACGGGGAATAATCCGACGGCAACCATCATATTCAATATTGCTTGCGATACCAGTAGCAACGCAATGCCCATAACGAGAAAGGCGGGGAAGGTTCGCTCGCATTTCTGGGCGATTCGTCCGGCTCGCATCAGCAGCCATAGATAGAGGAACACCACAAATATTCCTCCGATTAATCCCATTTCTTCAATCACAATCGCAAAGATAAAATCGGAGAATGCCTGACTAAGGAAGTCACGTTGTATCGAGTTTCCCGGACCTTTGCCGACTACGTGGCTGGTAGCAATGGCGATGCGTGCATGCGCTACCTGTGCATCTTTGTCAATATCAAATTTGGCAGCCGGCACTTCCTCCTTCTCAAAGAAGCCGGAAACACGATTCTGCCACGTTTCGAAACGGTGAAGTCCCGGAGTGTTATGCAGCGTTTTGGCGGGAATAGCCATCAGTATACCTACGGCAACACCGCCCACAAGTGCCAATATTCCCAACATTCCAAATAGCTTTTTTGCTGACACCCGGCCGATAAACATCATCATGCATACTACTCCGAAAAGCAGCATGGCTGTCGAAAGGTTTTCCGGTGCGATAAGCAGGAATACCAGTCCGGTGAGGATCATGATATATTTGAAGGCGTTCGGGTTGGCTCCGTATTCGTCCTGCCTTTTGGACAGGATGAATGAGACGGCAATGATAACCGCCATCTTTGCCAATTCCGAAGGCTGGAACTGTAATCCCATAAAGGTCATCCAACGGGCTGCCCCGTTGACACGGTCCCCTGTGATGATACCCATCAGCGTGACAAATGCCAATAGAACCAGGGAAATCGGATACAGAAAGACCGGAAATACCTGGAACCATTTGTAGGGAACATTATGCAGAAACACTACTACCACAGCACCTACCATCAGGATGATGGAGTGTTGTGTAATCGGTCCCCAATGGTCGCCACTTTTGTAAGTCAGTGTCGACGCTGCCGAGAACACCTCGATAATAGAGATGAGGCAGAGACAGAGGAAGATAATCCAGATTACCTTGTCACCTTTGAATATGTTCTTTAATAAATCCAATCTTGTAGCAATTAAAAATTAATAATTAGAAATTAAAGGGCACGGACACATTCCTTAAACTGGTCGCCACGGTCTTCATAGCTCTTGAAGAGGTCGAAAGAGGCGCAGCAAGGGCTCAATAATACCGTTTCACCTTTCTTTGCCAGTTTGTAGGCAGCTTCTACGGCATCCTTCATTCCGGTTTGTACGTCTGCTACGGGCAGGCCGAAACGATCGAAGAATTCGTGAAGTTTTTCGTTGTGAAGTCCCAGGTATACCAGTGCCGAACACTTTTCGCGTACCAGGTCTTCAATTTCAGTATAGTCGTTGCCTTTATCTTTACCACCGAGGATCAACACCGTTTTGGTAGTCATGCTTTGCAGGGCATACCAGCAGGAGTTGACATTCGTTGCTTTAGAGTCGTTGATGAAATCAATTCCGCGGACACGTGCCACCTTTTCCAACCGATGCTCTACTCCCTTGAAGTCGGAGAGGGCTTTACGGATGTTTTCTTTGGCGATGCCGGCAAGGTTTGCCGAGATACCGGCGGCTAAAGAATTATATAGGTTATGTTGCCCTGTCAGAGCCAGTTCTTCCTGCTCCATGTTGAAGGCAATCGGTTCGGTGATTTTCACTTCGTGGTCTTCTACGTATGCGATTGCTCCGTCTTCTTTTACAGCGGCAAAAGGATACAGGTGTGCTTTCAGACCATGTTTTGCCAGTTCTTGTCTGATGATCGGGTCGTCATTCCAGAAGATGAAAGCATCGTCCGGGGTTTGGTTTTGGGTAATGCGGAATTTAGCGTCGATGTAATTCTGCATACAGTGGTCGTAGCGATCAAGATGGTCCGGAGTGATGTTCATCAATACGGCGATGTTCGCACGGAAGTTATACATATTATCCAGCTGGAAAGAGCTAAGTTCGATAATATAATAATCATGGTAATCTTCGGCTACCTGCAAAGCAAGACTTTTGCCGATGTTGCCTGCCAAACCTACGTTCAGACCTGCGCTTTTGAAAATGTGGTAGATCAGGGAAGTTGTTGTAGTCTTTCCGTTAGAACCTGTAATACAGATCATTTTGGCATCAGTATAGCGTCCGGCAAACTCAATCTCGGAGATCACCGGTGTGCCTTGAGCTTTCAGTTTCAGGATGATTGGGGCATCATTCGGGATACCGGGGCTTTTGATAACCTCGTCGGCATTCAGAATGAGCTCTTCGGTATGGTGTCCTTCTTCCCAGGCAATATGATGGCTGTCGAGAAGTTCCTTATATTTGTCCTTGATGGCGGACATGTCCGAAACAAACGTCTCAAATCCTTTTACTTTTGCGAGTACGGCTGCACCTGCGCCGCTTTCGCCAGCTCCTAAAATTACAATTCTTTTCATCTACAATAATGTGCCCTTGTTTTCTAATCGATTGATTTATCTATTAGCTGCGCACATCTTTTAAAAGTTAATAATCGGGTTAATGCTCTCTATATTTTTAATGAAGGTACGGATGACGCGGATTTCACGGTTTTAAGGGATTATACAGTTAAAACCGTGTTAATCTATGTAATCCGTGCCTTCATTTTATCTAATCTTTAATGTTATAATTGTTATTGCCGCCAATACAATCGTTACAATCCAGAAACGGACGGTAATCTTTGATTCGTGGAACAGCTGGTCGGGCTTGGTGAATTTCACCGTACAGCCCGGTTCAATCAGACTCATCGAAGTACGGAAATGATCGTGAATCGGTGTGCGCTTGAACAAACGCTGCTTTACACCTTTCCGCTTTCCTGCCTTATAATAAGCCCGTTGCAGGATTACCGACAGATTCTCTACCAGAAATACACCGCAAAGAATCGGTATCAGCAACTCTTTGTGGATGATGATGGCGAACACTGCGATGATACCGCCAATGGTGAGGCTGCCTGTGTCTCCCATAAATACTTGTGCCGGATAAGCATTGTACCATAAGAAACCGATAAGCGCACCGATGAAAGCACAGATATAGATTACCAGTTCTTCCGAACCCGGAATATACATGATGTTCAGATAGCCTGCGAATTCGATATGCGACGATACATACGCCAATATCCCCAGCGTTGCGCCGATAATGGCCGAGTTTCCGGCCGCCATTCCGTCCATACCGTCATTCAGGTTGGCACCGTTTGATACGGCGGTAACCACGATGATTGTAACGATGACGAACAAAATCCATCCGGCTGTTTGCGCATGCTCGCCCATGAAAGAAACCAAATCGGCATAATCAAGGTTATTGCTCTTGAAAAAAGGAATCGTTGTCTGGGTCGATTTCAAATCATTGGTTCCGTGTATCACTTCCATCTCCTGTCCCGGATTATGAACTTCGATATTCTCACGGATCACTACGTCCGGGCTTAGATACAGAGTCATTCCGACAATTAAACCCAAACCGACCTGACCGATAATCTTGAACTTGCCATGCAAACCTTCTTTGTCTTTTTTAAAGATCTTGATATAGTCGTCAGCGAAGCCGAGTGATCCCAACCATACGGTGGTTATCAGCATCAGTATCATATATATATTATGCAGTTTACCCAACAACAGACAAGGAATCAGGATGGCTACAATGATGATGACACCTCCCATGCTTGGTACGCCTACTTTGTTGACGCCGAACGGGTCGGTTTTA
>ENA-OQJL01000024-OQJL01000024.1-human-gut-metagenome-genome-assembly--contig:-NODE-24-length-136946-cov-60.021743_pt1 | contig 136946 bp, 120 predicted proteins | sample MGYA00242604_ERZ504770 | MGnify/ENA primary metagenome ERZ504770 (study PRJEB26092, sample SAMD00036359) | human gut metagenome | host: Homo sapiens | study: EMG produced TPA metagenomics assembly...
CGCTGAGGCTTTTAGACCTGTGCAATCGGATTCGCAGACAAGTGAGTGGTATAGTTATTTCGAAAACGATGTACTAGTACAGCGAATATTAAGTAACTGCTATATTGACTTGTCTGATTTTTCATCTGCGGCGTTGTCGTCAATCGCCGTAGCCACCGCTACGCCTCATTCCTCCGCCTTGCAGCTGAAGAAATCATCCTGCGTCAATATAGCAGAAACTTAATTTTCGCTGTACTAGTCAATAAAATAACAAATTACATATAATCAAACTTCTTCCGAAAATACATTTTGAGTAACATGATTCCCGTATTGACAAATCCGAATAACAAGATCAAATTCACAGGTAAATATTCTCTGATTGCGTCTCCAAGCACTGATATACCTGAAAGTCTTCCCACCAAAAACATCTGTGAAATCTCATCACACATTTTTTCATATTATTTTATCCCTTCTGTGATTATCAAAGTTACAATTGCCAATATGAAAAATACAACTATAATTGCCAGAATCCTGATAATCCATGTTCTTCCACCTGTATATGCTATTTTCTGTTTGAATGCGTTATCATAGGTTGGGAACACTAACCATTCACAAAATCGAATATTGGCTCTTTTGGAATATACTATAAATAGGCAAAAGCCTGACGATCAACGCGGAGCTATGCCATTATTGGAGGTGTAAAGAGTGAATGACAATCGAAAAAACTCTCTTTGGATCCATTGCCCGATTTGCGGAGGAAAAACGAGAACAAAAGTATATGACGATACTGTTCTCGTAAAGTTTCCGCTGTACTGTCCGAAGTATAAGAAAGAAATAAAGATAGATGTAATACAACTAAAAATGGTGTTAAGCAAATAAGCGATTTTATCCTACAATCTTCCAGTTATCGTCCTTATGAAACACAAGCTCATACTGTGAGATTTCTGATTTCTGCAATAAATCCTCAACACCGCCACAATAGAGAATCAACTCTTTATAAGCCTGCTGAACTTCTGGCGATAAATTCATATAAGCAAAGTACAGCTTGTTTAATCGCCTGACAGAAGTTGTCCTTACAATATCGCCAGCAAAAGGAAGTTTCTCTTCCATCGTAATTCAGTCCTTTCTTTTTAATTTTGAGTATGAAAAAAGCAGTCGATCATAAATGAAAGACTGCTTTAAATCATATCCTTTACTACCACATTTACAGGCACTTTCCCGGCATATTCTTGTTCCAGTTCCTCTGCCAAATATGCATCGCTCATGCAGTGCATATCAGAAACACCGTCACGAATCAGCTGATAAACCTGGGAATGATAAAAGAAATCCAATGCCGCATCCAGTGAGAGCCCCTGCTGTTTAGCAAAGCATTCAATAACACGGCTATATTTTTTCTGAAGCAAAATCGGATTCGCTGTCATAATGTTTCACTCCCTTCAAAATGCAATAAAGACAATGCTTTTTCTGTGCGGAAACTTATTTGCAGATTCGGCTTTTCATAACGCAGGCGATTGATAGCTTCCGTCTTATCAATCAGCCCGTCAAAGAACAGCTCCACAGTATTGAACACCTTATCATTGGCAACACCACCCACAACCAGGTCGTAATCGGTCGAATCTTTCCCGCTGCGGCAGTTCAAAATAAAATCCAGCCATTCTTCGGAATAAGAATCGAATTTCAGCATTTTCAGTTCAGATTCCCGGCTTTCATCGTATTCATACCGGGAAATAATACCGTCTTTCCCACGACGTTTGAACTTGCCGCACCACTTTGCAGCCTGTTCATATAGCGGCGTGGCATAAAAGCCACGCCCGAAATCCACATTGGGGCGGGAATGAGCTAAATCTGGCTTAGCAATCTCTAAAAAAGAACCATGATAGAGAATCATACTTCTACACCCCTTTCTTTCATCACGTCAAGGAGGTCATCAACAATATATTCCCTGCTCTGGGTATGCAACATTTCATATTCTGGCACAATGTAGCCGTTCAAAATATTACTCTGTTCGGTAAATGCCTGATAAACACGCTCTGCATTCACACCCAGCTTTGCCGCTACATTTTCAATGCAAAAAACAGCAAACTCCAGCTCACTGGAATTTTTGATTTTTTCATCTGTCATAATCTACAAGCCCTCCTTCGGAATCACTGTTCTCCATTTGAATACTTTTCTCCGTGATATGTAAAAGTTTCACCTCGATCTTATTTGCTTGAAATATCTGTTCATATGGCATTTATCATCATATCACAAAAATGTGTTTCAAACAATCTAACGTCATAATTTATTTCTATAAATGCGTTATGTAATAGTAAAATACCACAAAAATCGAATGCAAATTTTGTAACAGGTTATGCGCTTAACCATTGTAAATTCCACATTTACAATGTACCATATAATCATAATATCGCAGAAGAAGGAATGGAAATGACACAGAACAGAGTTAGAAAGGAAAGAACATTCAGATTCCAGAGGATATCCAGATCATCGGCTTTGATGATAACATGGCAAGCAGGGAAAGTAACCCTTCCCTCACAACGATTCATCAGGAAGCAAACTTAAGGGCGAAAGCGGCAATTGAATGTTTGGAGGCAATGCGCGATGGAGCAGAATATAAGACAGAAATCGTGTTACCGGTTGATTTAATACAAAGGGAAAGTACGAGGAAATTATAATGTCAAAATTTATGAAATCATTGTGTAAAATAGCAATTCCTGTCACATTGCAAAGTATGCTGCAGGCATCATTTTCAATTGTTGACCAGATCATGATCGGACAGTTAGGCGAGACAAATATATCAGCAGTTGGATTATGCGGTAATTTTTCACTGATTTTTTCAGTGGTGATTGGTGCGGTAAGCACGGTTGCCGGGATATTAATTGCACAGTTTATCGGTGCACAGGAAACAAAAGAGGCATGGTGCAGTTTTGATGTGAGCCTCATATGCGGAATTATGATATCAGCATTGTTCCTGCTTGCAGCCGGAGTTTTTCCGTCGCAGATTCTTGGATTATATACGGAAGATATGAGTATTATAAATACTGGTGCGGTTTATTTTAGAATTATTTGGTGCGGTAACGGTATCGGCTTTGCTCATTCTTTTGGCTGAAGTATATACCGGATTATATCGTGTTGATGACAGCGTAAAAGATCTTGGAAAGACACTGCTTATCGTATTTGCCTTGTATGCTCCTGTCAAGGTGGAAAATATGATAGTTGGCGGAGGCATTATAAGAAGTGGCGGTAACACCAAAATCATTATGATCATTGATATTGTTGGCACATGGTGTATCGGAATTCCACTGTGTCTGCTTGCAGCATATGTATTCAAGTGGGGAATTGTTGGTGTATATGCATTGCTTACCACGGAAGAATTATTCTGGCTTGCTGTATCATTAATTGTCTTTAAAAGGCGTAAATGGATAATTAGTTTATGCTAAAAAAGCACCGTAAACCCAATAATCCAACGGTTTTCAGTGCTTTTTGATATTCCCCAACTGTGGCTTATTTCTCAGCGCGCCAGTTTCCAGCTTACCGCCTGCTGCCTTGCATCCACAAATCTCTTATAGATACCTTCCTGCTTCATTAGCTGCTCATGTGTTCCCTGCTGCACAATTCTTCCTTTGTCAACAACCACAATCTGGTCTGCATGTCTGACTGTTTTTAGTCTGTGGGCAATCATAATAATCGTTTTTTCCTTTGTAAGTGCATCTACTGCATCCATTAGCTCCTTTTCATTCTCCGGATCAACATTGGCTGTTGCCTCATCTAATATAACGATTGGTGCATCCTTCATGATCGCTCTGGCTATGGAAATACGCTGCTTCTCGCCACCGGAAAGTGTGGCGCCGCCTTCTCCGATTACTGTGTCATATCCATCCGGAAGTTTGCTGATGAAATCATGACAGCACGCTTTCTTTGCCGCTTCCACCACTTCCTCATGACTTGCATCCTGACGTCCGAATTTAATATTATTCTCAATGGTATCTGCAAACAAATACACAGACTGAAATACAAATGAAAAATTACTCATCAGACTGTTCATGCTGTAGTCCTTTACATTCACGCCTCCAAGCGTCACTTCCCCGGAATCCACATCCCAAAACCTGGCGATCAGATTGCAAAGTGTTGATTTTCCTCCACCAGATGGTCCAACAATTGCTGTCGTCGTTTTTTGTGGGATAGAGAGCGATACATCGTCAATGATCTTCCGTTTGTCATAGGAAAACGTAACATTAGAAAGTCTGATGTCGTAATTCTCCGGCTGAATCTCTTTGCCGTCGATATCCATGGTGTCCAGCTCCAGTATTGCATTTGCTTTATCTACACATACACTTACCACATGTAAAAGGGATGAATAATTTCCTGCGCATTCCAGGCTGGAATAAAGCATAAATGCCGAGATTGTCATACCGATCGCATAGACCGCGCTCATGGTTCCATTGATATAAAAATATGCGCTGCCTGCTACAATCACAGCACCTGTGATTTTTGTTATCACGCTTTGCAGAAAATGATAGGGAACAAACAACATCTCCATCTTTGTATTGACCTTTTCGCATGCTTCATTTGCATCGTTTAATCTTTTTGCCTGTTTTCCAAGCAGGTTGTATGACTTCACCTCTGATATTCCCTGCAGATACTCCATGATCTGGTTTACAAGCTCCGTATCGCATACCACTTTTTGCTCTGAATCTTTTTTACCCGCATTCTGCATCACAGAATTGACCCCCAAAAAAATAAGTACTCCTGCTGCAGCTATCAGTCCGATTCTCCAGTCAAAAATTAACAGCATAAGAATGATCATTGATGTTTCCAGAATTCCCTGCATTGTCAGCATAACCACTCTCGCAGCCACATCGCCAAGTATTTCCATTGTATTGGTTGTAATGGAAGAAATTTCCCCGATACTATTGGAATTGAAATACCCCATCGGCAGATATCGCAGATGTTCTGCAATCTTGATTCTCATAAAAGCACTTGCATTATATCCTCCCTCTGTCTGAAGCACTGTAGAGTATCTCTTGCAGATTACGTCGACTACAATTGCAAGAACCATAATCGCAACGGAGCCTCCAATATATTTTCCTGTCGGTTTCCCACTCAGCAGACCAATCAGTATGTACATAATAGCCGGAATCTTCATTGCTGAGGCAAGAGCCTCTATGAGTCCGATCACTATCGACAGTTTAAATTTATTGCCATTTTCCCTGCCTGAAAAACGAAAGAATTTTGCCAGAATCCCAAACATATCATTCTCCCTCCTTCACAGTATCTTTTACAGAAATATGGGCATTCCACATTTCCTTATAAAGCGGGCATGACACCAGAAGTTCCTCATGTGTGCCATGTGCTGTTACATTTCCATCATTTACAACAAAGATCTGGTCACTGTCCTTAACAGTAGAAAGTCTGTGTGCTATTACGATCAGGGTCTTCCCTGCTACCAGTTTTGCGATAGAATTCTGCAGAATTGCCTCATTTTCCGGATCTGTGTAGGCAGTTGCCTCATCAAGGATCACGATCGGAGCATCCTTTAACATTGCTCTTGCAATGGAGATACGCTGCCTCTCGCCACCTGACAGATGTCCTCCTGCACCTCCTACAACCGTATCAAATCCATTCTCCAACTGCATGATAAATTCATAGCATCCACTTTTCTTTGTCACCTCGATGATCTGTTCATCTGTAGCATCCGGATTTCCCTGTCTGATATTTTCACGGACTGTTTCATTAAACAGATAATTGTCCTGTGCAACATATGCAATTTTCCGGTTAAAATCTGCAAATGCCAGTTCTTTGACATCAACTCCACCGATTTTGATGCTTCCGGAATCCACATCCCACAGGGACGCAATCAGCTTTGCGATGGTCGACTTGCCACTTCCGGAAGGTCCTACAATTGCATTTACCGTTCCTGCTTTCAGCTCCATAGTTACTCCGTGCAGGATTTCTTTGTCGTGATAACCAAATCTGACAACTTCAAGAGTAACGGAGTTATCTTTTGGAACACTTTTACTTTTCTCTGGACGTTCAAGCTCCGGCTGTTCCAGAATTCCTGCCACTTCACCAACAATCACTCCGATCTTGCCAAGATCATCTGTATAGGAACCCACTGTGATCAACGGTCCAACGATTCCAAGTGATAAAATAATGCAGATGACAAAATCTGAAATCGCAAGTGTTCCATTGGCTACATAATGTGCCCCAAACGGCAATACCGTAAGAAGCGTATAAGGTGTGACCACCATCATCAGTCCATGAAAGATCGAGCACCGTTTCATCCAGGAAATAAAGGAATCTGCATAAGCCATAGCCGCCCTTGTAAATTTTGCATAAGAACTTTCTGTCTTTCCAAATGCCTTGATCACTTCGATTCCGTCAATATATTCCACTGCCGCATCATTCAGATCTTTTGTTGTCTGAACCGTTCTCTCGAAGCTTGGTTTATAATCCAGCATCATTCCAAAATAGGAAAGAAATCCCACTATAACCGGCACCAATGACCAGAGTGCCAGTCTCCAGTCTGTCAGGAAGAAATAGATCAAAATCACAATCGGTGCCAGCAGATTGGACGTGAATTCCGGGACAATATGCGCCAGTGTTGTCTCGATACTGTCGATTCTTTCCACCATAATATTTTTAAATGTACCGGAAGGTGTATCTTTCACATAGCCAAGAGGTACCCGCGCCAGCTTGTCACAGCAGGATTTTCTTATATTTGCAAGTACTGCAAACGTTGCTTTATGTGACAATGCTGTCGAAAGTGAATGAAGCAGTTCTGCAATGATAAACGATAATGCAATCAGAACCGCTTTTGTAAGATATATTTCAAACTCCTTTTCACCATTTAAAAACAGCTTTACTACATCTGCAATAATAAAATACGGCAAAATCTTAAAAATCACATTTCCTATTGCAAGTAACACACTCCACACATAGGCAATTCTTTTTTGTCCGGCCCACGTCAAGATCCAGCTGACTGCCGACTTCTTTTTTTCTTTCACATCTGTTCACTCCTTACGTTCGTTTTATTGTTTCGTTTTATTGTTTTACCTTCTGTTAGTTCTCGCTAACCAACATATAATAAAATAGGTGGTTTACTGGCATCAACCACCTGATATTATTATCCTGTCTGAACTTTATTCAGAAATCCAGAACCTGCAACACACATAACCTATTCAGAATTCCTGCATCAGTTATACTGGAAATTCAATATTCCACAATCGTTCCCAGCCACCTGTATTAAATTCTTTCAGTTGATGTACATTTTTCTTTGCAGTCTCCCTGTCTATATCATGCTCAATGATCTGAAATACTGATGAAAAAAATCCCGTATAGATCATATGCATAAGGCTTTCCTCTACAACCGGTATTTTTACACCGGCTTCCTTCATTTTTTCCATATATTTCAGGCTGGACTTCATTTCCCGATCTACCATATTGTGTATGAATAGTTCAAATTTCCCACTGTCTCCGCATTTCAACAATAATCTAAAATTATCATAATGATCATAAATATAATCAACCATCTGCTCCATCCCATCGCTGGATGTATCCGACATATTCCTTGTCTGATCACTGGCAGAAAGCTTTTCAAACTCCTCAACAATCTGGTCATAAATCTGATAAATATGTTCCATATAAGAATTCGTCAGTGCATCAAAAAGTGCCTCTTTCGTCGGATAATATTTGTAAAATGCACCAGTAGTAAGCCCTGCATCTTTTACAATATTTCTTAAAGATGCTCCTGTCAAACCATCTTTCAGGAAATGTTTTCTGGCTGTATCTAATATGTTTTTCTGTGTATCTTCTGCTTTCGTCGACATTCTTTTTCGTATCCTCTAAACTTCTTCTCAAAAATATAACAGTGCTATATAGCACTGTTATATTTTAACTCATTACAGGAATTTGTCAAGTCTTAGTGTTTCAATTTTTTATTTTCCGCGTGTATTCAGTTTCCACTCCGCAGATGCTTTCTGCAGTTTTACAAGCCTGTTCTATTCAGACAGATTTTCTTTGCAGAAAAGTTCTATACAGTTCTCAACCATTGTCTGATCATAGTCTGTTGAAATACCTGAGCCAAGCCAGTATTTGCATGCTTCTTCAGATATTGTTCAACCATCCGGTCTAATACAATTGTTCTCGCAATCACACCATAAGTCATAGCGTTATCTTTATCCGCTTTGGAAAAGTCATAATCAAGCTTTTTCACAAGTTCTACTGCAATTTCGTCATTTATTTTAGCATTTTTCTTTCTTGTTTCTTTTGCTCTTGCATACAAGGTCTGTACCATCGTTTCCGGCACACCTGTCACATTCACTTTTTCTTTCATTGTCTGTCGCCTTCCACTGCTTTTTTTACTTCTTTCACCCATTCTGCACTATGGCAGCAAAACAGTTCTTCATGCTGCATGTTATGTCTTCGGATATCCGGATTTTTGAAATAAGTACAATATCTCTTTTCGTATTTTTCACCCATCTTTGTTGCATAAAACACGTGAATTGTTGTTCCCGGTACATCAATTCCATGCTGGACTTTCGTAACCAGATCAGAATAGAACTGATTATAAACACTCTGTTTCGTAATCCATGGACTTCCTCCCTTGTCAATACCAAACATATTTACAAATCCATCAATCAGTTTCTTTCTTGATTCATCTGCTTCATTTATTTTCTTTTGCATAAACTTAGGTAATTTACCCGTGTGTACCATTTTATACATAATTGGCACAATGATAGATGACTGGAGCTTTGCCATAAACGAACCTGCTTCATCCATATCACTGCTCCCAATGATGCCATGATCTATATGGATTCTTTTCCGCTGAATCAGAAGGGATACAAAACTTCCTCCAAGGGAACATCCATACGCTGCTTTAATTCTCCCGCCATACTTTGTCCTGATTTCCTGCTCAATTTTTTCACATTCATCTTCCATCGAATAAAATTCTGTTTTCTCGTTTGGATCAAATCCATCATAAGAAACTGCTACCGTATAAAAATAAGAATGTAACCCATCCAGTACATGATCAAAGCTACTATACAGGCAACAGGTACCGGGAAATAAAAATATCACAGGTTTACGATTGTCTCCACTTTCATAAAATTTCATAGCTAGTCTCCTTCAGGCTTTTCTGACAACACAATGCATCCTCATACCTTTGCGGATTTCAAATTTTTCTACTTTTAATCCTACTTTTCTGCAACATTTCATGACCACATCTCTTGTTGGAACCCGAACATCTCCATGTCCGCATATATTTGCCAGAGGCATTTCCAATGTATTCATCAGCCATACCAATACTTTATTGTCACTGGTTACATCCCGCAGGATCAATCTTCCATTTGGGCGAAGACATCTTTTTACACTGTCAAAAAATGCCTGTGGATCCGGATAATGATGAAAACTCATAGAACAAATAATTGCATCAAATGAATCATTTTCAAAAGGAAAGTTCTCACAGTCTCCTACAACAAACGTTGCATTTGAAATGTTTTTCTTTTTTGCCTGTTCAATCATGGCCGGAGTCAAATCCAGACCTGTATAATGTCGGTCTGGATATTTTTCTGCTAATAAAGAAATCATCGGAGCCGGTCCACATCCAGCGTCCAATAAATCTCTAAATGGCTCTTTCTCTAATTCTTCCAAAATATCCGGATAGTCCTTCTTACACATTTCGTAAATACCCGCATGGTTACTTTCATATCTTCCTGCTGCTTTTGTAAATTCAGCAATTGACAGTTTTTTGTATTCTTCGTTTTTCATGTTGTTTTCCTCCAATCACACCAGACACCATAAATCAATATTTTCATAGAAATCCGTCCTCTTTACATTGTCCAGTAAATCGCTATCATGTATGTTAGTTTTATCTAACCTTAATTTTCTAAAAAACCGTGTGAAAACAAAACTGTAATTCCACACGGTTTCTTTTCTTATGTATTCAGTATATCACTTTTATCTGGTTTATCAACCAGATTTTGTCTCAATTTGTTACGCATTGCGTAGCCATTTGGAAAGACCAGTACATCGTTTTCGAAATATACGCCAGAGCACATTCTCTGCTCTAATCTCTTGGTGTTAATCCTACATACATATCTTTGTACTGTTTTGCACTCTTTTCCCAGGAAACATCTTTATTCATATCGCGGATCACCATATCATCCCAGGATTTTCTGTTCTCGAAATAGAGCGTCTTTGCTCTGTTGATCGCATCGTAAAGCAGCCCGCTTTCATATCTGTCAAATGTAAAACCGTTTCCTGTATTTTCAAACATATTATAAGGCTGAACCGTATCTTTGAGTCCTCCGGTCTCTCTTACAATCGGAACTGCACCATATCTCATGGCTATAAGCTGTGTAAGTCCACATGGTTCAAATCTTGATGGAACCAGAAGTGCATCACATCCTGCATAAATATTGTGAGCCACATTTTCATTGTAAGCAATATATGCACAGAAATTGCCTTTATATTTGTTTTCATAATAGCGGAATGTATTTTCATACTGAGAATCACCAGTACCAAGAACAACCACCTGCGTATGTTCATCCATAATTCCCGGGATTACGTCATTTACAAGATCAAGACCTTTCTGGTTGGTGAGACGTGAAATAAGTCCGATTACCATCTTATGCTCATCTACATCCAGCCCCAGAGATTCCTGAAGAGCTTTTTTATTAATCTTTTTATTCTTTATCGCTGACTTCTCATCATAATCAGCAGCTAACAGCTTATCAGTTGCAGGATTCCAGATATCCGTATCAATACCATTCACAATTCCCAAAATCTTATTGTTGTGATATCTTAAATGCTCTGCAAGTCCCTCTCCATATTCCTCTGTCTGAATCTCCCAGGCATAGGTGTTACTTACAGTTGTAACTTTATTGCTGTAAGCGATGCCACCCTTTAACATATTGGCATCCAGCCAGTTCTGGATCATGCAGTCCTTATTAAATACATAATCAGGAAGTCCTGACCAGTATTGAATCTTTTTTCTGTCATAAATACCCTGGAACTTCAGATTATGTATTGTGAGTACTGAAATTGCACGTCCTACATCTGTATCCTGAAAACAGGTTCTCAGATAAAGTGGTACTAAAGCTGCCTGCCAGTCATGACAATGCACGACATCAGGAGTCCAGTTCAAATAATTAAGGGCAGCAAGGGCAGCTTTTGCAAAATAACAGAATTTCGGAATGTCATCTATGAGATTCGTATATGGATTTCCCCAGGAGAAGAACTCATCATTATCTATAAAATCATAGACAACCCCATCCTCCTGATATTCCATAATTCCCACATAATACTGCTTTCCATCAGAGCAGAGATTCATATCAAAGGAACCCCTGTATTCCATCTTTTCCTGAAATTTCTGAGGAATACATTTGTATCTTGGAATAATGACCTTAACATCAATGTTTAATTTTGCCAGACTCTTTGGCAGGGCAGACATTACATCTCCCAATCCGCCGGTCTTAACAAATGGATAACATTCTGATCCAATGAAGGCTACACTTCTTCGCGGTCCCAGATCAGGCTGTCTCGTTGGAATGTTCTGTTCATTCTGTTCAACAGATGGCTCCTGAATAATTGCGGCTTGCTTAACAGAAACATTCTCTACTGTTGGAGCAACAGTCTTAACAGCTTTTTGAGGACTGTTTTTTGCACTGCTTTTTACACTGCTTTTTACGCTGTTTCTTGCATTGCTCTTTGTGTTACTCTTTGTATTACTCTTTGCATTGCTTTTGGTACTGCTTGTTTGAACTGTTTTTTTTCTCATATCATTGATCTCCCTTTTGCATTTTACAAAGTCCGAAATCTATTACGTCTTAACTAAAATGTCCTCCGGTAAGTTCCTGATAAACATTCATTTTGCAGATATTTATCATTTCCTGTTAATCTCAATTATAACACAAAATGCGCAAAGTAACTATTATTATCTGAAATGCTTCCATCACTTAACTCTTACCTGAATGATACAAGCTGGTTTATTCCTTTTTATTATATCTGCCTCTTTTATTTTACAGATACACTACATAGAAAAAGGAATCTTCCACTCAGTCAATTTGAATAAAAAACATAATCTGTTTTTATTTCACGCATTCCATAATTATCATCTCACATCTGTCATATCCAAGCTGTGAGCTGTTCAGGCACAGTGTGTAATTGCTGGCTTTTCCCCAGTTCTGATCTGTGTAAAAGTTATAATTTGTTCTTCGCCTTTTATCTGTGTCTGCCATCATTTTCACAGCTTCCTTCTCTTTTACATTGTATAAACCAGTGATACGCTTTATTTTTTCCGGCATGTCCCCATGAATAAATACATTCAGCACATCATCCCGGTCTTTCAGTATATAGTCTGCATTTCTTCCAATGATCACACAAGGCTCCTTCTCAGCCAATTCTAAAATAATATTTCTCTGCACCTCATACACCATATCTTCCACAGATTTTCCTGTGATATCACGACCGGAAAATGCATATGCGAACAAACCTTTTTTCGGAGATAATTCCGCATTTTCCTGAATATATTCCGGTGATAAGCCGGACTTTTCTGCAATCTGACCAATGATATTTTTATCATAATAGGCAATTCCGAGTTTCTTTGCCACTTCTTCTCCGATAAAACGTCCACCGCTTCCAAATTCCCTGCTGATCGTAATAATTCTTTTTGCCATCTCTGATTCCTCCTAGTTTAAAACATCAACCCTATTTTTTCTGATTTTCTTTAAAAATACATATCCCACAAAACATGAAATTATTTCAGTAATTGGAAATGCCCACCAGATCAACGAAACTCCCATCTGACCATTTCTGACAAACAGAGAAAAGATTCCCGCCAGTGGCAGGATAATAATCAGCTGTCTCAAAAGTGAAATCACCAGTGATTCCAGGCCACCATCCAATGCCTGGTAAATTCCCTGATAAGCAACATTAATTCCGGCAAACAAGAAACTCACTGAAATCACTCTCATCGCGGCAATAAAATATTCTCTTGACTGTCCTGCATTAAACAGCATTGCAAACGCTCCGGGGAAAATCTCCGTAATTGCAATTCCCAGAATCATTAATGCAATGGTATAAATAAGTCCATATTTGATACCATCCTGAATTCTCTTTTTACTTCTCATTCCATAAGCAAATGCAATGATCGGAGTGATCGCATCTCGCAGACCAAAAGCAAGGAAGAGAACAAACTGCTGGACTTTATAGAACAATCCATAGGCTGTCTGTGCTGATGGATTGAACTTCAGGATCAGATTCATCACATAAACCATAATAGACATCAGAGCCTGCGCAATAATTGCCGGAAGTCCGATTGCATAGATTTCTTTTATAACACCAGCATTCGGTTTCATGTATTTCGGTCCATGCCCGAATTCCCTGTTCAGTTTCATATGAAAAATAAGCAGTAATACAGCAGAAGCAACCTGACCAATTACAGTTGCGTAAGCTGCACCTTTCACTCCCATTTCAGGGCAAGGTCCAATACCGTAGATCATGATCGGATCGAGAATGATATTTACAACGGCACCAACCACCTGTCCGATTGTAGAATAAAGAGAACGACCTGTTGCCTGTAATAGCTTTTCAAATAAAGAAAAGAAAATAATACCAAAAGAAATCACACAGCATATCCGCAGATAACTGACTCCCATTTCAAGTACTTCTGCATCAACTGTCTGTGATGAAATATATGCTTTCACTCCAAAAATACCAAACAGTAAGCAGACCACGTAAATGATCACACCCAGGAACAGACTGTTTCCTGCTACCTTTGCAGCCTTTTCCCTGTTTCCCTGTCCAAGTGTCCTTGCAAGAAGTGCATTGGTTCCTACACCTGTTCCGATTCCTGCCGCTACCATAAGCATCTGAACCGGAAATACCAGAGTGAGGGCATTTAATGCAGCTTCACTGCCTACTCTCATATTTCCTACAAACGCACTGTCTACAATGTTATAGACCGCCTGCAATGCCATGGATAAGATCATAGGGATTCCCATCTGGATCATCAGCTTATTCACCGGCATATCCTTCATTTTGTTGCTTTCTGCCATTTTACTTTAACTCCTCTCTTTTCTGCACAAAAAAAGTGCGCACCCTGTCACATAAGCTGGACTTACGCTGACAGGCTACACACTTTTTTCATAGCAAATATTCTATTTAACAAAAGAAAAATGAGTAGCATGAAACTGGATTTACGCTCATCTGCTACTCGTTCATTATCATTATATTTCCTGTTTTTTTAAAAGTCAAACAAAATATTTTTTATAATGCATATCAATCTATTTTATTTTGATTGATGTAATCAATAATCGTTTTACAGATTTCCTGTTTTGGCTTTTCAAGTGCAACTCCCAGTTCCATATATAACAGATTTTCTGCTATCTGGAAATACCTTGCATCTGTAGCAGTACACTTTTTCCCCTGTGCAAGTCTTTTCTGCTTCCGCTGATAAATCATTTTTATAATAGCAACTAATGCCTCAGGGTTATTTGCTCTTACTGCTTCTTTATAATTTTGTTCCCTCATTTTTTCATTGTTTGTCCATGCTGTCGGGATATCCGGAATTCGTTTGATCAGATTCCAGGCTTCTTCTTTTGTCAGACATAATCTCAGTCTTGAATCTGAGCTTGAAACAGGAACATATATTTTTTCCTTTTCATCTTCTACTGGTTTCATCAGATAATATAACTTATCGTTTTTTTCATCCTGCGGATTCAAATATAAAATATTTTCTATTTTACAGATACCTGTAACTGGTTTGCTGACAAAGTCTCCAATTTCATATTTCACAAAATCCACTCCTTGCTGACTGGCATTCTTATTCCGTAAAAGTATAACGTACAAAAGAACCCTGATTGTCTCCTGTTACTATTACAACATCTCCACTCTCATTGCGTGTGGATTCCAGAATCGGAAATCTTCCATTTTCTTTTACATAAGCTTCCGGGCTGGCTGCTTCTGCCTCGATCAAAGTTTTTTTACTGTACTGTTCTCCTCCACACGGATTTATATCCTCAATAAAGATTTCATACTCATGCATATGCAATTCCTCCTGAGATTCATTTTATAAAAACAAGCAGCACAACTGTTGTTTTCCGACTCATTATGCTACTCGCCCTTATTTTTATTATAAAGCCATTTTACTTTGATTTCAAAAGCGTTTTTTACTAAAAATGTATCTTCTGTTTTTGGGCATTATTACTATGTATTTACCTATAGTAATTTTAACTTCCGATCTACACCCTGCATATCTTTGCTCTGCTATAGGTTTCTGTTACCTGTAATTATAACTGATTTCCTCTCATTTGATAATGCACTTTTCGGCACCAAAAAGTGCCCCCGTATAGCAAAAGTGACTGCAGATATTGCCTGAAAAACCACCTGGGAAAAAGTTTCATTTTGATACTTTATATGTTAAAATGAGACATATCGTATCAAGTGAGGGGTTTTACAGATGTCTAAAAAGAAATATAATCTGAATACAATTTACATCTCTGAGCGTCTGCAGGAGAATCTGAAGCCGATTTCACAATCTGCATTCACTGCTGTGACCGCTCCCATGGGATATGGAAAAACAACTGCTATCAACTGGTATCTGGACAAACAGAGCAAAAACGGAAATTCCTGTGTGATCCGGATCAGTATTTATTCTGATAATCTGTCTGTTTTCTGGCAGAGCGTTCAGAAGGCATTTGCCTTCGCAGGGCTTGATTTTCTGGATAATTATAGCTGCCCCTCAGATGCTGCCAGTGCCGGGATGCTTGCTGATGAGCTTTGTTATTCCCTGAGCGGTCAGATCTCTTACTACATTTTTATTGATGATTTTCATCTGCTGGGCGAACCTCATGTTGCAGATTTTTTTTGTATGCTTGCCAACAGACTGCCTGAAAATATCCACCTGATCGTATCCGGCAGAAATGCTTTTCTGTCCGGAAAAGAGATTCTCCGTCTTGGCAAAAAGTTATATCAGATCCATACCAGGGATCTGTGTCTGAATCGCCGGGAGCTTTCTGTCTATACCCATCGCTGCGGTGCCAGCCTGAACGAAGATCAGCTGAACACGCTTCTCTATTCCAGTGAGGGATGGTTTTCTGCAGTCTATCTGAATCTCTGTACCTTTTTTGAAAGCGGACACTTCCCTGACCATACTTCTAATATCTATGATATGTTTTCCTCTGCTATGATTGCACCGCTTTCACATAAGCAGCAGGAATTTCTCACTGTTATGGGACTTGCAGATGAATTTACCGTCGAGATGGCTCTTTTTATTACAGGAAATCCGGAAGCCGGACAGATTCTTTCCCTTATGACCAGACAGAATGCTTTTATCACTCCTTTGCCTGATGGAGTCAGCTTCCGTTTTCACCATATGATGAAGGAATGTACACAGCGTGCCTTTGCCATGCTTTCCCATGAAAAACAGACAGATTTCCGGAATCGTTACGGACAATGGTATGAATCCCGGGGACAGTTCCTGCAGGCACTTGCTACCTATAACAAGGCTCTTAACTATGATGCAGCACTTGCTGTTATCCAAAAGGATGCAGGAATCCTCCTGGCTTCTCTTTCGCCGGAAAAGGTTCTCGCATTTCTTGATGCCTGTCCAACAGAAATCCTGAAGAACAGACCTCTGGCCCTTCTCGTATTAATGCGCCGTATGTTTACCTGGCATCAAATTCCCAAAATGCTGGAACTGAAGCAGCTTCTGACAGATACCATAGCTGAAGATAACACTTTGTCCGAAGATGAGAGAAAGAATCTCTCCGGAGAATGTGATCTTATTATGAGTTTTCTGATGTATAACGATATCACCGGCATGAGCGTTCTGCACCGTCAGGCCAGTTCCAAAATGACCAGACCTGCCATCAGTATCCGCAATACAGGAAGCTGGACCTTCGGTTCTCCTTCTGTTCTGATGATGTTTCACCGCAGATCCGGAACCCTGGATGCAGAACTGACAGCTATGAATGAATGTATGCCCCACTATTACAGGATTACCCAGGGACATGGACAGGGTGCGGAATTGCTCATGAATGCAGAGGCAGCATTTATGCAGGGGAATTTTTCAGATGCACAGATTCTGCTGGAGCAGACTTATTCCACCATTGCATCAAACGGACAGCACAATATTTCGCTCTGCTGTGATTTCCTTGCTGCAAGGCTTTCCCTTTTTCAGGAGGGCGTCACCTTTGTGAAGAACCCTGAAGTAAAGCGTAAGGAGTTTCTGTCTCTCCACAATATGATGTGGCTGAATATTTTTGACAGTACTTATGCTTACTACTATGCATTAATTAGAATGCCGGAAAAGATTCCTGCATTATTTAAAGACCATATGTTATCCACTGTCAGCTTTCTTTCTCCCTGCAGACCTATGATGGAAATGATCGAGAATCAGGTCTTTCTTTCACAGAAAATGTACGCAAAAGTTATAGGCAGAAGCGAAACGCTTCTGCCTGTCTGTGAGAAAATGCACTATGAACTTGTGTCTCTCCACGTTCAGATCCAGACCGCTGCAGCTTACGCAATGCTGGGCAAACATCATGATGCACGACAGCTGCTGCAGAAAGCCTTAGGACACGCCATGCCGGATGGCTTTCTGATTCCGTTTGTAGAAAATTATACCTATATCAAGGACGTGCTGGGCAGTATTAATTCCATAACACCAGAGCCTTTCACAGACCGGATCCTTTCCCTTGGTTCTGTTTATGAACAACACTGCCTCCGCCTGTCCAGCCGTAATTACAGGCCTGAGATCCTAAATATGCTGAACAGCAGAGAAGCAGAAATCGCAGCTTTGATCACCGACCGTCTGAGCAACCGCGAAATCGCAGAGAGGTTATTTCTCTCTGAAGGCACTGTGAAACAATATGTCAACCAGATTTATTCCAAGTTGATGATCAACGGTGATACACGCACCAAAAGGAAACAACTGGCAGAGCTGATTTCTTCCATAAACAAGAGCCTTACCTGACACTTTGAGAAAAAAAAGCAAGGAAATTCACATGACCAAAGTCTTGCGATTTCCTTGCTATTTGGCAAGAATTACAAATTTAAAGTTTTTTACTTATTTGCATTTCTGTTTCCTTGAGAATATCCTCGGAAATCTCAGTTTTATTCAGCATCATGTCTGCTCCCGGATTACGATAGAAGAAAAAATCCCTATCTCCATCCGGATATGTATGTACCATAGCAAGCGTAGTATGAATTTTTTCATCTGTACATAATCCAATGTCATCAATTCCTGCTTCTTTTATGGCTTCTCTCAACTGATCTCCAAAAAAATCATTACCAACCTTACCAATAAATGCTGTATTATGTCCCAATTTATAACGCTTTATTATAATAAATCATATTTCACTATATCAAGCTTAACTGCACCATCAGCAAAGAAAGAAATCCCCTTTGCTTCCTGCTTTGTAAGAATAACCGCAGACATAACCTGCTCGCCGTCATTAATAAATACTTCCACACTAAACTTATCCAAAATCACACGCAATTTTAGTTCATTGCTGTCACCGTTTACCAGACAACTGCTCTGATGAACCAGCGCCCGTTCGCTTCCTGAGAATTTTCTATCGATTTTTAAAACAGATTCATCCGGACGGAAGCATAATGTAGAATGATATTTCTCATTCTCTGCAAAACAGAGTTCAAATTTTTTATAAAGATTGTCTTTATCTGCCGGTCGTATCACAAGTTCCAGATCTACCGTTCGTCCTTCAATCTGATCCAGTGTGAGCCTGGTATCTTTTATCACAACATTGTTATACTCGACTTTGTTTGCACGCATGGCATTAAGTTCTCTGATCGGAACCTGATACAATCTTCCGTTTTTAACAGACAGTTCTCTTGGAAGACTCATTTGTGCGAACCATCCAGAGTCATTGCATCGATATGCAAGCGTATCCCAGTTCTGCATCCAGGCGATCATAATTCTTCGTCCATCCGGTGCAAGCAGTGTCTGCATTGCGTAATAGTCAATTCCGTAATCAACACCTTGACAAAACTGTTCCTTTAAAGTATGTGTCTCAGGATCCAACTCCCCAATAATACATAACGTTCCATTTCCATTATGAAATTCTAATCCTTCCGGAAGCATATCCTGTGGACTTGTCAGAAGCACATATTTGCCGTCCAATTCAAAGAAATCCGGGCATTCCCACATTTTTCCATAACGATTTTGATTCTTTGCCAGAATGCTTACAAATTCCCATTCAAAGCCATTTTTACTTCTGTAAAGAAGGATCTGTCCGCTTCCATCAGCCGGACGACTTCCTATAACACAATAAAAGTTTCCATCGTTCCCTTTCCAGATTTTGGGATCACGAAAGTCTACTTTACTAGCCCCCTTTGGAAGATCTTTGGCTGTCAGAACCGGATTCTTATCATACTTTTCATAATCCTTACCATCTCCAACTGCCACTGCCTGTGTCTGAATATCCCTTACAGTTCCGTCTTCCAGTTTCTCCTGATTTACAGAAGTATACATAAGCAACTGTCTGCCATCCTCTAATTCTATGGCACTTCCTGAAAAACAGCCGAATTTATCATAATCTTCATCCGGTGCCAATGCAGTCGGAACATAGTTCCAATGCAATAAATCCTTACTCACTACATGTCCCCAGTGCATACTGTCCCAATGTGTGCTATACGGATTATACTGGTAGAACAAATGATACTCTCCTTTATAATAGGAAAATCCATTTGGATCATTCATCCAGCCAACATAAGGAGTTATATGAAAGGCTGGTCTTTCTTCCTCTTTGATCTGCTGTCCCTGTATAAATTCATATTTTCTTGCCTTTTCCAACATTTCGCTCATATAGTTCCTCCTGTCAAAATGATATCTTCTCTTATTTTTCACTGCTTAATGAATCCTGATACTGGTCAAAATATTTTTGCTTGATTGAAAGGTAATCGGAAAGCCCGTACTTCTCCATTTTTTTCAGATAAGAATCCCATTCTTCATCAATTCCTCCGTTCAGGATCCAATCTGCTTTCTTCTGTTCTGCATATTTCTTAATATCTGTATCATACTGTGACACTTTGTTTGTATCATCAATACTCATAAATACATTAGGATAAACATATTTGCTGTTCATATCCTGTAAATATGTCTCATGCATATTATCCAGACGCCATTTCGCATCTTCCGGCTGTGTTACATATACGTCATAATATTCATTTAATATAGCGAGAGGACCATTTACAGATTGCGCTTCACGTACTTCCACCGGTGACTGATCTCCTAAGTCCATATGCTTTAACATTTTTTCGCCATCTTTGTTTACAGACAGCTCAAAAATATTAAAGGAATCCTTCTCTCCATAGGTTCCCCAGTTATTTTGTGGAGACTGAAGGGGTGCATACATCTGATCGATCCATGCGGCAGCAAGTGCCGTGTTACGGCAGCTGGTAGTAAGCACACATCTTCCTCTGTCAAAACCGCTGGTCTCACTGTTGTTCTGTCTGGTGATATTTCTCATTCCATCCGGTCCGGTCAGTGCCGGAAGCATCACATAATCCGTATTGTTGTCTATATTAGCAATATCCCATGTGAAGCAAAGTCCATAACGGTGATTCTTTCCTTTTGCAACATAAGTAGACCATTCCTGTGTAAATGCTTCCGGATCGATCAGATTCTCTGTCACAAGTTTATGCAGCCATTTGATACCTTCTTTGTATCCTTCCTGAACCGTTGTATAAATCACCTTACCTTCATCTGTTACAGCAAAATGATCTCCTGTGTCCCCATAACCATCTCCGAATCCATTTATTAAGATTGAAGGATCCTGATCTCCGTTATTGATAATAAATGACATTGGTATTACATCACCTTCAATGGAAAACTCTTGTTTCAGATCATCTGCATGATCTCGAAATTGAATCAGTACCTGCTCCAGTTCGTCTGTTGTGGTTGGAATCTCAAGACCAAGATAATCAAGCCATTTCTTATTAATATAAGGAATATCTCCAATGGCCTGAATTGCTTCTTTTCCGGAACCAAGCTGTTCAATCCACGGAAAAGAGTAAATATGTCCATCCGGTGCTGTACACATGGTTCTGTATTCCGGGTATTTTTCAAACACAGCCTGAAGGTTTGGCATATATTTGTCAATCAGATTTTCCAGCGGAATAATTATTCCCTGCTTTGCATAACGCAACAGATCATAATCACTCATGCCTGCATTAAACAGCCCATCCGGCAGATTTCCAAACTGAGCCAACGCCAGATTCTTTTTATCTGAAAACTGATCTGATACAAAGCAGGTCCAGTCAATATGAACATTGGTCTGTTCTTCCATTCTCTGGAAAATCACTCTTTTATTTGGATCCTGTGTTGAAGTGGCCGGTGCACTGGTAATAAAAGAAAGCTCCTCTGTTTCTTTCAATGGAAACTGTACATCCGATACCGGTGTATCCGGATTAATCTCAGCATCAAGCCTCTGCTGTTTTCCACACCCCATTATACTTACCATCATTGTTAAAGAAAGTCCAAGTGCAAGCAAACTTCTTACTCTGTTTTTCTTCATATCTGTATCATTCCTTTCTTTAGCCTTTTACCGATCCAACCATAATTCCTTTATCAAAATATTTCTGGAAAAATGGATACATCACTAAAAGTGGTAAACTTGATACTACAATTGTTGCATATTTCAACTGTTCTGCTACCTTTGCCATCTCTGCTGTGCTTTGGATATCTGCAATCATTCCCGGCTGTGGAGTATTCTGCACCAGGATTGAACGCAGTACCAGCTGCAGTGGCTGAAGATTTGCATCGTTCAGATAAATCATCGCATCAAAGTAGCTATTCCACATTCCGACAAATGACCACAGTGCCAGTACTGCAATGATCGGTTTACATACCGGCATCATAATTTTGAAAAAATGCTGAATTTCATTAGCACCGTCAATTGCAGATGCTTCTCTTAATTCTGCCGGAATTGACTGATAATAAGTTCTTGCAAGAATCATATTCCAAACGTTAAATGCTCCCGGAATCAAAACCGCCCATACTGTATTTACCATATGCAGCTGATTGATCAAAATAAATGTTGGAATCATTCCTCCCCCAAAAAACATTGTGATCAGAAAAATCAGATTAAAAAATTTTCTTCCCACAAATTCTTTTTTAGACAGAGGAAAGGCTGCCAGTAATGTTACAAAAACTGAGATCACTGTAAATACAAATGAATACAGAAAAGAATTCAAAAATCCGCGCCAGATCATCTCATTCTCCAGTACTCTTCTATAAGCATCCAAAGTCCAGTCCTTAATATCAGAGCTCAGTCCCTGATTATTCAAAACAGTAGGATCCATAAAAGATGCAAGCACTACATATATAATTGGAATCGCAATAGAAAGTACAAACAGTCCAAGAATCGTGAATCCAATTCCAAGGATCAGACGATCTGTCCTTGAATATTTTCTCTTCTTTTTCTCCATCTTCTCTTCCTCCTATAATCCCTCTCCATCATTCAGCTTCTTTACAACCCAGTTTACAAAAATCAACAGAATTACATTTACAACTGAATTAAACAGACCTACTGCCGTAGAATAACCATAATCACCGTTCAAAAGACCGATGCGATATACATATGTAGATAAAATTTCTGATGCCGGCAGGTTCATATCTGTCTGCAATGCATATGCCTTCTCAAATCCAATGCTCATAATATTTCCTGCCTGCAGGATAAACTGAATTACAATAATGTTCTTAATCGCCGGAAGCTCCACGTACCAGATCTGCTGCAAAAGGTTTGCTCCATCCATAACTGCCGCTTCTTCCAACTCTTTGCTCGCATTAGATAATGCTGCAGTATACATAATAGATGCCCAGCCTGCAGTCTGCCAGATTCCACTTGCTATATAAATAGTACGGAAAGCAGATGGCATTGTCATCCAGTTTGTGCTAATCCCAAGCAGCCTGTTCAAAGGTCCTACCGGTGATAACAGCATACGAACCATACCACAAAGTACTATTACAGATATAAAATTCGGCATATAGATCAGAAGCTGTACTTTTTTCTTGATCCCTGTTTTTTGAATACGATTCATAAGTAATGCCAGAATAATCGGAACCGGAAATCCCCATAATAATCCATAGATACTCAGCTTTAATGTATTCATCAGATAGTTCATAAAATCCGGTGATGATAAAAAACGTCTGAAATATTCAAGTCCAACCCATGGACTTCCAAGTACTCCCTTGATTACATTATAATCTTCAAACGCAATCAAAAGCCCTCCCATCGGAAGATACTTAAAAATGATTGTCAGTAAAAGTCCCGGCATTAAGAAAAAAAGATATAACTGCCAGTTTTTCTTCACATACGTAACCTTATTTCTCCACGTCTGCTTGCTTACGGGCTTTGCTTGGTTCTGCACTGTTTTCATGCACTTTTTCCTCCATTCCTTTCATACATTGTTCATGAAACCGGTTAAGTAACCGGTTACTTTATAATCTGATGTTACTACATCACACACTCTCTGTCAACACTTTTCTTCATTAAAATAACCGGTTACGTAATCGGTTATTTTAATATTGCCTTTTTGTATAATAATTGCTATACTAAAAAAAATATTTGCATTTATTTATAAGGAGAATAAGTTTCATGTCAAAAAAACAGGTGACATTTGCAGATATTGCAGCATATACCCATTTTTCAAAAACTACAATATCAAGATATTTCAATCATCCTGATTCCCTTACACTTGAAAATCAGGAAAAAATTTCTCAGGCCCTTGATATCCTTGGCTATAAAAAAAATAAACTTGCAAAAGTTCTGGCGAATGGAAAAAGTGAATTTATCGGAATCATTATTCCGAATCTTTATCTGCATTATTATTCTGAAATGCTGACACAACTGCTGTCCAGCTACAGTGATTATCACTACAAATTTCTCGTCTTTAGCAGTGAACATGGGGCTGAAGAAGAACAGCAATATATTGAAGAGCTCCTATCCTATCAGATTGAAGGTCTCATTGTTTTAAGTCATACGCTGTCATCAAAACAATTATCCTCCTATCAGATTCCCATCGTTGCCATTGAACGTGAAGCGGAATATATCAGCAGTGTTACCACTGACAACTATATGGGTGCGCTTCAGGCTACCACTCTGCTGATCCGTGATAAATGTGATATACTGATCCACATCAATGTCAATGTTGAGAAAACAGTTCCTGCTTACGACCGTATTCGCGCATTTAAGGAAACCTGTGAAGAATATCAGGTTCCTTATGATATTGATCTAAGTGTAAGCGGTAATTCTTATCAGGAAATTTTAAATGAAATAAGACGCATTTTTACAAGAATAGAAGAGAAATATCCCAATCAAAAAAAAGGTATTTTCCTTTCCAACGATACTTATGCAAACATGTTTCTTAACCTGATTTTCCAGAAATACCGAGAATTACCCTCTTTCTATGAAATCATAGGATTTGATAATTCTCCCATTGCCAGTGAGGCAATTCTCCCAATCACAACCGTTGGTCAGCAGATTGATATTATTGCACAAACTGCCATGGAACTTCTGGTTCAACAGATGGAAGAACAAAAAAAACGTTCCCCTAAACCACTGGAAAAGCCTGTCCATAAACAGATTACTCCAATATTGATTCGCCGTAATACAACCAGTTAAAACTAACCTTTCATTTTTCTCCGGAATACAATCTGTCCCAGAAATATTTCTGCCATATCGGATATTGGAATACTTAATTATTTGGGCAAAAAGGGGATGCCGAAAAGTGGTATTAACCGGCATCCCCTTTATTGATTGTATTATCTTATTTCATATGATCTTTTTCAGTTATTTTGCGAATAACCCGGCATGGATTTCCAGCAGCCAGACTATATGGAGGAATATCCCTTGTCACAACACTTCCTGCTCCTATTACACATCCCTCTCCTATGGTAACACCGCCACAAACAACCACATTGGATGCCAGCCAGCAATTATCTTTTATAGTAATTGGTTTCTCCTATTCAAGATTATAAAAGCTTCCATCTTCTCTTTTTCTGCTATTACGTTCTTCAAGTAAAAATGGGTGCATGGGAGTTGCCAATGTGACATTTGGACCAATCATCACATTATCTCCTATATGTACTTCACATACATCCAAGCAGGTGAAATTAAAAATTGTTCCAATTCTTTATCCGTTGGATCATATAACTCTCCACTTACCATTTTTTCTCTTTCTGTCATTTCTGATAACCTCCAGTAAAAATTTTATTACCAAGTTAGTTATTTCCGAGTACTTGATAAGTTGTTCCTACTGCAATAATATATAGATAAGGAGAATCACTGTCAATGCAATCGTAAAAATTTGCGATTGATTTTTTGATTAATTTTAACTGTGTTATGGTCAAAAATCGTTTCTAACTCATGGGATTGTAAAACAGATTTTTGTACCCATCTATCAGGGCAAAATAACTGATATCTTTTAATTTAGACGCAGTGAACTCACGGTCAACAATAATCATCCCTTTTCGCGCAATGAGATTTCTAATCTATTCTTCATAGTTCAAAAATAGTTTTATCGGTTTTAATGCTTTTTCTATCGCTATAAAAATCTGCGTATATAGAAAAATGGAGGACCCTTAGGTCCTCCGTCCGGTCGCAGGCATCGCAAGTTTCTGCAACCTGATCACTGACAAGCATTTTAATACGAGTCTTTCTAAAAGACAAGTGCTTTCTGCGAACATTGTCCATTTGCACCATGACTCCTGCATTAGTTCCAAGATTACTTATAAAAACAATCTACAGTTTGGAAAAATCTATTCCAAACCAATTGGCAATTTTGCTTTGAATGTTCTCTCTTTCAAGCAGGTTCAATGGTTTTCTAATAATATCTTCTTGCTTCTACCTTAAGATATTATGAGAAAGAATGCTTTCCCTATTAAAGACTTTCAGGATAAATTCCAACAAATGAGAGCAGCGGAAGTACACGGAAATCATGTAAAACAATTTTCACTTTCTGGGCTTTTTGCCCCTTAACAGAAATGATCTTCTTATAACCAATTACTGTTCCTGTGTAAATACTGTTCCATATTTCCCCCTCTTTAACAAATATCTCAAATTTTTCCACTCTCTGACTATAGCAGACAGCCTCTTTTAATACCAGATACCCTAAGTTGTATGAACCGTCCAGACAAATGGTTATTTCTACTGGCAGTTCGCTGCTTTCAGGCTGAAACCAGGTTTCTGAAGTATCATCTGTCAAATCAGAAACCGGATGCGTCGGATCTTCATTTTCTGAAAAAATATGTGCTGTACTCATTAAATTATGAGTAAAAGATTTCTTTTTCCAACTTCCAAATTCTTCCAGACGTTTAACATCATTTTCATGAAGAAGCCCGTTTGGCATAGGTGGAATATTTAACAAAAAGGTTGCATTTCCTCCAACAGCCCCAATATAGATATAGATCAGCTCCTCCAGACTTTTCACCTGATCATCTTCTTCTGGATGATAAAACCATCCAGGTCTTATAGAAGTATTTACTTCTGCCGGATACCAGATCAGATTCGTTTCACCTTCAAGCGCTCTTCTGCTTCCAAGATCTTCCATGTCGCTGGTGATCCGGCGCATTCTAAATTCCTTATCATCGGTCTGCTGGCTTCTTTCCTGTACACTCTCTGCAAGTGCTGTACGTGCAGGAACAACACTCCACTCAGATTTTCTTACATCGCCAGCTTCATTTCCGCACCACCTGATATCCGGCCCACACACACAGATACATGCGTCTGGCTGATATTTTCTGACACATTCATAATAGCGTTTCCAGTCATATATCTGTTTTTTTCCATTTGGTCCTTCTCCGCAGGCACCATCTAGCCAGACACTAAAAATATCTCCATAACCGGTGAGAAGCTCAGTCAGCTGTGCCAGATAGTAATCATCATATTCTTTTCCGCTTCCGTAACAAGGCTTGTTGCGATCCCATGGTGAAAGATAAATTCCAAATTTCATCCCATAACGACGGCATGCTTCAGACACTTCCCAGACCACATCTCCCCTTCCATTTTTCCATGGACTGGAGACAACGCTATGGCTGGTATATCTGGTCGGCCACAGGCAGAAACCATCATGGTGTTTACAGGTAAGGATTACCCCTTTCATACCTGCATTTTGTGCTGCAGACACCCACTGGTCTGCAACAAACTCTGTAGGATTAAAAATTTGTGGTGTTTCTGTTCCATCTCCCCACTCACGATTGGTATATGTATTCATTCCAAAATGAAAGAACGCATAAAACTCTGTTGCCTGATAGGCAAGCTGGCGGCTGGAGGGAACTATTTTTATTAATTCCTGATCAGTTGGCATTTTATTTCCCCTTTCATTTTACCCTTTTAACCCGCCTGCACCAATTCCCTGAAGCAGATATCTTTGTCCAATCAGATAAATAATGATTGTTGGAATCATAATAATTACAAGTCCTGCAAACAGTGCACCCCAGTCCGTGGCATATTTCTGCACTTCAAACAAGTTTGCCATTCCGATGGGAAGAGTTTTCTTTGCATCTTCCGTGAGAAGAACAAGTGCCAATGGATATTCATTCCAGAAGCCCATGGCACTTAACATCGTAATGGTCGCAATTCCGGGTTTTGCAAGAGGCACCATAACTCTTGATAGCAGTTGGATATTAGTAGCACCGTCAATTCTTGCAGATTCCTCGTAATCTCTGGGTACTGCAGACATAAAGCCCTGTAAAGTAAAGATACAAAAAGGAAACTGCATAACTGCATAAACAAGGCATAGTACCGGCAGGTTATTTAATCCATTCACAGCCTGTAATTCCAGAAACAAAGGAATCATAATGTAGGTAGCCTGCAGAAAAATACATGCCATATAAATGGCAGAGATCAGTTTGCTGCCCGCAAAACGGTATCTTGCCAGTACATAAGAAATGGGAATAACCAGAAGCAATAGCAATACAGTGGAAAACACAGTCACAAATATGGAATTTCCAAAATAAGCGGCGATATTTGCTTTCTGCCATGCTGCCACAAAATTATCCAAATTCAAAGCTGTGGGCAATGCATAGGGATCTGTCAAATATTCTGCATTTGTCTTAAACGCAGACATCAGGTTCCAGAAAAGCGGGTACAAAAAGATAACGGTAAACAGAATCATCAGGATTCTGATACACCAGGTTCTTACAGTTTTCATCAGTCTCCCTCCTATTCTTTTTCAGATGATACTTTTTTAGAAATCATTGCAAGCACAATTGCAAGAATCAGGGTAAACATGGCGATTGCCATGGCATATCCAAAATTAGCGTTTCGCATACCCTGCGTATACATATACTGTAAAAGCACACTGGAAGCACCGTTTGGTCCACCGCCTGTCATAACGTTGGACAGAGTAAAACTTAAATTGATAGTACCAGACAGGGAAAGTATATAGGTCGTTCCAATGGATCTGCGAAGCAGCGGAATGGTAATCCTAAAGAACTTCTGCACTCCTGTTGCACCGTCAATGGAAGCAGCTTCATAAACCTCCTGGGAAATCCCGTCAATGGAAGCCACATGCATAACCATATAATAACCAATAGCCTGCCACACCAGGGCTGCACCGATACACCAGAGAGCCGTTTTTCCCTCTCCAAGCCATGCGTGTTTCCAAGTGGAGAAATGGAACAGATCCAGCATATGATTCAGAATTCCTCTTGTGGGATTAAACACAAAAGACCACACAATACCAACTACAGTCATGGAAACAATACTTGGGAAAAAGAATACGGTCCGGTAAAATGACTTTTCCTTGAGCTGTCCCTGAGTAAGGATAAATGCAAATACAAGACTTAGAAATATGGTCACAGCCGGGATTACCAGCATCAGCTTAAGAGTATTAAACAGTGCCTGAAGAAAATCCTTATCCTGGAACATATACTTGTAATTATCCAAAAATACAAATTTGCTGTTAAAGCCTACGCTAAGTGCAGTGGAACTGGTAAAAGACAGATAAATGGCATTTACCATAGGCACAATCATAAAAACAATGGTTAAAATCAATGCAGGAAGCGTACACAGGGCTATAAATAATCTGGGCTTCTTTACCACGCTTGTTCACCTCTTTAAATTTAAAGTATTTAATAAATGTGGATGACATCACCGATTGGCGATATATCTGTTCAGGGTTACAAAAGGCTGCTGCATAGCATACACTGTGTAGCAGCCTTTCCATGCTTTACCGTTTTTATCCGGCTGGTATATGAAGTTTAGTTGGCAGCTTCCATATCAGCACGAACCTGTGCAAAAGCATCTTCCACATTCTGTGCCCACTCTTCCACTGTCATTTCATCATTCATAACAGATGTAATCGGATTAAATATCTCATCTTTCGGGTTAACCTTGCAGTCAGCCGGAACTGCTGCGAAGCTCATAATCAGGGAGGAGGCATTTGCCTCTTCGTAGATTCCGTACATGTTGTAGATTGCAGTAGACAGCTTATCTTTTGCTACTTCACGGGCACTCTTGGTAGCATAGAGGGCACCGGAAGCTTCTGCAAAAGCAGATACAGATTCATCACTATACAGGAAACGAAGAAATTCTTTTGCAAGTTCTGGATTCTTGGCAGCTGCCGGAATGGAAAACTGCTCGCAGCTGTCAAATACATAGTGCACATCGTCTGCGTTCTCGGTCGGGATCGTAGCCATTGCAAATTCAAATCCATCTTCTCTTGGCGCATCCTGCATCTCATTTTCCATCCAGGTTCCGTTTGTGATAAATGCAGCTTTTCCAAGCATCATCTCTGTCTGAGACTCTGTATGGTTCATACCAACAGTGCCCTCTAACAGATAGCCTTTATCTGCAATCTCTTTAATATGACTTAAAGCCTTTAACACACCCTCATTATTAAAGGAACCTTCTTCGTAATTGGCAATCTTAGTAAGTGCTTCTTCGCCGCACTCATTTGCAATTGCCGGCCAGAGCATTTCTTCCATGTATCCCGGATAAATTCCCTGATATGTGAAAAGTGCACGTCCGTCAATATCTTTTACCTTATCACCAAGTGCAAAGAACTCATCCCAGGTCTTCGGCACTTCCAGATTATTCTCATCAAAGAATGTTTTGTTGTAAATCAGACCCTGCGGACCACTGTTGAATGGTGCCAGATAGATCTCATCATCTCCGTATGGTGCACACTTTGTACTGGAAAGGATCCCATCTGTAATATCATCGCGAAGGGTACCGGTTCCAGCATAATTTTCTCCGTCAAAAACATCATCCAGGTTGAGAAGTGCATGATCTTTGATCAGGGAAAGGATTACACCATCCTCACCACCATCGTTAAGACAGATAAAATCAGGTGCATTTCCAGCTACAATCTGTGGACGGATGATATCTCCAATTGTAGGGCTGATAGTCATGTTTACTTTCACGCCCTCATGTCTTTCTTCAAAAAGCTCCACCATCTGATTCCAGTAAGCATCCCCATATCCCCCCTGGAAAATGGCAATGTTCAATTCCTGTTCTTCTGCCTCTGCAAATGCAGTAAGCGGGGAAAGTACTGTTGCTGCGCTCATAGCAAGGATCATAGCAGAAGCTGCAAATCTTTTCTTCATAGGTTGTTTCCTCCTTCTTGTTGGCTTTTATTATGTTTGCCTGATGATATTAGTATAATGGAAAATCTTCTTGTGGTAAATTCACAAAACAATTCTTTATATGGAACATTTTTCTGTTATTTTTATATAATATGGATTTTCTTGCGACATATATGTACAATCTTTTTCTATTTGTATTTTAAATGGATTATCTTGTTTTTTTCCTGTATAATAAATCTGTCACAATCCGATACAGTCATGAAAATCAGAACGATTTTTTCCATCTTTACCGGACCATGTACGAATTATTTTTTAGAAATGAGGGACAGCGGCATGGAAAAAAGACAACGATATCAGGGATTTCGAAAATTCAGTATTAGAACCAGGCTGATCATAGCGCTTTTCCTGATCTCTATTGTACCATTAACAGGAATCAGCTTCTATTCGTTTCATATTTTTTCAGAAGCGCTTCGGGAAAAACTTTCCACTTCCATCTCACAGACTTTATCCATGATCAATCTGAATATGGTAAGTGAGATTGAAAAGTATCAGTATCTCTGCGGCTCCATCTGCATCAGTCAGGAAATCAAGGACGGTCTTCTGAAAAAGGGTATGACAGATACGGAAAAGAATCAAGCCATCAATGAAATCCAACATATGATTCGAAGTAAAATCATCTATCCTGCACAGGCAAAAAACATTACAGTATATGATACAGATGGGAATATTTTTTATGATTTGGGATATGATGGGTTATATTCGGATGATGTAAGCAGGATCCTGAGTCGTCTTGAAGAAGAAAATCAGGATGTATGGGCATACGCACATACTTACCGTAACCGGGACATCCTGATTCTTGGAAGAAGAATTTATGAACAATACAGTCAGAGTCGTGTAATTGGTTATACCCTGATTTCCATTGATGAAAAAATTTTTTCCAAAACAGTACTGGAACCAGTAGGTCTGGCTGACTCTTCCAATATTATGTATCTGAATATGGATGGAACAATCCTTTCTTCCTGGGATCGTAGTATTCAACTGGGGCAAAAAACCGAAAAAAAGCTGCTGAAAAATATTCAAGCAAGACTTCCAAACAGAACAGATTTTTTCAGCATTTACAAAGATGGCGAAGAACAGCTGGTTACTTATATTTTCAATAAAAACCTGAACCAGCTGTTTGTATATACCATGCCATATCATTATATTAATTCTGAAGTTAACACTATGTTTTGGAAAATCCTGGCTGTGGCATTCTTCCTTGTTCTACTCTGCATTGGAATTGTAGCTATGGTGTATCCTGGAATTACCTCCCCCATCAGAAGCATGCTGGATTTTTGCAGGGAATTATCAAAGGGAAATCTTTCCGTACGGATCCAGGATGACCACAAAGACGAACTTTCCGATCTTTCCGGAAGCATGAATCATATGGCAGATACCATTGAGAGCCTGATGAAACAACAGAAAAGCCAGGAAAAGAAAAAAAGAGAATTGGAGCTACAGATGCTTCAATATCAGTTAAATCCTCATTTTCTTTTCAACACTTTAAACAGTCTGCGCTTTGTAGCCGCCATGCATAAAGACCAGATTGTAAGTGATGGAATCCAGGCCCTCAGCAGTCTTTTGCAAAATACACTGACTAATAAAAACGAGTATATAACCATTCAGGAAGAGCTTGAGAACCTGGAAAACTACTTCGCGATTTTAAGAATCCGGTATGCCGGAAGCTTTGAGTACTCTTTTGACGTAGAAGAGGAAGAACTGCTCTCCTGCCTTGTTCCTAAACTAATCCTGCAGCCCCTTGCAGAAAATTCTGTTATGCATGGTTCTTCTGATGACGGCTCCGTTATGGAAATTCTAATCACCTGTTGGGAAGAAAACAATCATCTTATCATAGAACTCTGTGACAATGGAAAAGGATTTGAAGTGACACCTGCAGCGCTGGAACCTCATACAAACCGGAAAAAGATTGGAATTACCAATGTAAATGACCGAATACAGCTGAATTTTGGAAAGGAATATGGACTTAAGGTCAATAGTCACCCTGGAGAAGGAACCACATGTACGCTGACTCTTCCCTTACTATATGTACAAGAACTGTCAAAAGATTATAACAGCTAAAAATCACAACCACTTTTGCCCACAGAAAGGACTTTTATGTACAGTATATTAATTATTGACGATGAACCAATCGTAAAAATTGCGCTTCGCTCCATTCTTCCCTGGGAAGAGCATGGTTTTTTCATTTGTGGAACAGCATCAAATGGTCTTGAGGCTGTTCCACTGATTGAAAAACATCATCCGGATATCATTATCACTGACCTGAAAATGCCTGAAATGGACGGACTGGAACTAATTCGTTTTCTGAAGGAAAAAGAATATCCCGGAGAAATACTGGTACTAAGCAACTACGAAGACTTCGATTCAGTAAGAAGTGCATTGCTTTTAGGTGCTGCGGACTATCTGTTAAAAATCAAAATTCAACCAGATACACTCCTTGCCTGTCTGAACAAAACCACAAAAAAAATGCAAAATACAGCTGACCGAAAAGATTCCATTCTGAAAACAGACATCACTGAACCCATAACCGATCATCTTCTCTCCTTTTTTCAGGGAGAAGAGTCTCTCGATTCGTTCATTGAAAGATATGGAGCAGAAAAATTTGGATTTATGAAACATTCCTGTGCTGTATGCTATGTAACGTTTGAAAAATTTTTATCAAATGATGCATTTTCTATATCAGCTAATCTGCTGCGAGATATGATACTGGATGCTGTTCAGGGAGTGCTACAGCCATACATTCTTGTTCTCAGTGCCCATAATGCGCTCGTAGTATTTTCCCAAAAAGAATTAATGTGCAGTCAAGTAAAAGTGGAACAGCTGATAAAAAAGCTGTATAACCGTTTTACCATGTACCAAGCCTTTGCACCAGATATGCCATATAAAGAAAATCTGAAAAATTATGAAGAGGCCAGGACCACATATCAGGACTTTCTTCATAGTGAGGGGCATTATAAAAATGATGTTGCCAAAACCCTTACATACATAGAAAATAATTACATGCACCGTCTCACATTATCCTCCATTTCGGCAAATGTCAATCTCAGCACTAGCTATTTATGCCGTGTTTTCAAGTCCGAAGTAGGAACAAGTATTACCAGTTACTTAAACAATCTGCGGATAAGAAAAGCTGCTACACTGATAAAGGAGAATACCTTTTCCCTGAAGGAGATCTCCGTTATGGTAGGAATTGACGATCAACTTTATTTTAGTCGATTATTCAAAAAGTGTATGGGAATTTCACCTTCTGAATATGGGAAACGATTTCATCTATAAGCAGGTAATCTGATATAAAACAGCAGGATGTCTTATAATCACAAGATATCCTGCCTTTCATATATCATAATATATTCTTTATATCAGCGTCTTCTGATAACTGCTTCCAGCATTCAGGACGATTTCTTCTTCCATACCATTATATAAGATTACCAGTTTCGCATCAATTGGAGATTTCAGATTTATTTCCGTAACCCGTTTTTCTTTCCACTTGAAATTAAGTGTGATATTACCAGGCGCTTTCACGCCTTCTGCCATCCCATCTTTCCATTCATCTGGTAATGCCGGAAGAAAAACAATTTTCTGCTCTTCATACTGAACTAGCATTTCCAGCACAGCAGCAGCAAATCCAAAATTACCATCAATCTGAAACGGAGGATGGGCACAAAGCATATTCGGATATATCCCGCCACCTACCAGACTGCATGCTTCTTCTCTTGTTAAGCGAAGCTGATTTTTTAATAAAGTCAGGGCATGATTTCCATCTCCAAGTTTTGCCCACAGGCAGGCTTTCCACGCCATACACCAGCCGGTTCCCTTATCCCCACGCCTTTCCAAAGAAGTTCTGCAGGCTTCTATAAGAGGTTCATTCTCTTTATGAATCTGGTTCCCAGGATATAATCCAAACAGGTGAGAAATATGTCTGTGATTGATATCTGCTTCCGGGTAATCATAAAACCATTCCTGAAGCTGCCCTTCTTTCCCAATTTTATAGGCAGGAAGTTTCTGAAGCACATTTTTGACTGCATTTGTAAAATCTTCTACTCCCAGAATTTCACATGCTTTTAAATATAATCCAAACAGTTCTCTCAATATGCTGATATCCATTGTTGACGCAAACGTAACACCATGTGTCGTCATATCTGGTGCAAGGAATGTATTTTCAGGTGAAGTAGAGGGAGCAGTTACATAATATCCCTTATAAGGTACCAGATAGCCCAGGTAAAATTCTACGGCCCCTTGTATAATCGGAAATGCCTTCTTTTTTAAAAAAGCTTCATCCAATGTATAGCAGTAATGTTCCCATAAATGACAGCATAACCATCCAGAACTCATCGGCCACATGGAATATGTACAGGGATTTTCGTCCTGTCCAAATTGTCCAACCGGGCTTGAGTGTCCCCAAATATCCAGATTATGGTGGCTTACCCAGCCAGCCAGATGATAAACATCCTGAGCTGTTTTTTCACCTTTTTTTGAGGTACGTTCTATAAGTTCAAGCAAAGGCATATGACAGTCACTTAAATTTGCTTTTTCTGCCATCCAGTAATTCATTTCCGTATTAATATTTACAGTATAATTACTGCTCCAGGGAGCACGCATATGGTGATTCCAGATTCCCTGAAGATTTGTACATTGTGAACCGGGTACAGATGAACAGATCATCAGATAGCGGGCATAATGAAACATTTTTAATGCAAGTTCATTATCGGGTGTATAATTAATGTCAAGATGCATCCTATCAAAATAATTTGCGTATACATCCATATGCGCCTTTTTTTGCTTTTCATATTGAATGTGCTGGATGTTTTCCATCATACAGTTTCTTTTTGAAAAAAAGAGTTCTTTTTGTTTAAAATCAGTTACTCCGGACACGTAAATATACACATCATTTGGAGTATTTATAAAAAGCTTATCCGCTTGCTGATATACATTTCCACCGTTCGTTTGTACATATAATCCAATTGCAAAACGGATTCCCTGCCCCTCTTCATAAACGACAGGAACTTCGCAGGAATAATAAGGTGGTGCAACATAAATGGGTGCCTGCCCTTCTAATATAATTCCATTTTCTGCAAAAAAAGCAGATTTGTGCTTTATTTCACTTTCCAGTGTTATTGACATTTCAAGATTGCAATTTGGAGAAGTATGATAATGAATTGCCATCACTGGTTCTGACATACTCACAAAAAATTCTCTTTGATAAATCAAATCATCCTGGCAGAATTCTATTTTTTCAGTTGCATTCGTCAGGCACAGTTCTCTTCTATAAAAGCTGTTTCCATTTTGAATGGGTTCTTTCACATTAATGGAAAGCGTTCCTGCAGGCAGATAGCTTTCTGTCCAGTCTCCTAACACATTTTCTTTGCAATAATTCTCTGCTCCCTGGTAATCCCCTGCAAAAATGTGTTTTCTAAAAAGATCCCAGTCGACATTTTTGTTGGGATTTTCCTTGTTTCTTCCATTTCCAGACCAAAGCGAATCCAGATTCAATTCTATTCTTTCATTTTGAAATCTTCCATAGGACATTGCTCCCATGGTTCCATTTCCAAGGGGCAGCGCTTCATTCCAGGCTTCTGCTGGTTTATCAAAAATAAGTGCTAAGCGATCCATAACCCACTCCTCAATTCTAGTACATCGTTTTCGAAATAACTATACCACTCACTTGTCTGCGAATCCGATTGCACAGGTATAAAAGCCTCAGCGTAGCCCGCTACGCCTGCGTTTTTATACCAGCACACTCGAATCCGCATCCTACGCGATTGGTATAGTTATTTACGAAACGATGTACTAGAAAACTTTATTTTTATAATTATACACAACTCTCAGGGATTAATCAACTGGTGTAATTTCGGATTTATTGTTGAAAAATGTAGAAAAATGAATGGCTTATTTGCCTGATATATCCAAAAATAAAATATTCTTTCTCCCATTTAATCGCTCTAATATTTCTTCCGATTCAGCACTGATATTTCCAAATGCACGTTCTAGTTTTCCGAGGAAAAATCCCTGGCCGTAATGTACTCCCAAGCTGTGCAGACATTCCAGCTCCTGTACTGTTTCTATCCCTTCTGCGATCAGAATTGCTCCTGTTGCATTACAGTAATCCAACAGGAGTTTCATCATGATCTCTTTTTTCTTATACTTGTGAATATCCCTTACCAGTTCTATATCCGCTTTCAGATAGTCAGGTGTGGTATTCACTACACGATTTAGACCTGAATGTCCAGCTCCCACATCATCCAATGCTATCTCATATCCCTGATCTGCATAATGTTTCATGATCTGCTGCAATATCTGATAGTTTTCTATGTCTGATCTCTCTGTTATTTCGAATACAATATCAGAAGCAGGAACCCCTGCCTTCATAGCCTTACGGTTTGTAAATCCCTGTATAAACGCTTTATCCTGAATAATATTTCCATCAACATTAAGAAATAATTTTACATTTTCCGGTTTTTCAACTGCTGCCTTCAAGGCTTTGTTTCTGCATAGTTTCTCTAATTTCCATACGAATCCCAACTGTTCAGCGATCACAAACAAATCTGAGATTGTAAACGTTGTGCTGCTCCTGTCTATACGGCTGAGTGCCTCATAGCCGGACACCCTGCCTGTCTGTAAATTGACGATTGGCTGAAACACCGGATATATGGATTTTCTCTCTAATATCTTATAGAATTCATCTGCTTTGTTTACTTTCATCCTTTTATGATCACTCCCATACTTGCGTAAATCCCCTGCATCAGTTCACTCCCAATAGAGTACATGGTGATGTAATCAGAATTCCTGCAAATGAAATGAATATTTCATCACACGATTACAGATCGGGTGTTCATTACATTGGAAATGTATAGAAACATTGAGAAAATAGTTCAATAGACTTTACTGAGGTTTAACTATATTTAACATGGGTCTTACGCTACTGTTCGTTTCGTTCTCAGTGACAGCTGACACCAAAGTACATCCTGCAGGAAATTCGGCTCAAAGTGCTTTCCTCGGACAGGTTCTGACACATTCCATGCACAAAATACATTCTGTTCCGTTTTTCCGTTTTCTGGAGTTATCGGTTATATCAACATTCATCGGACAAACTTTTTTACATTTTCCACATGAAATACACTTCTCTTTGTCACACTTAACTCTGACTACAGAGAAATAGCTCATAGGTTTCAGAAAGATCGTGACAGGACAAATATACTTACAGAACGCTCTGTTATCTTTGAATAGGAATGCCAGAATAATCCCCACAATATAATACAGAATATTCCCCACGATAAAAGCTATAAACATGATTTTCTCCATATTCTCTACGTGATTCAGAAAAAGTAGCACCACGAAAGAGAACGAAAATGCAAATGTAATATACCGGATGAAACCTATCTTTTTTCTTGCAGCCTGAGGCTTTTTATATGGTAAAAAGTCCAACACCATAGCTGTCCAACAGGCATATCCGCACCATCCTCTTCCAAACAAAAGTGGTCCGAATATTTTTGCAACAACATAATGGATCGTAGCTGCTTCAAATACTCCGGTAAACAGATAATACCAAAAACCTTCAATCTGCATGTTTTCCCGGCATATAAGCCCCAGATAAATCAGCATATACAAACCAACCAGAAGTTGAACGATCCTACGTGCATGCTTATAGTTAAACTGAAAAAGCAAAAGCCCAACAGTAATCGATGTTCCAATATAACTGAAATTTAAAAGATAAAACAGATTATCTTTGGTAAGCCATAGTGTAACAGCCACTATTTCAAATACTATCCACATTCCAAAGGGTGCCAGCCGTTTCCGTCTCATATTCATTTTCTCCAACATTGTGCCCCTAACTTGATATCTACGAATTGCTCCGCTGCAAAGCAGCTCCCACAATTCTCATCATATCTCAATATAAAGTATTTGTCTAATGTTTCTATTAAGTAAATATTTGTCAGACCAATTTGCCATAAGTACCAGAATATCAGGATTTGTGAAGGCAATTTATAGTAGATTTTGGCATATACATTTCGATTTTTTTTGAGTATAATAATTCCGAAAAAGCACTTTGACAGTAAATAAATGCAACATCATTGCACAGGAGGCATGGGATATGATTATTACAATAGCAAGACAGTGCGGAAGCGGCGGACATGAAATAGGAAAAGAACTGGCTTCCAGACTTGGACTGGAACTCTATGATAGAAAGAAGCTGGAAGAAGAGGCCAAAAAACTTGGAAAGCTTGACGAAAACAAAGAATTTTTCCAGGAAAAGGCAGTAAACAGCCTGCTCTACAGCATTGCTGTAAGCTACGGAGAAAGCAATCCGATGGAAAAATCTTTTGAACTTATACGTGAACTTACGCAGCAAAAATCTGCCGTAATCATCGGACGCTGTTCAGGAGCGATCTATGCAAATGATCCTGAGGCAACTACTGTTTTTCTTCACGCAGATAAAGACTGCCGTATCAAACGTGTAATGGAACGGGACGGTATTAATGAGAAAAAAGCTGCAAAGCTGATAAAGGAAGTGGATGAGAAAAGAGCATCTTTCCACAAATTCTGCACAGGCAAAGAATGGGAAGACGCCAGCCAGTATCAGCTGTCTATTGATACAGGCAAACTTGATATTTCCGATGCAGCAGACATGATCATAAATTATATCAATGCTAAAAATATCGGACAAAAGCACCTGTAATTTCCAAATAACACTGTAAAAATCAGGCACAAATTTCCGAAATATAACTTGTGCCTGATTTGCATTTTCTTTTAATATTTACTGTTTGACTGATCGGATTCATCCATCGGATATCTCTGTAAATTCGCAGATAGACTTCTCAAATATGCCATACAACGCATCAATGTTCCAGGATATATTCCATCTGCCTTTCTTTTGTTTTCATACCCATTTTTTCATAGAACTTTTCGGCTGAAGTATTTCCTGCCCATACATTCAGTGTCACTTCATAACAGCCCATTCGCTTTGCTTCATTTTTTACATATTCAAACAAGCTCTCGCCGATATGCTGTCCTCGTGCGTGCTGATCAACACATAGATCATCTATAAAAAGAGACTTAAACGGTACCATATTAGTTGAAAAAGGCTGTTCCTGTAATTGGCAAAATGCATATCCTACACAAACATCTTCCTCGTTCACTGCTACATATATGGGTTTTTCTTCTTTTTCTAATAGCTCTGTCAATTCGCTTACAGTATATTTTGTGGTACCGGGAATAAAAATATCAGGTCTTATATCTGCATGGATCTGCAATACCTGTCCCAACAATTCAATTATTCTTAGAATGTCTTTTTCTTCTGCTTTTCTAATAGTCATTTTTTGTCCTCCAATTAACAAATTATTCCACATGTCGATTTCTTTAAAGATATCTTCCCAGCATATTTTTCACACACTTTTCTACCATATCCATACTTTCTATACATACCTCTTTTTTCATTCCTGCCGCAATTCCCACAGTCAAGAGTTCTTTTCTGCCTGGATTACGTCCATTTCCATCAACTGTTGTAGTATGCTCTCCATAGTATGTGTTACTGTAAGTAAGATCATATGCCGGACTCAGGCTCCATCTGTCTTTTTCATCATCATATAAATAGGTGAAATTCTTTGAATGATCATCTCTGTTATGTGCAAAAACATTAAAACACATCCTGCGAAACATCTCTCTCATATCTTTCTCATTATCTCTGGTTAATATTTTTGTCAGTTTCATCAGACTGTGATAATCCAGGCTTGGCTGCTCAAAATTCAACTCCAGCAACGCAGCAGCTGTCAGCATATGAATTCTCTTTGTTCCATTTTTATCTGATATCCTGTCAAACCGCTTAATCCCAAAATACCCCTCACAGTTCTCAGATGGAAACAGTCTGGTTTCACTCATTATAATACCACATTTTTTTGCGCAGCATGAATAATCATATTCCATCTTCCCTGCATTTTCTCCATCCACATGTGCAGGAAATTTAATAATCCATTCCTCTCCATTCACTGTAGTCATAATTTTTGGTCTGGCTCCACCACTTGTACCACCGAGACGATATAATTCATCCAATCTATCGGAGTATTCCGTATTTAGTATTTTCCGGCACTGCTCCGCAAGTTCATCCAGATCCACATCTCCATATTGTTCATCTATTTTTTTCTCCGGATAATAGGTAAGTGCTCCCATACCTGACTTTCCAACAATTGCCAGCCGATCCAGCACTGTTAATTTGTCTGGATTCTGCTTATGTGCACGTAGCAGACGATCCAACAACAATCTCCCCCAATTATCCGGCAAACTATCTGCAAATACTCCAAATAATCCGTCAAAATAATCTTTTGTCGGTACAAAAACCTGCTTTTTAAGGGGAAGTGAAAACGGACTGATCGGAAAACCATTTTCAATCCATTCTTCACTATATTGAAACGCAGCTTTATGGTCAGCTGTCATAGCCAGTGTTCCTACAAGTTTTTCATCATAAAATACCTGTAATGCATTACCTTCCCTCATTTATGACCTCCTGAATATCTTTATATGGAACATGCGTAAAAATATTTCTAAGCTCATCTGCAATATCCAAAGCCATGGCAATCTTTGTCAGTGATATCAATGATATCTGTCCGGTAGTTTCGAATCTCTTAATTGAACCATAGCTTACTCCGCTCATGGAAGATAATTTTTCCTGAGAAATAGAGCGTCGTTTTCTGATATTACGCACCCTTTGTGCAAGCTTCTGATCCAGTTCCTCTGCTGTTTCCCATACAAACTGCTCCATTTTCCCTCCTTGCTTTTTATTGTTTTATGGATATTATTTTATCCAAAATTCCGCCATTTCATTAAAATTAGACAATATTTTATCCAATATCATTCTATCATTTACTCTTTCATAAATCAAGCCTTTACCTATTCTTTATATATTATTGAAAATTTGTTGTTACTGTTCACACACCACTATCCCGAGACATACAAGCCAAAATTCCATTGCCGCAGGCAATCTGGAATGAATTTTGGCTACGTTACTGTGAACGGAGTGAACAGTAACGTAAATTTCTCAAAAAAAAGAAAAAGCACCTGCTGTATCGTCAGATTTGTGATATACTTTATGTATTACTTACAGACTCCCGGGGGAAACAACTATGCAAAATGTAATTCCCGATGAAAGATATTCTGTGGCTGACGAGGCCATTTTAGGTGCTTTTTTCAAATTGTTAAAAGAAAAGAAACCTGACAGGATTACTGTATCCGACATCACTAAAACAGCTGGTATTGCCAGAAGTACCTTTTATAATCACTATCAGGACATCCCTTCACTGATCTCTGCAGTTGAGGATAAAACTATTCATGATGTTTTTTCCATGATGGAAAATTTCCAGCCAAAAAATGACCGGGATATCTGCAGTTCCTATTTTCTGACTCTGTGCCGGTACACCATGGAAAATCCTTTTCTGTCCGGTCTTTTGAGCACGCCTCATGGCAATGATCTGTTTGAAAAAATGCTGACTATGCTCCATCATTATGTTACAGAAACTACATCTAATTCCAGGCCTGACAGGCATACAAAGGAAGAAGTTTCCTATGTGATCACCTGCGCCATCGGCAGTACCATCGGCGTTCTCCACAAATGGAGCCGGGATAATTTTAATCTGGCACCGGAAGTGATCGCTGATATTCTGTCTGAGGTTTTTTTATCCGGTATGCTTCCACTTTTATCTTAAGCCTCTGTCTTATTCCAGAGGCTCATCAATCAGGACATCCTGTCTCCTGATCTTTTTTGTTGTGTTGCGGATAAACGGATTTTTGCGGACAACCAATCCTGTAATGCGGCGATAGGTGGGCTGATTTCTGTTATATTCATCCAGAAATGCCTGAAGCTGTGCCTGAATTGCCTCTGCATCCAATGCTTTCGCTTCCACAACAGCCTGCTCCGGATAGATGCGGGCGGTCAATCCATTGTCCTCACCTGTGACGATCACTTCTCCTATCAGCGGATTCAGAGCCAGCTTATTCTCAATCTCCTCCGGAGATACATTTTCACCGTTGGACAGGATGATCAGGTTCTTCACACGTCCATTGATAAACAGATAACCGTCTTCATCCATATATCCCTTGTCACCGGTATGCAGCCAGCCATCCTTTAAAGTCTCTGCTGTCTCATCAGGCATCTGATAATATCCCTTCATAACACTGCTTCCCTTTACCAGAATCTCACCGTTTTCGAATCTGATTTCTGCATTTTCAAGTGGTTTTCCAATAGAACCCTTTTTATGATTTTCCGGTGTATTGTTGCTGATAACAGGGGAACATTCTGACATTCCATAGCCTTCCAGTACTTCGACGCCATATTCTGCAAAACGGTCAATATAATATGGATCCAGATGTGCACCGCCTGTAAAGATAATACGCAATTTTCCACCGAATACCTTTTCTGCCAGAACTGCCTTCGGAATTGACGGATCAGCGGCAGCCAGTCTCTTATAAATAGTTTCGATCATCATTGGAACCATAAGCATAATCTCCGGTTTGAAAATACTCATATTCCTTACCATATGGAGCAGGGAATCATTGATACAAAGAGTTGCACCCAGTGAAAATCCCTTCAGCCAGTCCATAACCAGACAGAATGCGTGATGGATCGGAAGCACACTGAGCACGGCAGTTCCCGGTTCTGCCGTAATCTTTACTGCCTCAACATTGGAAGCCAGATTATTCTGTGTCAGCATAACACCCTTGCTCTTTCCTGTTGTTCCGGAAGTGAAAATGATGGTCGCAATATCCTCTGCATCCGGGCAGACAGAATCTGATGATGCACTCTTTCCTGCATTTCGAAGTTCACCAATACCATATACCTTTGCCGGTGCATCTTCTACCTCTTCCTGAAGCATCCACACCTTCTGAAGTTTCGGGCAGTTTTCAAGAAATGCATCCAGATATGGTTTAAGCTTCGGACTTAAGAAAAGAGCTACGGAATCGGAACGGTTAAGCAGATCGATCAGATCCTCACAGGGAAGTGCGGCATCCAGCGGTACTGCAGTGGTACATCCGGTGATGATTCCCAGATAACTTTCCATCCACTCTACAGAACTGGTTCCGATCAGTGCAATGTGTTTGCCCTCAAAGCCTTCTGCAAGAAGACCTTTTCTGGTGGAAACTACATTTTCCATCAGTTCGCCATAGCTTCTTTCCATAATTTCCTTTTTCTTGAGCCATTTTACTGCTTTTACTTCATCAAATTTACGTACACTTTCTTCTAATATATTTCTGATCAGCATATCTGTCCCCCATTATTTTCTGAACTGTTCAAGTTATGGATATCCTGTCAGGTACAAAATATCCTTGACCCTGACATCTTTATAAGTTTTGCTTCGAAAAAAATTACTGAAGTTCTTCCAGCAGATTTAAGGCTTCGCCAAGAGTTGTGATCTTCAGCACTTCGCTCTCGTCAAGTTCAAGATCAAAGGTATCCTCAAGCTCACCTAAAAAGGACATAAAATCCAGAGAACTGAAACCCAGATCCTCGCGGAATCTCATTTCATTATTCATTTCTTCCGATGCTACCTTGCTATACTGTGCTACGATATTTTTAAATTCCATTTCCTTATTCATTGCATTTCCTCCTGATATTGATTTAGTTAAACCAGTTCCATAATTTCGCCGATGCTCATATCCGGCTCTGCGATTCCCTTGAAAAGAATACGCATCATATAATAATAGAGCAGTTCCATATCATGTTCCTCCAGATGAGCAGTCTGGTAATGATAGGAGAAGTTCATACCTCCATCTTCTGTATGGGATACAGTCAGATACATCTTCTTGGTAGCTGCACCGTTTGCAAACCATTTTGCATGCTGACGGATAGTTCCAAGCATTTCATTCTCTACCTTCACAGTCATTGGCTGGTAAGTCAGATAACAACTCTCATATCCTGTATGCTCCGGTGTATTGTATCTCTTTCTCATCTCATCCATAATAAATGCCGGATCGTAATTGCTGTGCATGTAGATACGATTCTGCATATTCTGGATCTCATAAGCAGCAGAAAGGAAATCTGTCTCCGGTGCGATCACTGTTCTGCATGGGAACATGATAGTTCTGCTTCCTCCTGAAGTCCATTCATCATGAGTAGAACGTCTGGATATAAAGTTCTGGATAGTGATATCTTCCTGTCCGTTATTTACCTTTGACAGATAGGTACGGATGCCAAGCAGAAGAAGGTTTGTCATAGACAGCTGATGGTTCATACAGAAATCGATCAGATTTTTAGTTGGTCCCGGCTCCAGATAATAATCCTTAACTGCCACAAACAGATCCTTCATCTCAATGTCAGAAGAACGAAGTTTTGGATTTCCATGACGTTTTCTTGCTTCCTCCAGTACGGACGGTCCCTGAATATCAGAATACAGAGGTTCGCCCAGTGCATCCAGCTGATCATCCCAGAATTTCTTATCTTTTGCAAAACGTTTCTCGTTGCCTGCTTTTGCAAGGTCTTTTTTCAGTACTGTCTCAAAGTCTGCCAGTTCCTGCGGATAGGCTGTTCCATATTTATAATAGATATATAACTGAAACAGATCACCGATCATTACTACCAGACCACAGGAATCGATCAGTCTGTGATCCATATGTACAAAGAAACCATTATATCCTTCCGGCAGCTTCAGCATAGTAAACTCGCACATGGGAATGTCATCACCGTCAAAGGTTTCATATGCCCACTGCTGCATCAGCTCGTCTGCTTTTGCAAGGCTTCCCATTCCTGACAGATCCTTGAATCCGATATCTCTTGGATCCTGTTTTACAAGGTATTGCTGTACATTTCCGTCTTTATCAGGCTTCGTAAAACGGATTCTGGTGCATCCGGAACGTTCTGTCTCCATCTGAATACATTTTTTTAATAATCCAAAATCCAGTTCAGCCTGTACAGACGCCACAACACTGACACCGGATACCTGCTGTGTACCGTAATCCATGATCCAGTTATGGTGCATTTTCTGTGCTGCTGTTAAAGGATAGTAGTTTGTCATACTTTATTTAACCTCCATCACCCGTTTTTTCTCTTTTCCCGGGTACAAAAACATTACATACTTGTTCAGTAGCCCACAGTTATTTTAAAAATAATGTACTGGCAGCTACAACATTACTTTTTTAATTACGTGACAAAAATAGCACAGATTTTTCCCAAATGCCAGTACCCTCAGCACTTAATGAACACTTTACATAAAATTGACCGAGACTTATCATGCATTTAACAAAACGCATCTGATAAGTCCCGGTCAGGGATTGTTATCATTCATAATCGCCTTTGGCGGTTGAAAACAGTCACATTATTTTTCAGAATTACTGCCATCATATTTCTCAAAAAACTCCATCACTGTACGCTGATACAGTTCCGGATCTGCATAGGCACTGCACAGATGTCTTGCTCCCTGTACAATGACCAGTTCCTTTGGTGCTTTGCACAGCATATAGTTCTGGAATGAATTGTTCGGGTACACATAAGTATCCTTCTCTCCATGAAAGAAAAGGACAGGTCTTGTATTCCTTTTCATAGCTTCTGTGGTATCTGCATCTTTCATACGAAATCCTGCCACAAAATGGCACAGACAGTCCATTTCCTTCAAAAGCAAAGGGATATAATGCAGATGGAACCAGTTGTCAGCCATATCCCGCATCTGTCTTTCCATAGACTGAAAACCACAGTCTGCGATCAGTCCCTTCACCTCTGACGGAAGCCTGTATCCGGATGCCATCAGTACAGCGGCTGCTCCCATAGACTGTCCATACAGATAGATTGGAAGCTTTTCTTTATTTCTCTCGGACACATAAATTGCCCAACGCTGCACATCCCATTTTTCCTTTGCTCCAAAGGTAATATATTTTCCTTCACTTTCTCCACAACATCGCTGTTCCATAAACAGAAGATTACATTGATGCTCATGGAGATATTTTGCCATAAATGACAGGGAACCAAATCTGCTGCCCCTGTAACCATGGCTTAAGATAACAAACCGCTTTGCATGCTCTGCCGGCAGATAGAATCCGTGGAGTTTTAATCCATCCACGCTTTGGATATAACAGTCCTGCATCTTCTGAGTCTCGCACCATGCCCTGCTCTCATCATATTCCTTTGCGTATCCGTTTCTGGGATGATTATCCCGTATATGGGATAATTCAAACCATTTCTTTCTTTCCTTTTTCCTTCCCCCTCTTTTGCAGCAGACCACCATGTTAAAAAAGCGCCAGCCAATCTCCATAATTCCCGAGAAAAAAAGCAATACTGCTGCTGACAACCTGAAAAATTTTTTCTTCATCCGATTTTCTCCTCTTCTTACCTGTCAGAATGTGTTTGAAATAACTACACCACTTGCTTGTCTGCGAGTCCTGTTGTACAAATGAAAAAGCCTCAGTGTAGCCCGAAATATTCACGCCAGCTTTCTCATAATCTGCTTTCTGTAAATTTTCTCATAAATTCTTCATACTCACAAGGCTTCCCCCAGAAATATCCCTGTGTGAATTCCGGGTACAGTTTTCGGATCATGGCCCATTCCTGCTCATTTTCCACGCCTTCAATGCAAATCCTCATATCCAGATTATGGATCATGGTGCAGAACTGATTCAGCAGATAATATTCCTGTTCATCTGCAACTGCTTTCACAGTGAAAGAGCGGTCAATCTTAATGATCTCCGGTTTCAGCTCACTGAGATAATGGAAGTTCGAATATCCGGTTCCAAAGTCATCCAATGCAAGACTGATTCCCATCCGCCTCAGTTCTGTGAGAAAATGCTTCTCATTGATATTTTGTTCCAGAAGGTCACTCTCTGTCAATTCCACAATCAATGCTTCCAGCGGCAGTCCTGCTCTTTTCATTTCTGCACTGATATCCTGGATCACATCAGACTTGGATGCCTGAACCTGGGAAATATTAATACTCACTCTAAAATCTGGAAGTACTTTCCGAATCTCGCTGCATTTTCCCATAGCTTCTCTCATCATCCAGCGACCAACCGGAATAATAAGACCGGTTTCTTCCAGAATCGGAATAAACTCTGCCGGTGAAATCATCCCGAGTTTTTCAGAAGTAAAACGCATTAAAGCTTCTGCTCCATAAGGCACTTTTTTATCTTCAGCAAATACAGGCTGATAAAAAGCCGTAAAACCCTGGCAGCCATTGAGCACAGCTTCCCGCAGTTCCTGAGTAATCTCCCTCTTCCGGAGAAATTTTCTGTAGGTTTCCACGTCAAATATATAACAGCGGTTTCTTCCCAGCGTCTTTGCCTCATTCAAAGCAAAATCCGTCAGCTTCAGGGCTTCTGAATACTGATTTCCCTCTAATGCCGCAAATGACACAATTCCTCCTGAAACCGTATACATGACCTTAAACTCGTTAGATTCAATAAATCTGTCTGTTGCAACTCTCACTTTATCATAAAGTTTATCTGCATCCCTCACCTGGTCAGAAGAAACATCCAGAATCAGAAATTCATCTGCCACAAGCTTGTACACTTTCTGTCCTTCTGACAGGCATCCGGAAATACAATCAGCCGTTTTCCTAAGCACAAAGTCACCGTACTCCTGTCCGAAGTTATCATTTATTTCCTTAAAATGATCGATTCCAATACGAAGCAGATATCCTTTTTCCAGAGGAGTATCCTGTTGGTCCATATACTCCCGAAAGCCTTTTTCTCCCAACAGCCCGCTTACATTATCTGCCTTCTGTCTCTCTCCGATCTCATTGATACAACCGATCATGTAAAGAGGTTTCATGTTATCGTCGCGGACCAGATAGCCTTTGCACTGAATCCAGACCGGCATTTTTTTCAGATCCAGCCATCGATACTCCATACTATGAGTACAGCGATCTGTTTTAAGAAGATCATCTAATTCCTCTTTCATTTTTTCATAATCAGGTCCATACACAAATTCTTTATGATTCGAAATTACATTGTGAAAACCATTTTTCGGAATGCAGAAACGGTCAAGAGCCTGGTTTGCTATGTAATAAAGGTCTGTCCGAAAATCAACCACATACGGATAATTATCTGTAGTCGGGCTCAGAAGATCAATCACGCTGCAAAGCTCATCCACTGACATGCTCTGATACTTTTTCTCCTGCAGGATCACCTCATCTGTGATCTCCTCTGCCGAATGCTTTTCCATGCGGGAAAACAGATGATTCAGATCAGTTGACCGCGCAATCTTCTTCCTGCGCTTCTGACGGTACAACATGGTATCGCTTCGCCTTACAATATCTTTAAAATCAAAATCTATATCAGGCTGATAATAAGCGTATCCTGCTGATATACTAAGCGGATAATCCAGCTTGTGTGTTTTCGCTGTTTTTTTCAGAAGCAGCTCCAGGGTCTTCAGCCGTTCCGGAATCATATCTTTCTCGTCACTGTGATATACATACGCAAACTCATCACCACCGATTCTGAAACAGTTCTTCACATTCTGAAATGCCTGACTGATACACTGATAACACAGCTTCAGCGCCTCATCTCCCTTTTCATGTCCAAAATTATCATTTATCACTTTCAGATCATCCAGATCAAAAACCACCACACCTGTGGTACGCAGTTTAATTTCACCTTCATCCAGATATTTCACCATATCCTCGTAAGCATTTCGGTTCATGGCCTCTGTGAGCATATCCATATTGGCTATTTTCTGCAGATAAATCACCTTTTGCTTCTGGATATATTGATCGTAATATTGAGAAACCTGTATCCAGATCAGCATAATAATAAACAGCATAGTTCCCATGGAAAGCAAAATGGATATCTGTTCAAATCTTCTTAAATAATAAAAAATCATTTCCGCCATTCCAAATCCCATGACCACGCACATAGGATACCGAAATTTTTTGGCTACATCATTTTCTTTTTTTCCGGCTTCGTAAAGAATGATCACAACTGTATAAACCACATTTGCAACCATAATAACATGAATTACAGAAAGTAACCGGGACATATCAATAATTCCTGTACACTGAAGCAAAACATCGACTGCCATATTTGTAAGATAGAGGATGGAAAAAATCAATGCACCTTTGTGGTACCTGCTTTTGCAGATATCATATAACAGGAAATTAAATGGCACCGGAAAAAGAAAGAGTGAAAAATACTCCACAAAATATAAGGTTCTTCCATCCGGAATCAAAAACTGCAGAAAACCACATTGTACCAGTGTCCATACTGCGACCAGCAATGAAAAAAATCCAAGATTTAAAAAAATCTCAATTTTCGCTTCTGTCTTGTCGCTTCTTTTTCTTCGCGCTGCGCCACAATAGAGAAGTATGCAGATAACAGCGGCAAACAGGATTCCACAGCTGATCACCGGAATTCCAAGACTGTCCGTTAAGATTTTCAGAATACAATCGCCTCGTGTTCCGTATACAAGGCTGACTTCATTTCCATAATAGCCCTCATATACCGGAATAATTCTGACCTCCAGGTTTTTACCTGAACTGTCTCCGGGAATATCCACAATATGCCAGCAGCTTCCAGGTGTCTTCATAAAACCCGGAGCATCCGCTTCATTTCCATATTCATATATTTTTTCTCCATCCAGCCAAACTTCTGCAATGGTGTGGGTGGTTTTAAATAAGATAGATTTGGGAACATCGAAGTCTTCGGGCAGGGCAATATTCTCTGATTTGATTTCTCCCTCTTTCAGTTCTTTTGTTTCGCACCGGATCGTATTATCCCAGAACAATTTTTCTCTGGCCGTACTCTGTCTGAAAATCCAACCTGAAAAACAAATGGCGAATATCCCAAATGCAAACAGAGTAATCCATAGTTTTTTTTCTATTTTCATAGTCTCTCCCTTATCCAATATATCTGTATTCTGAGATATATCCAACAGTCAAACGGATAATATCAGATATTTTCTATATTTCGCACTTTCCATTGTATCACAGATTTCTGAATAATTGTTAGTGCTTTTTGACACTTTCTTTATTTTTAAAAACACAAAATTTTACGGCATTTTGAGTAAGAAATCAAAAAGCAGAAATGTCTTTCACGAATAAAATCGCTTCAGACATTTCTGCTCTATCTGCTGCCCTGTCTGATATACTTCAGACACAGGATAAATATACAATTTGGGGATAACGGTCTGCGTATTCTTTTTCCAGGCCGCATCTTTCCAGAAGTTCTTCCACTTTTCTACGGGTTTCGGTACGGCTTATCCCCATATTTCTCAGGCTTTCTCCGATTCCGTCCCCGAGCGTACAACGTGGGTCGAAGGATTCCATTGGCATCTGAAATACCATCTGAATATCCCTCTGCTACCTGAAAAAGCCAGTTTCCGCAATTATACTTTTCCAGATAGTCTTTCTTTTTTATAATAGTTATATCAGCAAAGCTAACGTTCCAACAACAATAAGAAGCAGTCCTGTCCCTGATTTCAATGACAGTTTTTCATGGAATACAATATATGAGAATGCAATGGTCACAAGGATACTCAGTTTATCAATCGGAACTACTACACTGGCCGGACCTGTCTGAAGTGCTCTGTAATAACATAGCCAGGAACCGCCTGTTGCAAATCCGGAAAGAATAAGGAACAGCCAGCTTTTTCTGTCAATGTTATTAACCGTATTCTGCTTTCCGGTCACAAATACTACAATCCACGCCATCACCCATACAACAGCAGTCCTGATCGCAGTTCCAAGATTTGAATTAACATCCTGAATTCCAATCTTTCCCAAAATAGAGGTAAGACTGGCAAAAACAGCGGAACCGACTGCATAAAGCAGCCACTTCTTATCTTCTGCCTTCTCCTTTGTTTCCTTTTTCTGTATCATCAGATAAGTACCGATACCGATAAGAATCATTGAAACAAATTTCAGCCACGTTATTTCTTCCCTGAGAAAAATAAAAGCCAGCAGCATCGTTATCACTGTACTCGATTTATCAATTGGTGTTACTTTATTGATATCTCCAATCTGCAGTGCTTTGAAATAGCATAGCCAGGATATCCCCGTTGACAGTCCTGACAAAATCAGAAAGATCAGGACTTTTGCTGAAATATCTCTGATTCCGCTTTGTGCCCCGACCACAAATACCATAAGCCATGAAAAGACTAACACTACACCGGTTCTTAATGCTGTCGTAACATTAGAATCTGTGTTTCTGATTCCGCATTTTGCCAATATGGCTGTCAAGCCTGCAAACAGAGCAGAACCAAATGCAAATAATATCCACATATTATTTTCCCTCCATTACCCAGGCAAATGCTTTCGCAATTCTTATATCCGGTTCTCTAAAATGATTGCCCTGATTCTATTCCAGGTTACAATTGATCCCATGCTCTATGAGCCACCCATATCCCATCCGGATACAGTTTCCAACCTGTGACATCACCGAATTTCTCGTTTTTTCTTCTCTGTCACCAAGACTTAGATAAACTGTCTCACTTTTAATTTCATGTTCCTTCATATACTCAATAAATCCCGGAAACCAGACAGACGGTGAAGCAGCTGCAATGCCGGAAAATACATCTGTCTGATATGCAGCCCATAACGAGAACAGCCCCGCAAGAGAATATCCCCCGATATAATATGTCCTGCTTTTGTCTGTGCATAATGTCAGAATCTGCTCCAGTGTCCTGACAGCACCATCACCAAAGTCTTCATTTCCGAACACTGCCGGTGCTTTCCATGGAGACAACTCATAATTCCACTCATCAACTTTTGCAGCAATGAGTCTGAAATCTGTTGAAGTCCGTTTTCGGATTTCTTCAACCTCATTCTTAAGAACAGATAATTCATGATCACCAGTCAACTGAATCAAAACAGTATCCGCATCTGGATTTCCATACTCATATATAGTCATATCTATCTGCTTACCTCGTAAAAATTTTTTACTTTCTCAAGTTCCTTGACTTAAATTTTATTTTCAGCAAATTCAGTCAAACAAAAAATCTCTTTATATTGACTCTATTCTTCACTTTCTTTATTCCAAGTCATTCATAATTTCATTTTAAGATGACCGTAATTCTGCTTTTCTTGTTTTAAGTCATTCATATTCTCTTCTATACATGACTGTAATTGTACTTTTTTCGTTTCAGGTCATTTTCATCGGTTTCTTAAGATGACCGTAATTATACTTTTTTCGTTTCAGGTCATTTTCATCGGTTTCTTAAGATGACCGTAATTATACTTTTTTCGTTTCAGGTCATTTATATTCCTATTTTCAGATGAACATAATAGATGAATTGAAATTTATAGTCATTATTTTTTCTTGTCTTATCACAAAACCAGTGCAATTATGTCTTTTTTCAGCAGGAGAATATACTGGTCTTTTTTACTTTGTCATAAAATCAAACACGCTCTAACATAATCCGCAGAATTTCTTTGTCTGTTTCTTTCATTCCTTCTTTGCCGATCTGTCCTACACAGCTGATGGTTTCGCCGGCTTCTTCCTTGAGGATTCCGGTATATGGCGCATAGGACTGACCGTTCATAGCAAGGTGATGTGCCAGGAATGCAGCATCAAGGCTGGCGGCGATTTTCGCTGCACAGGATATTTTCGCTCCATCACAGATGATTCCCGGAATATTGGCAAGAGTATTCTCTATGGTCTTCTTGATCACTGAAAGTTCGCCACCTCCCATGTAGGTAATCCCCGCACCAGCTGCACAGGATGCGGATACCGCACCGCAAAATGCGGAAAGTTTACCGATATACTGTTTCTGGTATACAGTTAAGAGGTTAGAAAATACCAGTGCGCGGTAAAGTACATAGTCCGGAAGTTCCATTTCTCTGGCATACACGATCAGTGGTACGGAACAGGCAATCCCCTGGTTTCCGCTGCCTGAGTTGATGACTACCGGCATATCGCATCCGCCCATTCTGGCTTCGGAAGCTGCGGCTGTGAGGCTGCGCATTTTGGTAAGCATATCATTGGAATAGGTTTCACGTATTATCCGGCCGATTCCAAGACCGTATTTACCAGTCATTCCTTCATGAGCGATTGCCATATTGCTGCGGATCTGATTTTCTATAATTTCTTTGACATCATCAATTTCTACAGTATCTGCAAATGTTTTAATGTCTTCCAGATTGAGCAGAGTTCTGTCTGCTGCAGCCGGAGTTTCACCGGATTTATGATCTGAATCCAGCAGGACTTCCTGGTTCTTTACGATCTTTGTTACATTTATATGATCGTATTTGATCTCCAGACTTACTGTGTCATCCCCTGCCTGCATTTCTATGATAAAGTGCAGGACTACCGGGGAGTCCAGAAGTTCTACTTTGCATATCTTTTTATCCAAAAGTTCACGACATCTCTTTCTTTCAAATTCATTTACATTCGAAAGAACTTCCATGTTCAGGGATGCGTTTCCGGCTACTGCACCGAGAACTACACCTGCTTCAATTCCAGTCAATCCGCCGGAGTTTGGAATGATAACACAACGGACATTTTTTATAATGTTTCCACTGCATTTTGCAGTGATATGTTCCGGTTCTTTTCCCAAAACTTCTCGTGCTCTGGCTGCTCCATATGCCAGCGCGATCGGTTCTGTACACCCCATTGCAGGAACCATTTCTTCCTTCAGGATTCCTATATAACTCTCATATATCCTTTCATCTAACATTGTGCTGATGTCTCCTGTTCATTTTAATTAATACATATGATGTTATCCACGAATTGCTCCGCTGCAAAGCAGCTCCCGCAATCTTCTGCATATTTAAGTATGACATAATACTATCAGAATGTCCAGAAAGAATCAGCTAAGATCTGCTTCGTAATCCTTTAATTCTCCGGATGCCGTTATTGATAAACAATAAACCTGACGTATACTATGAATGCTATTCTGTAAGATTTCCGCTGAAAAACTGTCTGATAATATAATCTGAAACACTTTCTCAAATCTGTGGTTTGCTTCCTGTAAAATATTGTCAGCAACTGTTTCTGTTCGCACATTACTATTGAACCGCAACCGGGAAAGTTCTATAATGAGTTCCGACATCAGAAATCGGGTAAATACAATATTCCCGATGACGGACATTTTTAAGAATACGAGGTGGATATTTATGAATATCAGCATACTGCTCATGGAACAGATCATTCAATTGTTTCTTATGATCTTCATGGGATATTTGATCGTGAAAGTTGGGCTTGTAAAAGATGAAGACAGCAAGGTTTTATCCAAAATCATTCTCTATCTGATCATTCCCTGTGTAATCATCAATGCTTTTCAGGTAGATTACACGATGGATACTGTAAAGGGATTGCTGCTTGCTCTGGCTGCATCTGTCATGACCCAGGTTCTTCTCCTGATCATTATCTCCATATCCGGAAAGCTTTTGCATCTGAATGAAGTGGAAATTGCTTCTGTTTATTATTCTAATTCAGGAAATTTGATCGTACCCATTGTGACCTTTATTCTTGGACAGGACTGGGTTTTATATGGATGTGTTTTTATGAGTGTGCAACTTATCTTTCTGTGGACACACTGCAAAAAGATTATCAGCCGGGAATCTTCCTACGACTGGAAAAAGATTGTGTTAAATATTAACATGATTTCTATTTTTATCGGTGTTGTACTTTTTTTCGCAAAAATCCATTTGCCGGAGATCATCAATAATACTCTTGGCTCAGTGGGCAGCATGATAGGACCGGCTAGTATGATCGTAACCGGTATGCTGTTTGCAGGAATGAATCTGAAACAGATTTTTGCTGACAAAAGAGTATATTTTGTATCATTTCTTCGTCTGATCGCAGTGCCTTTGCTTGCACTTGTAATGATTAAGATCAGCCATCTGGCTATGTTCTCTGCAGACGGAAATAAAATTATACTTATTGTCTTTCTGGCGATCATCACACCGTCTGCTTCCACAATAACCCAGATGTGCCAGGTATACGGAAATGATTCACGCTATGCCAGTGCCATCAATGTCATGACTACACTGTTCTCAATTATTACAATGCCGCTGATGGTAATGTTATTTGAGGCAGTTATATAAAACAATTACCTGTACATGAAAAAAGAAAGGAAATTACAATGAATATTACTGTTTATCTTGGAGCTTTAGAGGGGAATGATCCGGCACTTGGAAATGCTGTCCGGGAACTTGGTACATGGATTGGAGAAAGCGGAAATTCTCTGGTATATGGAGGTTCAAAGTCCGGTCTTATGGGACAGATAGCAGAAAGTGTGCTGAATGCCGGAGGAAAAGTAACAGGCGTGGAACCACAGTTTTTTATAGATTCTGAACTGCAGTATGATGAGATCACAAAACTGATCGTCACAAAAGATATGGCTGAAAGAAAAGCAAAAATGATTGAACTTGGTGATGCATTTATTGCATTTCCAGGAGGCACCGGTACTCTGGAGGAAATCACAGAAGTTATGTCCATGGTTTCCCTCAAACACCTGGATGCCCCCTGTATTCTGTATAATCTGAATGGATATTATGACAGCCTGAAGCAGCTTCTTGACCATATGATCAAGATGGGGCTGTCCTCAGAAAATCGTCAGCAGGGAATTTATTTTGCTGATGATCTGGAAGATATTAAAGCACTTTTGGCTACAGTAACTAAGTAAAATTCAGATCGTAAACAATTGTCAAACACCCCTGGGGGATATTTACCTATTCATATATTGCATAGTTCATACTACTTTTTTCATGGTTTGAAATCCCCCTGGGAGGCTTGTTCTTTCCCATAATTTTGTTAAAATATAATCAATGCAGAGATCATTAAATATCAGTCAGCGAGATACTTAATGATTCATGTATCCGCACAAAGATTTGTGTCAGACAACAAATAAAGGTGCACAGACCTCCGCGCAATGCGCATCTAAAAACTCATTAGAAAAAGTACTTCTATCCGCAGGAAGTACTTTTTTAATACTGTAAAACTATTTCGTTCCTCGTGTATCTGTTAGAGTATGTTTGAAAATACTCGAAATATAATGAAGGGACAGGAGATCATAAACGACTCCTGTCCCTGTCTGTGAATATGTGTAACAGCACCGATTATTTTCGGATAGATTCAACCAGATTTCTGGCTTCTGCTGTCAGCTCTTTAATTTTGTCAAATGCGCCTGCTTTTACAAGCTCTCCTTTTACCATCCAGCTTCCGCCGCAGCATACGATCTTGTCAAAAGAAAGATAATCCTCCAGATTCTTTGCATTAATTCCACCTGTAGGCATAAATTTAATTCCTGTGTAAGGTGCTGCCATAGCTTTAATCATGGCAACTCCTCCTGCCTGTTCTGCCGGGAAGAATTTTACAGTTTTCAGGCCACGTTTCACTGCCTGTGCTACTTCAGAAGGAGAAATGCATCCCGGTAAAACAGGAATCTCTTTTTTTAGGCAATAATCTACAATCTCCGGATCAAAACCAGGGCTTACAATAAACTTTGCACCTGCTTTCACAGCTGCATCCACCTGTTCTGTGGTAAGTACAGTTCCGGCTCCAACCAGCATTTCCGGAAATTTTTCAGTCATCAGACGGATAGACTCTTCTGCTGCCGCTGTACGGAAAGTTACTTCTGCACATGGAAGTCCTCCTTCTACAAGCGCCTGGGCAAGCGGCACTGCATCCTTTACATCTTCCAGAACTACTACAGGGACAACTCCCACTTCATGAAATCTTTCTGCTAAATCTTTCATTCGAATTTTCTCACCTTTCATAATGTTTTATCTCTTAATATCAAAATTCATTTCCATTACATGTCTGATCAGGGAAACGTCATCTGTAATATTTCCGTCTCCATGGATTGTATGCTTTACTGCGCTTGCAGCAACACCGAAGTTTACTGTATCCTCAGGTGTGTAATCATTCATCAACGCGTAGATGATTCCGCTTACAAATGCATCTCCGCCTCCCACTCTGTCCAGAATGTGGAAAGTCAGACGTCTGCTTTCATAGATTTTTCCATCTTTCCATAGATAAGCAGAAAGACTGTTTTCACTGCAGCTGTGTGCAAATCTCACATGTCTTGCAATGCATTTGATATTTGGATATCTTTCCACAAAAGCTTCAAATACTTTTTTCTGTTCATCACAGTTGGGCTGGAAAGGAACACCGTCCTTCACATCTCCGGCTGCATGATCCTCTTCATTTTTCCAGATATGATAAGGTTCAATTCCAAAAAGAACATCCACATATGGCAGACAAAGTGTGCAGAAATCTCTGGCTTCTTCCCAGCTCCATAAGGTGCTTCTGAAGTTTCCGTCAAAGCTTACTGTCATACCCATTTCCTTTGCAGTTTTCAGACAGGTCAGAATCAGTTCCCTGCAGCTTTTTCCAAGAGCAGGAGTGATACCGCTTAAATGAAGCCATGTATACCCTTCCAGCAGTTTTTTCACATCTGTCTTACTGAAATCATACTCAGAAAACGCACTGTGTTTTCTGTCATAAACTACCTTGCTCGGGCGGATCCCATATCCGGTTTCCAGATAATAGGTTCCCAGACGATGAGTAGGTGTCTCTTCTTCTGTGGAATAAACAATGCTGTCACAGTTTACATCATTGCTTCGCATCATACGCACGGCACTTTTACCCAGACTGTTATCCGGCACAACTGTAAAAAATGAGGCATCAATTCCAAGATTTGCAAGGGAAAGGGCCACATTGGCCTCACTTCCCCCATATCTTGCTTCAAAGGTTGTAGCTGTTCTGATTTTTTCATAATCCGGCGGTGTCAGACGCAGCATAATCTCGCCGATGGTAATAAATTTATGCTTCATAATCAATACTCCAGATAAGCTCCCTTCATAGGGCTTGCTGCATGCTGGCTGAAAAGACGCAGCACACCTTTTTTGTATTTTGCTTCTCTTGGTTTCCAGTTTTTACGTCTTTCTGCAAGAATCTCATCGATTTCTTCCATGGACTTGCGCTCTCCTGCGATTCCGATGATATTTAATTTTCTTTCCATAACATCGATTTCGATCAGGTCGCCTTCCTCTACCAGTGCAATCGGGCCTCCGTCAACAGCTTCCGGGCTGCAATGTCCGATAACCGGACCTGTAGATGCACCGGAAAAACGGCCGTCAGTGATCAGGGCAATGCTCTTTCCAAGTTCTTTATCACTGCTGATTGCTTCGGAAGTATAGAACATTTCCGGCATTCCGCTTCCTTTCGGTCCCTCGTAACGGATAAATACAGCATCACCTTTCTGAACCTTATGTTTCAGTACTGCATCCAGGCATTCTTCCTCGCTGTCAAAAGGTCTTGCGCGAAGAACGGATTTAAACATTTCTTTCGGGCATGCAGTGTGTTTGATTACTGCGCCTTCCGGTGCCAGGTTTCCACGAAGGATCGCAATACTTCCATCTGTTCCGATTGCTTTATCATATGGACGGATAATATCTTCTTTTGTAAGATTTACATTATATCGTTTGTTAAATTCCTGAAGCCACTTCTCACATTTCTCATAGAATCCGTTGTTCTTCAGTTCTTCAAGGTTTTCACCCAGAGTCTTGCCTGTAACTGTCATAACGTCCAGATGGAGATGCTCTTTGATCTCTTCCATGATTGCCGGTACACCACCTGCATAATAGAAGCATTCTGCAGGCCAGCGTCCTGCAGGACGAACATCCAGAAGATATCTTGCATTTCTGTGAAGTCTGTCAAAGGTGTCTCCTGTGATCTCAATGCCAAATTCATGAGCAATTGCAGGAAGATGAAGCAGACAGTTTGTACTTCCGGAGATTGCTGCATGTACAAGGATTGCATTCTCAAAGCTGTCCATTGTTACAATATCAGAAGGACGCATATTTTCCATCTGTGCGATTCTTACAGCCTGTCTTCCCGCTTCTCTTGCAAAAGCCAGAAGATCCGGACTTGTGGATGGCATCAGTGCTGTACCCGGAAGTGCAAGTCCCAGTGCTTCTGCCATGATCTGCATTGTAGATGCTGTTCCGATAAAGGAACATGCACCACAGCTTGGGCAGGCATTACATTTTGCCCAGTCAAGCTTCTCTTCGTCAATTTCGCCACGTTCAAATTTAGCGCTGTACATTCCAAGCTGTTCCAGCGTCAGCATTTCCGGTCCTGCATTCATAGTTCCGCCCGGTACAAATACAGACGGAATATTAACTCTTGCAAGTCCCATCAGATTTCCGGGTACACCCTTATCACAGCTGGAAAGATAAACTCCTGCATCAAATGGTGTTGCATTTGCATGAATTTCAATCATGTTTGCGATCATTTCACGACTGGCAAGACTATAGTTAATTCCATCTGTACCCTGGCTTTCTCCGTCACAGATATCTGTGCAGTGATAACGGGCACCAAATCCGCCTTCCTCAGCAATTCCCTTGCGAACCTCTTCCACAAGAATGTTCAGATGTCCACTTCCAGGATGGCTGTCTCCGTATGTACTCTCTACCATAACCTGTACTTTTCCCAGGTCTTCTTTCTTCCATCCTGTACCAATACGCAGCGGATCAAGCTCCGGTGCAAGCTTTCTCATTTCCTGACTTTTTAACTGCATGATTTTTTCCTCCTGTAATTTTGTACTGTTAGAATCAAAAGGTATTTTGACTCTGATATCATTTATTTTCGAATCAGATTCAGGCTTTCCAGCTTTTCTCTGGCGAATTCTGCTTCTTCTTCTCCTACACTTATTTCCACCTGCTCGAAAGTGGGCAGACTGAATACCCCAAGCATGGACTTGGCATCTACCACATATCTGCCACAGAGCAGATCTACGTCACCTCTGCAGCTCTCTGCAATCTGTACCAGATGTTTCGCGTCATACATATCTCTTAAATAAACCGGTATCTTTACCATTCTCTCTGCCTCCTATGCAAAAATCGAAATAACCAGGCTTACAATAAGTGCTGTGACACCGATCAGTGTCTCCATAATTGTCCAAGATTTCAGTGTTGTTTTCTCGTCGATCTCAAGGAAGGTTCCTACCAGCCAGAATCCTGCATCATTTACATGGCTCAGAGCTGTAGCACCTCCACAGATAGCGCAGCACATTGCTGCTCTGTAGAGCATACTGGTATCCATAACTGCAGGCATGGTTGCCATAATTCCGGATGCCATTGTCATTGCCACAATGGAGCTTCCCACTGAAGCTCTGACAAGAATAGCAATGAAAAATGCGATCAGGATCAGCGGAAGTCCGCTTTTCTCAAGAGCAGGTCCGATAATATTTCCAAGTCCGGAATCCTGCAGCATCCAACGGATCACACCGCCACTGGCAATAACCAGAAGAATCATACCTACAGGTCTGAGGGAGTGATCCAGGATTTTCTTTAACTGTGCACCAGAGAAGCCTCTGCGGATTCCCAGGAAATACATTGCAGCCAGAGTTGCAATTGTCAGTGCCAGGAATGGTTTTCCAAGGAATCCCAATACATCCTGTACGCCTGCCGGAAGGGGCATATATTTTGATAAGGTACTGAGAAGGATCAAAACAAGAGGTATGAGGATCACACCAAGTACCAGTCCAAAGGATGGCAGTTCTTTTCCGTCATCTTTGATCTCACCTACATTGGCAGGAAGCTCTGTAAAAATCTTATTTCCGATAAATCCGCCCCAGATAATACCGGAAACCAGCATACAGATCAATGCTGTAGGAATTCCGACCATGATCATGGTTCCCAGGTTTACGCCCAGTGCATTTGCCACCAGTACAGATCCGGCTGATGGCGGTACAAAAGCGTAACCACTGGCAAGACCTGACAGAAGGGGGATTGCATAGTACAGAGTTGATTTTTTTGTCTGCTTCGCAACACTGAATGCCAACGGGATCAGTACCACAACTCCTGCTTCAAAGAATACTGTAGTTCCGATTACCAGTCCTGTAAGTCCCAGTGCCCATCCTGCTTTTTTCTGACCAAATTTGCCAATCAGTGTTTCCGCAATTCTCTGTGCACCACCGCTTACTTCCAGGATTCCTCCAAACATGGAGCCAAGACCTACCAGAAGTGCAATGCCCTGAAGTGTTTTTCCAACACCCTTTTCTACCGTGTCGGAAATCATGGTAAGGGGCATTCCTGCACCTACTCCGATGATAATGGCTGAAATCATCATTGACAGAACCGGATGAAGTTTGAACTTGATAATCAGTACCAGTAATACGATGATTCCTACTGCTGCTGCAATCATTAATCTCATGGGATCTGCCGCAAAAGTTGTTTCTTCCATTTTTTCCTTTTACCTCCTTGATTCATCTGATGTTTTTCTACTTTCTTTCAAATACATCTGATCTATTTTCTGTTTTTCTTCTGAATTTACTCGTTTTTTCGTTTTTTGCCTTTCAATTCATCTGATGTATTTATCATATATTCTATTCTCCAAAAAAGCAATACTGTAATTTTGTCTAAATTTTCGCATTTATTTTTGTGCATATTAGCGCTTTGACATTCATTCTAAAACACCTTATCATAGAGATTAAGAAATTTCACTTTTAGAAATGGAGTAAATCATATGATGAATTCATTAGAAGAAAAAAGTCTTCCCCAGAAAATCTCGGAAGACATTATTTCACTTATATTAGAAGAGAACCTTCAGCCCGGAGACAAGCTTCCCAATGAAACAATTCTTTCCGAGCGTCTGAATGCAGGAAGAAGTTCTGTCCGGGAGGCCATGAAGCTGCTTGCTTCACGAAACATTGTTACCATACGTCAGGGTTCCGGCACTTATATCGCTTCTTCTCCGGGAATGGTAGAGGATCCTCTGGGATTTACCTTTATCGGAAATAAACAGAAGCTGATCCATGATCTTCTGGAGGTACGTTTCCTTCTGGAGCCTTCCATAGCAGCTATGGCAGCTACGAATGCAGAAGAAAAAGACATAAAAAAAATCACCGCTCTCTGCGATGAAGTAGAAGTGTTACTGAATAATCATGAGGATCACACACACAAGGATATTGAATTTCACGCTGCTATTGCCCTGAGCAGTAAGAATGTTGTGGTGCCAAGACTGATTCCGGTGATCAACAGCTCGATTCCTCTTTTTGTGGAAAGCACCGGAAATACTCTGCATAAGGAGACTATCGAAACTCATCGTGAGATTGCAGATGCTATCGCAGCCCACGACCCGCTCCGCGCACAGGATGCCATGTATCTTCATCTGGTCTACAACAGAAAAAGGATTCACCTTGCCATGAAATGATCCGGAATTATGATATAAAAAAGTACTTCCATCTCCGGGAAGTACCTTTTTTATAATCATTTTAAGAACACCATCACGAAAGTACCGCATCCACCAGTCTCCGCGTATATTCTTCTTTTGGTTCATTAATGATATCATCGGGAATTCCGCTTTCCACTACTTTTCCCTCATACAGTACCAGAACCCTGTCACAGAACATTTGAACAAGGGCCAGATTATGACAAATAAAAATAAAAGACAGCCCATTCTTCTCTTTCAAGTCTTCCAGAAGTTCCATGATCTGTTTCTGTATGGTTACATCCAGAGCACTGGTTGCCTCATCACAGATCAGAACTTTTGGTTTTACTGCCAGAGCTCTTGCTATCGCAGCCCGCTGACACTGTCCGCCACTTACCTCATGAGGATATCTTTTTGCATATTCCTTCTCAAGGCCGCACTGCTCAAGCAATTCTGCTACTCTTTTCTCCACATCAGCCTTTTTCATTCCACGGTTTCTAAGACTCTCACCAATTCCGTCACCCAGTGTCCTTCTGGGATCAAAAGAACCCACCGGATTCTGAAAAACCATCTGTATATCTCCATATACCTCTTTCAGCTGACTTTGTTTCAGTCTTGTAATATCTTTTCCTTCAAATTTCAATGTACCCTCTGTGATATCAGTCAGCCGGGTGAGCAGCTTTGCTATTGTACTTTTCCCACTGCCGGATTCTCCTACGATTCCCAGCGTTTCTCCTTTTTTTAGTGTAAAGCTTACATCATTTACTGCTTTAAAAGGATTTTTTCCTCTCTGGGTAAATATTTTTGTTAAATGTTCTGCCTCTAAAAGTATGCTCATACTCTGACCTTCCTTTGCAGCTTTGGTACAGCCTCCAGCAATTTCCTGGTATACGGATCCCGGGGATGATCCAGTACACGGTCTGCTGTGCCATATTCTACTGTTTTTCCATTTTTCAAAACCAACACAGTATCTGCCATTGCCCGGACTACCCCGATATCATGTGTCACGATCACAATTGCAGTTCCAAACAACTCTCTTAACTTAAGCATTTCCCTTACAACCTGACGCTGTACAGACACATCCAGAGCACTGGTCGGTTCATCCGCAAATAGGATGGGCGGATTCATAAGCATGGCAATTGCAATACCTGCTCTCTGATTCATTCCGCCTGACAGTTCAAATGGATAACTGTCCCACACACGCTGACTGTCCTTAAAGTTCAGTTTATCAAACAGATCCATTGCCCTGCTTTTGGCCTCACTTCTTGTTATCTTCGTATGTACACGCATACTTTCATAAATCTGTTCTCCAATGGTGCGGATCGGGCACAGGGAAGCACCTGCATCCTGAAAGATCATGCCAATTCCTGCACCTCTGATCTTTCTTTTTTCTTTCTCCGGTATATCCAGAATATTCTGATTCATATATCGGATATCTCCTCTTGTCACAAGACCATCCGGTCCCAGAAGTCCCATTGCGGCTTTGATCAGGGTGCTTTTCCCACTGCCGGATTCTCCCACAAGGCCAAGTATCTCTCCATGTTCAAGAGAGAAGCTCACATCATGAACCACCGCTTTCCCGCCAAATGATATCTCTACGGAATCGTAGGTCAGTATTTTTCTATCCATTTCTGTAAACCATCCTTGTTAATACTTACCAAATCAGGGGCAAAATATCTTTTGCCCCTGAAATATCATCGTTCACATATTCTTCATTTATTGTTACAGTTTAGTTGATATCCAAATCCGCTGTCAGTTCATAATAATCACATGGATGTGCAGTCAGTCCTGTTACATTAGACTGCATGATCATACTCATTCTCAGGTAAGAGCAGAATACATAGGCATTGTCATCCAGGATTGTCTGCTGCATCTGAATCGCCAGATCTGAACGCTTATCTGCGTCGAATTCTTGCTTCATCTGTTTTTCCAGATCTTCCAGTTTATCACTGTGATAATGTCCGTTATTGCTTGCAGATTCATCCAGTGTGCAGGAAGTGAAGAAATACTCCGGATCTCCTGTAGGTGCAGTTACCATGGCACTTGCATATACATCCCATAATGCAGGGTCTTTACGGATAGTATTATTATCAGAGGTACAATTTATCTGAACATCCATACCGATTTCTTTTAAGGTTGCCTGTGCAGACTCTGCAAGAAGCGGAAGCTCCTGACGGCTGGGATAAGTAAGCCAGCGGATCTCCAGTTTCTGTCCGTCTTTTTCACGGATACCGTCACCATCAGAATCCACCCATCCTGCTTCCTCCAGAACCTTCTTTGCCCCATCAGGATCATAGCTCTCTGTTGTCAGATTCTGCCCTCCAAAAGAGAAGGTATCCGGGAAAACACCGACTGCAGGATATCCATATCCATTCAGAAGCACAGACACAAAGCTGTCCTTATCAATACCCATGGCAATTGCTTTACGCACTGCCGGGTCAGATGTTACAGGACTTTCAAAGTTCATCCACGCATAGAATGCACGGCTTGTAGCTGTACTGGTAAATGTAAAGTCATCATTTTCAAATAAAGGATAGCTTGCATATGCCATACCATAGGCAGCATTAATCTCCCCTGCCTGAAGAGCCATTGCCAGTGTATCACCGTCAGAGATTGTACGGACAGTGATCTCATCCACATTCACATCTCCGTTCCAGTAGTTTTCATTCTTTACAAGATTAACATGATCATCTGTCACCAGTTCAGTTGCCACATAAGGACCTGTACCGATCACTATACCATCATCACTGATACCTGCCTGCATATCAATAATACATCCATAAGGATCACTGAGATAATTGATCAGTGCAGGCTTCGGTTCTGTAGTCTTTATGGTAACAGTATTTCCATCTGCCTCGATAGTATCAATGCAAAGATCTCCTGCTGCACGCTCATGATTGGCAACCAAAGCCTCCAGGCTTTCCTTTACTGCTTCTCCGTCACAGGCACGTCCATTGGAAAACACAACTCCGTCGTTCAGTGTGATCTTCCAGGTCAGCTCGTCAATATTTTCATACTCTTTTGCGATCCATGGCTCTATTTCCATTGTATCAGAATAACGGAAAAGAGTTTCCCCTACTCCATAACGGATGCAAGCCCATCCTGCATAGGTATTCTGAGGATTAATATCTGCCTCCTCATTTTCCGCATTAAAGGTGGTATCGCCAAATACCAATGTCTTTTTTTCTGCTGCCAGTGTTGGCATAGCTGTCATTCCTACTGCCAGCCCCAGGGCAATTGCCATTGCCAGAAATTTCTTTGTTCTCATTTTCTTTCCTCCTCGTTTGTTTTCATATTACTTATCATGAACGGCTGTTCTTAGGATCCAGATAGTCACGAACTGTATCACCTAACAGATTGAAAATTGCCACAGATATAAAAATTGCAATTCCAGGTGATAATACTACCCATGGATATGTTTGGATCATACTTCGTCCGCTGCTCATCATACTTCCCCATTCAGCCATGGGAATCTGTGCTCCCAGTCCAAGAAATGACAGACCTGCAAGTTCCATCATCATGGTACCGATATCAAGCATGGCTGTTACCAGAACAGGGCCCAGCATATTTGGAAGAATATGTCTGAGCATAATCTGACCTGAGCTGTCACCTGCCAGTATGGCAGCATGAATATAGGGTTCCTCTTTTAATGCCAGAGTCTGCCCTCTGGCAATACGTGAATATTTCGGCCAGCTTACTACTGCCAGTGCTATAACAGCATTCTGAATGCCTCCCCCAAGAATAGCTGCAATCGCCATGGCAAATACAAGCCCAGGGAAAGCAAGACATATATCTGAGATTCTCATCATAACAGTATCTGCAGCTCCGCCAAAATATCCGCAGCATACACCCACAGCTGTTCCTAACACAAAAATCACAGCAACCAGGATAAAGGTCGAAAAAATACTGGCTCTTGCACCACTTATAACTCTGGACAGCATATCTCTCCCATATGTATCTGTTCCCATAGGATGCTGAAGACTGGGGGGCTGAAGTGCACTTGCCAGATCCTGTGCATAAGGGTCATATGGACAGAGATGCTCTGAAAAAACTGCAAGTATCACAAGCCCTATTGCCAGAATAAGAAAAAAGACCAGCTTTTGTTTTATATGGTTTTTCTTAATCTTCTGTACACGCACTGTCACATTTTTATTCTGCTTTTCACTCATTGTTTCACACCTCCCAGACGGATTCTCGGATCCAGGAACCGGTATGACAGATCTGTAAGCAGATTTACTACAACATAGATGATCGCCATCCACATAACATATGCCTGAATAATAGGATAATCACGCATGGAGATAGCATCTACTGCCATCTTTCCAACTCCATCCCACATAAAGATTGATTCTACGATTGCAGTTCCTCCCAGCAGATTTCCCACTGACAGCATCAGCAAGGTAATGATGGTTACCAGCGAAGCCTTCATAATACTTTTCCAAAGAGTGACAGAAAACTTTACTCCTCTTGCTTTCGCTCCTGCCACATAATCTTTACTCAGTTCATCCAGCACAGTTGCACGGACCTGGCGAAGATACTTGGCCGACATGGCAATTGCCAGAGTGATTGCCGGCATTGCCACACTCTTTAAACTTACATCTTTGGATATAACCGGAAAAATCCGCAACCTGATCGCAAGAAAATACATCAACAGCAATGATACAAAAAAATTAGGAAGACTGTTTCCTATAAAGCTGCATAAACGGATCAGATAATCCGTAATCGTATTCTGTTTCACTGCTGACAGAATCCCCAGAGGGATTGATATGATGATGGTCAGCAAAATAGATGTCACTGTAAGAAGCAGCGTTGCCGGAAGCTTTGATATGAACGTGTCAAAAACCGGAAGACTGGATACATAGCTGTTTCCCATATCTCCATGAAGCAGTTTCCCAAGCCACACAAAATACTGGGTCAGAAATGGTTTGTCCAGTCCCAGCTGTTCTCTGGCTGCATTTAACTTATCTTCTGACAGGATCTGTCCTGTATTTTCCATTTTTTGTGTTACTACATCACTTCCCGCAATCCGCATCATGCCATAGGAGAGAAAAGTAATCGCAAACAAAATGGGAATCAGCTGGAGCAGTCGTCTGAATGCATATTTTTTCATTTGAGTATCTCCATTTTATAATTTTTCAAAATTGTACTCCTAATTAGCCTCCACTCAGTTTAACAAAAGCAAAAACAGCCCACAACCCACCCGGGGGGTTATGAGCTATTCTTAATTTGAATATCTATCGTCATTTTTGGAATAGGTTTTTTTAATATCAGCAATAATTTAAAACAACCATCCCATTTTGTTCTAAACTATGTTATACTACAAGAGCTGTCGAACCTCCAGCAGGAAGGAGGTGAGTTTCATGGAAGCAATTTTTACTTCATTTCTTGTCTCTGTCATAGCAGGCGTAGTTAGCTACTACATATGCAAATGGCTGGACAGCGGACATTAGACAGCAACAGTCTAAACGGAACAGCTCCCCGTAACGAGCAAGAAAGCCCTCAGAGCGGCAACTCTGAGGGCTTTCGTTTCGCTTCATGGAAATTTCACTTCATTTCTTAGCTACTATTAGTATATGCAAAATAAGTTAAAAAGTCAACTGCAATTTTTATTAATGCTTCGGCAATTAATGCTTCGGCAGTCTGCTCTTTAAAAACTCCACAAGCTCTGCCACACTCTCATCCATTGCTTCTCCTTTGTGGAGTATAAAACCAAAAATCACTTTACTGTCTCCAAGATCCAGAGGGATTCCCGGTGTAGTTCCTTCTTTGTTTTCTGACAGGTAACTTCCGCTTATATTTGCCACCTTACTGTTCTTCAGCATTTTTTCCATAATATAATCACTGTTGGTCAGCACGGAAATATCAATATCCTTCCATTGGAATGCATCTTCTTTTACAGCACCGATGTCAAAAAATTCATCCTGATAATTCTGTATAAAACGGATTCCCTCCAGGTCTTCCAGTTCTGCCCTCTCTTTGCCGGAATTGTAAAGCTCTGTCAGCCCTCCCGGATACAGCATTACATCTGTTTCATAGATAGGTTCGAAATGCATTTTGTTTTTTGACAATTCATACAGGAAATTTTCCTTCTGCTGACTGAGGATATATACAAAACCAATATCATCCATATAATCCCGGACTCTTTCCATTACGCTTTGTACACCTGCTGTTGTTACCTGGAAATGATATTTTTTTTCATAGGTTTCATTATAAAAGTCTACAAATTGATTGGCAAACCAGGAGCTGGGATTTAAAGATATCCGGATCCATTTTGTCATTCCGCTGGAAGCCATATTTTCCAGAACATTTACTTCATTTATAATTTTCGACGCATATTCATACATCTTATGCCCCTGTACTGTCAGTCTGATTCCTCTTGGCAGTCGTTCAAAAAGCTGCATTCCCAGCGTATCTTCCAGTCCCTTGATTACCTTGCTGACACTGGGCTGTGTAGAATACAGATTTTTCGCAGCATCACTGAATGAACCAGTCTGCGCACATACTACGAAATACTGTAATTGTTTTAAATCCATAAAGATTTTATCCCTCTTTCTGTTTTTATCCGCCATTAACCCTTTTTTCTATTTTGAGTTTTATCTTCATACATTCTGTGATCTGCCATAATGCGGATTTCATCGATCTTCTGGCTGTGTTCCGGATAAATGGCATAGCCACAGCTTGTATCCACGCTCAGCAGACGACCCTCTATGTTAAAAGGCCGGTCAATGACTCTTTTTATTCTTCTGACCATCATCTCACAGAATTCATCATTAATATTGCCCTCCTCAATGATCAGGGAAAATTCATCTCCACCGATACGGAAAGCATAGTCTGTCTTCCTGATACATTTGCACAATCTCCGGGAAACCGCCTTCAGCAATCTGTCCCCCATGTCATGTCCATAAGTGTCATTAACAGGCTTAAACCTGTCCAGATCCAGATAGAACATGGCAAATTTTTTATGCAGCTTTCCATTTCTTTTTAATCTTTCGGAAAGATAACGCTCATTATAAAGTCCTGTCAGTGCATCCGTATTTGCCAGCTTCTCAAGTTCATGCTTCTGCCCGATATCCTGAGCGATCAACATTACTTTGGACAGTATACTGCCTTTCCATTCCACAGGTATCACTGACATTACTTTATAAGAAGATTTGTCAAGAGTACAATATTCAAAGGTATACAGATCATCCTCAGACATAATAACCTTTCTCAGATATTCCGGTGAAAGCAGATCATCCATCTGTATATTTATCTTTTCCGTAAGTATCACATACTCTCCGGACATACGCTGAAGAAGTTCCCTGTAATCACCTGTAGGATTATAATAAGACTCATTGTTCATCTCATAATATTCATATATCCCGCTGTCCAGATTACAAACTGCAAAACGCTCTACAATCCTGGTTACTCCCTGAATAAGTTGATCCATGGCGATGTTCTGCTTTAACATCGCTCTGCGTTCTTTTTCCGCATTTTTCGAATCCGTCACATCACGAAGAAAAATCATGGCGTGTCTGATCTCTCCGTTCTCATCTGTATCTCCCTCCATCACTACATTCCGGATAATACGCAGCTCTCCGTCAAACACTGCTTTGCATTCCTGACTGAGTTCCCCTGTGATTTTTCTGAGTTCCTTCGTAATATATTCCCGGTTGTAAATCTGCGCAACCGCCTCTTTACTCTCAGGACAGACATAATTATTAAGAAACATCTGTATCAGTTCATCCCATGTCCGGCTTTTGTTGGAAATTTCCTGAAGCGAGCCCTTTACTTTCATAGATTCAAATGTATTTTCCTGAAGATCCACATAATATTCACACAGATTCATATCTGTAAAAGCCCGGTGAAAAGCAGCTTCCCTTGCTTCCTGATTCCGGGCAAAGTGAGCAGATCTGACAGATAATACCCAGATTGGCCGTCCTTTATTATCCCTGGCATCTGCCTTCACAATCCTTACCGGTATTGATAAACCTTTACTGTCTGTCAGATACAAGATGTGAGAACCCTGTAAATCATGAAGTCTTTCCGGTGAAAATATATGCTTTTGCTCATTACAGACCACACTGAGCATAGAGCCGTCTGATGCTTTCATAAATTCATCAAGGTCATCCCACCCCAAAAGCTGCAGAAAATAGTTACTTACACTCCAGATTGTCAGCTTCTCATCATAATAACCGGCGACTGTTCCCACCGGATCATTCTGTTTCAGTACATATTCAATAGCTTCCTGAACTGAAGGATTAATATCCGTATCTTCATTTGCGACATATATTTCAATCTTATTCATTTTGTTAAGCATACACCTATGCTCTGACATGATATTCTCAACCTTTCTTTAAAATAAAAGAGAATAATGCCCGCTACAATACAACAAGACATTACTCTCTGTATAAATGCAACTGGCTGCCATTTTACAGGCCCTTTAGCTTTGCGCCGCAGCCTTTCGACTGTTTTGCCGATACTGTATCTGTGTTGCCTGGTGTACCAACAAGTTGATTCACAGATACATTATATATATTATATTTTCAATCTCTTATTACTGTTTACCGTTAATATTTCCTGCACCGCTGTTTATTTGTTACTGTTTACTCCGTTCTCAGTAACGTTTATACGCTTTGTAAACCCAAATAACGACTTGCCTCTTTCAATCGTCAGATCAGGTAAACACTAATTGCAATATATTATTTGCATATCCCCGGAATAATGTCAACTGCTATTTTCCTTATTTCACAAAATTTATTCCAGATTGCAAATATCAGACATTGCATTTGTAATTTATAGTAATTAACTACGGCAGCCGAATTCAAACAAAAAACAGATCCAATATCTTATAATCAAAGATACAGGACCTGTTTTTATTATCTGAAATTCAGCCTGCAAGATTCAGCATTTTTAATAAGAACAGCCAGCTCAGGCCATAATAGGTAATTACTGCAACAAGGTCATTCACTGTTGTAATCAGCGGACCTGATGCTACTGCCGGGTCAATATTGATCTTCTTAAAGAACAATGGAATACAGGTGCCTACTGCACTGGAGATCAACATAGCCAGCAACAGTGCCACACCGATACATCCGGATACTGCATAGGAAAACAAAAGTGTTTTTCCTTTAAACAGATAAATATACAATCCGATCAGCGCAAAAGACAGAATTCCAAGAAGTCCGCCATTACACAGACCAATTCTCATTTCCTTCCACACAAGTTCCAGTTTCTGCTTACCTGTCAGAGATTCATCCATCAGCACACGAATCGTCACAGCCAGAGACTGGGTACCCACATTACCTGCCATATCAAGGATCAAAGACTGGAAGCACATAATGATCGGAAGTGCAGTCACCACCTTCTCAAAAATTCCTACCACTGAAGAAACTACCATGCCAAGTCCCAGAAGAATGATCAGCCAGGGCAGACGTTTCTTCATACTTTCTTTCAGTGGCTCCTTTAAATCCTCTTCTGCAGTCAGACCGGCCAGCTTCGCATAGTCATCACCCATCTCATCATCAACCAGGTCAATGATACTGGCAGATGTGATAACACCCAGAAGCTGATTATCGTTGTCAAGAACCGGAATAGAATCCTCAGAATAATCTTTCAGTTCTTCGATACATTCATCAATATTCTCTTCCGCATATACATATGGATAGGAAGTCACCACCAGATTCTCAAGCAGATCATCGCGTCTGGCAATGATCAGTTCTTTCAGATTAATAGCCCCATAAAATTTCTGCTGCTCTGTCACTACAAAAATAGTGGAGATATTGTCATTTTTTGCAGCCTGTTCGATCAGACTGCTCATTGCCTGCTTAACTGTCAGTTTATCTGTGATCACAATATAATTTGTTGTCATGCGGCTTCCGATCTCATCCTCATCAAAGGATGCGATCATCTCCACATCACGTCGAACCTCAGGTTCAAGCAGATCGATCAGTATTTTTTTCTTTGTTTTTTCAACTTTATTTAATACATCTGCAAGAGCATCTGTCTCCATTTTGGATAAAATGGCTGCTGCTTTTTTCACATCCATTTCATTCAGATACTCTGCTGCATTCTCCTCATCTGTATATTCAAAAATATCAGAGAGCATATCTGTATCCAGGATACGGTACAGCTTGCACCGCTCCTGTACAGTCAGTTTCGGCATTACATCTGCCAGATCATTCTCATGATAATCCTGCAGCCTTCCTCCCATAACGGCCGGAGAGGTGTTGCTGCGGATGATCTTCAGAATTTCTTTGGAATAATCCTGTACTCTTTTCTCCATTCTTTCATCCTCCGTTTTTTTGCATAAAAGCACACCAAAAGAAAGCAGTCTGTTATTTATTATATTTTACTGCCATTTCTTCCATGCTTTTTCCAGCACAATAAACCGCAGGGTATCAAACCATAACCTGCTATTCATCCGCTGTCCGTAACTGTCCGGCATCTTCGCCGGATCATTACTGCTCAATATGTAATTGCATGATTCGGGGGAATTTCATAAATACAGGATAAGAAATGAAAAAGACATCCGATCTTCCACATACAGAAACTGTCAGATCACAGACAGTAAAAAACTTCTATTTTATATGCATACATGGAAAATCCTGAAAATATATGACTACAGCAGAACAAAAACGGCTGCTATACTCATATACTCTTTTTAATTCAGATCCTGTGCTACTACTTCGCCCATGAGAATCGCAATTATCCATTCTGTTCCACCTGCCTTTTCTTTAAAATTTACGATTTCGGATATCAGACCCTGTTTTCGGGAATCTGATTTCTAACAGCAAATTTTATGCTGTTCCCTATTTTGAAACAGCATTTTTAAAATTATTTTCAATTTGCACAGTTATTGTAACCGCCCAGTAGAGAAAAAGCAACCCTGTTTTCTCATTTTTTACATTAATTTTTGTTAATGTTAACGATAAGTTTGCTTCTTTTATTCCTAAATGATAGAATATAATCAGAAATTTGCAAATAATAAGATTTTTGCCATAAACATGCAAGACTATAATTGATATTCACAGGAGAAAAAATATGTCATTTATCAGTGTATTTGATGTTATGGGGCCGAACATGATCGGTCCTTCAAGTTCACATACCGCAGGTGCGGCGCGTATTTCCTATCTTGCCCAGAAAATGATCGAAGGCCCGTTAAAGAGAGCCGACTTCATCCTGTACGGCTCTTTTGCAAAAACTTACCATGGTCACGGTACTGACCGAGCTCTGCTGGGTGGTATTATGGGATTCTCTACTGATGATATGCGCATCCGAAATTCTTTTGATATTGCTCATGAAAAAGGTCTGAAATTCTCTTTCACTCCAAATGAGCAGGAAACAGATATTTATCCGAACACCGTAGATATCTGCATGGAAAATGAAAAAGGCCAGAAAATGACCGTACGCGGCGAATCCCTTGGAGGAGGCAAGGTCCGTATTGTAGATATCAATCACGTACAGGTAGACTTTACAGGCGAGTACAGTGCAGTAATCGTGATTCATCAGGACACTCCCGGCGTTGTGGCCTATATTACCAAATGCCTGAGTGACCGCAATATCAATATTGCATTTATGCGTCTGTTCCGTGAAAGCAAGGGAGAGATTGCTTATACAATCGTAGAATCTGACGGCAAACTTCCTGAGAATATCGTTCCTGCGATTCGCGAGAACCCGAATATTCATGAAGTTATGATTGTACAGATGTAAAGAAAGGAGGATTTTTATCATGGATTTTAAAAATGCAAATGAACTCTTAGCACTCTGTGAAGAAAAAAATCTTCCTATCTCAGAGATTATGCGTATCCGTGAGATTGAGCTTGGCGAAACAGCCTCTGAGATTGTAAATAAAAAAATGACACGAGTACTGGGAATTATGAAAGATGCTGCTTTCTCACCAATCAGACAGCCGGTAAAATCTATGGGTGGTCTGATCGGCGGCGAAGCCAGAAAGCTGAGTCTCCACGCGCAGGAGAAAAAAGGTCTCTGCGGAAATCTGCTTCAGAAGGCAATTACTTATGCTATGGCTACACTGGAAACGAATGCCTCCATGGGGCTGATCGTGGCCTCTCCTACTGCCGGTTCTGCCGGAATCGTACCGGGGCTGATGCTGGCAATGCAGGAACATTATCAATTCTCTGATGAAGAGATTATACGGGCATTATTTAACGCAAGTGCCATTGGTTATCTGGCAATGCGAAATGCAACTGTTGCAGGTGCGGTAGGCGGATGCCAGGCCGAGGTAGGGGTTGCATCTGCAATGGCTGCATCTGCTGCTGTAGAGCTGATGGGAGGTTCACCGAAAGAATGTACTTTTGCTGCATCTACTGTTCTTATGAACATGCTTGGTCTGGTATGCGATCCGGTCGGCGGTCTGGTAGAATATCCATGTCAGAACAGAAATGCTGCAGGTGTGGCAAACGCTATAATTGCCGCAGAAATGGCTCTCGCAGGAATCCCGCAGTTGATTCCTCTGGACGAAATGATCCAGACGATGTTTACCGTGGGTAAAAAGCTTCCTGCAGAACTGCGTGAAACTGCTATGGGAGGATGCGCTACTACGCCATCTGCATGTGAAGCATGCCATATATGCAGTTAACAGGCTGACAAATAAAAAAACTGTCTCTGTAGTGCACCTATTTTCTACGTATAATGTGCATATACAGGACAGTTTTTTATTATTTTTCCAGCTTTGCCAGCACTTTTGATGTAAAATGTGTATCGAAAAACTGAACAAAAGGTCCGAATCCAAATGCACTGACCAGTGTTCCCAGTCCGACGATTCCCCCAGCAAGCCAACACACCAGTGCACTGATCGCATCATTAGATACTCTGCACCAGAAATACGGAATTTTCGGCCATTTCTCTGTCATGATCAGAGAAATACTGTCATATGGTGCAACTCCCTGTTTCGGAAGCTGGTACATGGAAATTCCAAGGCTTGTTATGATAACTCCAATAAATACGGTAACCACCTGCATTGCCATCTGATCCGGTGCATCGATCACAGATGTGATCAAGTTATAGAAAAATGTAACAAAATATCCAAGAAATAACGCATTTATGATCGTTCCCAATCCGATAAGCTTTCTTCCCCAGATAATTTCTATTACAAAAAATCCCAGATTCAGAAGAATTAAAAAACGGGCATATTCAATTCCCACACATTCTGCCAGTGCCATCACCATTCCGCTGAAAGGGTCATTTCCAAGTCCGGAAAGTTTAAATATCGCAATTCCCAAACCAAGGATTATATTTCCAATCAACATTACGACCACATACTTCCAGTTTATTTTTCTGATCCATTCACTCATCTTTTTTTCCTCCGTAAAATTAACTCTTTCTATCATATCAGACAGTAAAATACTTTACAATATTCTTTCTGTAAATTGTTTTCCACTATTTTTAAACTACGTTACTGTTCACTCCGTTCACAGTAACGTACCCAAAATTCATTCCAGATTGCCTGCGGCAATGGAATTTTGGCTTGTATGTCTTGTGATTTTGGCATATTCATGCCAAAACATCTCGCGGGATAGTGGTATGTGAACAGTTACAAAACTACTTGATTTACTCCGTGAATGTGACTATAATGAGAAAAGCGTATATAGGTGTATATACACCCTTCTATACATAATAAAAACAGGAGAAAATATAATCTATGGAAAAGTTAAAAGCATTTCTCAGACGCAAAGACATCGAAATCTCCATAAAACGTTATGGAATCGATGCCCTTGGTGCCATGGCACAGGGTCTTTTCTGCTCCCTGCTGATCGGCACGATCATCAACACACTTGGAACACAGTTTCATATTTCATTTCTGACCACTGCTGTGGCAACTGTAAACGACACCCAGTATACCGTAGGCTCTCTGGCATCTGCAATGAGTGGTCCTGCCATGGCTGTCGCCATCGGCTATGCACTGCATTGTCCGCCGTTGGTGTTGTTTTCATTGATTACTGTTGGCTTTGCATCTAACGCATTAGGCGGTGCAGGCGGACCGCTGGCTGTATTATTTGTAGCCATCTTCGCTTCCGAAATCGGAAAAGCAGTATCTAAGGAAACCAAAATTGATATTCTGGTCACTCCACTTGTCACGATCGGTGTAGGTGTTGCCCTGTCCGCGTGGTGGGCTCCGGCACTTGGAAGTGCAGCGATGAAAGTGGGAAATATTATTATGTGGGCAACCAACCTGCAGCCGTTCCTGATGGGAATCCTTGTTTCTGTATTTGTGGGTATTGCACTGACACTTCCTATCTCATCTGCCGCAATCTGTGCTGCGCTTGGCCTTACCGGACTTGCCGGAGGAGCTGCTGTAGCAGGCTGCTGTGCACAAATGGTAGGTTTCGCAGTAATGTCCTTCCGCGAAAACAAATGGGGTGGTCTTGTTTCTCAGGGAATCGGAACATCCATGCTCCAGATGGGAAATATCGTAAAAAATCCACGCATCTGGATTGCACCGATCCTTACTTCTGCCATCACCGGACCTCTTGCAACCTGTCTGTTCAAACTTCAGATGAACGGTACTCCGGTTTCTTCCGGTATGGGTACCTGTGGTTTCGTAGGACAGATTGGTGTCTACACCGGATGGATGAATGATATTGCCGCAGGAACAAAAACAGCTGTCACAGGCTGGGACTGGGCCGGACTTTTGCTGATTTCCTTTATCCTGCCTGCAATCCTGTGTCCGCTCATCAACATGTTTATCCGTAAGCTTGGATGGGTGAAAGACGGGGATATGACACTTTCATAAGCAAAAACAGCTGCGTTACCTGTCAATTGAAACTGTTACTTGATAAAAATTTCAGCTAACAGTTTCAATGGTAACACAGCTGCTTTTTATTTTTCCACTTCCGTATATTGATTTCCCTGAGGATCACTCAAATTGTCATCCACATAAATTTTTCATCCCTTTGGAAATCGCCTTTCAGTGATAAGATTTTTATATTCGTACTTCTTCATCCATTTTAAGCAATGCACTCTTAGCCAGCTGATCTGCCTCTTCATTGTAGTGATTGCCCGTATGAGCTGCTATTTTACAAAAAGAAATCTTTACTTTCTTTCCTGCTTCCTGCATATTGGCTGCGTATTTGCTGGTCAGAGGTGTTTTGGCTCTCCACACACCTGTTACCCACTTCTCTACACCTTCGTAATCATAGCGGATTTCCACAGCTGGATATTTGTTTTCTATGGCCCAGTTTACTGCAGTCATGGAACCAAGCATCTCTCCTGCCACATTTCGGATCGCGACTCCTGCAGAATCACTGCCGCTGCCGGATTTACGGATTTCCTGTCCATCCGGTGTAAGGATCACACAACCAAAGGCATATCTGCCAATACTTTTCTCGAAACTTCCATCTACATAAGCAATGACCATATTTTCAGGTACTTCCACGATTCCTGCCGCCTCTTTTGCTTTATCACCAGATACATTTCCTGTTGTCTCCATGTTCAGAAAAGCCAATGCTTCCTCTTTCTCTGTAAATCCCCGAAACTCAGCTCCTGAATATCCGCTTACTGCCTTCTGGCACTCCGCCCATGTAGCAAAAAGTCCTGTTTTATGTCCCTTGCGTACTGCATATATTTTCTTCTTTGCCATAAAATCCTCCTGAACAAACAATCAATATTTTGACTCACATTACTTTACTATATTTTGATTAATACTATATAATCTTTCTTTCTATCAGGCAAGTTATACAATGGAAATTTCTCAAAAAAAACAACGTGCAGATACATTTTAAAATCGGGATAAATCTTCAAACCTGAAGTTATCTGTCGACTTCAATGTTTCTGCACGTTTTTTATAATAGCAGATATTTTAATCATTACCTTCTGTTAACCTGTAGCAATTACATAAAATACTGCATTCCTCTTTATCTGAATTTATAAAGCCTTATGATACAATTCCACAATATCCTGCTTTCTGGAGGATCTTGGATTTACTGCAATATTTCCGCTCTTCATGGCGTCATCTGCCATGGCATCAATCTTGCTTTCAATCTCCTCATCAGAAATCTCTTCTCCCTTCTTCGCCTGGCGGATGGCTGTGGTCAGGTCTTCCGGGATTCCGATATCTTCGTTTAATTCCCTGATGGCATCCACCAGCATCAGTGGTTCGAATTCATCCTCATATGCAAGGATCGGACTGATATAATTATAAATCTTCAGATATCTGCCATGATCTGCCAGCGCATTATATTCTGCAATCACAGGGAGAAGAACTGCATTTGCCACTCCATGTGCTACATTAAAGAAAGCACTTACCGGATGACTCATGGCATGGACATTTCCAAGTCTTGCAAAGGAAAAGGCGATTCCTGCAAAAAGAGAGCCTGTAAGCATTGCTTCTGCTGCCTCCAGATCTGTACGTCTTGCCACAAAACGGCGGATATTTCCACCGATCAGCTCCATTGCTTTCTCTGCCATTGCGTCAGAAAAAGGAGATGCTGCTGTGGAAACATAAGCCTCCTCCGCATGAATAAATGCATCGATTCCGCAGGCTGCTGCCACAGATGCCGGAGCAGATGTGAGAAGTTCAGGATCCAGGATCGCATATGCAGGAAGAAGTTCATAACTGAATACCGTCAGCTTATAATCTCTGCTGTGGTCAGTGATAACAGAAAATGCCGTAACCTCTGAGCCGGTTCCCGCAGTAGTCGGGATTGCGATCAGCGGAACAATTTTTCCGGGAACCTTATGTGCCCCCTCATATTCTGTAATACTGCCGCCATATTTAGCCGTAACTCCCACTGCTTTTGCCACATCCATAGGAGAACCACCGCCCAGCGCAACGATAAAATCTGCGCCAGAATCCTTATACGCTTCTGTCGCTTTTTCCACTGTGGTGACAGACGGATTGGCTTCTACATCTGTAAAAATATCCACTGCCATTCCGGCGTCTTTCAGATAATCCGCCGCCTTATCCACAACTCCCATTTTCCGGAGAGTTGGTCCTGAGATCAGCATTGCATGAGAACCTCCAAGCTTTTTGGCACATTCCGGAAGCTTCGCCAGAGTACCTGCACCGACTGTAATATTCTGAGGAATAAAAAATTCAAATGGATTCATTAATTTCTGCCTCTTTTCCTGTATTTTTTCAATATTGCAATGTGCAGGGCATCTACCCTGCACAAATTCAAAACTCTGTTACCCAAAATAATTGTCATGTCATTTATAGCGTTATGCCATAGAGGAAAGCACCCTGTCAATAGCCGCATCGATTACCACATCAAGCTCTTCATCATCAGCCTCCGGCATAAGACTTGCTGCATCCTCATCAGAGATCAGTTCAATAAGTTTACCAAAATCTTCTTTATATTTACGTTTACAGATCGCATAAAATACAACTCCAAGTAAACTCCAGCTACCTACCATAAGCCATTCCTGAAATACCAGACTTCCACCGGAACCCGGAATACAGTAAACCAGAAGCATCAGCCCTGACATGACTACTGCCATAAAACCTACAAATTTGTAGTGGCCTACTTTGTAAGGTCTTGCCATATCCGGTTCCTTTTTACGAAGGATCAGGAAAGAGACAGAGACCATACAGTATGCAAGGCAGCATCCGAAGTTACCTGCATCACAGATCCAGACCATCATTGTTCTTCCTGCAAAAGGAGCCAGCATAGTCAGGGCACCGATCAGATACAGAGAATTAACCGGAGTTTTGTGCTTCGGATGAAGCTTTGCAAAAAACGGAGGAATCATGTAGGATTCTGCCATAGAGTACATGGCACGGGAACCGCCAAGGAGGAAGGAGTTCCATGATGTAATAATACCACACATTCCACCTACAATGATAACCTTGGCCATAACCTTTGTCCCGAAAGCCTTGGCCATGGCATCTGCCGTTACAAGTCCTGTTCCCTGCTGAGACTCAATAATCTCTGCCGGATTCAGGATATAACCTACTGCAAGAATCACCAGTGAGTAAAATACAACAGCCAGCACAACAGAGAGGATCATCATTTTACCGATTTTTTTCAGCGGAACATTAATCTCCTCTGCTGCCTGTGGGATAACATCAAAACCAATAAAGAAAAACGGAGTGATAACTGCAACCTTAATAATACTTTTCATTGCTTCACCGGTACCGTTTCCAACAAACATCTGTCCCTGAAGGTTATCCACACTTCCTGTAACCACAGAAGCCACGATCAGAATAATTCCGGCACCGCCGATAATACAGGTAAGAACAGTCTGCAAAACTGCTGCAGTTTTTGCTCCATTAATGTTGATTATCATAATAAGAAAAGCGATCACAATTGCCACGATCAGCCAGGATGCATAAACATCAAAGCCTGCAGCTGTATAGAGATATCCTTTCAAGAACCCCGGCCACAGATAAGTGATGATTGTGGGAAATGCACATGCCTCAAAGCAGGCAACACTTACATATCCAAGAATAATCGCCCAGGTACAGATAAAAGAACCTGTAGAACCCATTGCCCTGTAGCTGAATACGTGCTCACCACCACACTGAGGCATAGCTGCTGTAAGCTCTGCGTAAGTCAGACCTACAAAGAAAATCATGATTCCACCGATTGCAAATGCAATAGCTGCACCAAGCACACCACCGGATTCAATCCAGTTACCGGAAGAAACTACCCAGCCCCAGCCGATCATGGCGCCAAATGCAATTACAAGTATGTCCCATGCACCAAGTACTTTGTCAAATTCTGATGTTTTTTGTTCCATAGGTCAGGCCTCCTTTTTTCCGTATTTTTTTGCGATCAGGTCTTCCAGATATTCTGCTGTTCCCTGAATTCCCAGAAAATCACTGTTAATAAGAATATCCCTGTTATGTCTGTCACCACGGTTACTTCCTGTCAGTGCCAGATGTCTCTTATGATAACGTTTATCCTTCTCATCCAGCAGAAGCTTTGCATCCTTTTCCGAGAGATTATGGCTTTCCATAATGTTGTGGACGCGAACATCATTAGGTGCATAAATAAATGCTCTCACCAGCTGGATTCCTTCTGTATCTTTCAGAATATAATCTGCAGACCTTCCGATGATCACGCAGGCTTCTTTCTGCGCCAGCTTCCGGATAATCTGCTTCTGTACATGAATGGCGCGGTCTGTCAGATCCGCATATTTGGAAAAGGAACCTCTCACATCTCCCTGTGCACCTTTACCTGCGATGGTTCCGCCTTCCTCTACTCTGTCCATAATGTCTGTAGGGATGCCTACCTCTTTGATAATCTCATCCACAAGATCACGATCATAAAACTTAATCCCCAGATCCTGTGCAATCTTCTTACCGATGGCATTGCCCTTGGCTCCATATTCGCAGCCAATCGTAATTACCAGATGTTTCATGCTCTTCCCTCTCACACTCAAATTTTTATCAGATTCTCAAACATTCGAAATCCGCTGATTTGCTATGTAAATCACTACTTTCTCATGTTTGGCAGGTCCCAAGTTCAAAAGTCTTATCGTGCAGGCACGAACGACTTTTTGACCTTTGGGCCCTGATATCATAAAAGGGCGCACGAATATAATTCGTGACGCCCTTGTCCTTACTGTATCACTCCGTTGCCGGATTTTTATTTTTCCAGAGATTTAATTGTATCTTCGATGATTGCTACAGCTTTGTCGCACTCTTCTTCTGTAACAATAAGCGGTGGGATCATACGGATGATATGCGCTCCGATAGCTGTGATCAGAAGATGTCTGTCAAGACAACCATGTTTTACATCCACTCCGCCGATAGTATCATCAAATTCCACACCTACCAGAAGTCCCTGATGTCTTACTTCTTTTACATGAGGAAGCTTCTCAAGCTTAGCTGCAAAGTAATCGCCAACCTTCTTTGCATTTCCAGCCAAATCTCTGTCCAGAAGCTCATTCACCTCAGCCAGTGCAGCTGCACAACTTACCGGATGTCCGCCGAATGTAGTTCCATGGGAACCTGCTGTGAAAGCTTTTGCAACCTCTGCTGTTGCACAGATGGCACCGATTGGCATTCCACCGCCCAGAGCCTTTGCCATAGATACGATATCCGGTTTGATACCATAATTCATATAGGACATAACAGCACCTGTTCTGCACCATCCTGTCTGTACTTCATCGATCAGAAGAAGCATATCGTTCTCATCACAGAATTTACGAAGTCCCTGCATGAATTCCATTGTTGCAGGATGTACGCCACCCTCGCCCTGTACAGGCTCAACCATAATGGCAATTGTGTTCTCTGTACATGCATCCTTGAAAGCCTGAAGGTCATTGTACGGTGCATAGGAGAAACCATAAGTCATAGGTCCGAATCCAACCTGGCATCCATTACCCGGCTGACCTGTTGCAGACATGGCACCAAAGGTTCTTCCATGGAATCCCATCTTTGCAGTTACGATATGATAACGGTTTGGACCATATTTTTCAATACCATATTTACGGGCCATTTTGATCATTGCCTCGTTAGCCTCTGTACCGGAGTTCTGATAGAAAATCTTGTCCATTCCGATTGTTTCACAGACTTTCTCAGCAAGCAGCGCCTGCGGGATTGTGTATGGATAGTTGAATGTATGCATAATATCATCTAACTGATCCTTTGCAGCAGCTACAACCTTAGGGTTACAGTTTCCTGCGCTGTTTACTGCAATACCAGCATAAAAATCAAGATATGGAGTTTTATTCTCATCATAAATGTACATGCCCTCTGCTGTCTCTGCAAGGAAATCAAATCTCTCATAAGTCTCGATCATGTACTTGTTTACTTTGTCCTTAATGTCCTGAAAAGTTAATCCTGTGTCTTTTAATTTCATAGCTGTGCCCTCCTGCATCCTTAAGATAATAAAAAAAGCAAAGACAAACTGACCCGTATGGGTAAGCGCCTTTGCTTAACTTTTTCTGTGTATTATTTTGTACATCCTTACAATATCACTGCCCTTATGATTTGTCAACATGTTTTTTTGAACATTTACATTTTTTACAGAAAGATCGTTACTGAAAACGGAGTGAACAGTAACGAAAGCTCTGTGTTCTCCTTATTGTATATCCAATATTTCCTGCATATTCGTGCGATAATAAAGGTTTCTCAACAATTCATAACAACACAGCCTCTTCATGAAATGGCAGACTGACAAACCATTACATACATCCTTTCTTTTCAGATATTCATTTTCTGGTGTATCTTTTTCATTATTTTGTGCATTATATTGTACATTTTACACTCATACTTCGGATAAAATCACCTGCTTCACTACTCAGTTCTACACTATGGTAATCCACCTGCGGCAGACCGCTTCAGCAACAAAACTCCTGATACAACTGCATCAATGATAATCCAGAAAAAAACAGGTACAGCAGGCTTTCTCCTTCCCTGTGTTCCGATAGACATGTTCCTGATCCGTTTCAAACTTAAACACCTGATCTCTGTGGATTTCATACTTCTCACCATGACATTCCAGAGTAAGCACACCCTCCATAACAGCCAGATATTCTCTTGTCTTCTCCCCATGGCTGCCACTGATATAAACACCACCCGGTTCCACCTCGATCCGGTACACCTCCACCAGACGGGTATCCTCATAAGGCAGACAGGTCCATACCCTGTACTGTCCTGCTATCTCCTTGGTAGGAACCAGTTCTGCCGGTGTCACCAGACAACAGTCCACTCTCGGCGGCTGTATCAGCTCCTGAAACTCTATCCTCAGACCACTTGTAATCTTCCCCAGCACACCCAGAGAAGGATTGGCAGTCCCTCTCTCAATCTGAGCCAGCATACTCTTACTCACCCCCGTCTGCTCAGACACCTGATCCAGACTCATACTCTTGGATTTCCGAATCCTCTTCAGATTCACCGCCACATTATTCGATAAATAATCCATATGTCCCCTCCTTCCAAACAGCTGTATTATTTATTTTTTATATCAGCAATATAGAAATCTGTCAATTACATTACTGTTCACTCCGTTCTCAGTAACGTAGCCAAAATTCATTCAGGAACATAAATTTTACAGCAATTATCCAAAACCCGGTTGACAATTTCCTCTCTATAAATGTATAATGTAACCCAAGAAAACATTTGTCCACCCTATTCGGACAATGAATATCCCTATATCAGCCAAATGCCATGACAGGGAGGAGTACACAACCCCGGGAAGCACAGAGAGAAAGCGGTCGGTGCGAGCTTTCGTGAACGAATTGTGGAAGTAGCCCCCGAGCAGTGAACCAAACCGTATATCCCGTCTGATCCACAAGACCTGAACGGACATGCCAAGTAGGCTTCAACGTCAGTTCCACGTTACAGGAACACAGTATATCAGTACTGACAAAGTGCAGAGCCAGACTCTGAATACAGGTGGTACCGCGGAAGATTATTTTTCGCCCTGGGCAATAAGCCCAGGGCGTTTTTTATACATCTGTCACAGCAAACCCGCCGCCCCGCTTTCAGCAGAATCAGCGCAGCGCCATTCTGCCCCTGTATTAGCCAATACACAGCTCAGAAATTTATTTGTTTGGTGTGCATTTGCAGGAGTCGTGTAGATCTTAGTGCCTGGAAATCTGCGTTGTTCAGAAAAATCTCACTGTCTGAGCGCAGCGAGTTTGAGATTTTTCTGAACGATTTTAGCAGATTTTCAGACACTTAGATATACTAGACTCCGAAACCGCACACCAAACAAATAAATTTCTGAGCGTCCCTATACACCAAAAAGGAGGTCCCCCCATATGAAACAAATATCCGGCAACAAACTCTTAGTCAAAGCCTTAAAAGAAGAAGGCGTAGAATACCTCTTCGGCTACCCCGGAGCCTGTACCATCGACATCAGTGACGAACTCTACAAACAGGACGATGTCAAAATCATCCTCCCCCGTCACGAACAGGCCCTTGTCCACGAAGCCGACGCCTACGCCAGAACCACCGGCAAAGTCGGCGTATGTCTGGTAACCAGCGGTCCCGGAGCAACCAACCTTGTAACAGGACTTGCAACCGCCAACTATGACAGCGTACCTCTTGTATGCTTCACCGGCCAGGTAGCCCGCCACCTCATCGGCAACGATGCATTTCAGGAAGTAGACATCGTAGGAATCACCAGAAGCATCACCAAATACGGCGTTACTGTCCGCAGACGTGAAGACCTGGGACGTATCATCAAAGAAGCCTTCTACATTGCCCGCACCGGCCGTCCGGGACCTGTCCTTATCGACCTTCCAAAGGACGTAATGGCAGAACTCGGCAGCGCTGAATATCCTAAAAATGTAAATATCCGCGGATACAAGCCCAACACAGATGTCCATATCGGCCAGCTCAAACGTGCCATCAAACTTTTAAACAAGGCAAAACGTCCTTTATTCCTTGCAGGCGGCGGTGTAGTAATCTCCCGCGCCCACGAAATCTTCCGGGAAGTAGTAGAAAAAACAAAAGTACCGGTTGTCACAACCGTAATGGGCAAAGGTTCCATTCCTACTGACCATCCGCTTTATATCGGAAACCTCGGCATGCATGGTGCCTATGCAGCAAACATGGCAGTCAGCAACTGCGATGTGCTGTTCTCCATCGGAACCAGATTCAATGACAGAATCACCGGAAAACTTCATGAATTTGCACCACATGCCCAGATTATCCACATTGATATTGATACAGCATCCATTTCCCGAAACATTCAGGTAGATATCCCCATTGTTGCTGATGCAAAAGAGGCTATCACCAAAATGAACGAATACGTCCAGGAATGTTCAACGGACAAGTGGCTTAACCTGATCAAAAACTGGAAAGAAGAGCATCCGCTTAAAATGCGTCCAAATGATCTTTTAAGTCCGATGGATATCCTGAAAGAGATCAACGAACAATTTGAGAACAGTATTATCGTAACAGATGTAGGACAGCATCAGATGCTTGTCTCCCAGTATGCGGAAATCACAGAGGGCAAACAGATGATCATGTCCGGTGGTCTGGGAACAATGGGCTATGGTCTTCCAGGCGGCATCGGAGCCAAAATCGGAAATCCCGACAGACCTGTCATCGTTATCTCCGGTGACGGCGGTGTGCAGATGAACATTCAGGAGCTTGCAACTGCAGTTCTGGAGGAGCTTCCGGTTATCCTGTGTATCTTTAACAATGAGTATCTTGGAATGGTACGCCAGTGGCAGAAGCTTTTCTACGGCAAACGCTATGCTATGACCAATCTGCGCGCAGGAGCACTTTCCCGCCGCACTGAAGGCATGGAATATCCACAGTACACACCGGATTTCATCAGACTTGCAGAGAGCTACAGGGCAAAAGGAATCCGTGTCACAAAAAAAGAGGAAATTGCAGCAGCCTTCGAGGAAGCAAAAAAGAACACAAAGGCACCTACAGTAATTGAATTCATCATTGACCCTGAGGAAATGGTTTATCCTATGATCAAACCAGGCGGAACTCTAGAAGATATGATTATGGACTGTTGATCAGGAGGAAAATTATTATGGATAAAGGAATGAAAAAAAGATGGATTTCTCTCTATGTTGAGAACCAGGTAGGTGTTCTGTCCAAAATCTCCGGACTTTTCTCCGGAAAAAGCTACAATCTGGACAGTCTTACTGTAGGAACCACCGAGGACCCCACAGTATCTCGAATGACGATCGCAACTGTCAGTGATGATGAAACTTTTGAGCAGATCAAAAAACAGTTGAACCGTATGATCGAGGTTATTAAGGTTATTGATTTCACAGACGTATTTGTCCGCATGAAAGAGATTCTGTATATTAAGGTTTTTAACTGTTCCAAAGAAGATAAGGTTGAACTGTTTCAGATTGCCGAAACCTTCAAGGCAAAGGTCATTGACTATGGCAAAGACAGCCTGCTCCTGGAATTTGTCCAGACAGCAACCAAGAATGACGCAGTAGTGAAACTGATCAAGGAAGAATTTCACAGAATTGAAGTGGTACGTGGAGGAAGTGTAGGAATCGAATCTATCAGTATGATGGAACGATAAAACTTTTTCTGAAATTTTTATAAAGGGAGGATTGTCGCATTGTTCTTAATGCTCAGTCCTCCCTTTACTTACGGTTCTTCCATCTTTTCGTTTTTCATCTGTGCTTTCGCTTTTCGCCCAATCCGTGCATTGCTGTTCATAATACTGGCACGGGTGATCTTATCATTTCCAAATTTCATCCGGATCTCATCCATAGCTGCATCCAGCTTTCTGTGGCGTTCTTTATTTTCTGTATCTTCAAACAGAGACATCTGTTCATAAGTGCCATCTGTAAGGCCTGTCAGTGCCACACCAATCAGACGTAGCGGCTGTCCTTTCCAGAATTCTTTAAAAAGTCTTGTAGCATTTATATAAATTTCATCTGTAAGATCTGTAGCATTTTCCAGCTTTGTCTGGTGTGAACGGTTTCTGAAATCCAAAGTACGGAAAGTCACGGAAATACAGTTGCATTTCTTATCTTTTCTGCGCATTCTGGTTGCCAGAACATCACACTGCTCCAAAAGTATGGGAAACACCTGCTCTATGGAAGTAATATCATCGTTAAAAGTAGTTTCCACGCTGAAACCTTTTGCCTCATCAGGCACTGCTTTTACAGGGGAATCATCGATACCTCTGGCATATTGCCATAGCTGATGTCCCGTTTTTTCCCCAAGCCAGTACTGCACATTGGATGCTCTTTCTCTTGCCAGATCACCGATGGTACGGATTCCCTGATTCAGAAGCTTCTGCTCGGAAGCTTTTCCCAGAAACAGCAGATTACGGATAGGAAGAGGCCACATTTTCTCCGGGATTTCATCCGGGAACAGAGTGTGTACTCTGTCCGGCTTTTGAAAATCTGATGCCATCTTTGCCAAAAGCTTATTGGTAGAAATTCCTACATTTACTGTGAATCCCAGCTCTCTGTGAATCTTGTCTTTCAGCTCATGAGCAGCAGCTACAGGGTCAGGATAGATCAGAGAAGTACCTGTCATATCCAGAAATACCTCATCAATGGAAAAAGATTCCATCACAGGTGCAAAGGAAGCACAGATTGCTTTAAATGCCCGGGAACATTTATCGTATAATTCAAAATCACTGGGAACAATCACCAAATTGGGACATTTCCGAAGAGCCATAGCTACTGGCTCGCCGGTCTGGATCCCGTATTTTTTTGCAGGGATAGATTTGGCAACCACGATACCTGTCCGTTTCTTTGGATTTCCTCCTACACAGGAAGGAATTTCTCTGAGATCCGGCAACCCCTGGCTCACCCTTCTGGCTGATTCCCAGGAAAGAAATGCACTGTTTACATCAATATGAAAAATTAACCGTTCCGTACTTTTCACTGTTCTTCCTCCAATATATGAATTGCGCTCTTCATATCTGATGATTTCATTTTACCCTGATCTGCTCTCCAGGGTAAGAACCTCGTTTGTCCAAAAAAGTGTCTTTATTTGCATCATCTTGTCTGAGCTGTTACTGTATTTATATTTGTTTGATTTCACTCTGCTATCAGAGTTTTGAACAACAACGCCGCACTTGCCATACGGCAGTGCGGCGTCTGTATTTCGCTACCGGTCACATTGTTCCCGGTAACTTTTTTTACTTAATTCTGAGGATTCATTTCCTCTCGATATATACTTATCGATTAGTCATAAAGATTAGGAGCAATTTCTTCGCTGTCCATATTTGTGGAATCATACCAGTATCCAGTTCAGCCTCCAGCCATTCATAAGAGAATTCCGGGAATGTCTGATGTTTGAAATTTTTCCATGTTACTCCTTTCTCATGAAGTAACTGTCTACACATAAGCAAACAGTGCTATCGCTGTCATTGATCAGCAATAAGCCCCCGTGTTTTCATATAGTTCCATTATACCTTCTCATTTTCCCGAAGTCAACATAATTTAACATGTATCAGCCGTTTATTTGTGTTGCTTTTTATTTGATTTTTGTTGTATTTCAGTTGTTTTTATTTTGTTTCCTCATTGACATTTAAATCCTCATCTGTCATACTTGAATATAACGAATGTACCATCAAACAGCAGCTTTGCATCTTCCGTAAGGCTCTTATCATATATAGAAACCGCTCTGGAAAGGAGACAAACAATGTATCTTTCTGACATCCACACACATTCTATCGCCAGCGGTCACGGAACCACCTGTACCATCTCTGACATGGCAAAAGCAGCCAGCAAAAAAGGACTGAAACTCCTTGGGATTTCTGACCACGGCCCGGGAACTCTGGCTTCCGGAACTTCTTCTTATTTCAGAAGCCTTCCTTTTTATCCCAGAAAAAGATTCGGCATAGATATTCTTTACGGAGTTGAACTAAACATCCTAGACAGTGCAGGACATACAGATCTGTCAGATGAACTGCTGAACAACCTGGATTACGCTATCATTAGTATGCATCGGCAGAACTACCGTTCAGGCTCTGTATCTCAGAATACAGAAGCTTACATCAATGCAATGAAACATCCTGCTGTAAAAATACTCGGCCACTGCGACGATACACATTTCCCTGTAGATTATGAAACGCTGGCAAGAGCAGCTTTACGGGAAAATGTTATTTTTGAAATAAACGAAGCTTCCCTCGCACCCGGAGGATATCGGGGAGACACAAGAGCCAATGCCGCCAGAATCCTGTATCTCTGTCAGAAATATCAGCTTCCTGTTATTTTGTCCAGCGACAGCCACGGAAAAGAACATGTTGGAGATTTCACCTATGCCGAAGAATTCGTTCACCAGCTCATGTTTCCGGAAACTCTTATCCTTAACAACCAGCTTCCCAAATTAAAAGTTTTCCTTCAGACACGTTAAAAGAATGTTCCTCAAAGGGACATTCTTTTATTTTATGCATTGTTTTTTGCATTGTGTTATTTTGTTTATTTTCTATAATTTCTTGTCAAAAAAGACGACATTTTAGTACATTTTAATTAACAAAACTCACTTAACCATTTACATATCTCGTGATAGATCAGTCTTACTGTAGGAACCACCGAGGATCCTACAGTATCCCGAATGACTATCGCAACAGTCAGCGATGATGAAACCTTTGAACAGATCAAAAAACAGTTGAACCGTATGATCGAGGTTATTAAGGTTATTGATTTCACAGACGTATTTGTCCGCATGAAAGAGATTCTGTATATTAAGGTTTTTAACTGTTCCAAAGAAGATAAGGTTGAACTGTTTCAGATTGCAGAAACCTTCAAGGCAAAAGTCATTGACTATGGCAAAGACAGTCTGCTTCTGGAATTTGTCCAGACAGCCACCAAGAATGATGCAGTTGTTAAACTGATCAAGGAAGAATTCCACAGAATTGAAGTGGTACGCGGTGGAAGCGTTGGAATTGAATCCATCAGCATGATGGAACGCTAAATCTCATAATCAATATTTTTTACAGGATATAGAAACACCTCTATATCCTGTATTTATTTTCAAACATACTATAAAATATTGCAGTTTTTAATCAAATGTGTTATTGTTTACGGGAGCGTTATTCGAAAGAAAATGCATCTGATTTCCACATCTGACAGTCTGGTGGATAAAGTCATCCACTTCACAGTCTGGTTAAATTTGTGAGGCGACCTGTAAGGCGTCTACACACCGGAAACTTTTACCGGAAGATATTTCTTGTTTCATATCTTTTGTTCTGATGTATATTTTTCATAACGCCTGATCCCCATACTCTAAACTGTCTGAAAAGCAGGGGACGCATTGCGCCGTTTTATCAGACCAAAAGGAGAATTCATATGAACACAACAACAACTACTACAACAGCTGCCGCAAAAAGAAGCAGCACTCTTTACATGGTAGAGCTGGCTATGATGATTGCCATTATTCTGCTCATGTCCTTTACCCCGCTGGGCTACCTTCGTACTCCCGGCTTATCCATCACTCTTCTCACCATCCCGGTAGCTGTAGGAGCTATCATCCTCGGACCGAAAGGTGGTGCTGTATGCGGACTTGCTTTCGGTGCAACCAGCTTCTATATGGCTGTCACAGGAAGTTCAGCTTTCGCTGCCGCACTTTTTAACATTAATCCATTTGGCACTTTTATTGTATGTATCGTGGCACGTGTGCTGGAAGGATGGATCACAGGACTTATTTTCGCAGCATTATATAAATCACCGGCGAAGAAATTTTCCTATTACGTTGCTTCACTGGCATGCCCGTTACTGAATACTTTCTTCTTCATGGGCTTTTTATGTCTCTTCTTCTACAACACAGATTACATTCAAGGTATTGTTTCCAGTCTTGGAGTAAGCAATCCTGTTGTCTTCGTTGCTGCTTTTGTGGGCGTTCAGGGACTGATCGAAGCGGGCTTCTGCTTTGTAGTGGGAAGCATCATTTCCAAGGCACTTTCTGTGGCACTGAAACGTGCATAATCTTTAAAAGAACAGCCTTTTCCAAAAAACCTGACTACATTGTCACCGTAGTCAGGTTTTTTTATCTGGCACATTTAAAACAGGAATCCTACCTGATTCAATTAATATCTATAGCAATCTCACAAAATAATGCAATCAAGACATTCAGCAGAGTGCGAAAGACAAGGAAAATATCTGACGCAGTACTTCACATTCTGATGGGCTGGATTGCTCTCAGTATTTCATAGAATTGCTATCACATAATAAAGGAGATTTTTATGTCATTATTAAAAGAGATTTCTATTACAGAGCTTTCAAATTTACGCATCGGTCATACTTCTGACCATGATGCGAAGACCGGTGTAACTGTTCTTTATTTTCCAAATGGAGCAAAAGCAGGCTGCGATATAAGCGGTGGCGGTCCTGCTTCCAGGGAAACTCCTCTCACCTCTCCTGTCACTGCCGACAATCCCATCAATGCTATTGTCTTGTCCGGAGGTTCTGCCTATGGACTGGCTGCTGCTGACGGTGTGATGAACTATCTGGAATCACAAAATATCGGTTATAACACCGGTGCAGCCCTGGTTCCTCTTGTATGCCAGTCCTGTATCTATGACCTCTCTTACGGAGATCCTAAAATACGTCCAACTGCAAAAATGGGCGAAGAAGCCTGCCGTCAGGCATTTGCAGGAACAGATACCAGAACCGGAAATATCGGTGCAGGTACCGGTGCAACTGTGGGAAAACTTTACGGTATGAAACAATCCATGAAGTCAGGTCTTGGTATTGCCGCTGTATCTGTGAAAAATTTCCAGATGGCTGCAATTGTCGTTGTCAATGCACTGGGAGATATCTTCAGTCCACAGAATGGTCAGAAAATTGCAGGGCTGAAAACACCTGACAGAAGCGGGTTTCTGGACAGTGTCCACGAATTATACCGCTTTATGACACCTCATGACCAGTTTACCGGCAATACCACCATCGGAGCTGTAATCACCAATGGGGCTTTTTCAAAGGCTGAACTGAATAAAATTGCCTCTATGACCCGCTGTGCCTATGCCAGATGCATCAATCCTGTAGCAACTATGGCTGACGGTGATTCCATCTATGCTGCCAGCATTGGCAATGTTTCTGTGGATATCAACATGGCTGGAACTCTCGCCGCAGAAGTCATGGCTCAGGCTATCCAGAATGCCATTCATACTTCCCGGATCCCGGATGAAGAATTTCTGAAATATGTATAACAGTCCGCTATAAAAGCGCAGAGAAAAAGTATCATCTCTGCGCTTTTATTCTTCCTGTCTGTCTTCATTTTTCATCTGTGCTCTGGTTTTTCTCCAAGCCAGAACTGTACATTTGCTTCCCGTTCCCTTGCCAGATCACCAATAGTACGGATTCCCTGATTCAGAAGCTTCTGCTCGGAGGCTTTTCCCAGAAATAACAGGTTACGGACAGGAAGTGGCCACATTTTCTCCGGTATTTCGTCCGGGAACAGCGTGTGTACTCTGTCCGTTTCTTTGGATCTCCTCCCACACAGGAGGGAATCTCCCTGAGATCCGGCAGCCCCTGGCTTACCCTTCTGGCTGATTCCCATGAAAGAAATGCGCTGTTTACATCAATATGAAAAATTAATCGTTCCATACTTTTTAATTATCTCAATCATATTTTTGCAGACTTCCAATCATCTTAATCCCCATTATCATCAACACAGGGAAAATCAGTGCCGCAAAGATTCCAAGTTTCAGATTATCATTCAGTGCTCCTGAAATCATCCCCACATAGGTTGGTCCGGATGAACATCCCACATCTCCAGCAAGGGCAAGGAGGGCAAACAGGGCTGTTCCGCCACGCTTTACTGAGGCAGCCGCCATGCTGAAGGTTCCCGGCCACATAATACCTACAGACAGACCGCAAACCGCACATCCAAGGATTCCCAACGCAGGTACCGGGATAAATGCGATCATCAGATAGGAAACCATGCACAGAACTGCACTGTATTGCATAAAGCGTTCCAGATTGATTTTATCTCCAAATTTCCCATAAAATGCCCTTGAGCTTCCCATAAGAATTGCAAACGCCATGGGACCTGCCAGATCTCCGATAGTTTTATTGATTCCAAAGCTTTTCTCAGCCAGAGTAGAAGCCCACTGGCTTACCGCCTGCTCACTGGCTCCTGCACAGAGCATCATTAACATCAGAACCCAGAAGAGTTTTTTCTTAAAAAGCTCTCCCATAGTCAGCCCCTTTTCACCCTCATCCAGCAGTGGAGCAATGGGAACTCTGGTAAAAAAGATTCCATTTGCAATGGGAATCAATGCCCACACCAGCGCCATATATTTCCAGTTTGCAATCCCGAAAATACGAAAGAATAATGTAGAAAGAAGTACCACTCCCACATGTCCCCAACAGTAAAAGGAATGAAGGAGACTCATTGCTTTTTCCTTATTATCTGTAGGGCAGGCTTCCACCACAGGACTTACCAGCACCTCCAGCAATCCGCCTCCGATGGCATAGATCATAACTGCAATGAGAAGTCCCACAAACGGATCTCCCAGGCACTCCGGCAATACTGTGAGCAAAATCAGACCTGCAGCCGCCATTGTATGTGCCAGGATCATAGATGCACGATAACCTATTCTGTCCACAAATCCAATCGATGCCAGATCTACCAGCAACTGGATTCCGAAATTAAAAGTAACCAGAAGTGTGATCTTCTGCAGCGAAATCCCGTAACTGCCCTGAAATGTCAGAAACAGCAGAGGAACAAAATTGTTTACAATAGCCTGCACCACATATCCGATAAAACAGGCCTGCACTGTTCTGTTGTAATTTGTTTTCATTCAATATGATATCCTCCAATCTGAAATTTATTAGTTACTGAGAACGGAGTAAGCAGTAACAATTTATTACGCTGATATCGTTCAGGCATTCTCATTCACCAAATTCTGCACCTTCACAGTTCTATCAATCAATAATGACAGTGTATCACAGATTCTTTCTTTTTTCTTTCATTATATTTTGAAAATCCTATAAATTTTTATGTTATTTTGACTTTTTCTCATATAACAATTCTATACACTCTAACAGGTAATCCATCAATCCAATTCAAAATATTTCCCGCAAAAAAAGATGTGTACCATACCATTTCTGACACCATACACATCTCAAAATAAACACTTCTTATCTTCTGTACTCCGCAGTCAGGTCTTTAATAACCTCTCCTGCAATAATCAGCCCGACGACAGACGGCACAAAGGCCACACTCCCCGGAATATCTCTGCGCTCCGTACACTTATGCGTAGCACCTGGAGGACAAATACAATGCGACCTGCAGCTGATCGCCATATCTTCAATTGGTCTGATCGGCTGTTCCTCTGAATAAACAACCTTCAGTTTCTTCACACCACGCTTCTTCAGCTCTCTACGCATAACCTTCGCCAGCGGACACACCTTCGTCTTATAGATATCCGCCACCCGAAACGCACTGGCATCCAGCTTATTTCCGGCACCCATACTGCTGATAACAGGAGTCCCTGCCTCCTTTGCACGCATGATCAGTTCAATCTTCGCAGTCACTGTGTCCACAGCATCTACCACATAATCATACTCACTAAAATCGAAATCAGCAGCATTCTCCGGAAGATAAAAACAGTTATGGATTCTCACATCTGCTTTCGGATTAATGTCCAGGATCCTGTCCCGCATCACCTCTGTTTTATATTGACCAACAGTTTTCCTGGTGGCAATAATCTGTCTGTTAAGATTCGTCAGGCATACTTTGTCATCATCGATCAGATCAAAGGTCCCCACACCGCTTCTGACCAATGCTTCACATACATATCCTCCAACCCCTCCGATTCCAAACACTGCCACGCGGGAGTTCTCCAGTTTATTCATTGCTTCTTTTCCCAGAAGAAGCTCTGTTCTTGAAAATTGATTCAACATAATATCTCCATTTCATTCGGTATTGACCGACTATCTGCCTGCCTTTCTTCTACTTCATTATTTCTGGTCTGTTCTGCTTTGCTGCCTGTAATGTAAGCAGCTCTGCATGCCAGAAACAAAAAAACAAGGAGCAGAAACCAAAGCCAGAGCTTTCTTTTGTTTTTTATGAGCAACCGTTTCATAATCTGCATCACTATTCCTTAATATATTATTTTCAGATACCAGAGTTGCAACATACTTCCATCACAGATTTCTTATGATATCTTTACTTCTATAATGCGTCAAGTATATCATAGAAAGAAAAATCCTGCAATGAAGAAACTCTGTTACTGTACATGAAGTGAACAGTGCTGAGTGAAATTCACAAACCGGAAGTGCTTATCCATCTCATCACCAATCAATCCAATTACTTTTCCCATGGTAAATGCCGCCATCACTGTTCCGATTCCCAGTCCGTTGATATGCCCCAGGATCAGCCCTGTCATACAGGCAGTAATCATCAGACAGATCACATCAAAAGAAACCTTGATCTTAGAATATTTCACCTTTATAATCTCTGACAGTTCACGAGGAAACAGATCTGTAGGAATAATCGGCAGACCGCATCTGTTAGAAAGTGCGATCCCTATACAGATCAGCAGATAACTGATCACAAAATATAACACTCTGAGTGGAATTGTCTTTGGCAGGATATTGATCCATGCCTCATTAACATCCAAAAACTCACTGAATGCAAATCCAACCAGAAAACTGCACAGATAAGCAGGTACAAATTTTTTTCTCAGTATCATCAGACTTAAGATCAGAAGTGCCTGAAAAATATAAGTCCATGTTCCCAGTGTAATTACCGGAAATACTTTTTCAAATGCATAAGGAACACTGGATATGGCAGATATTCCTGAACCAGAATACAGCATCAGAATAACAGCAAGACTGTTGATCATGACTGCTATCACCAATGCCAGCTCTCCTCTGAAAATATGTCTCGAATCTTCTTCCTCATTTGTTTTCATAACAATTCTCTCCTCTAACACAAGCAAGGGACTGCTGTCAGAAAATATTTTCTGTCATACTTTTCTGACGGCAGACCCCTGTGTCTTTTACATCTTATATTTTCTGAAAATACGATTTTTTATCGAATCAGGCAAGTTTCCCACTTCAACTACTGATATTTTCCTGACTTACTCAACCGTGCAGACGCGGATCAGGTTTGTTCTTCCCGGAATTCCAAGCGGTACACCACCGGCAAATACAATAGTGTCGCCAACTTTTACAAGTTTATGCTTCTGTGCTGCTTCGATTGCTCTCAGGCAAAGGATCTCAGAACTGTATTCTTCTTTGATCAGCATCGGGTAAACACCCCAGGACAGATTCAGCTGGCGAAGGACTCTCTCAGAGCTTGTACATGCACCGATCAGACATCCTGGTCTGTGTTTGGACATCATATGAGCTGTACTTCCAGATTTTGTCACTGCAAGGATTGCACTGGCCTTCAGATCGATTGCGGTCAGACAGGTTGCATGTGCGATTGCATTTGTAATATCCGGATTCTCATTTCTGTCTGTTTTCTTAAAGATTGTATTGTAATCAATATTCTGCTCCATATGTTCTGCAATACGGCTCATCATCTGAAGTGCCTGTACCGGATATTTACCGGCTGCGGTTTCTCCTGAAAGCATAGTTGCACTTGTTCCCTGAAAAATCGCATTGGCAACGTCTGTAGCCTCTGCACGGGTTGGTCTCGGATGAGAGATCATGGAGTCAAGCATCTGTGTTGCTGTAATAACCGGTTTTCCTGCTGTGTAAACTTTCTGGATGATTTTCTGCTGGATAACAGGTACATATTCCGGCGGGATCTCAACACCCATGTCACCTCTGGCGATCATGATGCCATCTGCTGCTTCAATAATCTCGTCGATATTGTCAACGCCCTGCTGGTTCTCAATCTTTGCAATGATCTGAATCTCTTCACCGCCGTTTTCTTTCAGGATTTTTCTTACTTCGCGGATATCGTTTGCAGTACGTGTAAAAGATGCTGCAACGAAATCAAATCCTTCCTGGATACCGAAGAGAAGATCATCATGGTCTTTTTTACTGATGAATGGCATCTTCAGGTTTGCACCCGGAACATTGACACCCTTCTTGTCGCCAATCACACCTGCATTAATAACCTTGCAGACAATGTCCTTTCCTGAGATGTCCTGAACCTCCAGGTCTACAAGTCCATCATCAACCAGAATATGTCCACCCGGCCGCACATCCTTATAAAGCTCTTTATAAGTAATGCTTACGCACTCATTAGTTCCTTCAATATCTTTATTTGTAAATGTAAAAATCTGTCCTTCTTCCAGAGAAACCTTACCATCCTTGAAGCATCCAAGTCTGATCTCCGGTCCCTTTGTATCAAGAAGTGCTGCAACAGGTCTGTCATATTTCTTGCGAAGTTCTCTCAGTTTCTGGATACGGCCTCTCTGCTCATCATGAGGTCCATGTGAGAAGTTGAAACGTGCTACGTCCATTCCCTCTCTCACAAGCTGCTCCATAACATCGCCCTTATCAGTAGACGGTCCCATTGTACAGATAATTTTGGTTTTTCTCATTTAATCTTTCCCTCCAACAGTCAATTCAAGTTTATCTATATTCCTGTAAAATAATGTAATAAAATGTTACCTGTTTCTATAAATGAAAACATTAAGTCAAATAAAAATTACCATTATTGAGACTATCTGTCAATATAGAATTTCGACTTATTTTTGTTGATATTTGACAAAAAAATAACATACTTTTATTGCAAATGTCACATATATTTTTGCCGATCTGGCAGTTGAAAAATTTTTCACCCATTCTTATCAAAAACCAAAATCTGCATAGTCTTCCGGCAAAAATCTGTGGTAAATGATATGGCATCCTTCATCTTTAAAACAATAATAATAAGGATCTGATCCGTCACCAAAGCGGATCATCACATCAAACTCCTCGTTATCCATTGGTTCAGTAATGATTTTATCTGAATAAGAATGGAACAGTTCTTTAATTTCCTCTATCGTACATCCATGTCTGCCGACCAGTTCGATCAATGCCTTGATGAATTCATTCTCTTTCATATTATTATGTACATATTCGGAAGCTTTTTCCGAAACAGTGAAGCAGAAACGATCTCCTCTGTGTGATACTGCTACTTCACCAAATTTCTCTTCTATATAAGAAGGAAAATCTTTTAAAATCTCCATCATGCCTGCAGCATCTGTCTCACCGCCAAAGAAATGATTCAGGGAACTGAGCGGATAATAAAGGCTGATCTTCTCTTTCATATATCCAAGCTTCGCCTGTTCCTCTTTGATCACATCGATCAGACTGGTTTCTAATCTGTTATAGTTCATTTATTTTCCCTCCTGAAAATCTGTTCTTTTGCTTTTTCTGGTTAATATTTTATCAGACATTGCCTGAAAATCAATGCATTTCTTTTTCAATTGTACGCCTGTCAAAACAATTTCAATGTTTTCTTTTTCATACAAAAATAAAGACCTTGCGAAACTGTCCTTTTTTTCTCCCTCTGACAAATCACTCTGGCTGAATGAAACAAAGCAGACAAAACCATCCCCTTCGTTGCTTTTTTAACCAAATAACTGCTTGATTCGGTTAAAAAAAACAGCGTTCCAAATATTATTTATATCCGAAACGCTGTCATTATTCCAATTATTTCATTATGTATTTAATCCCAGTTCTTACGTCCGTAACGAAGTGTCACATCATATATTTCCTTCTGGAGTTTCTTTGTAAGATCTCTCTTCTTGATTCTCCACTTCCAGTTCGTACCAACTGTAGATGGTTTATTCATTCGGAATCTGTTGTCCAGTCCCATATAGTCCTGCATTGGGATAACGCAGACACGCGCAGCACTGCGCATGATCAGACTGATGAAACATTTATACAGTTCTTCTTCCGGTGTTGCATGATCACACAGATAATCTCTCGCCAGTTTTCTCTCAGCTGCTGTGATACTATTCCACCATCCCACGATAGTTTCATTATCATGGGTTCCTGTATACGCCACGCAATTCTCCGGATAGTTATGTGGCAGATAATCACTGGCACATCCGGAATCTCTGGAGTCAAACGCAAATTCCAGAACCTTCATTCCCGGGAATCCGCTCTCATATACCAGATGACGTACGGAATCTGTCATATATCCCAAGTCCTCTGCGATAACCTGCTTCCATCCAAGCGCCTGTTCAATCTTACGGAACAGATCAATTCCGGGACCCTTTTCCCAGTGTCCGCCTCTTGCATCTTTATCTCCGTATGGAATAGAGAAATATTCATCAAATCCACGGAAATGATCGATTCGCACAACATCATACAGTCTGAAGCAATAACTCATTCTGGAAATCCACCACTGATATCCTGTATTTCTGTGATAATCCCAGCGATATAACGGATTTCCCCATAACTGACCGGTTGCAGAAAATCCATCCGGAGGGCATCCTGCTACTGCCATTGGTACATTATCCTGATCCAGCTGGAACAGCTCCGGATGCGCCCATGCATCAGCACTGTCCATTGCAACATAAATCGGAATATCTCCAATGATCTGGATTCCTTTTGAATTTGCATAGGATTTCAGTTTCATCCACTGCTCATAGAACTTAAACTGCATATACTGCTGGAATTCAATATCAAAATAGAGTTCTTCACGATAATAATCCATGGCATTGTTCCAGCGGAGTCTGATATCCTCAGCCCATTTGGTCCATTCTACACCTTCGAAACGGTCTTTTACTGCCATAAACAGAGCATAATCTGACAGCCACCAGCTGTTCTCTGCTACGAATTTCTGATAGTCAAGATTCTTGCTGATATCACTGTTCTCGTATGCTTTTCTCAGAAGAGGATAACGGCCTTTGTAGATTTTTTCATAATCTACCTCATCAGGCTTCTTTCCCCAATTAACTTTCTCGCAGTCTTTCTTATCAAGAACTCCTTCTTCCACAAGTGTATCCAGATCAATAAAATATGGATTACCTGCAAATGTAGAGAAAGACTGATATGGAGAATCTCCATAGCTGGTCGGTCCCAATGGCAGAATCTGCCAGTAAGTCTGTCCGGCTTCCTTTAACCAGTCTACAAATTCATATGCACTTTTGGAAAAACATCCGATGCCATAGTCTGATGGAAGACTGCTGATCGGCATTAATATTCCTGCTGCTCTTTTTCCCATGATTCTTGTCTCCTTCGTGATTTTTCACTCTTACCGCTTATATTTCTCCAATTGATCCACAATCTGGTATCAACGTTGCTATAAGCAGCATTTTATATACCTTATGCGCAATTGTTTTTTTTATTATACTTATTTTTTGTGCAAATTGCAATATAGTTTTCGTAACAACTTTTTTTTCGTGAAAATCACCAGTTATTGTTCTCTCCATGGCCATCCGCATGATTCGTAATGTACTGAATTTGTGCTAATTCGACTGGTAGTTTCTTTTTCTCCAGTTTTGTTGTATTCATTTCAAAAACCTCCCTCTTGATAAATCATTTCTATGATTTACAGCAATTCCATCATAACATGGCGCCACATAAAACACTATCTGTGTTTTCCGGTGTCTTTCATTCCAGATTGCCTGCGGCAATGGAATTTTGGCTTGTATGTCTCGGGATTTTGGCATATTCATGCCAAAACACCTCGCGGAATAGTGGTGTGTGAACAGTAACTCCGTACTTGTTAAGGAAGTAATAATCTCATTTTCTTTATTGCGTTTTTTTGCACAATACAATATAATAATTTCAGAGTTTATTTATGCAAAAAGACGAAAGGATGTACATATGAAACACAAAAAAGACTGGTATAAAGATCTGGTGATCTACCAGATTTACCCAAGAAGTTTTAAAGATGGCAACAATGATGGAATCGGTGATCTGAAGGGAATGATTGAGAAGCTGGATTATCTGAAGGAGCTTGGCATCAATGCAGTATGGATGTCTCCTGTCTATGCTTCTCCGAATGTGGATAACGGTTACGATATTTCTGATTACTTCACGATCATGGAAGAATTCGGAACTATGGAAGACTGGGATGCTTTCCGCGACGGTGCACATGAACGAGGCATCGCCATTATCATGGATCTGGTCCTGAACCATTCTTCAGATAAACATAAATGGTTCCTAGAATCAAAGAAATCCCGCAATAATCCTTACAGTGATTACTATATCTGGCGTGATCCTGCACCGGACGGAGGCGCACCCAACTGCTGGATGTCCGTATTTGGCGGAAGTGCCTGGGAATATGTTCCTGAACGTGGACAATACTATCTCCATTTCTTTGCTAAAGAACAACCGGATCTGAACTGGGATAATCCGGAAACTAAAGAGAAAATTTTTGATATTATCCGTTTCTGGAATGAGAAAGGTGTTGACGGATATCGCATTGATGCCATCAGTTATCTTGACAAAGGACTGGACGGACGTGCAGATATGAATGAACCCATTGGTACTGTAGCATGTGTAAATCTGGAGGGAACCCACCGCTACATCCGTGAAATGGTTGCAGAAACAATGACTCCCGACAATCTGATGAGTGTAGGAGAAGTTAATATCAACAATGAACAGGATGCCATCAACTATTCCAGCGCAGCAAGCAAAGAATTTAACATGGCTATTCCATTTGTCCCTCCGATTGTTGAAATCCAGACATGGTCACCAGAGAAAATGAAACGTGATCTTAAGAAAGATTATGAAATCCTGAAAAAAGACGGATGGTGGGCAAGATTTTTAAGTAATCACGACAAACCGCGTCAGGTTTCCCTTTACGGAAATGACAGAGAATTCTGGTCAGAATCTGCAAAAATGCTGGCATGTTATCTGCACACACTTCCCGGTACCCCCTTTGTTTTCCAGGGCGAAGAATTGGGAATGACCAATGTTGCCTTCCCATCTATCGATGATTACAATGACATTGATACCCGCAATTATTATAAAACCATGATCGAACAGGGAGCTTCTCCTGAAGAAGCACTGGCAGAATCCAGAAGTATCAGCCGTGATAATGCAAGAACGCCTATGCAGTGGAACGACAGTCCAAACGGCGGATTTTCTGAGCATACTCCGTGGCTGGGTGTCAATCCAAACTACAAACTCATTAACGCAGAAAGCCAGATGAATGATGACTGTTCTGTTTTCAGATTCTACCAGAATCTCATCGCACTGCGTAAGAAACATCCGGTAATGGCTCATGGAGATTTCAAACTCTGCTGCCCGGAAGATGGTCCGGTAATTGCCTATACCAGAAGTTATCAGGATGAAACATGGCTGGCAGTGCATAATTTCTCTGCATCCATGCAGAAATTCCATTATGGCGCTGAAAATATTGAATTACCGTGCAACACTCCCGTAATCATTTCCAATTACGGAGAAAATGAAGTTGAATACAGAATTGGAACACTTGTACTCAAACCTTACGAAACCGTAGTATTCCAGTTACATTAAGCAATTTCATCAATACAGACAGTAAAAAGCAGAACCATTGGACAACTATCCCTCAATGGTTCTGCTGCTTCTACAGCACATCATCCTCTACACCCTCTAGTCAAACGGATATTCGCAATCCGCTTCGCTACTTGCTCATAACCAAGTCAGCTTTCTTAACTCCCGTCAAAGAGATTTCTATTTTATCTGTATTTGTCTTCCGGAATATAATAAACTTCCTTTCCTGCCTTTCTGAGATTATCTGCAATCTTATCCAAATTAATTCCTGTAAATCTTGGTATTGCTGCTTCCAACAGGTAAAGCGGTCTCTTTTGTGGAAATTTTTGTTCTATTTCCTTTGAAATCTGAATAATGTTTCCCTGACTTAGAACATAGTCAGTAAATCTTGTGTTCCATACATTTTTCAGGTTATTGATTGGCAAACGTTTCAGAGAGCTGGTGCAGCCGCCCGGGGTAAATAGTAAGATATCACATTCTTTATGTGCAAGATTCCTGATTTCCTGTATAAAATAGGGTTCTTGAATTTCAGATGGTTTGACTGCATGCATATTTCTGTTTGTATTTATTTTTTTACATAACGATTCCTCTGATTCCATACTTTCCAGACTATGAGACTTCTTTTCATTTAACTCATCAATTTCAATATTCCATCTGTCAAAAATCATTTTCAATTCTTCTAATGGTGTAGCCAGTCTTTTTACAAGTGGTCCTCTGTACAGAATTTCCACTGGTACTTTACATTGAATTTTCTTTTTTTCTCTTTGAAAATCCCACATTGTCAGAACTTCCATACAGGAAGAATATATAATCACTCCTCTAATTCCTTCTGTATTTGCTGCCAGCTCTACTGCCTCCCATATTTTCTTTCCCTGTTTTCCCAGACTGTACTCTACAGAAGATATTTGACAAAGAAATAAACGATCCAATGAATTGATTCTTGCCGCTGAATCATACAGGCCTATCAGACACGCAGGAGTGCCGGCTGCTACAAGTGCGATTCCCGGGACTTTCAGAATTTTTTCCGGTAGCGTTTCCATTGAACAGGTATCCTCATCCAATGTTCTCTCAATTTCAAAGCCTCTCATAATTTCTCCAATTTCCTGCTTAGTTCCATACCAAATTTTTCTATCTCATCTACATTTAATGGAATAGGAAGTGCTTCCTCTGCTTTATTTTGTGATCTGCTTACGCTTCTCTCATCTGTCCTGCATATATCTTCTGAAAGTCTGCAAAACGCTTTCCAATTTTCACTGTCTGAAGCTGACATATTCTGAGTATAAATCTCTTTTCTGAAATCAGCCAACTTCAGTTCTTTACTTTCTCTGATAATTGCTGCCATTCTTCCTTTGACCCGGTTTGTAAACTCCTCTGCTATACATTCTTCTTCCTGCTCGCGAATATGATTAAATACAAAGCCTCCCAGCAGATTTCTTTCATCTGAATAGCTCACAACACCTTTTAATATATTATTTGCAGCATATAAAGACATAAAATCCGCAGAAGATACAATATAAACTCTATCTACATATCCCTGTCTCATTGGCACGGAAAATCCGCCACATACCACATCTCCCAGAACATCATAAATAATTACATCCCAGTCTTCCTCAAGCACTCCGATACGTTCCAGTTCTTTCATGGCAGTAATGATTCCCATACCTGCACATCCGTTTCCAGCTTCCGGACCACCGGATTCCACACACCAGACACCGGATTCTGATCTGTACACCAGATCCTCTCTCTCCGGATAATCTTTTTCTTCAAGTACCTCAAGAACTGTTTTTATCCGTTCTTTACACAAAAGTCTGGTAGAATCTGCCTTGGGGTCACATCCTATATGCAGAACCTTTTTCCCCTGCATAGCCAGTAATGCAGATACATTAGAAGCAATCGTTGATTTCCCAATCCCACCTTTACCATAAAAAGCAACTCTTCTGGTTTTCATTGTTCTGCTACCACACAAACCTTTCTTCCAACTTCTGGAATATATACAATTCGGGTTTTTACCTGATAAAGTTCCTCAAGTTTCTTTTCTGTAATAATTTCTTCTGTCTTTCCTACTTTCAATGTTCCATCCCTGCCAAGAATAGCTGTTTTTCCGCCTATCATCATTGCATGATCTGGCATATGGGTTGTCATAATAACCGTATAGTCTTTCTTAGAAAGATTTTTTATCTTATGGACCATACGGAGCTGATTTCCATAATCAAGATGATTGGTCGGTTCATCAAACATAATAATCTCCGGCTGCTGTGCAATAGCACGTCCGATCAGTGCCTGCTGTCGTTCTCCGCCGCTGATCTGTGTATATGCTTTATCAGCAAGCTTTTCAATTCCCAGTTCCCGTATAACTTCATCCACGATCGCATAGTCATTTTCCGATGGCTTTTCCAGCATTCCCAGATGCGGAGCCCTTCCCATTACTATAAAATCTCTCACTGAATAGTCATATACCGGAGCATGGTTCTGCGGTACATAACCAATCAGCTGTGCAGCTTTTTTCAGACTCATATCATGAATAGAGGCTCCATTTACCAGAATCTTTCCGGAATAAGGTTCCAAAATATTTGCCAGACAATTTAAAAGCGTTGATTTTCCTGCACCATTGGCGCCAAGAATTGTGAGAATTTCTCCCTTTTCCATCTGGAGATTTACATTATGAAAAATAGGTTTCGCATTTTTACTATATCGAAATGATAAATCCTGTACGTCTAATATCATGATAATTTCATCCTTTGTCTGGCAAGTATAATAATATAAAATGGTGCACCAATAATTCCGGTCAGGATACTCAGCGGAAGTTCTACACTTGTCAAAGCTCTTGCCAGAGTATCAATTGCTACCATAAAAATAGCTCCTATTAAAATACTGGCAGGAATCGCTTTCGTATTATCCGGACCTGTGAGCATTCGTGCAAAATGTGGAATCACAAGTCCGATCCATCCAATCGTTCCACTGATACATACTGCAGATGCAGTCAGTAATGTCGCACAGATTATAATAAAATTTCGAACAACTGTAACTGAAACGCCCAGCGTTTTTGCTTCTCTGTCTCCCAGAGAAAGAATATTTATCCTCCATCTGAGAAGAAAAATAATTACAGATGCTGCAATGATCACCGGCCCTACAGTAAACAAATCTCTTGGCAATACCTTCGTCAGACTGCCCAGCTGCCAGTAAGTAATAGACTGCAGTTCTGTCTCCGGATCTGCAACATATTTAATGATTCCCATTACAGAATCCATGATTCCTTTGACAATAATTCCTGACAATACCAACATCGTCATATTCGTATTCTTTATCAGGCGCGGAATAAATAAAGTAAGTCCAACCGCCAAAATCCCCGCCACAAATGCCATTGCCTGCACACCAAATGAATTTAAATGTAACAAAATTGCCACTGATGCACCTACACATGCACCAGAAGAAACACCCAGGAGATCCGGTGCAACCAGCGGATTCTTAAACACTCCCTGATAAGCAGCTCCTGATAAGGATAATGCACTACCAACCAACACTGCTCCTATCATACGCGGAAGGCGTAGTGTAAATACTACGCCTTCTGCCGTGTTGCTCCATGTCTTTGTCACATTTACAAATCGGGATGCAAGTATCTTGATCACTTCCGGAACAGAAACACTGTACTGACCTGCACACAACGCAATGACACATGTAGCTGCCAACAGTATGATCAGTCCGGTAATCAGTATTCCATACTCTGCTTTCTTATGTTTTTTGTTATCCTTCAATGTAATTGTCTCTTTTCTGTTTATTCATTTAAATCCAGTCTCAGAAGGCTGTCCAACTGCTCATCACTGAGCTCATATCCATAATAATCTTTATAGAAATCGCTGATTTCTGTTCTGATATCATAATCAGAGAAAATCTCCGGCTGTACAATGGATGCTGTCCATTTCATATAAAGTGGTTTTTCAAATGTATTCGGCGGAGCCCAACGGTATAATCCACATGGAACTTTATAAACCTTATGATTTTTAACAGCGCTCACGTTACTCCAATCCTGTCCTTCCAGTTTGTTCTCATAGAAATCTTCCGGAGTTACATCATCGAAATTACTGATAAAAATAATCTCCGGATCATATTCCAGGATTGATTCCATTGAAGGTTCTGTAATGTCTTCAGGAAGTGTGAAATTCTGTCCACCTTCAAGTGTTGTAATATAAGTATTAATCCCACCTGTAAAACAGGTCATCTCATGTACTCTCTGGAAATGAAGAACTCTTGGCATTTCATCCTCTGATAAAGCAGCAACCTCATCTGCCTTGCTGTCGAAATAGTCCATAGTTTCATCATACCAGTCTGTTGCCTGTTTTGCGCGATCCTCACAGTTTAATGCATCTCCCAGCATAGTAACCAGATTTTTCAGACCGTCCATATCTTTTGCAGAAGATACAAGCACACATGGAATTCCCAATGCCTTTAACTGCTCTGCCTGGTCAGTCTCTGAATCCCAGTTCAGTACTAAATCTATATCTGCATCTGCAAGTGCCTCTACATTTACTGAAAAGTCATCATTCACCATTGTAGTATCTACATCTTCCAGTTCCGGAGCCAGATCTTTTAAAATAGACATTTCCCATCCTGAATATGCTGCCGGTGGAATAGATACTATATTCTCTGCATTTCCCTGTAATGCATAAACTATATTTGGCAGAACCATTGCTGGAACTGCAATTCTCTTCGGATGTGCAGGCACTTCTACTTCTGCTCCGGTGGCGTCTACAACTGTTCTGGTTTCCTCTTCTCCTGTTTTGTCAGCTGCAAATACGCTGATTCCTGTAAGTGAGGAAACAGCTACTGCTGTCGAAAGCAGCATGGCAAGAAACTTTGATCTTTTTTTCATTCCTTATCTCCTTATCTGTAAAATAAAAAACACCCTTTTCATCACAAAAAAGGGCGCAAAAAACTTACCTGCTGCACTCCCTTTTTAATGACTCGTTAAATCGGGGTTCCGGCAAAATATCCAAGTATCCTGGCTTGACTTCTTCACATTCATATACTTCCCGGAAATTCCAGTGTATTCTTATGAATGCTCCATCCTACAGTGGCGGCACCGCTCCGGCATTTGACCGGATTCCATAAAATATTCTGCTTTAATTGTCTGTTCTACTATATCATGCAGATTAATCGATTACAAGAAACATTTCTTACTTTAATTTATATAATTTCTATTGCCAGCAATCAATTTTTCTGATAGCATAATTCACAGAAAGGAAGTTTTTATCTATGACATTACAAAATCTGAAATATATGCTGGAAATTTCCAACAGTCATTCATTTTCTAAAGCAGCAAAAAATCTTTTTGTTTCTCAGTCTACACTTTCTGCTGCTGTAAAAGAGCTGGAATCTGATCTGGGGATTACTATTTTTAAACGGACAAATCGTGGCGTTTCCCTTACCTACGATGGAGAAGACTTTATTAAATATGCCAAAGAAATTGTAGAACAGTCTCAGTATCTTGAGCAGCGCTACCATGCCAGGAAATCACTGCCTATGCGTTTTTCAGTATCCTGTCAGCATCTTCCATTTGCAGTGCGGGCCTTTACTAGCTTTTTAACCGAAATTAACTCTCCAACCTATGATATTGCAATCCGTGAATGCGACACTAATTCTGTTATCCATGACGTATCCGGAAGAAAAAGTGAACTGGGAGTTGTAGCAATCCACGAACCTCATATGCGCAGTATGCAGACTTTATTTTCTTCTTATGATATTGAATTTCATGAAATCAAAAGTGTCAAAAATTATGTGTTTCTCCGTTTTGGTCATCCTCTGGCTTCTCTTCCTGTCCTTTCTATAAAGGATCTGGAAAAATATCCTTTCGTCACTTACGACCAGGAATTGGAAACTTCCCATTTTTCAGAAGAACCGCTGTTTTACAAGCTTTTAAATAAAAATGTCCATGTCAGTGACCGCTGCACAAAGATTGCTCTTGTTCGAAAAACAGACTGTTTCAGTATTGGTCCGGATCTTCCTAACAGTAACGCAGATGCATTTCATAAGGGGATGGGAAATATTATCGCAAAGTCTCTGGAAAATGATATCGGACTGCTTCATATTGGTTACCTGACTATTGCTCAAATACCTTTAAGTAGTCTTGGTCAGTTATACCTGGAATATCTCTCAAAGGATATTGATACTCTGGAAATTCTTGGCACATCCATGGAAGATCATTAAAAATATTCTCCTCTTTGTACGAGATGGAATAATCTTATATAAATCAAGCCTTCAAAAACATGATTCCAGAGTATACCTCTTGTCAGGAGGATGCTCTGGAATTCCTTTATTTGACTACTATTACTTTGCATTTCTTTTTGTAAAATGCAATACCGTACTTCAAAATATGCTCTACTCCCTCTTCCAGCAGTTGCTCCTCGTATCGTCTGTCTTCTATCTGTTTTAATGCGTCTTCACTGACAGCTTCCAGATTCCCTGTTTCGGCATATTTTATTTCTATAATAATTCCAGTTTCCTGATCTTCTGTTTCTATCAAAATATCACTGTATCCATCACCCGATTCTTTATTTGATGACACACTCCAGTTCTGCTGAAATCCAAGAATTCCAAGTAAAATCCCATGATAAAAATTCTCTTTCATCTGTTTTTTTACAAAGGTATCCCGAATACTGATGGTCCTTTTCAGATAATTGTTCAAACTTTGTTCCACCACTTCGGAATTTCCATTTTTTAGTGCATTACAGAATTTTTCAAGTGCTTCTCCATTCTCAGAAACAGTTTTCTTAAAATATTCCATAATCTGTGTCAGAAAAATATTACGTATTTCCATATTAGGAATGGTAAGCATGAACGTATTTGCATCTTTTCTTCCGGTCTGTGTGAGATATCCCGTAGTAAAAAGAACACTCCACAGGTTTTCAATCGAAGCATACATATCCTGATATGTCAGTTCCTGATGAATCTCCTTTACAATTGTTTCTCCTGCTATCAGTTTCTCAATTTCCTTTCTGACCGTTCCCTTATCAGTCTCCTGAATAAAGCGTTTCACCGCTTCATTACTGCTAGTATTAGACCAGTAATTCTGTGGCTGCGCCATATTGTTTATACGCAATTCATCACAATAATTTATCACATCCCAGGGACAGTAAACCTCTACATTTCCAAACCGATATCCGTCATACCACATTTTTATTTCATCATAATGCTCAGAAAGTTCATAATATTCCAATATATTCTTTACATCACTGTCCGTAAATCCAAAATATTCATCAAACTGTACATCTGCCACTGACAAAACTTTCAGATTATTTAATCCTGTAAAAATACTCTCCTTTGAGATACGCATGCAGCCTGTAAGCACAGCAAACTTCAGACTGTCATTTGTTTTTAATGCATTTTCAAACAAGTTACGGATCAGCAGAGTCATTGAATTGTAATATCCCAATTCAAATGCTTTCGCCAGAGGCACATCATATTCATCAATCAATAAGATAACTTTCTGACCATGATGTTTCTCCAGAAGTTCTGACAGAATCCTCAGACTGCTGCACAGAACAGATTCCTTCATATCCGGCAGAAGCAATGATTTGAACGCATCCTTATCATATTCCGTCAAACGTTCACTGTCCAATAAATACTGGAATCTACGCGCCTCACCATTTACAATCTGTATTGCCATATCACAGGCTTTTTCATAAGTTTGCGCGCTGATACTCTTCAGGGAAATAAAAATCACAGGGAACTTTCCCATGTATTGTTCGCAAAGATAAACTTCTCTGGAAATTCTTGTGTCTCTAAAGCAATTCTTATCACTGTTTAATTCAAAGAATGCTTTCAGCATACTCATATTCAGTGTTTTACCAAATCTTCTCGGACGTGTAAACAGATTCACCTCCGCCCAATTATCCAGAAGTTCTTTGATAAGCATCGTTTTGTCTACATAGTAGAAATCTTCCGCCTGAAGCTTTGCAAAATTTTCTATTCCTATTGGAAGTTTCTTTTTAATTTGTTTCAATAGACACACTTCCCTTTATATTTGATATATTAAACTCTAACTTTCATAAAGTGTAACATATTGTTATTGAATTCGTCTATCAAAATTTCTTTACATTCCATAATGTTTCTATTAATACTGGAGCAAAAATAGAGATTGTCAGCGATTTAACCACTAACAATCTCTATTTTTTATTTTATCAATCAGATCACTCTGAAATCTCAACAATTATTCATATAACAGAATGTCACTCTTTAGCAGTTTAACAAGAGAAATCTTTCATCCAATCGGCTCGAAGTCTACAGCTCCATGTTTACACAATGGACAGATATAATCTTCCGGAAGTTCATCACCTTCGTAGATATATCCGCAGACTTTACATACAAATCCTTTCTTACCTTCTGTTTCAGGTTTCGGTTTTACATTTTTCTGATAATAGGTGTAGCTCATTGTCTCCTGGTCACTTACCACGCGGGCTTCTGTCACACTGCAGATGAACATTCCGTGAGTTCCCAGATCTACATACTGCTCTACTTTCAGGGACATAAATGCGTTGATATATTTGTCCAGGAATATCAGTCCGTTATCAGAACGATTCACCTTCTGTCCCGCAAATTTATCCACGCTTCTTCCACTCTGGAAACCAAACTGTTCAAATACAGAGAACGGAGCTTCTACAGAGAGACAGTTTACATTCATCACCCCTGTCTGCTTGATAACATGGTGAGAATAATTTGTCTTATTGATATTAACTGCAACGCGGAACGGAGAGTCTGTCAGCTGGGTAACTGTATTGACGATCAGTCCGTTATCCTTTTTACCGTCATTTGATGTCACTACATAGAGACCATAACCAATGCGGAATAATGCTGTCATATCATTTTTATTTGCCAGTTCATCATTCTTTGCAATATATTCCTTACAAAGCTCGGAAGCCATCGCTTCCATCTGATCTCTGTTTTCCTGATTTACTGCGGACATAATCTTCACTGTGGTGTCCAGCCAGTTGATCTTCTTGCATTCAGAAAGCATATTTTTCATTACTTTTGCTGCCAGAGGTGCCCAGGAACCGTTTTCAATAAGGCCCACTGTGCGGTTCTGGAAATTATGCTCTGCCAGACGGGTAATAAAGTCATTCATAAACGGATAGATTCCTGCATTATAGGTAGTTGTTGCCAGTACCAGCTTACTGTAACGGAATGCATCACTGAGTGCCTGAGACATATCATCTCTTGCCAGATCATAAACAACTACCTTCGGACATCCCTTGCTTTTTAATTTCTCCACAAACTGATTGATTGCTTCTTTGGTATGTCCGTATACAGAAGTATATGCAACTACGATTCCTTCTTCCTCCGGTGTGTAAGAGGACCAGGTATCATAGAGGCTGATATAATGTCCCAGATTTTCTGTAAGTACCGGACCATGTAACGGACAGATGATCTGAATATCCAGAGTAGCTGCTACTTTCAGAAGTCTCTGTACCTGTGCGCCATATTTACCAACAATACCGATAAAATATCTTCTTGCTTCATCATCCCAGTTTTCTTCCACATCCAGAGCACCGAACTTACCAAATCCATCTGCTGAAAAAAGAACTTTATCTGTACTGTCATAAGTCACCATAACCTCCGGCCAGTGTACCATTGGTGCAAATACAAAAGTAAGATTGTGGTTTCCCAGGCTCAATGTAGAACCATTCTCTACTTCCAGTTTCTGCCCTTCCAGATCCAGTCCGAAGAAATTCTTGATCATTACAAATGTCTTCGCATTGGCTACTACTGTAGTGCCGGGATATACTTCCAGAAAGTTCGCTACATTTGCTGCATGGTCAGGCTCCATATGCTGAACGATCAGATAGTCCGGCTTACGTCCGCCAAGTGCCTGTTCAAGATTATCCAGCCATTCATGTTTGAAATTGGCATCTACAGTATCCATAACTGCAACCTTGTCATCCAGAATCACATAGGAATTATATGCCATTCCGTTTGGCACTGCATACTGTCCCTCAAACAAATCTACCTGATGGTCATTCACTCCGACATATTTAATGGTATCTGTAATCTTCATATTTCTGCCCTCAATTCTTTCTTTATAGTATATCGTCTGTCCGTTACTATTCAGCAATCTGCTGTCACTCAACGTTAATAAGTTATAGTTGCTATGCATTCTTAATTTGTTTATGTTTTTATATTATACTATTTTAATCCAATTTTCAAGTCCTTTTGGTAATTTTTTTCATTTATTTATGAGATTTTTTATAGAGTCAGGTGGATATCCTCAATTGAAGCAGGGCTTACTTAATTTGGTCAATTTACAGTATTCTCTGAAATTATTACGAGTATACTCAAAAAACAGCAGAACAGATACAAATTATCCATCCTGCTGACGTTCCTTCCATAGCAATCTGCGTAAATAATACATTGATCCAGTTCAGTAGAATTTCACGCTCTGCTGAACCACATCACCATTCATTATTTTCCAAAATTGCAATACTCATAATGTAGTTATAATCTTATACAATGCTTCCACGCTGTACGGCAGTATCCTCTCATCCAATTGAAATTTCGGATGATGCAGAGGATGATTCTCTCCTGGTATTCCCGCAAGAAATACTGTGAAAAGTCCTCTGGTTTCTCTGAAATATCTGTATGCGTTGTCACCGGAAAGAAACAACTCATCTTCTCCTTCCAGAACAAATTTATCTCCGAATACTTCTGCACCCACTACCTTTGCTGTCTCTGTAAGTTCCTCATCATTGGCAAACGCATATACCGGATCTTTTGGAAATTCCATACGGATCTGTGTGCCAGTCTGCTTTTCAATTTCCTGCAGATTTCTCTCCAGCTCGTGCTCAAGTGCCATGTAAGTTTCTTCATGAACTGCGCGTATATTTCCGTTTAATACCACATGGTCTGCAATAATATTCGTATATTCACCGCCATGGATCGTACCCGTACCCACAATATATTTTCCTGCATCCGGATGCTGTTTTCCAAAACTTTCATTCAGATCATGAATGGCACTTATCACTTGAGCAGCTGCATAAATTGCATCAATCCCCTTATCCGCTTCACACCAGTGACTGGATTTTCCATGAACATGAATCTGCATACTGTTGATCATGGAAGATGCCTGTCCCTGATGCACTGCCATTCCAAATGTCATGTCCGCTGCGTAATGAAACATCAGAAATGCATCTGCTTTCGGATTCTCTAATGCTCCGGCCTGAAGCATTCTTTTTGCACCTTCACCAATCTCCTCTGCAGGTTCAAAAAGGAACCGGAGTCTGACCGGAAAACTTTCCTGCATTCTTTGCTCTTCTGACACAATTTTTGCAAGGATCAGTGCTGCTGCCAGGATCATATCGTGACCGCAGGCATGCATACATCCCTGATTTACTGATGCATATGGCAGATTTGTCTGCTCCTGTATGGGCAATGCATCCATCTCCGCCCTGAGTACAACCAGTTTCTCCCTGTTTCTCAGAGATGGAAGTTCCGCAATCAATCCTGTAGGTTCTATCGGCACAATCTCATATCCCAGTTTCTCCAGATATTTCCGGATATATGCAGACGTCTCCACTTCCTGAAGTGCCAGCTCCGGATGTTGATGAAAGTAATGTCTCAATGTGATTAATTCTTCCGTATATTTTTCTATATTCATCTGTTTTCCAACCTTTGTTCTCAGGGATTACCATTTTCATCTTCCGACATACTCAAAACCGCATTCGGACGTTCCAGGCAGAACTTCTGTATCTCTTCCAGAAATCTCTGACCGTATTTCTTTAGCTTATTCTCGCCCACACCGGAAACCTCCAGCATTTCTTCTTCATTTGATGGACATTTGATGCACATATCTATCAGCGTCTTATCACTGAACACGATATATGGAGGCATGGCTTCCTCTTTTGCAATTTCCAGACGAAGTTTCCGCAGGGCTTCAAATAAATCGTAACCTGCTGCCGTAAGCGCATCTGTACTGCGTTTTCTGACAGATTTCTGGGGCTTTTTCTTTTTATCCGGTTCTTTTTCCTCGTAAGTACGCATAATCACGTGAGTATTTTCATCTCTTAGCGGAGAAATATCGCCCAGTTTCAGCACACTGTAACGTTCCTGTGTCTGATAGAGATATCCCATCTCAGTCATCTGGCTGATCAATGCCCTGAGTTCTGCCTCACTGTGATCATTCAATGCTCCATAAGATTTATACTTATCTGCTCCAAGCTCCCTCAACCGGGCTCTCTTAGCCCCCAGCAGAGTGCCAAGCACAATTGTCAGTCCATACCTTCCTCTCGTCTCAGCTACACAGTTCACTACCCACTTCGCCTCTCTGGTCATATCTGTCTCATGGTATTCTCTGTGACAATTTCCACAATTATCACAGGGACCGAAGGTCTTTTCACCGAAATACTCCAGAATATAATTTCGCAGACATCCTGTTGTTTTACAATATCCTTCCATGATCTGAAGCCTTCGTATATCCCGCTGACGAATGAGAAATTCATCCTCTTCATCCACATCGGAAAAATCTTTGTTATCCAGAAGCATTCGGTCGATCATAACATCCTGTGCAGAAAACAATAGAACGCACTGGGAATTCTCTCCGTCACGCCCTGCACGTCCTGCCTCCTGATAATAATTCTCCATACTCTGCGGCATATTGTAATGGATCACATATCTCACATTGGATTTGTCAATCCCCATTCCAAATGCATTTGTTGCAATAATAACGGGGGTTCTGTCGTAAATGAAATCATCCTGATTCTTTTTTCTGGTTTCATTATTCAGTCCTGCATGATATCTGGTAACAGCAACTCCTTTTTGGAAAAGCAGTTCAAAAAGATTGTCCACATTTTTTCTTGTAGAGCAGTAAATAATCCCGCTCTCTGTTGGATGTCTGTCTATGTAATCCATCACAAACTCGTCTTTTCGCCGGATATTTTCCACGCTGTAATATAAATTCTTTCTGTCAAACCCGGTGATCACTACTTTCGGATCTTCCAGATTTAGAGTGCAGAGAATGTCGTTCTTTACTTCCTCTGTTGCAGTTGCGGTAAAAGCACTGACGCTCGGACGACCGGGAAGATTTTTTACAAAGTCTACGATTTTGACATAGCTTGGTCTGAAATCCTGGCCCCACTGTGAAATACAATGTGCCTCATCCACTGTCACCATGGAAATCTCCACCTGTCTGGCAAATTCCAGAAACTCATAATTTTCCAGACGTTCCGGTGCAACATAAATAATTTTGTATCTTCCTCCTGCTGCCAGGTACAACGCCTTGCTAATCTGACTTTCCGACAGTGAAGAATTGATAAATGCGGCATGTATTCCCGCTTCATTCAAAGCCTTTACCTGATCCTGCATCAGTGAGATCAGAGGAGAAATTACAATCGTAATTCCTGACAGCATCAGTGCCGGTACCTGATAACAGATGGATTTTCCGGCTCCTGTCGGCATGATTGCAAGCACATCCCGGTGTTCCAGAATGGACTCCACAACACTCTCCTGCCCTTCTCTGAAGGTATCATATCCAAAATAAGTCTTTAAGGTTTGTACTGCCTGTCTGTTCACCTGAAGCCTCCCTCTGCATTTTAATCTATTTTAATCTCTTTTTCAGCTCCTGAATCAGTTCGGAATAGTCTCTGTGCTGCATCTTCGGAAATGCCTTGATGATACGCCCCTGACCGACAACGGTATGATTGGTAATAGAACTGGACAGTTCCTCAAACTGAGCCTGAAGCTCCGCTCTTTTTATACGAAGCATTTCGATAGATTTTTCTCGCTGTGCGGCAGTTGCATCACGCAGTTCTGCTGCTGCAAGAGTTGCCTGAACCTTTCCTTCTCCCACTTTCTGTGCTGTGCCAATCGTAGTCGTAGCCAGTGTATCACTCAGTTTATCACTTACAATTCTCAGATCTGAGCGAACCTTATCCAGTCTGGTAAGCTTTTTATTCAGTCCCTGGATCACTGCTACCGTCACAATAAAATCTGTCAGATACACAGCATACAAAACTGCTATCACAATCCATTCCCAAGTTGCAGGTGTATGTAACGCATGTGCCTCTACATACTTCTGGAAAACTTTTACTACCATAACGATAGCCAGTCCCCAGATCAGAGAAAACTCCAGGCATATGTAGCCATGAAAATTGAAGGGTTTATCTGAATAATCCCACCATCTTGCGTGGAAACACACATCCAGCAGCCAGCCTGCAACCAGTTCCACCGCAGTTGCCAGAACAATTCCAAACACAAAAATCATTCCATCACTCATCTGACGCCCGCTGCCCTGAATTGTATTGAGCAAAGCAAAAACAGAAAGCACCCCAAATCCATATACCGGGCAGACCGGTCCATTCAGGAAACCTCTGTTTATAACTTTTCCCAGAGCTACTGCATGAAAAATAACTTCAACAACCCAGCCGCCAAAAGAATAAATAAGAAAATACAGACATATCTGAAAATACGTCATTCCACAAATCATTCGTTGCTCCTCCTTGCTTTCATCAAACCACTTTTCATATTCCATTATCACAGTTCAAACAGAAAACTTACCCGATTCAGTTAAACTTACCCTAGAGTGTGTCTGAAAAATCATTCCCGCAATCTGCACGCCCCACTTTGCGGGATATTTCACCCAAATTCAGTTGCCGTAGCCCGCTACGGCGCCCTCATCCGGGCAAAATATCCCACAAATTGTGACGCACATCTTGCAGAAAGCCTTTTTCAGACACGCTCTAGACTGTTTTGTAATGTACTGATCAGTTCCTCTATAACAATTGGCTTGGATAAAAATCCATTCATACCACATGACAGTGCTTTCTTTCTGTCTTCGTCAAAAGCATTGGCAGTCATGGCAAGGATTGTAATTCCCGCCAGTGAAGGATCATCCAGTGAACGGATCCGCTCAGTAGCCTCATATCCATTCATTACAGGCATCTGCACATCCATAAGCACCAGATCATAATCCCCGGGCCTTGAATTCCTGACTCTCTCCACAGCCTCTGCTCCATCTTCCGCTGTATCAACCTGAAAACCATATTCACTAAGGAGCGCTACTGCAATTTCACTGTTCAGTTCATTATCTTCCACAAGCAGTATGTGCCTGCCTCTGAAATCTGAATCTGCTGCCGGAAGAATAGTATCCTCTGCCTCAGCCTGCTTCTGGCCGATAGCAGCCATCAGAGTCTCTCTGATATCTGACATAAACATAGGTTTGGCACAGAACGCAGTCACCCCTGCTGCCCTGGCTTCCACTTCAATATCTGACCAGTCATAAGCAGTCAGGATAATGATCGGCGTATCGTCACCAAGACTGCGGATCTGACGGGTAACTTCAATGCCGTTCATATCCGGCAGACGCCAGTCAATGATATAAGCGTGGAATGCATCACCCATTTCCACAGACTGCCGTGCGCGGAGAACAGCCTCCTTACCGGAGAGTGTCCATTCCGAACGCATTCCAACCTTTACAAGCATCTTAGTCACACTGTCACAGGTATTGAAATCATCGTCTACTACCAATGCCTTCAGACCTTCCAGTTCTGCGATTTTCTCTATACGGTGGTTCTCAGGCTGAATCCGAAATGGCAGACGGATAATAAATTCAGTACCTTTGCCCTGTTCTGTCTGAACCTCAATGGTTCCGCCCATCATATCCACGATGTTCTTGGTAATGGCCATGCCCAGTCCTGTACCCTGAGTCCTGCTTACAGTGGAAGTCCGCTCTCTCTCAAAAGGAGAAAAGATCTTCTGTACAAATTTCTGACTCATGCCGATTCCGTTATCCTTTACCCGGATTTCGTACAATTCACAGCCTCTCTGTGTACCCGGATACTCTCTCAGCCGGACAGAAACGGTTCCGCCTGCAGGAGTAAACTTGATCGCATTGGACAAAAGATTCAGGAGCACCTGATTCAGCCTCGTCTTGTCACAATAAACATCCTCATTGGTAACATCCATGACATCCATGTAAAGCTCCAGCTGTTTCGCATGGATCTGTCCGCTGATAATAGTTTTCAGATCATGAAGAACCTCTGACAGACTGACTTCCGTTTCTTCCAGATGAATCTTTCCGCTCTCAATACGGCTCATATCCAGGATATCATTGATCAGTGAGAGCAGATGATTACTGGAGGAAAGAATCTTACCCAGATAATCCCGTACCCTTTCTTTATCATCAATGTTGCTTACAGCCAGTGTGGTAAAACCAATGATTGCATTCATTGGTGTCCGGATATCGTGAGACATATTGGAAAGGAAGGTGCTCTTTGCCTTATTTGCAGTCTCCGCAGAGCGGACCGCCTCAGAAAGCGCCTGATTCATTTTTCTGTCAGAGGTACGATCTGACAGAACCAGGATATATTTCTTTTTTCCGTTTACCTCGCTGCCCATTGCAACATTATGAAACCAGCGGTGTTCTCCTGTTTTCTGATGAACATATTCAAAATCCCATTCCTGCTGCTCATGAACCTGGATTTCTTCCAGATAATTCTTCTCCGGATCTTCAACATCCTTAGGATGCAGTTTTCCCAGGACACAAATATCTTTACGGATCTGTTCTACTGTAATACCCAACAGTTTTTCCACATTGGGACTGACGTAATCCGCTTTATATGTTTCAGCATCCAGCATCAGGAAAACGTCATCCACATTCATTGACAGCTTTTGAAACAGTTCGTCCCTGTACAGGATCTCCGTATCCTTTCTCTTCAGGTTTATCCTGTTTTTCTGGAGAATAGTTCCAATAAAAAGACCGGCAATACACATCGCTACTGCACTTACAAGCAGCATAGTGCTACGCTGCAGAACATTCATACTGGCATTGACGATATCTGCCTGGACAAGTCCCAGAAAGATCCAGTCCTGAGGTTTGGATTTCTCATAGATCAGATAGTAATCCTTTCCATCCAGATTTATCAGCATTGCATCTGTACGTCCTTCCTTAAACTCTTTTGAAAGTTTAAGGATCTCTTTTTCAGACATATTGGAATGCTCTCTCAGAATCCCAAAGAAATTATACACCTCTCCCCATGACTCAGAAGAATGATCCACAACAACACGGCCATCCGGATGAACCACATAACTCTGGGCATTTCCATTAAAAGCAGAAATATTCAGCACATTTACGATATCAGAGTTTTCATAGGCAATGGCAATGGCATCATATTCAAAGCTCTGATAACTTCCATGAGGCTTGGGAGTGGCAAAAACAAGGAGCTGGGATTTTCCGGGAACTGTTGCATTGGTTATCACATCATTTCCCTGCCGGATCTCATCTTCAATATTTTCCTGTAATCCCAGATACCCGGTTTCACCTGTTACCATCTTATAGTTCCCGTCCGCTGACAGGAAATAAAAATCTAAAAAGCCTGCATCTTCCTGTGCTTTCTCTATATACTCACGAATTTCACTTTCATCGGAAGTGTTCTGCAGATATTCCCCCCATATATGGAGATAAGTCAGATTCTTATTTGTCAGCTCACTTAGCATATTATCAGACTGATGAAAAATTTCTGTCAGGTGAGAAACACTTTCCTCATAAACAGTCTTCGATACAAACTCAAAATATCGGAAAACAGCCAAAAGGATTCCAACGAACAGGGCAATAAGAACTACTGTATTCCATCGTTTTCTCGCAACCCGTTTCTTTCTGTTTGTATTATGATTCTTAACATCCATTCTTCTCACCTCAGAGTAATGTAATCTTCAGGCTCTGCAAGAATGGCATTACCATCCGAAATATATGTTATCCAGGTATCTTCCACAGAGGTATCCCCTCCATCAAATGCAATATTTTCCTCTGCCGCATAAGCTTCCATATATTGTGGTTCTGCAAGGCAGGTCACAGTAAAAGTATCCTTGTCCTGAATCTGTTTTCCATTCTTTGAAACTTTACTCAATGTATAACCATTATCCGTTTCCTTGACTTCTACAGAAATACCACTGAACACAGGCAGAGAGCCGCGGTTAAAGGGGATAAAGCCTCCCTGGCAGCCTTCTACAAAGTTTCTGACCGTTTCCTTCAGTTCTGCCCCACTCATTTCGCTGCTGTAAGCGAAAAGCTCGTTTGGCATGATCATGTTGCCCGCCATTTTTTCTGTATAACCGGCCTTCAGTACATTTCCTGTAAAGCTGTTTCCTGTTGCAATCAGCACATCCGTCCCATAAATACCGCGCAAAGTGTTTGCCATAACAGAATAGGCTTCATTGCCTCCGCTGGTATGGAAGCGGTTGGAATAAGTTTTCTTTGAATCCAGCACAATATCCTCAGAAGTGGATTTTTCCTCAAGAAGCTGGGTATTAAATGACTGATAAGCCTGCTCTGCATCGTATTCCCCTGAGATCATCTTAGACACCACATCCCTGGAAACAGAGAAAAAGTCATTTGATGCAATACGGATATACATATGATTTTCTTCGATCACAGGTTTCACATCCTGCAGATACTCCGTAAGCTGGAAATCCACATCCTGGCTGTAGCTTAACAGATCCTGCCCATCATAAATAATTCTGTTCTGCGCATCCTCTGAAAGCATTGTGTTCAGTACCTTCATTGCTTTCTGCCGGCGTGTTTCATCCTTGGTCAGGTCACGGTTTAAAGCTATCTGGAAATATGGCGTGGTCATCAGCCACTTTTCGCCATTCTGCTGAAAGAATGGCAGGAATGTTGTGTTAATCCCCTGATCCTGGAACATTTTTACGCCGGAAGAACTGCCGAAGTACATGGCAAGCTTACCACTTTTGTACATCTCAACCACATCATCATAATTCATATCCAGATCATCCTGGCTCAGCCCTGTATCCTGAATAAACTGCTCCATACGTTCAAAAGCCTCCGGCCAGACGGTACTGTCCAGACCTTCTCTCTTTGTATTATCCGGGTCACTGTAGGTGGTACGCCACTTACGTCCATCCACAGAAGACAGCTCTGATGCAGACAGACCCTGCAGTGTTTCCATACAGGTATAATCATAGTAATAGTCTGCAGTAAACCCACGGATACCCACCTCATCAAATGCCTGGCAGGCAGAAACGAAGCTTTCATAATCCGTTGGAAGAGGAATGTCATACTTTTCAAAAAGGTCTTTGTTTACTACAAAGCCATGGGCATCTGCACACACAGGAAGCCAGTTTACGCTGCCATCCTGATTTCTGAAACTGTTAAGGTATGTATCATAGACAGCACCTGCAGCATTGGTTGTGGAAAGATCCATCAGACTGTCTTTCAGAGGACTTGCATCATGCAGGGAAAACCTGCAGCAGGTTATAATATCCGGCAATCCGCCGTTTTCATTTAGAAAACGATAGAAATCCAGATCATTATTGCCTACTACAAATTCAACGTTGATATCCGGAAGCTGTTCCTGGATGTATGGCGCATATTTTTCATACAGCTTTGTAGTCCATAAATACACGGTGATGGTTTCTGCATCTTCTTTTTCCGTACTTTTCCTGCCACAGCCAGACAGAAGTGACATGACTGTCACCATCACCAAAAGTACAGAAACTAACCTGTTCCATTTTTTCTTTTTCATTATAACTTCTCCCTCTGATTGTGTTTTACTAACTCATTGATCACTTTTACTAATAATTTCCTATCAACAGGCTTGGCAATATGTTCATCCATTCCCGCTTCCTTTGCTCTCATTCTGTCCTCAATGAACGCATTTGCTGTCATTGCAATGATCGGTATCACTTTTGCATCCTCTCTGTCCAGAGAGCGGATCATCTTTGCTGCTTCATATCCATTCATGACAGGCATCATAATATCCATAAGAATGACATCAAATTCTCCAGGACTGCTTTTTCTGAATATGTCAACAGCCTCCTGCCCATTCCATGCTTTGGTCACCACAGTGCCTTCATTCTGAAGCACAAATTCTGCAATCTCCATATTCAGCTCATTATCCTCTGTCAGAAGAACATGGAGCCCCTGGATAGATGTTTCCATTTTTTCTTCCGTTTCAGTCCTGTCCTTCCTATCTGTGTCAATCCGGAATGGCATCCGGATCACAAATGTAGTCCCTGTGCCTTCTTTACTTTCAAAGGAAATGGTTCCGCCCATTTTCTCCACCAGTTTTTTTGTAATTGGCATTCCAAGTCCTGTTCCGGCGAATTTTGTGCGGCTTCCTGCATGTTCCTGTGCAAATGGTTCAAAAATGCGTTTCTGGAATGCCTCTGTCATTCCAATCCCGGTATCTCTGCAGACAAATTCCAATGTGGTCATTGCTGTCTGTTCCGATGGGATTTCCCGACAGCTGATATAGACATATCCGTTTTCTTTGTTATATTTCACCGCATTGGACAGAATATTCATCAGAACCCGTTTTACATGCACCGGACTTCCGATAAGATTCCAGTGTGTAACTTCTTTTTCTTCCCAAAGGATCCGGATATTCTGCTCTGTGGCCATCTGTTCGATCACACCCAGTATTTCCTCAGAAATACTGTTCAGATTAAATGGGATTTCTTCCAGAATCACTTCATCTGACTCCAGTTTGCTCATGTCCAGAACCTCGTTTATCAGTTCCAGCAACAGATGGGATGCCTCTTTGATCTTTGCCCTGCATTCCGTCTGTTTCTTCATATCCTCTGCATAATGGTCTGCCACATCGATCATGCCGCAGATTCCATTGATCGGTGTCCGGATATCATGGCTCATTCGCTGTAGAAACTCGGTTTTTGCCTCATTGGCTGCTTCTGCTTTTTTTGCTGCTCTCAGAAGTTCTGCTTTATATTTTTCATCTTTTTCCTGTTCATGTTTCCGGTGTGCCAGATCCGCTCTGTATCCCCAGAAGCAGAATATACCGAATATGAATAAATAAAGAAAAACGACAGCTGTTACACTTAGCGGCAGGTTACGGAATACTTCTGTATCCGGAAGATATGCGTAGATATAATAATCACGCTGCTTCAGCATGATTCCATAACATCCGGTTCCTTCCTTCCTCAAATGATAGATATGCTGACTGTCTGTATGCTTTTTCATTGCCTGAACAACTTCGTTGTCGGCTGTATTCTGCCCCAGCAGACTCTCATCATTGCTGGCAACAACAATCCCATCGTCTGCAACAATAACCGTTCCATCTTTCTGGATACTATAACCATTTAAAAGCCCTTGTATCGTCAGTGTATAGTTTCTGGCAAATTCAGGAGGTGTGTAATAGTAGATTGCCACAATACCCGGTGCATCTTTTCTGGCACAGGCTGCAATATCAATATAGGATCCGTCTTCCCTGGTAAACCGTTCCGAATAAGATCTTTCTTCATATCCGGCAAAATCCATGATAATGTCCTTTTGCAGATATGCCGTAATCTCACCGGTCAGAGACTCATCCATGCTGTATTCGCAGTCCGTCTTTCCAACTGCATCCAGCACAAGGATACCATCCACCCAGAGAGTCTGAAGATTTTCTTTCAGGAACTCCTGGCTCAGATGACCGCCGTTTTCTATTTCCATATCGATATTCGTACTCATCTGTCTGGCACTTTCAATCGCACGGAGGAGACTTTTGGATTCCGAAGATTCATTATAATGGGTGTAGGTGGAACACTGCACTTTGACATAATTTACAGTCTCTACCATTCTTTTCTCTGCTTCCGCTTTCTCCGTATGAAAGAAATAAAACAGAGAAACTAATGCCACACAGATTCCAATCAGACCACCGAACAGATGGATTCGTTTTTCTTTTTTCTTTCTCTTAATATCCAAGATCATCCACCTCCAGATACTTCTGGGGATCATCCAGATATTTTTTAATAATTTTCAGGGAGGTGCCATCCTGACGCATTTCTTCCAGCGTCTGATCCATCTGCTCACAGATTCCCCTGTCATCCTCTTTTGCAAAAGCAACACCTATCCCGACGACCATCAGTGGCTCTTCCAGGATACGGAAGCTTGCGTCATAATCTTTCATGTACTGGACAATGGATTCCTCATGTGCAGCAACTGCGTCCACATATCCTTTTCCCAGAAAAGTATAGATCAGTTCCCTGTGCCCAAGACTGATCAGATTTCCCAGTTTGGGGATTCTCTCATCCGTCCGGTTCAGAAAGATGCCCTCCGGTTTGGTTGTGGACTGGACGGCAAGGTTCTTTCCCTCCAGGTCACTTAGTTTATAGATATCACTGCTCTCATTTACAGCAACTACCTGGCGGCTTGCTATGTAGGGCCCTGCCCAGCGGTAATCGTCAAGGCGTCCTTCCATGGAAAAACAGCCCATAATACAGTCGATCTCTCCGCTTTCTACCAGCTCTTTTTTCTCCTCCCAGTTGATCTGGACAACATCCACCTGATAGCCCATTCTTCTGAAAGCTTCTGTAGCCAGTTCCACATCAATGCCTGTGGGGATTCCATCTTCATTCAGATAATTGTATGGCGGATAACTGTCACTGCCCAGGGTGATAACGGGCTTTTCTCTTTCTTTTTTAGTAACATCTGCATTTTTGCACCCTGCCAGGGCAGTTGCTAAAATTCCCACAAGCAGAATGCCTGCAATCACTCTTTTTCCTTTCATCTTTTCTCCATTCCTGCTGTTCTTCTCTATTTTCCATCAAAATTTAACCGAATCAGGTAAGTCCCCTGCGGAGGTTTCGAAGATCCGCTTGAAGACAAAAAAAAGTTCCTTGTAAAAAATTTTTACAGGAACTTTTTCCATAATACCCATTTAACATTTACCTTTTATTATTACTGAGGCATGATGCAACCGGCTGGCATGGCCAGATTTCAGTCTGACTTTAGCTCCTTCTGGCTTTGCGTCCCGGCTTTTCAACCGGCTTGCTAATAAATATGCCATAAAAAAATCTTTTTTTATTATAGCACTCATACTATATCATGTCTATAAGAAAATATGTTACTGTTCACAGCAACACGCTTCGCAATGCACAGAATTTATGCTAATCGCATAAATTCGCGCAGTATGTCTCGGGTTTTCTGTGACCTTCGCTCACAAAAAACACCTCGCGGGATATTGCCAGTGAACAGTAACGAAAATATACCTCTTAACATACAAATCCAGCTTCCCATCAAAACTTAAGAGAAATTTACCGGAATGAAACTCCTTCATCAACCGGCCATGATTTTCTAAGTGCCCCATAGGAGATCAGAAAATTCGCAAGCCATCCGGCCGGTACAGCAAGCCAGACAAATGCAATTCCATAACGCGGTGCAAAAATCAAGGCAACTGACAGCCGAATGGCAAGGTTTACCATATTGGCAATGAGAAACGACCGCATAATTCCAAGTCCACGAAGAACTCCATCTGTTGCCATCTTAATACCCATAAAAATAAAGAAATATCCCAGCCATTTCATATAATCCCCGGACACCTGATATGCCAGAGCGGTTCCATCTTTTCCAAGGAATAAGGAAGAAATTGGAGTGTGCAGTGTTTCAATGACTATGAAAGCAAGGACTGCGAAACACAGGTCCAACACCAGTGCAGCATGGTATCCTTTTTTGATACGTTCAATTTTCTTTGCTCCAAGATTCTGGGAAACATAGGGCGAAACCGCATTTCCAATGGATACAAATATCAGTGAAAAAACATTCTCTACTCTCATGGTTGCCGCATAACCTGCCAGCGCCTGTGTACCGAAGGGATTTACAACCGCCTGTACGATCATCATACCAATTGACACTGTGGATTGCTGAAGAACCGATGGTACTGCAATACGAAGCATGGAATGTAACTCCTGCCTGTCAAACCAGTTAAAGCGGCTTTTATATCGACGCATCCGGTTAAAGAAAATCAAAAGCGAAAACACTGCGGAAATCCCCTGCGCAATGAGAGTTGCAAGGGCGGCACCGAACACACCCAGCCCTAAACCTGCCACCATCCAAAGATCCATAACAATATTCAAAACAGAAGAAAATATCAAAAGACCCAACGGAATCTTCGATTCACCGATGGAATTGAACATCGTTGAAAGGATATTGTACATAAACAGAAAGGGAAATCCCACAAAATAAACACGCAGATACAGTACCGCTTCATCCAGTATGTCAGCAGGTGTTTGTAATAAACTCATCATAAAATGAGAAAAAACAAAGCCAAAAACCCCCAGAAGTATACTCAGAATCAGAAAACTGATCAACGATGTTGACACAATTGTTTTCATTTTGCTATAATTCTGAGCTCCAAAATAGCGGCTCACAAGTACACCTGCTCCTACACCGGCTCCCAAAGCCACACAGATGAAAACATTGGTCAAAGCGGCACAGGCTCCAACTGCCGCAAGTGCAGAGGATCCCACAAACTGACCGACGATAATGGAATCAGCCATATTATATACTTGTTGAAAGAAGCTGCCCAGAATCATAGGCATTGCAAAAACAGTCAGTGCTTTAAGAGGGGCATCTGTGATTAAATATTCATCTTTTGACATTCTCATTTTCCTCCATCAATTCCTGCTTTTTATCCGAAATCACGATTGTATTTTCAAAATGTAAGTTTAAGATTTCGTTACGCAACAATTATATGTAGTTACAGCAAATAAGTCAAGCTGCTGTTTACTTTTAGTAATATAAATGATATGATATTTGATATTGAAAAAAGCTGCTATCAGATGGATATATTTTATATTATTTTACAGGAGGGAACTTATGTACCTGGACGGTTTAGATAAGCTGGATCAGAAGATTATCCGGCTGCTTATAGAAAACGCACGTATCTCTTACTCTGATATCGGTGAAGAAACCGGTATTTCCAGAGTGGCAGTAAAAGCCCGTATCCAGGCTTTGGAGAAAAGAGGCGTAATCGAAGAATATACAACAATTATTAATCCGCAAAAAATCAGTGGGGCTGTATCATGCTATTTTGAAATTGAAACAAAACCGGAGTACCTGGCGCAGGTGACAGATATATTGTACAAAAATAATACAGTCACACAGATTTACCGTGTCACAGGAAGAGACAGGCTTCATGTACATGCCGTTGCTTCATCAGGTGATGAAATGGAATACTTCCTGCACAATGTCATTGATACACTGCCTGGCATTATCAGCTGCAGTTGCAATATGATCTTATCACGCATTAAAGATATTAAAGGATTACGGCTATAAAAATCAGAAGCTGCAACCAACCTTGATCCATACAGTCATGTCACCCTGCCAAAGTGAATTAAATATAACGCTCCCAGCCACTTTTTGACTTCAACAGTTTGCTCTTCCTGAAACGCCTCGCAGCTTTTCAAAATAACAATAAAATGCCCATCGCTTCTTACATGAAAGAATACCGTATGAAGTCGGCATCAAATATGCTGTTGCAGGAAGATAAATCTATTTCGGAAATTGCCGCCACTGTGGGATATAAAAGCCAAAGTAAATTTACATCGGCTTTCCGAGATATATTTCAGATATTACCTACTGCATATCAGAAACTGTATCGTAATCAATAATTTTAATGCAAAACTGCACCCACAATATCCCTGAGTGCAGTTTTGTATCAATCAATATTCTAATGTTTTTCCATCAAGTGGAATATCAAGAACAAGTATCCTATACAAATACACTTTCCTCTTTTGCTTTCTGCAAATCTTTTAACACTGTTCCTATATCTCCCAAAATAGCAATTCCCTTATCTTCAATGAATTCCGGCAAAAACTGATATTCTGAATTTACGGAGATATAATATGCATCTTTCAAGCTGTTTGTCAGTTCCCAAAACGGTTCCTGTATAAACATCGGTGTCATGCGCCCTACTCCAAGTTCTATGAAGAGAATTTTTCTATCTTTGTTCTTTTGAATGTATTTTGAGATTTTCTCATATTCTTCTTCGTATTTTTTCCCTTGCAGAAAATTCCCATATCCTCTTACCCACGGAAACATTTCCGCACCACAATGAGGGCAGCGAGGAATCAGTTCATCCGGCACCATTGTCCCCTCTCCCATAGCCGCAATCATATCTGCCACAGGTTGTACGGCATCCCATGTTTCATCCTGACAGCACTGAGAACACTGGAAGAAACGATGATCTCCCTGAATCTCACTGACCTTTTCTTCCGGATAAATCTTTACAAACTGTGTATCCTGATTAGTCGTTAAGATATGAAAGTCCTTTCCCTGCAAGATTCTATCCAAATCCAGATATGGCTCTCTGATAGGGGCATTTTGTGTAGTATTTAAAAAGGTTGCCACATATCCCCAGTGTTCATTTCTTGTAGAAAACCGATGCATCATGCCGCTAAAAGCACCTTTGAATCCATACTTATCTGCAAATTTTCCAAAATGCTCACGAAAAGAAGGGGTATCACTATAATAAAAGTCACCACCTCCAGCCGCTGATAAACCGGATGCTCCGCCTACTACAATACACTCTGCCTCCTGCACTCTGCGAACAAATTCCTGAATCTGTTCCTCATAAGGAAGTGGTTTTTGTTTGCTCAACACTACAGCAGTACCGCCGGATGCATAGGTACTATAGTGTCTGGAATAGTTCATTTGTGTTTTCATTACCAAATTTTCATAACAGCTCATTTTTTTCATTCTCCTATCTCACAACTGTAATATCTTTAACCACCTTACTTAGTCTATCCTTCCCTTTCTGATTTCCTTTAACGCTACCGTAAGATTACCATCCACACCGATGGATTTTTCTTTGATTTCCTCTGGAATGTAAATTTCGCCCTTGTTAAATGTGATATATCTTGCCTGTGGTTCTACTGCTGCCAGCTGCATCAAAGGAGCTTTAATCATTTGATTTCTCCAACCAATGCCAAATTCCAGAATTACCAGCTTCTTTCCATGTAAATTCTGAATAAATTCTTGATAACGGGCAGCCTTTTCCTTCCAATTTTTCGTTTCTGTAAACGAGGACATCTCACCCCAATTTACTTCCATATCTCCACCGCATTTTGGACATTTCGGCAGTAACTCTTTGGGTACTCTTCCGTTTACTTCCTCTTCTGTCATGGCGAGAACTGCTTTTTGATTAGGATAGACCTCGTCATGACATCTGTTCTTGCACCGCATTTGGGTTAATTTCCCTTCCATTTCAAAAACACGGTCTGCCTCAAAACCTGCCGGCACAAAATGATCCTCCGCATTGGAAGTTACTACGAAATATTCTTTATCCTTTACTAGTGCATAGATGTTTTTCATAATCTCACTCGGCTCATCCTGCATAGCTTTTGCCTTAACAAGTCTGCTTACAAACGCCCACTTTTCTTCTACCTTCATTGGCACTGAAAATCCGTGTAAAACACAACGCAGTCCATATTTTTCTCTGAAATCTCCCATATTTTCCTGAAACCATGCGTCATCTGCAAAAATATTATATCCCTCTGCGATAGACAAACCATTACTGGCTCCAATCAAAATACCATCTGCTTCTTTGATGATTTGACTTATCTCTTGATATACATTCATCTTCACCACATTTCCTTTCCCGCCAGAAAACTGACTTGTTCCTCCTTTTGCATACACCACTTTATCTCCTTTTTTATATCAGATTCCACACTTTTTTATTTTGCTTGACTTTTATTTTTTCACTTGTTAAAATTAAATTTACATCAAGCATTAAAATCATATTATCATGTAAATTTTAAAATTGCAAGAAGAAAATTCGAGGTGACAAATGAAATATTCCACAAAGCTTAGTGACACTATTCATATTCTTATATTTATTGCTCTTGGAGATGAAGAACAACTCTCCAGCACAAAAATTGCAGAAAGTATCAAGACAAACCCGGCTTATGTCAGACAGCTTATGGCAACCCTGAAAAATGCAGGCATTGTTGTCAACACACAAGGTCATGCGAATGCCGCTCTTGCAAAACCGGCAGATAAAATCAATATGTATGACATCTACCGAGCCGTAGAGGGCGATAAGCCACTGCTTCACCTGGACACAGATACCAATCCGGATTGTGGAATCGGTATCAACATTCAATTCGCTATTGGGGACTTCTATCATGAAATTCAAAATATGGTAGATGAAAAAATGAAATCCATTACATTGCAGGATATTATTGATCGGTATTATTTTAAAATCAGGAAAGTTAAAAGTCTTTAACTAATCAAGAGTAGCAAGAATAGCAAGCACTGCCTGTGTCATGACACAGGCGAAATCCCCCACACTTTCCTATCGTCTGTGTGGTTAAATTTCCATACATGGATAACTATAACTACCACAAAGGTATGAATGTAATCATTCAGGAATTAAAGGATCTGTTAAAGACAAAAAGCATTAGCACTGACTCTTACCAGGCATTATTGCTAGATTTTCAGGTAGCCCTTGGAACCATTTATCTGATGACTGCCAATCTTCCGCAAGCCAAAACATATTTTAAAAGAGCTTTCAAAATATATGAAAAGATCTGGGCTGATGAACCGGAAATGATTGAGGCAAAATATCAGGAAATCCAAGAATTATATCCACAGGTTGGTTTCTTTCTTGGACAACAGATATCAAGTTTTTTAACAAAACAGGCATAATTTGGGGGAGAAAGTATTTATTTCAGTTTTTCATATATATCTTATATAATGACAATGTGTTGACATTAGGCACATATTTGAATATACTATACTTGAATGGAGGTGTTCTGTATGGCAACAACTAATTTAAATATTCGTATAGACAAGGCAATCAAGGACCAGGCGGAGGAAATCTTCAATGAGCTTGGTCTGAATATGACAACTGCTGTAAACATGTTCCTGAGAACCGCTATCCGTGAGCATGGTATTCCTTTTGAATTAAAACTGGAAGTACCGAATGATACGACAGCCGCTGCCATTGAGGAAGGCAGAAAAATGATGAAGGATCCTTCTGCTCCGCGTTATTCCAGTATGGATGCGCTTAAGGCAGCTCTCGACATATGAAATACGACATTCAGTTTACCAATCAGTTTAAAAAGGATTTGAAGCTTGCCAAAAAGCAAAATAAAAATCTTGATAAGCTGTTTGAAGTAATTGATATTCTGGCGAATGGCGGTACGCTAGATGCAAAATACAGGGATCATGACCTTACAGGAAACTACAAAGGCACGCGTGAGTGTCACATCGAACCGGACTGGCTGCTTATTTATGAGATTTGTGGAGATGTTCTTGTTTTGATGCTTTATCGCCTTGGTTCACATTCTGAGCTGTTTAAGAAATAAGTACAAATCGGAAATTTGGAAAGGGGTGTGCTGCCATGCTGAGAAAGTTGAATTGTTTTTTAAATATCGTTATTGGTTCATCAATAGGAGTTTTCATTGGATTCGGAATTTATAAGTTCTGGCACTTTAAAACCTACCCAAATTTATATGCCATACAGTCTGCACCGTGGTACACAGAGCTGCTGTTGGATGGTGCCTTGGTGGCTGTTGTGGTGGTCGTATGTATTATCCTAAAGCTGATTATTCGGAAAAATTCAAAGCCATAACTTCCAATTGAACAAAATCGCTGCGCGATGGCCTGCCAAGGCTATGGCGCAGTTTTTCTTTACACTTTAATAAAAAAACAGTGGAAACCAAGTCCTACAAGTAGTATTGTTAAATCACCACAACCAACAATCAAACAGGATCGACATCCCCACTGCCTATGAAAAGAATACCATTGAGCTGCCTTTCTGGCAAGCAGTTTTATTATGCTAATGCTCCTCCATGTAAGCAGTGTTTATACATTTACGATTTACTTTACATGAAGGATTTTATTATGTACGAAGAAATTTTTAGTCAAATTAGATCTGCTGCGAATAAACGGAATCTCAAGGATTCCACGATTCATGCATACTATACCAGTGTTGCTCATTTTTTGAACTCTCATGCCTGTGGATGCAAGCAGATCAATAATTGCAAGATCTCGTATTCCTTCACATTCATCGCGCATCAGTTCTAAGTCTTCATCGGAATACGTTTCCTTCACCGTTTTGCAGGTTTTAACCTTGTGTATCCTTCTTACTGGGCTTTTGACAACATAGTCCTCGTCTTCCAGCCAGGAGAAAAAGCTGGACAATATTCTGCGGATATTATCTACTGTGACCTTGCTGATTTTACTTTCAGTTTGATACTCATCCAGATAAATTCGCAAATCGTCAGTTGTAATCTGAACAACGTCCTTGCTGATCTTTTTCACGGCATTTCAGATCGTTGAAGGATATTACCTGATTCAAATCCGGCCACTCAGGAATAATCACATATCCGTTCAATGCCATCTTTCTGATATATGCACTCATGTTTTGAACTCCAGCTTCCTTCATTCGATTATGCAGTATCTCCACCTCTTCCGGTTTGAATTTTACATAAATTCCTTTTGAATACTCTTTCACTTTTCTTTTCCTCCATTTCTTTTCAAATTTGTAATTTTTAGAAATTATTCTTCCGGGGGCAATCGACAATTTCTAAAATTGGACAACAAAAAAGCAACCGATATTACTCGATTGCCACTCTGTTACTCTTGCGAAACTATTCCTTTTTCAAAAAATTTGTAAATATTGCCTAAATGCTTTTGTGAACTTTTTCCTTCAAAAAACATTACAAATTGATAATTGACTTTTTGAAAATTATTGTTCTCAAGTTTCTATCAAAATTAGAAAAAGCCCAAACCACAAGGGTTTGAGCTTCATTTGCGCATTCACGTTTTCTGTTTTTGGGTATAGAATCTCCGTTGTCAAATATAGAATATTTGTTCGATTTTGTCAAGTCTTAGTTCTTACTGTATATTCTTCTTTTTCTTTTCCGGCAATTCTTCCCACATACTCTCAACCAGTTCACACAAAAACTGCCGATCATCTACATTATCAACCAAAATCATTTCTTTAGCACCATTATAAGGTAGTTCCATCTCAGCATCTGGCATCAGCCTCAATGCCATCGAGACCGGCTTCACCAAAAGTCTGTCATCATATATCCCACCAAAAATCCTTCCACGGTAATAAAGGATGTATTCGCCCATCATTGCCCAGCTGCTGAGTTCATCCAGTCCTGATAATTGTTCCATAACAAAATCCAAATACTCTTTTGTTGATGCCATATTATTTTCCTCCACACCCTTAGGCTCTCTTTATCGGATGCCTGATTACAGTCTTCAACTTCTCCGGCGCTACCTTCCTCGCATCGCTCAGATAAATCTCGTGGTGCATTCTCCAATCCGTTATATCCAATGTGTATCCCTGTTCTTCCATAAACCTGTGCATTGCATCTACCGTAGCAGGCTCACCGTCATACGCTCCGATATGCATACACTGTACACATAAGCCCTCCTCATAGGGAAAAAACTCAACCTTAGAAAAATCCTGTTTTTTCTTTGCCGTAGCTTTCCTGACAGCCCAGTCGAAATCTTCCCTGGTAACAAAATCCGGCAAGCGAATAACAGAGATCCACTTAAAATCTTCCTTACGAGCATAATCAATTCCGGATACTCCATCCTGCCACCAGAATCCCTCTAATGGCGGCACGACATAATCGAAATATCCATCAATCCGATGATCTTCCTTTTTGCTCATTTTAATCGTAAATGCAATTCCATACAAAAGTCCGATAGCCTGCTTGTATTCTCCGTCTGCATCATTTGGATTGCCGCTTCCCCTTACCGCTATATAGTTCATTTTCGGAACAGTTACGATAGACGGTGTGCCTTTCGGCATATAAAATTCTTTATATTCCTTCTTGTAGTCAAAAGCCATATCCTTTACACCCCTCTAAGTCCTTCTCTTCATAAGGCTTATTCCAGGAACCAATCTCTATCAGATTTCCTTCCGGATCAGCAATATAGCAGGTTCTCTGTCCCCAAGGTTCAAGTTCCGGTTCAAGCACAGATGTTGCACCATTTTCCACAGCCTTCTTGTATGCCTCGTCCACCTCTTCAAAAGTATCAACATATAGAGCTATTTCAGAATGACCATTCAGACCCTTGATATACTCATATCGCCGGTTTGTCATCTTCTCAAAATCATTCCGCCCATACAGTAAAAAAAAGTGTTCCGTCTTTTACAAGATAAACATTGGAAGTATTCTCTTCTTCCTTAATTTCAAATCCGAGAACATCCTTGTAAAAACGAATCATCTTTGCCATATCATCAACAAACAACCCAAAACCGTCTAATCTCATTTTCCTAATCCTCCATAGATTTTTAATATTTCCTCTGCATTCCTGCGAATAATGTCCCGCACTTCTTCGGGCTCAAGCACCTCTACTTTTGCTCCAAATGTCATAATCCATGTCACAAGGTTTTCCATATCCGTGTAGTCTGCTGAAAAGAGCAGCCTTCCATCGTCCGTTTCTGTAAAGCAGTTCGGTCCAAATTCTTCAACTAGCCGCCACTTCATATTCGGTGTGAAAAGAGCTTTTACCTTTATCCCACCCGGAAATATCTTCTCATTTGACAAATCCGGCATTGGTACATCTCTACGCAGGAATCCACGGTCTGTTTCAACAACACAATCCATACGGTTCAGTTTGAACAGCCTGTAATCTTTACGTTCTAAACACCACCCCCATACATACCAGCTCGACCACCGGAAAACCAGATAATATGGTTCTACCCTTCGGTTGCTCTCTCCGGACGGAGCATAATACTTAAATCGTATGATGCGCCTGTTTTCTATTGCATTCTGTATTACCTCGATCTTTGGAGCAAGAGAACCCTTATACCATGAAGATAAGTCAATCAGCATAGAGTCTCTTCCACTGATGAACTCTGATGATCCGGTCTGGATTTTCTCCATCAGTTGACTGTAGTACCTGCTTCCGCTCACACTGTCAAGACTCCGCAAACCCGCAAGAATCATCTGCATATCTTTGGAACTCAAAATCATCCTGTCCATACGATATCCATCCATAATACTGATGCCACCGCCAGTACCCTGTGCAGTTTTTATAGGAATACCTGCTTTACAAAGGTCTTCAATATCCCGATTTATTGTCCTTCGAGATACCTCAAATCTTTCTGCCAGTTCAGGAGCCGTTGTCTTTTCTTCCTGCAGTAAGATTGACAATATACCGATAAGTCTATCTATTTTCATCGTTTCTTACACTCCATATATATCATACCCAATTCAACATGACAACTATATGTCATGTTTATTATATCCGCGAAAATTTTTTCTGTAAACAAAAAGCCTACGAACATCAGGTTTTATTCCCAATGTCCGAAGGCTCAATAACATTAGTTGAATTTTCTCAATCCGATAAGCCAAATTAGCCTATGATTCACTTGGAATCATCTGAAAATACTTCAACGCCTCTTCAATCGCTATTTCTTTTTCTTTTGGACATTCCGGCTGTCCGCCCTTCTCAGATTTTGACTTATTATTGTTCTCTCTTTCTATAATTCCACACTTTCTCTTTACCTGTGCAATATACAGATTAGATACCTTCATCCCATCATTATGTTCTGCCACATACTTCTTTATCTCCTCATAAGTCGCCTTGCTCTCCGCAGCTGTCAAATCCATCTCATCCATATCAAGTTTCACATTCACATGATGCTTCGCTTCGTGGAGTTTGGACAATAAACATACCGTCTCCACATACGTTGAGACGTCTGAACTGCTCTCTTTTTTACCTCATCGGTTTGTGGAAACATGTCCAGCGCCTCATCGGTTTGCGGGAACTTATCAATGGTTACCGCCTCTGCTTTGCATCAACAGTCGAGTAGACTAAGACCTCTCAATCTTAGCCCCTCACAGATCCGTACGTGCGGCTTTCCCGCATACGGCTCCT